>Ga0179593_1640593_pt1 | contig 19279 bp, 28 predicted proteins | sample CZODoug2_1_08_16_FD_185931 | JGI IMG/M metagenome (GOLD analysis project Ga0179593, IMG submission 185931) | Vadose zone soil fungal communities from Angelo Coast Range Reserve, California, USA - CZODoug2_1_08_16fungal (PacBio error correction) | ecosystem: Environmental > Terrestrial > Soil >...
CAAACCCACGCATTTGAGGGCACGGCCAAGATTCAAGAAGGAAAATCAAAAAAAAAGCTAAGGGGGAGAACCATTCGCGCCCAAAACGTTTTTACGCCTCGAAGAAAGGAAAGGTTTTGCCATGGGGGAAAAAAAGGAAAGAAAAATAGACCTCGAATGACCCGCGTGAAAAAGGGGGGAATCCCTTGGGGGGGGGGAAAAAAGACTAATTGCCGCCGAGGGAAGAAAACTCTGGTACCAAAGAGGGCGGAGGGGGAAAGGTGGGTTTTTAAAACACAAAAGAATCGCGAAGCTTTCTGCCGCGAATGGAAAAAAAAAGACAAAAGAATACCAGGTTTACCGGCAGGAATTGAGCAAGAAGTCGAGTGCCAGAACCGCAAAATACAGAAAGGGACTGGTCTCAAGGGGGGGGGAGTTTGAGGTGGGAAAAAAATTCCACCGTCTCGGGAGGGGCGAAGGTGACAACGAAAAAGCTGGGGGAAAAGGGGACTTGGGTCGGACAGCTTCTCAGAAAAACTCCGACGACAAAGGAAAAATCGCTGACACTCAAGGAGCGGCCGGAGAAAGGCAAACGTTCCATAGCAAGAAGAACAACTAACTCGGACGGGGGGGGGAGAAAACGCGGAAAAAAAAAGAAAGGAAAAAGATATTAAGAGTTTGTGTGAAGCTCTTCACTCCAAAAATTGTAGGGGGACCTAACGTCTCTTTTAAAGACAGAGACTCTGCATAGTACCACTGGTTCAGTCTTATCAAAGAGAAAACCAAGAAAAAGGGGGCGTTTTCGAAAGAAGAACGGCTATTCAAGACGCCTATGCAAAAAGGCTCCTATCCTGAGGGAAAAAGTTAAATACTTACCAACGGCCCGCACAAAAACTCCCAAAAAAAAGGGGGGATGTACATCACGGCAAAAAGCCGAAAAGAGGGGTTGGGTAGCCGCAAATACGGGGTCGGGGGGAAAAAGGAAAACGTTCTGCGTTCCCACTAAATCGGAATCCAGGGTGAGGTAAGGAAGCAGTCAAGCGAAAGGTTTGTTTTTTCCAAATCACAGGTTTAAGGAAAAGACGAGGTAAAGAATAGGGGGGAAGAATTGGCTACCAAAGGGGGGGGTGAAGGTCCTTCAGGGCCAAAAAAAACAGAAGCACTTGACAAATTCAAAGAAGGAAAGAAGGAAGTGAGGTCGGAAAAAAGTTCGACGACATCAACGGCCTCAGGAAACTGAAACCAAGGGAAGATCTCAAAAAGGGGGGGAGGGGGGAGAAATCAAAAAAAGGAAAAGGCGCGGGGAATAATCGGGGGGGGGGGGAAAATCCGGAGAAAAACATTGCCCGAAAAAAAAAAGAAATTCGGGGGGGACGATCATGAGGACTCGCGGGAGTAAAGGGCGCTTACCCGGAAAGGGGGTTTCGTCGACTTGAAAATCGGCAAAAAAAAACCGGCCGAGTAGCTAAAAGGGGCCGTCCCCGAAATTATTCTCTCTTTTCAGAAAGTGTGAGGGGAAAAAGAAGTTTTAGTGGGGTTCGGAGGAGGGCCCCGGTAAGAGCGAAAAACAAGGGCACTCTTCAGAATTGAATCTTAACGGACGCAATCCCCCCAAAACAAAAAAAAAAAAACAAAACAAAAGAAAAAACAAAAAAAAAAAAAAAGGGTATAGTGCTCACAACAAAGAGGATGAAAATATAATAGGAGTTTCGGGGCGGGGAACGATGGCGTTAAGGGACGAAGTGAAAATGTCGAACTTGGGGAAGGCGCGGGGAGAAGGACAAACTTCGCGCCGCACAAACACGTGCGGAAGAGGCGTTAAACCGGGCCGGTGAGCTGACTTCCGTGAGAGGGAGAAGCGGCCGAGGAAGAAGGGGAAAAAAACGCCTCCTCCGCTAAGCACTGGGAATCCATAGCAAAAGGATCTCATGGGCGGAAAAAGAACGCGGAACTATTTATGTCACAAAGGGGGGGGGGGGGGGGGGGGGGGGGGAAAAAAAAAAGGATTTCTGTTTGGGGAGGGAAAATTACTGTGCATCGAGAGACTCGAATGGGGTGACCACTAGTGAGAAGGAGAAGTGCATGGATGGGACGGTGGGAAAAGGTTCATTGTGACTTAAGAAAAGGAGGGGGGAGAAAAGGAGTTTTAAACGAAAGAAAAATGCAACCGGCAACAAATCGCAAAGAAACTACCCTCAAATTAGAGAGGGGGGAGAATACCTAAAAAATTAAAGCCAAACTGGAACGATGCCACCGGAAAGGGGGGTGGTGCCCCGCTTTTGTAATCGATGCGGCGGGGTACTAGCGATAAAAAGGGTAAAACGGCCGGGGAGGGATGATGAAAGACTATTTGATAAGAGGGTGGGGCGGAGAGAAAAGCAAAAGTCGCCAGGCTCAAAAATAAGAAAAGAGCGGGGGGGGGAAAAAAGCTACTTCCCGGCGACCAGAAAAAGTTTTTAGGAAAAGGGGGGGGGGAGATTGCGAGAAAAAGCTAAAAAAAAGTTTTCTTCCGAGGAGAAAAGTCAGGCGGAAAAAGCCGGGAGTCGTGCGATGGAACGACCATGGGATTTCGAAAAAATTCGAGGAGCAAAAGGTCAAGGGTAGTTGGGGAAGGGAAAAGCAGAAACACGAAAAGCAAGAGTTCAAAGGAAAAAAAAAGTATCGTTGACTTTTCCGTCCAAAACAAAAAAAAAAAAACTTGAGAGGGGGGATACCCAGCATAACAAGGGTATGAAGATGGCTGCAGAAGTAGAGGAAGGAAAATCAACCTTGCGGCGTGTGGGTAGGGAGGCAGCTTAGCGATGGGGAAGGTACAACAATCCGGGGAAAAAAAACCCTTAACACGAGGGACGGTTTATGGGACAAGGAATAAGGGAAAAGACCATTCCGAAACAAAGACTTTTTGTTGAAAAGGGGCGGGGAAAGGGCGATTCGCGATAGGACACATGGAAGAAAGGAATTAGGGGAGAAACGCTAAAAAAAAGACTACTCTTTCGATTGGAAAAAAGCCCGAATGGGAAAGAAGAAAACGGTCCCCCCCCCCCCCCAAAAGGATCGAAAAAAAGGAAAACACACCAACGGAGGAAAAGAGAGAGATCAAACCTGAAGGAAATTTTTCGGGCGGAAAAGTCATTCAGGGGCGCGCAAATGAAGAGGGGGGACAAAAAAAAAGCAAATTCCGGCGGGGGAAATCAAGGGGAATATAGGGGACTGTAAACCCTCGAAAGAAAAAACCCCGCTTCACGCTCAGGAAGAAAAGTTGGGGGAGCCTCAGAGCAAATTTAACAACAGGGAAAATTTACCTGCGCGTCCAGAGGGGGGGGAAACAAAAAAGAGGGAGGGGAAAAATCGCCGAAAAAATGGCAACAAAACTTACAACAGCGAGGAAGTTTTACGCCAATGATCTGAGCCGTTAAAATTGGAGGACCAATCATGAAGATCTCGGGGAGGGGTCAGGGCAAGTTTGGGAGGGAAAACTGAAATTCCAAAGAGGTGCTATTTTGAACAGGGGAGTTTTCAGGGGAGGGAAAAGTTTCCTGGACGCGCGAAAGTCAGCATGAAGCGCGACAAAAAAATCGCAAAGAAATAAAGGGGGGGCTCTTTCCAAGAAGACCTCCAAAAACGGAGGGGGTGAAGGGGGGTGGCCTACGAAGGAAAGAAGGAGCGGGTGATTATTAACTGCAGGTTTCAAAAGGCAATAAAAATAGTAGACATTGGGGTGATCAGGGAACGGACGTCGGATCCAAAAAAAAAAAGGGCCCGGGTTGTTTCAAGGATGCTCACCATCCAAAAAAAACGGCGGGGGAGGGAGGGGAAGATCCCGAAGTAACCTTTAAGAAGGACTAAAGGTCAAAAAAAGAGGTCCCTATTTGAAGAGAAAAAAGGAAAGGAAAGAAAAAAAAAAAATACGTATCCAAACTCCCATGAACATCAAAAGGAAAAAGCACAACAATCAAGATCGTTAAGACGCAAAGACTTTGGGGGGGAAACGGCGGCGGTGGAAAAAAAAACACTAAAAAGATCGACTCTAAAAAAGGGGCTTCAAAAGGGAAAACAATCCGGCGATTTGCCTGGTGGGAAAAGGGGAAGGGTGACGGATTGAAAAAAGATCTTTTTAAGAGCGGAACAAAAGCCCAACGGGGGGGTCCGAGGTTCAAAAAGAAGTTACAGGTCCAAAAACCAAAAATGACAAAGGGTACCTGAAAAAAAAAGATATGGACAGGGAAAAGACGACCAAAACAAGTTCTACGAGACCGAAAAGAATTCGTAAGGACAGAAAATCAACCCCCAAACAATCAAAATCATGAAAAAGGCCTCCGGGGGGAAAGAAAATTGTTACCAAAACTCAAACCAGAATTCCAAAAGGAAGGGTCGTCCGGAAAGGGGGGGGAGACTCATGAAAGATCTAATCCAGAAGAGAGAGAGAGAGAAGAGAGAAGGAAAAAGAAAAAAAAAAAAAGGTGCCGGAAGGGGCCGGGCGTTGAAAGGGTTGCCCTTCCCACTAAAATCGGCCGAAGAGATTAATCGCCCGAAACCAGGGAGTACTTTAAGGGGAAAGGCCGTCGAAAGGAGGTTTTTTTGCGTGATTCGGTCCGGCTCAAAAAAACAGGGGGGGGTTAGAAATCGCAAGAGTCCGATGGAAACGGAATCCCCCGAAAAAAAATTAAAAAGTCAACAACAACAACTGGGAAGAATCCAAAGGGGGAAAGGTTCTGCTGTCCGAAGGAGAGAGGCAGGTCGAACTGAAAAATTGGGACTTTTGAGCTCGGAATCAGGAAAAGCAAAAAAAATGGAGAGAAACGGATAAATGAAGCGAACAATCACGAAGGGCTATTCGTCGGTGGAAGGAGGGAAGTTAGTCACCGCCGGCCTAAGAGGAGAAGCCCTCCGGCGAGAAAAAGAAAGGGAGCCAGAAAGAATGAAGCGCAAATCGAATTGCGCAGAGGGGGGGAAAACTCCGATTATGCACAAAAGGGGGGAATGCGGGGCGGCTGTGCGAGGGGAAATTACGGGCAAGCGTGAAGACAGGTGATTTTTCGTCGGGGCGAAAGAACATGTCTGCATGAGGGGTGGATTGCTGCAGAGGGGGGGGAAGTTAATAATGGTGCAGACAAAAACGGGGAGCATTCCTTTAAAAAAAGTCAAGCAACATAAGCAATAGCCGGATGCGAGGAGAAACCTAAAATTGGCAGAATCGATGGGAAACCCGCCAAAGTTTTCGAGCAAAATGCTCACCGTCTGGAGTCGTGTGCAAATAAGGAAAGACTATGCGGCGGGTGGCGGGACGCGAGAAGGGGGAAGGGGGGGGGGACGCTTCCATCTATTCTATTAAGGGGACATAGCGGAGGCTGCGACACAAGGAGAAAGGGAAAAAGAAAAAAGGCCTCGCACGAGTGAGCAAGCGGAGAGGGGATACTTTTTTAGGAGAGTCGGCGAAAAAAGTTGTTGGGGGCCATCAATGTGGAAAACCGGAAAAACGCGACGACTGAAAAGGGGGGGCGCTGGCCGCAGAAAAACGAAAAGGTCCGCAAAAGGTGGGAGTAGCTGGGGGGAGAAAGAAGCCACGTACCTGGATTTCGGGGGAGAAAAAAATACGCGCTGGAAAGAAAACTTTTTTCCGCCCCAGGGGAAAGAAGAAACAGGAAAATAGAAGATCGCACCTCGAGCGGGGAATTTGGCGGCAAAGAAAAAGACCGAGGAGACCCATCAAAGGATCGACGGGACGCAAAAAGAAAAAAAGGGGGTGTAGATCATTGCAAAAAGGGGAGCGTGCGAAGCGGCAGAAACGGGTGGTAACTCGGGGGGTAAAACCGTAACTCGCTAAGGACGTCGGTGGGAAAAGGGTTCCGTCAATTCTTGGGAAGGACGCTGAGGCGAAAAAGGGGGAGGCTAAAACTGAAAAGAGGGGGCGGTATATTGGAAAAAAAGAAGGGCTGGGCCAAGAGAAAGGCGAAACGCAGAGAGAAAGGAGACTTACTCTTTGAGGGGGGAACGAGCCCCGAATGGGGATCGGTCGCGAGTGGGGGGAAAGAAGAGCAACAAAAAGGAAAGGGGAAGAATATAGATCAAACGGAGGGAGGGGGGGAGAGATTCACTCCAATTCTGAAGAAAAAAAAAAAACAAAAAAGAATAAGGAGGGAGGAAGACCCTTGGGGTTCTCCTCGAAAGGGGGAAAAGGGCCCCTGATAGGGGGAGCCTCAAATCCATCATAAGTAAACAACGTAAGAACAGAGATACAAAATCAGCTAAGGAGGAACTCTTGGGGAAAAAAATGGAGGCCGACGCTCTGAGAGATGTTAGGGGGTGTTACAAAGAAAGAATGTAGCTAAGATGCCGCGAGGCACTTAAGAAAAGCGCGGAAAAAGGGAAGAGAGCAAATTTATCCTAATCGGAGGAATCATCATATATGCAGGGTAGAAGAGGGGGTTATTCCATTTGGGGGCCAGGCCAATGAATTTGAACTCTGGGGAAAAAAGATTTTCCCTGTTTCTAAAAAGGGAAAACCTGGAACTCGCGGAAAAAACTCGAATACGAAAGAGGAACACTGAAAATAAACTCAGTGGGGGAGAGGGGGGAAAACATCCGCAGCAGAAAGGTAACGAACGAACGGGAAATACGCGTCCAAAAAAGGAATCAGCAAGGGGACGGGTGGTTTTACAAAAGGCAAGAACAGAAAAGGGAAGAAACTTTTTTCTTGGTTATAGAGCACGACGTCCACCACCAAGGCGAAAGGCCACTTTTCATGTGCCAGGAACTCAAAAAAATCACCTGGGGTTTCGCTCGGAACCGGGGAACAGACAGGAAAAAAAAAAAAAAGTGGCGAGGAACAAGCTCATATGCCTTCTATTAAGGCAGGGGGTTATAAAAGAAAGGCTCAAATAAAAAAATAAACAAAACAAGGGACAGCGAGGCACAAACAGAACGTTTTTACGCAAACGGGGGGACAAGAAAAAGCGAAACGGGCCAAGGCGTCCAGGAAGCAGAAAAGTTTGAGGGAGGGAGAGGTCGAGCTCGAATACCAGGGGTGCTAATGTGACGATGGAGGAAATTTCAATCATGGCCGGTGTAATATTTGGCGAAAAGAGAACCCTCCAATGGTAAAAGTCTGGTAATTGAAAGATACAAGCGCCAGCAAGGGCCTCAGGAAAGTCTACTCTTTCAAAAAAGGGAGGAAACCACGAACATCAAGAAACCCACCTCCGAAAGGGGGTATCGAAAAACCCCAAACGCTAAATCTCGAAACAGGCGCCTGGTGAATGTTGAACACCAAGGGAGCCAAAAAAAATCGAGGGGACCGATCACATCATTCGCGAAGGGGGGAATGCGCTGCTCGGCCCGTAGGAAGGTGCCGCACTCCGGCACGAAATTTAATACGTCCGGGGCAGAAAGACCCAGAAGCCCAAGAAGTGAATGGCAGAGACGGGTGGCCGCAGTCGGAAGAAGGGACTGGGAATGATTCCAAGCAGAGGGAGAAGTCTCAACAGGAGAATCCAGCTAAGGAGGCGTACGGGACGAAAAAACCTGGTGGGGATAGAAAACAACAAAACAGGGGGGGAGGAGTAAAAAAAGGGAGTGTGCTCCCGGGGGGATGCCATCGGGGGGAAGGGTTTGCGACCTATCGACTTGGGGTGTTGGCAAATTTAGAAGAATCACTCCAAAAACGTAAAAAGACCCCTTTAAGGGGAAAGAGCGAAAAGGAAAAGGGCGGAGTGCAAAAACATGAGGTCGGATTCCGGAGAGAAAGGGGAAGGAGAAAAAAGGGGTAACAAAAAAAGGCCTCACTGGAAGGAAAAGCTAATGAAGCCCGCAAATCAGAGTGGAGGCGGAGTGTCAAAAAGATTTTTAAGGGGCCCGAAGGAATGCAGGGGGGGAAAAAAAGGGTTTTGGGGATAGGGGCAAGCGAGGCAGGTGGGGAGAAGGGGGGGGTGGTGGCGACGAAGAGGAAGCTTCTGCATGCGGGCAATGGGGAAAACACGGGGGGCGGTTGTAATGAAAAAGAGAACCAGAGTCTCAAAGGGGAGCAAAAACCGGAATGAGGAAAAAAAAGAGGGGCAACCAGGACAGGTAAAAAGAAAAAACCGGAATGCGAATAAACGGAATACCGAAGGGTCGAGAAATAGAAATCCAAGGGGTCAACCGGGACCGTTTCTAAAGACTATGCAAAAAACCGGGGGTGCTTGTCCGGAATTCCGGGGGTGCCCCTCAAGGCGAGGACTTTGGCGGGAAATAGGAAAGAAACTTCCGTTTGGTAAGAGGAAGACTATTCTCTTTTGGGGGAAGGCGGGGGAACCGACCGTAAAGGACATAAAGGGAATGTTGCGCGAAAAAAAAAGTGGCCAAGGAAGAAGAAAGCCCTGGTATACTTGGGGGAAACTTCCCCCAAAAATAAAAAGTTTGAAGCGGAAAGTTGTGAAATTGCAAAGGAAACGACGTAAAAGTAAACCCCGACGGCCAGAGTAGAAAAAGAAAACGTCCTCGGTCTGTTGAGGGAGGCTGAGATGGGTTCGCGCGAAAGGTCGGGGAGTCTGAGAGGGTACCGAGAGGTTCCAGGGAAAGTCAACTCGGGAAAAAGAAGGAATCTCACCTCGAGCAGACAGGGGGCCGGCAAACGAACAAAAGAAAACAAGCAGAAACAGGATCGTTAGGGAAAAGGGAGCAGAAATTTGGGGAGGGACCCAGGAAAGGGGGGGGGGACGTGCCCGATTTGGGGGCCATCGCGGCAAATTACACATCAAAAGAGTGTGGTGGGAAAAAAAAGGACGCTCAAGGGTAAATTGGGGAACAAGAGTTTGCAAAGTCAGAATGGAGGCCAAAACAAGACTTGGTGGTGAAAAGGGAAGAGGGAGGATGCCTTGTAGGGGACGATCGGGAGGGGAAAAAAAAGGAGGACATTCTAGCGAACGCGAGGGAAGGGGGAAAAAGAGGGGGCCCGCGGGGGGTTTGGAGTCTTGCGAAGAAAAAAACAAAAAGCTCGCTGGGGGAAATGCTAAACAACACAAAGTAAAACTTCCCAGAGAAAAAATGTTCGGTTTCGGCAAGATGAAGGATTCCAAGTCAAACGAGAGTCTTAAAGACATCCAGGGGGTCGCCCTAGGGGATCCTATACTTTTTGCCTATCAAAAAAGCAATCAACGCAACCGCGTTCAAGCAGAAACAAGGGGGAAAAAGACCGAAAGGCCGGAAAGACGCTGGGAAAAAGGGAGCCGACAGAGAGTTTAAAGGGTGGTAGACGAAAGTAGCTGAAAGGAGGGGCGAAAAAAGGAGGGGGCACAAACGAAGAAAAGCAGGAGGCAATGAGAGAAAAAAAAGGATCCTGTACGTGGAAGAAAGCGCGAGCCTTTGGGTTATATTGGGCAGGGACAAAAGTTTGGGAGTTTTGCCAAAGTCCAAAAAAAAAGAAGGTGCGATTTGAACGGACCGGGAGGGTGAATTTTGGAAAAAATTTTTTCTGAGGTGCAAACGCAGAAAAAAAAAAAAAAAAAAAAAAAAAAATTCATCATGACGCGCAACAATCCGCTCCAAGGAAAGGAGTGGCTCGTTTTAAAAGAAAGGAAGGGCGTACTTTGGGGAGAAAGCGGGGAAAAAAATGTTAAAATGCTCTAGGAAACCGAGTTTTTTTTTAAACAATCCCAATGGGGAGAGGGGAAGAAAGTTTTTCGTTATCGCAAGAGAAAAAAAACGGGAAACATTCATAAGCCTGCTCATGGACAAGAGCTATCCCGGAGAACAATCAAAAAAAAAAAAAAAAAAAACATTTCGAAAGGGACTCGCCAGGAAAGCGGGGAGGAAAGATATAGACAGCCGCGGAGAGATCTGATGGAAAGAAAACCCACGTGGGAAATTGCAAGAAGGAAACTCCACACCTCCCTCCAGGGAAAATCAACGCGGAAAAAAATCTGGACTCAATCTAAAAAAAAAAGTCGGCAAGGGGTGGGGCCACTTTTCATCGTCAGATTTGGAAGGTGGACGAAAACCGATCCGGAGGGGGGGGGGACTTCCCTTTTTTGAAAGTGTTTGACAATATGCACACGGGGGGGGAAATTTGGACCCCATGCCGGAGGCTTTAATGACCAAAAAAACCGCAAAAATTCAATTCAAAGGGACCAGAGGGTAGGAAGGGGGGGCCACCAGTGAAAAGCGACCTTCCCCTCCGAACGCTTGAGGGGAGAGAAAACCGCCCAACAAGGAATGACGGCCCTCATGCCCAGGGAGAAGGTGCATAATCGGGGAATCGGGCTTGAAAACAAACGGGAAAAAAAATCTGCTCAGGTTTGGGAAGGAGGAGAGGGGCTTCCAGGAAGGACGGTTTGAGGGGGATTGCTCCCTCCGGGGCGAGCGACTAACGACCGGGGGGGACGAGAAAGGCAAGACCTAGAGCTGCGGGGGAAACAAGAAATTGTCGGCCGTGACGAAGTTTGAAAAAAGGAATTCCGGGGGGGCCAGCAAAAAGGGGGGAAAACAAAAAAGTCGAAGTCGAAAAAAAGCTACTAGGAAGGAACCCTCCCCGAACTTTGTTAGGAAAAGGAAAAACAACAAAAGGGAAGGTATTCCACAGGGGGTTCCGGGGGAAACGGGGTAACAGGAAGATGCCATAGGAAGCCCGACGGAAATTTGGTGAAAAAATTCGCCGAGACAACCGTACGCATAAGACTATAAGAGAGCCAATCAAAAAAAAAAAAAAAGGCTTCCGGGGGGGAGGAAACGCCGCTCAAGTCGCGAACCGCACCTCGGGCCGAGAAAAAAGAGAAGGAGCTTTATCGCAAAGTTCGCAAAAGGGGGGGGGAAAACCCGAAATTATTCACGTGCGGGGGGAACGGGAGATTGCGGGAGATACTGGAAAAGGGCGTTAGAGGGTCGAGGAAATTTTTTTTGGTGGTCTACATTCAGGGAAAGGGAGGGGGGGCATGTAATTGCTGGTTTTGGAAAAGAAGGGAACGCAAAGAGACAGGGGAGACAAATTAAAAAAACGTCATGAGGGCTTCAACAGAAAACGTAAAAAGCTCCCGGATGCGAAGAGAGAAGAAGCAGACCTAGGAGATAGAGACCATTGTAACGCCGAAGGGGGAGAAAGGGAAAGTACAGAAGGGGGACTGTCGGAAAACAGACGGGAAAATGGGGAACGATTGGATGTAACGAAGGGGTGGCGTTTAAAGCAACTAGAAGGAAAACTCGGGAGGTTGCCACTCGCTGGAGAGGGGATTGAGCAGCGGGGGAACGCTGCAGAAAAAAGGACCTTTTATTTTAAGGGGGGGACTCAGAAAACATTAGCAGACGACGGAGGGAACTGTGCCAAAAGTTCCGGGAAAAAATGTTTTCGACTTCCCATTGGACTTGCCCAAAAAAGAAGTCGGAAATAATCACCAAAAGAGGAGGGACGGACTACGTAGAAAAAAAGCCAAAAGTCCGTTTTAAAAAACGATTGAACGTAGAAAAAGGGGAAAAACGGGGGGGTGGTTCCGCGCTCGATTGGGAGAAAGGGGCAGATAGAAGCAGACGGAAAAATCCACAGAAAAAGAAAAGGGAAAACGCAGAGCCGTGGACACACAATTGAAATCCCGAAAAAAAAAAGGAAAAAAATCAAAGCGATGCATGAGACTCAAAAGAACGGCCACGCTCGAGTCATTGCAAGGTAAAAATCATGGACACGCGAAAAGGGGGATGGCCGATGCCATCGAAAAAAAAAAATTCGGGTAGAAAGAAATTTTTGTAAAACCCGGGGAGGGGCGCGATAAAATTTGGGACCAGAATGGGTCAAAAAACGGCCCCGGGAGGGAGGAGGACCAAAGACTTTTTCCTGCGCCTGGGGAAGGGAGGGCGAGGAAAAAAACATGGCAAAAAGAGAGAACCATTCGAGGCTAAACGCGAGTGAAGAAGCAGGACGCGGTTTGAGCGAGCAGGAAACCGAACCAGGGAAAAGCGGTCGCGAAAGTTTTGGAGGAAAAAAAAACAACGGGGGAAAGAGGAGAATAAACTGAGAGAAATTCAAGGGAGGTTTCGGCAAGGCGCTCGCGAAAAAACGCCGAAGCGTAGTCCTCCTGGAGAAGGAAAAAAAACTCAGGTTCGCCTCGAATGGTCCATACTTGGGTGGCAACATGCCATGGCCCTAAAGGAATCTCCCTACAAAGCAAAGAAAGAAACCCTCTTCCAGCTCATGAAAAAAACGAGTGGGGGGAGGGCATCACGATTTGCAAAACGAACGGTCAACGTCAAAGAGACTAGCCGCGTTCGGGGGGGGGTGGATGTAGAAAAAAGCGAGAAGGAATCTGCCGCGAATGAGAAGGAAAACTACACTCCGCCACGACATGTTTAGGGGGCAATGATGAGACCACCAATTGGGCAAAACGTAGGGCTTCTCATCAGAGATCGTGGGGGGGAGGGATCCATCGGTATTCAAGTGGGGAAGTGCCCCGTCCAAGAACGACAGGGGGGGATCTTTTGCCAGGTTTTCTGCTGTTAAAGGGAAGCTGACAAATGTCCCAAGGGCGAACCTCAAGCCGAAATCATTCGACCAAAGAAGCAGCCTCGCCTTAAATAACTCGGAAAAGTGGAGGACTACGGCTGTGACCAAAGGGAAGAGCCGGGTGATTATTAACTCGTCAAAGAAGGACAAAGACCAAGAACTGGTGGGGGAAGTTTATCCCGAAAAAAGGAAGGGGAGTATCCAAAAGCTCATGAAGATGGCCGAGACACCCAGAAAAAACATCTAAAAGTCGAAGTGCTTTGGGGCGAAAAGGACTTTAGGCTCATCTCTATTGACCAAGAATGGGCCGAACGTGGTTCAGGGAACAATTAAGTCGAAAAAAGAAAAAAGGAAAAATTTCAAAAAAAAAAAAAACACACGCGGGGAAAAAAAAAATACCTATCTCAAAGTCCCGGAAGAGGGAAAAAAAACTGTCTTGCAAACTGGAAAAAAGCGAAAAAAAATTGAAGGGGAGGACGCTCGAGCATCCGGGGGAATCCTGGGGAGATTCCATTTGTTAAAGGGGTTCCATCATTCCGGGACCCCGCTGGGGGGGGAGAGTGTGGGGGCAAAGGTCATGACAAAGAGACAGCATCAATAAAGGGATCCCCATTGCAAGGGAGGAAGAGGGGTTGAAAAAACCACTACAGCAACAAAAAATTCGTTTTCTCAGGCCAGGAATCTCAAGCACAGGGGAAAAAACGAGATCGGAGCCCCAGGCCAAACATAATCTGAGTGGGAACCGCGCTCACATCAACGGGGGGCGTAAGAAGATTCATTCGCTCAAAGGGCTAACAGTAGGCCCCCGGAGTTAATCTGGACAATCGGAAGGGAGGTCCCTAAGATAAAAACCCCGACGCAGCCAAGAACCGAAGGCTCTTGGAAAAAGGCCGTCCCGGCAGAGGAAAAGGGGCGTTATTAAGATTCAGGAGCCCACAAAGGGAGGGTTCGCCATTACAGGGGGAAGCTACTCTTACCCTACAAAGCTCTGGAGACCAAGAATGGAAAAGTGTCGGGGCGGAGGACGGCAAGAAGAGGAGACGGTGCGAACTTTCGTTGCCGTAGGGAGGGAGGAAAAGTCATAATAAGAAGCTCAGAAAAACACTTTCAGAAGCGCAACCCTGAAAAAGGGGCGTCGGTATCAACCGCTTCGAGGGGAAGAAGCAAATCTCGAACGCAGCCCCAGGAACTGGAAGCCAGAATGCGAAATGAGAGGAAGGAGTCCGATTAAAGCACAAGCCGATTATGAAAAAAAAACCCTCCCTGGTGGGGGCGTAAGGTGTTTTTGGGAGGGCAACGAAAAGGGCATCTGGGCGTCCGAAGTGGGGGGGCACCCGAAAAGTAAAGATTCGGGGAAGGCTGCATGAGGAAGGGTCTGCGCGGTTTTGGAGAAGAAAAAAAGCAATGAAAGGCGTGGGTAGAAAAAGGAGGAAAACGGCAATGAAATTGCACGCGGGACAACCGGAAACTTAAAGAAGGGGGGGAGGCGAGATCAAAGGGGACCTACTGGGAGAGGATAGATCTAAAGACTATCCGCGGGACAAAGAGCTGAAAAAAATCCTTTGAGGGGGCAATCAAGGGGTTTGTGAAGGGAACTGGACACGCGAAGCGGGTTTGGGGAGAGTGGCACGTCGAAAAAAACGGCAAGGCCAGCGGAGCTGCGGATACGATTGAGCCAGTAGGCCGAAACCTCCTTCAGGATGGGGTCAACCTGACAATGGAGTGGCGGAGGGGATACCTACGACTGGGGAAGATCAAAAATTTCTCGAGGAGGGATTGAAGAAAAAAAGAGGGAAACACCGGGGTAACCCCGCCGACTGAATTGTAAAAAAGTAGCAAACGAAAAAGTAAAGGTTCCGTTTACCGGGCTGTGAAGGGCGACCTGGAAGGGGGCGGACCACGCTATTGCAGGGGAGGAATGGAACTTTGGTACAAAAAGGCATAAAACAAAGGAAAAGAAAAAGGGTCAAAGAGTTCAAATCGCCCTCAGTGAAATGTGCCGCAAAAAAGGCGAGGAAGAGCTATAAAACAAGAAAGGGTTAAAGAGGGCCCGCTCAAAGGATGTGAAGGGAAAAAGGAAACGTGTCGGATTGTAAATGGCCATCCGCGGCAAAAAAAAAAAGTCTACATCACAAGAGGGGGTTGTAAAAAAGAGGCGCCGGTCGGCCGGGGGCACCAGAGTTCAGGGCAATTCTCTGATGAAAAAAAAAAAGACTTTGGGGAAGACGAAGGTGGGAGGGGGGGGAAGGGTAATTGAGGGGGGGGAGGGGGGGTCGCGAGGGGGAAGAGGGACCTTCGGGGAGAATAAAAAAGGCCGCTAAGGATAAAGGAGAAGAAAGTGGTGAGCCGAGTCCGCGGATAACCGAAGCGTGTCGACGAAAGTGGGAGAAAACTCTAAAACACCGGAGGAGGGCTTAAAGAATTCCGACGGGGGGGGAAGCAAGATTAAGGAATCAATCGCGAAAGTAGTCCAAATCGTTGTGGGAGAAGTGGCCCTATACTTTTTTTCCAAAGAAATCAAAAATCCATCAGCAAAATTCCCGCAACGTCCCAGACGCCAGGGGTCGCCTCAAGCGAAGGGAGCCAAGTATGGGGGGGGACCAAATTTAACCACCTCGAGAAGAGTACGGGTTTTGTACAAAAAAGAAGAAAGAGGAAAAAAGCTAAGTGGCCGCGAAAAAGGGGGAAGCAGACCAACAAAGAAAGGGACGGGGCAATGAATACAAAGGGGGAGAAATCGAGTGCTTCCTCATATATCTTGGGGGGGGGACAGCGGGGATTAAAAGGGGGAGGTTGGGCCGTCAAGGAATTTGGGGAACTCTTTGCCAAGGATTGCTTTCAAAAGGGTCGCGACAAAGTCCCCCATCAGGACCAAAAATCGGAAATAGCGTCCAAGACATCGGGGGGACTGGGAGGCCACACCAGAGGGGAACGCCGGACGTTGCAGTAAGCTGCGGACAAATTAAGGTCATTAGTACAAAAAAAAATGCAAAGAAAGGTAATCCTATAAAACGGCCTTGGGTGATCGGAGGAGTGGAAAAGTAGACCCTCAAGTCAGCTGCGGGGGCCAGGTCAAGGGGAGAAGAATGCCGCGACCATCAAATGCGGAAACTCGAGGTGTTACTGAAACGCTTCTAAATCGCTAACCCACGCTAGAAAGTATGAGGGGGGCAACTGCCCAGGGGGGTATCCTGAGAAGACCGCCAAGCCGCCCTACAGGAAGAAACTTCCTTAAAAACAATCCCTAATTCGTGAGAAGCACGTGTCTTCCGCCCGTTTTCAAAAGGACCTGTTAAAAAGGATAGGACTCTAACATTGGGGGCTCCAAGGAGGAGATCCAAGGCTCATTTGGGGGGGAACCTTTTTCTTATTTCCGGTTGGATTGATAAAGTGTGAAGAAGTTGGAGACCAAGACTTTTCCTCGGGCAGGGTTCATGGGAAAAGGCATCCAAAATAAAGAAATACAAAAAAATTATTCATCAGTGTCAGGGGGTAAAGAGTTCGGCGCCAAATTCGAACGAACATAACCGATACCTCCCTGCCGGAACCTAAATCTAAGTAAAAAAAAAGGGGGGACCATAATCTGGCTTGTGACACCAGCACCGCACTTCGAAAATTCCGATTTGCGAGGGAAACCATTAAAAACATGCGATGCGGAAGCCGGGGCTGAAGCAAAAAGGAAAACTTTTGCTTCCTCGGCAGGCGAGCCAGAAGAGAGAAGGAAAAATAGCGCGAAGAGGAAAACGCAGAGAGAGTGGCGTCTCATTGGGAGAAGGACGTGTTGGGCAGGGAAAAAAGTCTGTCCGCGCGGTCGAAGTGAGAAAAAAAAGGGGCAAGCTCCGAATGTCAGCTAGGAGAACCGCCCGACAAAAGTCTAAAAAAAAACAAAAAAAAGTTGAAGGAGAGACCACAGTGTCGGGTAAAGTAGAGATAGCTTGCCATCAAAGAAAAAGGTGACGACTGGGCCGTCCGCGTCGGATAGAAGGAAGAGCGCCTAAGGAAAAATGTGAAAGAAAGGAAAGACAAAAGAGTCGTCAGGGGGACCGTCCGGAAGTCGGCCAAGGCATTAAAGAGGGAGCAAGTCAGTCTGAACAGCCCTCCGTCGGAAGAGAAGAAGACAGAGCGAATGAGTCTGTCGAAACCGAGTGCGCCGAGGTTGGTGTCAGAGGAACACCTGCCGGCCTTGGGAGAGTTTGGGCGGGGAGAAAGAAAGCGGGCGCAAGCCAGGCCGAATTGTGGGGGGGGGGCCGCCGAAGGGGGAAAACCTGCTTGATAAAAACTGCGAGGGGGGGGAAATAAGTACTTTCACGCAAAGACCGGGGAAAAAAAAAATCTTGAAAAGGGCAAAACAATGCCATCCGGCAACAGGGAAAGCAAAAGAAGACAGACGACGGAGCCCTATCAAGAAAAAACCCCCCTCACAATTAACCTCAAAGGAAAAAACGAGAAGGGGGGGATTACCAGGGGGGAAGACTAACGTTTACTAGGAACACCGTCCTTTATCCGGATGTTTTTCCCCTCTTTGGCGGACGAGGCTGAGGGGGATTGGTATTCTAATCGAGGAGAAAAATGGTAAAACGAACTATTAGCGTGGCGATCCGCTTAATGTCGGAGAGCGAAAGGGGGAAGGTGATGGTGGCTCAGGACCAAAAGGCCAAAGGATCCAGCGAAAAGGAATACTTTCAAAAAGTCATCAAACAAAGACCCATTGGGATGGGGGCCGACTGAGAAAAGTAAAAAAGAATCACAAAGTGCAGGGAAGGGAAAAGAGCAAACAGAAACGTTCTCGGGAAAAAGCCGGAAAAGGGGGCGAGCCCACGACTGGAGGGTTAGCGAGTGATGGGCGCCCTTCCAGAGGAAAAAAACTATTTTCCAAGGAAAGAAAAAAAAAAAAAAATCAACGCGGCAAAGAGGGGGGCAAAAGAGACGGGAATCAAACTTGAAGAACGGTAGAAAAAGAAGGGAGAAGAAAACTCGAAGTCAATTTGTAGATCATGGAAAAATGGCGCGGTAGTGCCGATTCAAGAAAGACCGCAAGAAGAAGAAGGGAGAAAGAAACAGAAAGGGGGGGGCCGTAACTCCAGATAGAAAGCGTGAAATGTGGGAACCAAGAAGGGTCAATTCGCAGGGACTGGGGGGGAAGACCCAAAAGAAGTGTTCAGGGGGGTCGGAATGCTGGAGGGAGGCGATCTCCGAAGGCAAATATAGGACATTAAAAAAAAGGGGGCGTAAGGAAAAGGAGACAGGATCCTTCGAGGGGACAGGACCGAATTGAATCTTGCAAAGACGAAGTTTTGAGCGAATCGAAAACAACGAGGAAGGAAAATAGAGAAGGGGAGAAACCGCTGGAGAGGCGGCTCGCTCAAAATATTCCCCTACTGCACACACGGTAGGACGCCAGCGAATGTGGGGCCAATTAAAGAATATGAATCGTGGAAAAGAAACAGAAAACGGCAGGAACAAAAAAGGACATTGGGGAGCTCATCGAATTCCCAGAAATGGGAAGAACATTCAGGGGGGGGAACGCCCCAAGAAGGGATGAGGGTTTTTAAGGACCTCAATAGATGAAAGATGAAGAGATTGTCATCTTCCAGAAAAGAAAAAGGTTTAACGTCAATGAAAATTGAGGCCAGTAAGACCTAAGAATCGAATGTTATTCTAACTACGGTATTGACGGGGGGGAAAAGCAAATTCCCCGCCTGGGAGAAGATGGTGAGACCATTTGCCGCGTTGAGGGATCTTTAGGGGGGTGTATGCTTTCCCCTGGAAAAAAAAGTCAGCATGAAGCAGAAATCTCGCCGCAGAAGCGCGGGGGGAGGGTAAATCGCAGCCCCGCAGGTGAAAGAAAAACAGGACGTTTGCTTTGGGAGGCAAGGAAAAAGAAGGAGCTCAGATTACTACCGCGTGGTTTGTCAAGGGACGCGGAATAAAAATGTAAGCATGCTGTGGATAGCCAGAAATGGGGTCGCGGGTGAAAAGGATCACACGCCGCCGACCACCAAAAGCCCATGGGAACGGTTAGGCAGAAACTTCTCAACCATCCTTCGTAAGGTCAGGGGGTTCAAAGCACGAAAAGGGACTACGGGGGGACGGCTTTCTCAAAATCGAGGAAAATCTCCCATAGAAAAAGGTTATTAAAAGCCCTTCCGTCGCCGAAATAAGAAAAGGAAAACAGAAACCCAAGGGAAAAAAGAAATTCAACACGAAACAATAACGAAGGACGTTTTCGGCAAAACAAAGGGAAACGTGGAGACGAAAACGGGAGCAGGACAAGTGGCAATCTAGTGAAGGAGGGAGGGTTTTCTTAAGGTAGGAGACAGGGAACCGGCCTATTGCCTGTGGTTACGGATGGTGGTGGAACAAGCGGGGCTCAAATATGAAGTTGAAGGGACTGCAGTGAAGGAGGTGGCACCAAACCTCGCAAGCAGCACTTCAAGAAGACAAGGTCGAACTCCCTTTCGAAGTACGGGGCGCAAAGAAAAGAAAACCAAGAATCCGCTGCAAGTGGCACCGAAAAAAAACTAAAGGAATGAAAAGAAAAACGACCCAAAAGCCCCGTTTTGGGAAGAGGAAGGGAAACGCGCAGAATCGCCAATGTAGAGACGGGGGAAAGCAATCCTCAGGGGAAAAAGGAGATGCTCGAACAGGTTTTAGCGACTTGGAAAAAAACAAACAGGCGAGAAAAGGCCGCTTACTGACGTGAATGACGCCCATCGGCCCGAAATCAAGTGATGTGGGGGGGCAAGAAAAGTTGTCAGCAAGGCGAATTTGGCGTACGAAAAACGGCTCGAAGTCGAAGGGTCGAAAAAGGGAAGAGACCGATGTTCAAGCCGCCCCAAA
>Ga0179593_1564786_pt1 | contig 19277 bp, 18 predicted proteins | sample CZODoug2_1_08_16_FD_185931 | JGI IMG/M metagenome (GOLD analysis project Ga0179593, IMG submission 185931) | Vadose zone soil fungal communities from Angelo Coast Range Reserve, California, USA - CZODoug2_1_08_16fungal (PacBio error correction) | ecosystem: Environmental > Terrestrial > Soil >...
TCGTTGAATCGGGGGAAGGAGGGGGGCGGCGCAGGGGGGAAGGGGTTGCCTCGCATCAAAAAGTTGTTTTAGTTGAAAGAAGCCGAAAAAAAATGAGGCGATGCGTGATTAAAGAGGGAATGTTTCGGATGGTCCTGAGAGAGGGGGATCGAACAAAAGAAAGCGCAGATGCAATAGTGGGTCACCATAGAATCCCCGGAGAGGGGAGAGCCGTTTGGCGAAGAGGAAAAAAAGAGAAAAACCGTTTAGATGAGAGAATTCCGGCGGGAAAACTGACGATATGGTTTCGTAAGGAGGTTTGCAGTAGGACGGGAAAGGAAAAAAAAATTCAGGAAGGAGAAGGCGTGACTCTCTGGGGGAGGAGAGGTTTCCGATGATAGAGACAAGGGCAGGAGGCGAGGGAGGGGCAATTTGTGCATGCAGCCCAAAAAAAAGCCAAGCCCCTGCCCATCTAGAAAGAAAAAAACGGAATGAAACGGGTCAAAGGCAGTAGCAATCAAACGCGTAGAACACAATCGAGAACGCTTCACTTATGAGAAAGGAAAATCATTAAAAACAACAGATTGATCGGCAACAGGGAAAGGGCATTCTGGCCTGATCGAGAGATGAGGGGAAAGCTCGTTCCGACGCCGGGAGGGTAATTCACCATCGCGAAAAAGGGGGAAAAGGGAGAGAGGAAGGAGGAAACGAATGGGGAAAAAAGGAGGGGGCAGCAACTGAAAAGGAATCGTGGCAAACGAGAAAGTACCCCATGGTTTCGAAGGGAGGGGGTTAGCAACTGGGAAAAGATGTACTGGAGGAAAGGAGAAGCCTCCGACCCTGGAGAAAAAAAAAAAAAACAGCGGAAGAAGGGAGGAGGTTCCCTTTTACTTCGTGTACGTGTGCCCTTGGGGCGACCTCATAACTTCACGGAGAGAGCACGCGTAGGGGGGGCACCCATCAAGGAAGCATTCCTTGGGCAAAAACCTTGAAAGTCTACTGAACGGAAAGTCCGAAGGCCGGGAAACTCAAATCGCTTTGGAACAGGAGGACAGCGCGGTCAAAAAAAAATTAAGGGGGAAAGCAAGACTAATCTCAAGCGCCGGAGGACGCAGGGATTAATCTCAACAGAAAAGACCCAAGACGGGAGGCCCCCATCCTTCCTAGAACGAAGACCTACCGAAGCATCCAGGAACGTCTCTAACCGGGCGAAGTCCAATGTTCTGGAGGGGAAGGGGGGGAGAAGGAGCTTACAAAGGTTCGACTTGCAAGGGAGGACCAGCGAAAGGGCACTGGGTCGAAAGTTGAGGGAACTGAGGGTTATGGGGGGGGGTTCCGACATTAACACCCAAAAAAAAAATACTTGGGGCCAACGCAAGCGTAGAATTCGTGCGTCCATTAAGGGGGGGAAGTGGAGGAGAAATGACCGGAGGGGAAAAGAAAGCGGGGCAAAAGGCCCTTTCGCTAGCAACCACCTCTGGAAACGCTTTCACTAGGAAGGGTCCAAAAAGTTTTGAGAAAAAGCACAGGGGAAGAGCCAACCGATGGTATAAAAAAAGATCTAGACAGGGCTTCTCTTGGGCGTTTCGAAGAGAACTTCCTCGCGGGGACTAAGAAAAAATAAATGCCAGGACGTGCCTGAATCAAAAAGAGCCCGAGGGCCCCCACCTTCCTGAAGGGGAAACAGACGGAAAAGACGAAAAACTCCAGAGGCGGGCCTCTAAAAAGAAATATCTCTCAAAAGGGGGGGAAAGAAAGGTGTACCTGGCGAGGCCATGGAAAGGGGGCCGTGGAATATCTTCAATCGGACTTGGGAAAGCGCCTTAATGAAAATGATTTATTTTATGCGGAAGGGGAAAGCGAGGCGACGACCGGGGTGTTGAAAACCTACTAGAGGGGGCGCGGATAAACACGGCGGTTGAGGAAGTTTCGTGACCACAGCCTTTCGGAATGGTGGCATGGGGAAAAGAGGTCCGAAAAAGAACGGGGCTGCTACTCGGGGGGGGGCCTTAGGCAAAGGAAGGCTTTACTCTTTCATGTAAACAGTCAGGGGAGAAACGATAAGGGGTGTAGGAAAGGCGGTGGAAAGGAAGTGACCGCGCTCTAAATAATAAGAGAAATGTGACGGGGGAAGGGGGAAGTTCAGTTCCCATAGTGGGGGAAGCAAAGGAAAGAAATAGTAGAGGGGGGGGGGGCCATTCCTCAGGAAAGAGTTGTAAGCACTTAAAGAATTAAGGGGCCGACCAGCACTCCAGAAATGTTCGTCGAAGGGCATGATGGAGGGGGGGGCTTGTGGGGGGAAGAAAGACTTGGGAGGCCTGGGTTAAGGAAAAGGGGTGTGGGGCAAAGAAAGAAGCCGCTTTATATCGTACCGGGCCACCGATGAATGGAAAATGGAGAGGGGGGGGGGAAAAAGCGCGAAAGACCCGCTACTACACCAGGAGGAATTAAATTTGGGGAAAAATTACTTTCCTCTACTCAGGGGAAAGGACAGCTAGCGCGGGGGTTATCCTCTTCTTGAAGGAGAGGAAGATAAAAAGCCAACTAGGATTCACGTGGAACTCATGAAAGGGGGTGTAATAACGTAAAAAAGAGGAGGATGGAAAGAGACTGAAGTTCCAAACAGGGAAACTCCGGTAAATGGAGCCAAAGGATGCAGAGAGACGCGGGGGTGCGGGTTCTTGGGGGGAAAGGGGGCCGGGGGGAGTGGGGGTCATCCTCTTTAGATCTGGGACACTATCACTAGGGGAGTTTTTTGAAATCGTGGAAAAAAAAAAAAAAAAAACCTCTGCCAAAACCTTGAGGGCGGGATGCGAGAACAAAAAAGAAGGACCATCAGTTTTGGAGGGAATGGTGAAGACTACCGCACGCCGGGGAGGAAAACAGAACCAACGGAAGCAAGGGGGAAATCGACGAGGGAGGCACAGAAAACCTGGGGCAGGGAAAAGATCTCTGTCAAAGGAAAAAAGAACTCATTGGGGGGATATTTTCGAGCCAGACGAAGGGGGGAAAAAAAAAGCCTACTGGAAGGAAAGGCTAGGGTCGAGAAGGTATCGCCTACGGTGTGTTTGCTACTTTCGTGGGGGTCCGGGAAGGGGAGGAGGGTCCAGAGGGGGGGGGGGGGGTTTCTCTTCGGGGGGGCGTGAGAAATTCAATATCGGGTGAAGCAGCATTGGCAAACTCAAAGGTTGGGGGGCGGGAGGGCTCCCGAACGGAAAGGGGGGGGGGGGGGGACACTTTCCTCTTATGACGGGGGTCTCCTCTTAGGGGAGGAAGAATCGCGCTGGAGGGAAAAGTTACAGTGAAGCAGAGTCTCTGAGAGACCAAACCGAGGCCTTCACCTTTGGATGTTCGGGGAAAAGAGGGAAACTACATCACCCTCGAAGAGATCATATTCCCCGGGTGGGTTGAAAAAACGGGGGGGGGGCCAAGACCTATGAAGGGAAATGAGATTCCTTTCAGGTGCCCAAAAGAGAGGAAAGGGGGAAACATCCTAAAAGCTTGAAAAAAAACAACGCTCTTCATCCTCATCGAGAGAGGATGCTAAGAAAAAGGAAACAACCTGGAATAAAAGAGAGCATGGGAAAAAAGGAAAAAGTTGGAAAAAGAAGCGTAAATCTCGAGAGATCGAAGTCAGGGGGAAGAGATCACATAGAGAAAAAAAAGGGAGGGGAGGTAAACCTCTCTCTATAAGTCTTCCAGTACACGGGATTTCGAAGGAATCGTGTAGGCGAGTATGTAAGAAAAGGACAGGGGGGGTTTGCGTAAATAAAACGGGGTCTTACCATGTGGTCGGAAAGACATCCCCCGAAAGCTCGCTGAACGGGGAATGTAAGGGGGAAAAGGTCCTTAGCTATTAAGCGCGAGCGCAACACAAAACGAGACAGCGAGGGAATGAAAGGTTTGTCCCAAGAGGATTCTCCCGTACTTGGGCCGTTTGGCGTCGTGTAATTTGGGGAGATATCAAGAAAGAACTGTTGAGAAGAAAAAAAGAAAGAGGGGGGGGTGTCCGTCCAGCGGAAGATCAAAGAGGTGCCCACTTAAGGAGTAAGGTAAGTGGAGATGGACGGGGAGAGGAAAAGGGGTAAAAGAGGCATTAAATTTGAAGTAGAAAATTCGTCGGGGGGAAGGAAAAAAAAGGAAGGGCCTAATTTAGTCGTAAAAAACGTTATAGGAAAGAGCCTTTCAGTTACGGGAAACCCCGAAAGAAAGGAAATCCCTCTTCGGGGAACTGAAAACGGGCAACACTATCAAACAACAGGAAAGTATTAGGAGATCTCGAAAAGGGCCTCTGAAAAGTAGATTCCCACTAAGTGAAATGAAAGAATATAGGCCCCAACTGAAAAATATGAAAGAAATTCTAAGCACTGAAAGAGGTGGGGATATTTTAAGGGTATTCTGGAAGAGACTGGACAGGGAGGAAGTTGGTGTGGTGAGAGGGGCCAAGAAAACCGGACAGGGGGAAGAGTCATTCCCCCAAAAAAAAAAACGGATGGGACGACAAGATGGGCGAAGCTGCAGGAGGAAGATTCTTTCGCATTCCAACCAACCACGAAAAAGGAAAACTAGAGGGGGAGAGGGGGGTTTCTAAAAAGGAGAAGGATGTGTTAGCAAAATAGACCTGCACGCTGTTACTGGGGAACGGGGTTTAGAAGGGAAGAAACGCCGACACGGGGCGGCAAAAACACACGCGGGGGAAAGGCGAAGTTGATTCGTGGGGCCATGGGCCATTTTGGCGACCAAGCACGGGACACTTACTTGCCGGTAATCGGAAAGGGGCTGAAAAAGCGCTTCCGCGAGAAGCTAAAACTTTGACCCGGGGGAGAAAAAGACTGGAAAAAGAGTTCTCTTCCAAGTTAAAGAATGAAGCGTTTTGAAACAGGGACACCGAACAAAGAAGGGGAGGGGTATGCCCGGGGAAGGGTCCTCATCGATCCATTTCGAATGCTTAGAAATTGGCTCGGGGGACTCCTCCTTCGCCGCGGAAACCCATGAAGAGCCCTCACTACTATGAAATAATGTAATAGGGGGGAGCAAGCACTCCACTCAGAAGAATGCCAGAGGGAGAGAGACATTTCTAAATGAAAGGATCTTTTCAGTCAAAGCTGGGTATTGGAGCTTACACTAGAAGAGAAGGAACTTGGGAGTTAAGTAGCCTCCTCTCTAGGTCGAAGCTTGGGAGAGGGGAGAGAATTGGAAAAGAAAAATCTTTATGGGGCACCATTCAAAATTATCGTCCGAGAATTTAGGAGGAACGGGGGAAAAAAACCGCACTCTGCAAAATACCGGATATCAGGGGAAACAGGGAGGGGACCCTTCTTCGGGGAATCCCATTAATCCTCCGGGATGCCTAATGAACCAGGTACTGAAAAAGGGTCTAAAGGGGGTAATCTCAAAAAACAAAAACTGGCGATGCAAAGAGGCCAGTGCCAAACGGGCGCGCAATCCCTAAATGAGAGAAAGAGGTCAGAAAACACAGAAAAAGATTTGATGAAAAGACTTCTCTAGCGTTTATAAGCCGTTCCTCAGGAAAATCCAGAGGAGAAAGAAAAGGCCTTAGAGAGAGGTAAACATTCCCTTGCCAATCGCCTGGAGGTCCGGACTCGAAAAAGATTCTGAAAATCAGGTTCCCTCAAACTTCCCAGAAAAGAGAACTCTCAACACAAACAAAAGTGGTGAAGGGGGGGGGGCCAATTAGGGGGGGGGGGGGAGGAGATGCCATTTACGAGCAGGGGAATTTTGAGTTGAGTGGCAGAAAGGGAAAAGCCTGGGAAAAAGGGGCGGAAAGGAAGGTCTGAGGGGATTTTATGGACGCGTAATCCGCCGAGGAGAGGGAAAAAAGAAGGAGTGCTAGGGAGAGCCTCTTCATCAATGCCAGGGAGGTGCGGGGAAGTGGGTAACCACATGCCCGGTGGAGCTCTCCTACTCTGGCGACCTCTTCTTTGAAAACGAACACGGAACAAAAACTCCTTCTGGAAAGGGGGGAGAACTCTTTCAATACTTCCACATTGGGGAGGTGCCCCTTATAATGTAGGGGCAAGGGGTTTGGAAAGGACTCTCTCTAAATGGGAAAAAAAGTGGGCCGATAATTTTGAGAAGGAAAAGGTGGCTGCCCATACAAAAGACAAATTGAAAAGGGGCCTAGAACCAAAGCTATCTTCAAAAAGGGCTGTACAGGGAGGCGCACGTGCCCTGCAACCTGTCCCATGAAAACGCTTCGCCGAACAAGGGGAGGGACCTTTATGCCAAAGAAGGGAAAAAGGGCCTGAGGCTAATTTCTTTCTGCTCTTCCTAATTGGAAAGCCCTTTCTGAAAAAGAAAGGGGTAAAAATCTTCCTTGGGCGGCTCTCAAAAAAGACCTTATTGTCGGGGGGGAGGATTGGGACAGTTGAGTGAAAAAAGCTGAAGGTTTGAAAAAGAGGAAGGGAAAAAAGAGAAAAACCCATTTCACACATGCGACTCGTCCAGGTGCCTGTCACAACCGAAGTGAAAAGAACCGGGGTCTCGAAGAGGAAGAAATGCCCGGAGCCCTTAGAGAAGTCGAAGAGAAAAGGGCACAAAGGAACCGGCAGCTATACGGGAGAGCAAAATGGAAAGGGTTAGAAAGAAAAAAGAAAATAAGGCATATTTTTTAAGGCACACCTAAGAGGACACAAATTAAGAAAAGAATGGAGCGATAAAACCTTTTCTCGAACCTCTGAGGCTTCGACACCATGAGATAAGTTTAATCGAAAATCCTCGGGGGAGGGGTTTTAATCCTCTAAGGAGGGCCAGAGCGGAAAGAGGGGAAGGTGGGTGCAGAGAAAAGAAGAACAATCAGTTTGGGTTACTACAGACCGAGTCCCCGGAGGTAAGAAATTAAGAAGCGAAGGGGACTCTCTACTCGGACGCAGATGAGAAGGGGGGGTCGCACAGGAAAAAGTGTCCAAGAAGGACATCCCGGGGGGGAGAATTTCGTTACTTACGTCGTCGTGAAACCGCTGGTCCGTGGGTTTATAGGAAAAAGGGGATTTTCGAAACGTGCTCGGGGAGAAAAGTTTTGATTAAAGGCAAGGGGTCTCTTCGGGGGGGGAGGGGCGTTTCTCAAAACCTTCACAAGTCCAGAAAAAAACGCAGTAAGTGAGGGGACGTCTAAAATGAGAAATTTCTAGAGAGAGCTTGAACCGATTGGGGCTACCTGGGGGAGGGTGGGGACTTTCCTCTGGATGAATTCTCGCGTCCCAGATCCTGAAAATCCAAAGGCGAAACATATCGGGCAGAAGAGATGTAACTGAGAGGAAGAGAACGCTGCCCGTTGAGGGTGATGGAGGAACGCGAGGAAAAGAACGATGGAAGGGCTTAGAATCGAAAGGGGGGAGCCTATTTTTGCTCAAGATTGAAAGAGAGATTTGAAGAGGTTTGGGGGGGAAAAACTCTCAAAAAAAGAGAACCCTAACTTCAACAAAAAGGGGAACCGCTAAAGATCTTTGCCGTTGAGGGGAGCTATCAACTAAGAAAAAACAATCTGGGGGACGGAGGGATTCCTGTCCATTTTTTGAAAAAAAAAAAAAAAGACCGCCGAGTAAGAAAGAACGAGTCCGGGGACGGAAAGGACGGTCAGCAGATCAAACAACAACAAAGGGGAGGATGTAAAAGTCGGACGGAGGACAAAGGACTTAAGAAAAGAGTCTTGAATCGTGTAAAAGGAGTGTAAGGGGGGAGTCCCAAAAAAATATTTGGACGAGGGGAATCCCTGACGGCGTCCACACGGGGGGATCCTACGAACGGAACGAGATCTTCTATTCGGAAGGAAATTTCTTGGGGCAGGATGGTTCCTGAGGTAGGGGTAGGAAGAAGCAGAAAAAACTGACTAAAGCAGCAAAGGGGTTCAATCGGGGGTTCACCATAGGAAGCCCCTTACTGGAAAAAGTAGAGGTCTGGGTGTTTGGAAGCGTAATCCATGTTTTGGGGGGCAGGAGGATCATTAAAAAAGTAGATCCCTAAGCTTTTCCACTGGGGGGTTCGTCAGGATAAATTTAAGGGGGAAAGAAGGGAAGGGAGAAAAACGGAATAAGGGAAGAAACCTACCGAAGGACGGTCGAAAGGAGCCACGCTGGAAAGAAGGAAGATAAAGGGGTCCGATTAGGGCCTGCTGGAGGGCTGAAATGATAAAATGAGAAAAAGGGGAACCAGCCAAAGCCACTCCATCTAACCGGGACGATAAGGAACGGGGGGGTCCCGACAGAACGAAATAAACCGTAGGCGAAACCACAATCGGAGATCCTCTTCAAGTGGTATTCGTCAGAGAAAGCTAGAGGGGAAGGGGAGAAAATATATCCCCAACTTGGGGGCGCACGGATGAAGGAGGTCAGGGCAACCCCAAGTGGGTGTCCGGGAAAGAGGAGAGGTGAGGTCTGATAAGAAACGTCTTCATTTTGGAGGGGGTATCGTTGGAGAGAAAGGTGCTGTTCACAAACCAAAAATGATGGGGGAGGAATGCTCGAAAGGGGAGGGAAAGAGGAACTTCTATTTCAAGTAGAGGATTCCAAAAGAGACACGATGATGGGGCAGGGCATAAATGGAAGGTTTGTCAGAAGAAGCAAGGGTTCTTTTGTTTTTTAGAGGAATCATTGTGGGGAGGAACTTGGGGACAGGAAAGGGAAATCCAAAACTCTGGATCTCCAAAGTAAGTCTGCGGAAGGTGGAAAAATTTGGGGCGAAAGAAGATGTGACGGGGCCCTTTGAGTACCAAGAACTGTCACGGAGGGGTGGGCGGAGAGGAGGCGGATCACCAACAAGGCGTACTCTCCGGAGGGTCCAAACGGGGAGAAGTTGAAAAAAGGAAGGAAAGTAGACGGTTGCCGTAGAGGTGAACTCCATCGGAGCCAACTCCTGCCCGCCGGGGGGGGGTTGATAAATTCGATCCTTTCTTTCGAGATCTTTTATCGGAGAGATTCCTAGGAAAAAGGACAGAACCTCAGAAGAGGAACTATGAAAAGGAAGAAGTAAGATTAAAAAAATCATCATCATAAAACAGACATCGTCTAGAACTAATAGGGGAAAATCGGTAAGTTCAAGGTGCTATATGAGGCTAAATGGAAAAGGCGACTTGCCCTTAGGACAAGGGGGAGTCACTGGGGGGGGAGAAAAAAAAATAGGGGAGCTTTATTGCACAAGTGAAAAGGGCATTGAGAGAAGCCAATAATATATCCGAGGGTCAACTTTCCAGATCGCCTACATATTATCGTCCAGGTCAAGGCGTTCCATGAAAAAGTCCGCTCTCGGGAGAGAAGTCCCTTGCCGCGCCGGGCAGCACCACGCGGTCAATGGAGCGAGGCATTCCAACCGCCACTGTTTCCAGAACCCGGGCAACAGTTGGCATGATCGCTAGAGATCGATCACAATAGGGTGGAGAACGGCGCGACTATGAAGCCGTCCAAGTAAATCTCAAAAGGTCACGTTGAGAAATCGGAAAATTACCAAGAAACTCGCCCTTCAGGCAATCAGCAACGGTTCACCGGCAAGCCTCGGAAACTAGGCGAAGATGATAACATGCTCAGACACAACAACAAAGGGAGAGAGAGAGTGAAAGCGGACACGAGAAGAACGAGAGTGGGAAACCTTGTGAGGAAACGGCAAGAAGGCGAGGGGGGTGGGCCTGCAACAGGGAGCAAAGGAGGTGTCGCAGGGGGGTGGGAGGAAAAGTATCACGAGGAGCGCCGTAGGTAAACTCGCCGGGAGAGAGAGGGAGACTCAAATAAAAACTTTGCGGGGAAGTTCTTTGGGTGCTGCCAGTTTAAAGGGAGCATTGAAAGGATGGGAAGGGGCTAAAAAAGGCACTTCCTTGCAGAAAAGGTCGTTCATGGAATCCAGCATGCCACGTGGGGAAGGGGCAAGCAGGAGAGAGGGCCTCTTGGCAGGGGTGTGAACCGTTACCGAGGAGTTGGTCGGGTGTCAGGGAAGTTTCTGGGACGAAAGGGGGTCAAAAGGAGTTTTGGGAAGAAACAGTTAGATACCGCTGTCTTATGTAAAAGAGCGCATAGGAGAAAGGAAAAGGGGCACTGAGAAAGAAAAGCGAAAAAACGGAAAATGTGAAAGGATGCGTCTCAATGCTGAGGCGGTGCTAAAGAAGTGGTTCAGGCCTCGATTGGCTCTGGTCCTGGGGGTTGAATTCGGAGAGAAACGAGCCGATGAAAAGGGGACGCGGGAAAAGGGAAGACAGGGAATTTACCTCGGAGGAAATTTTCACCAACAGAGTGGACGTTCCACCCTGGAGACTCAACCGAAGAAACGTGGATCCTTAACCATTACAAATGTCTAATTTCAAACTCCAGGGGATGGGGGAAGGACTCCAGCGAACGGACCGGGACTTCTGACAAATGGGAAAAACACCTCCCTATCACTAAAATTCAAAACTTACAGAAGGCAAGTAAGCGTTTTGGAAACCAGAAAGGAATAGGTCAGTGCAAAAGGGGTCCTCCATTACATCTGAGAGTTTCTCAAAAAACCTCGGCTCTGAAAAAAGTGGGGTCGAGGTTGGAAGGGACCACTATCCTCGTGATTGGTTGTAATCAAGAAAGGACCTCTGCCCGACGGCGGCCCCTTCGTTACAAAAGGAGAAGCCTTAGTAGGAAAGTTTTGGCTGAAAAGTTACTAAAAAGATTCCCGGCGTGCAGGGGATTCAAGAAGAAAATCGCAATTTTGAGCTCGACGCATAGAAAAAATCCGCAAAACCAGGGGTCTCGCAAGGGGAGACGGGAAGGGGGGAGAAAGCTCCCATGGGGGGGGGGAGTATTTTCCGTCTACGTAGGTGACGATCAGAAAAAAAGGCGGGGGAGAGGGTGTTGGAGAATTGATAAAGGGGCTCTTTTGAACTTGTATCGGTAAAGAATCGGGGATTGGGCTGGGGTGAGGGGGAAAATTCCCTATGAGAAGTCTCCCCTTTCCGAGTTTGTTCTAGTCATACGGAAAAAGGAGAGGAAAGGGGGGAAAAAGAAACTGGAACGCGTGGTAAAAAGTCCAATTAAATGGGGTCCTGGAAGAGGGGTATTAAGGGGCACGCGGGGGAAGGCCAGGAAAACCTTACGACCATATAAAGGAAGGCACCGCAGGAGGTAGCTTGAAAAGCCGTTCGCAACGGTGTTGGATTGAAAAACCCACATTCCACGACAAAAAACCGGGCTCTACCGCGAAAGAGGGGGGAGAAAAAAATACCGATCTACAAGGGGCCACTCTCGCTGCGGTGTGCGCCTCGCAGCTAAGACCTCAGGACGCATCAAGAAAGGGCGCCAGAGAAACGATCTGTGGCAGTGCTGAGAGAATAAACTACCACAACCAAGGATGCCGAAGGACAAAGGAAGGTGCCTGTCACCAAGGGGGCACAGCTAAGAAGCTACACGATTCAAGAGATTTCTCGAAGTACCAGGGGGGGAGACGGCACGCCATCGGGAAAACAACAACGTAGAAAGGGAGAGGAGGTACCAGGACTAGGGCTTTATCGTGTAGCGTTCAGGTCAGGGAAAGAAATGGTTAACAGGAAAAGAGGGGGCAACTCCTGGCAATCAAAGGTATTCCAGGTTGCCGGGGGGTAGTTGATGCCTCAACAAGGCAAGGGAGAGGGGGCTTGCGAAGGGGAAAGTTTCTTATGGGGGGGGGAGATCGCTATAGGACACAAGGGAGCATAAAGCATCGAGGCATCTGTAGGGGGAAACCTCCCGCTTGATGGGAGATGAGATCCGGTGGAATTGGATGTGGGGAGACACAGACAACAGGTGAAAAAAGGCAGGGAGTCCTAGCAGAGCCGTAAGATCCTCGGGCCAAATGAATATATGGGCGTAAGGGTTTAAAGGGAAGGCGAGAAACTAATAAAGAAGGAAGCCATTAATTGGAAGTCGAAAGCGTGCGCGGCCGGAGGGGGAGGCAAACAATCAAGAAAGATGATTACCCACGCGGGGAGAGGATGCAGAGAAGAAGAGAAATTAATCAAACAAGAAACAGAGGCCACTCAGGGACGGGGGGAGGCGGGTCCAAGAGCACGCGAGAGTATTCAATAAACAGGGGGTATACAAGAGCGAAAACTCTGCAAGGGTAAGAGTCCACTACAGAGATTGTCCAGGGGCCCGAAAATATCTAAACCAAGGTCGATGCAAATAAAGCGTAGAGCCACTTTTTTGAGAAGGGGCCTGAAGAGGGGGGGGGATCTTCTAAGGGAAATCTCTTGAGGTTTTGTTAGAGTTGGGAGAAGATATTTCCGAGCAGGGGTGAATGGGAATAGGAATCTCGAAGCAAAAATCAGCAGAAAAGAATGATCGCACTGGGAGAGGGGGACTTCCCTCTAGAACTCATACTTGAGTCAAAAAAAACCACGCACAATCTGGTCAAGAAGGCTTACCCCAAAGGGTTTTCGCCGAAAGACGTTGGGGGGGGGGGGGGGGGGGCGGGTGGAGGGGGGTGGGGAAATGTACTGATCTGTTGTGGTTCCGTCAGATCACAGCCTGTGGCTGTAGAAAGGGAAACCCCGGATAAAAAAAAGAGTTTTGAGTGAAAAAAACTTGGATAGTTGAGTTCATGTGGAGACTTCCGACCAAGGAGAAAGGAAGAACAGAAGGGTAAGAGGGGATCGCAAACAAGTGCTTCTCGTGAGAAAAGTGACAGAGGAGGGGAATTTAAACGGGAGGGGGGCTATTTCCGGGGGGTGTGAAAACGCATCGCGGTGGCCAACGACGGAGGGGTGAGGAGAAGGGCCTGCAAAGAAGGTCTATCCGAGAGTGAATGAAAGGGGTTGAGCGGCGGAATTGAAATGAATCACCAGGACCCAACACCAGACGAGTAAGGAATCAATACTGGAAGAGGAAGAGAAAGCATCAGCAAGAGGAAGAAATCGTCCTTCGGAAAATCCAAGACGGGTCGGAAAAGAAGGGGACTGAAGAGGAAGAGGATCACGGGCGACTTGCCCTTTACATAGGATAATCATTGACGAAAAAAGGAAACTTCAACTAAACCTTAGGGGGTTACGCAGGGGACTGAGGAAAAAAACCCAAAATGATGCGCTTTCACGGGTCCCCAAAGATCTGGCCTAAGGTCGAGACAGGGGGTTCGTTCGGGAAAGGCAAATGAGTCCTCCGAGGTAATTCCCCGTTAAAAAAGAGTCGCATCAACCGCAGGAAGAAGAAGAAGTTAGCGCTCAAAGGAATGCACCGCAGGAGGGAACACCTAACGCACAGCATTAAAGTGGAGCTTATACGAGGCAGAGAGAGCACACGATTTTGGGTAAACACAAGAAAACTCGGCTAGGGAAGTCAGCCTCCCAAATCCACTTGCGTCACATTTAAGGAAGAAAGGTACAAGGGGGTGGGGTGGGTTGTTCCAACCCAAATATTAAAGGGGAAGAACATCTGGGTCAAAAGGTCTAAGATCAACATTTCCGCGCGGAAAAGACCCTACACATAGAGGAACGTTAATTAGGAGGAAGGAGAGGGAATTTGGGCGAAGGCGAACCAGAGAACTTTTAGCCCGTGCAGAGTCTTCAAAAAGACTTTGGCCTGCAAGATGAGTCAATGTGATCAATGGTCTTGGGGATCACGCGAGGAAAAAAAAGGTGTGGGAAGAAATGCTCGATCGGAAAACGCGTCTAGAGATAAACGCGGGGTTGGGGGGCCAGACCACATCCTGGAGGGAAATGCCAGTTTGGGGGAGGAATTGTACCCAATCGGACGCCGCGGGGGGGGAGGGAAGGAAGAATGTCCTTAGCACTCGGAGGGGGAAGAGCCATGGAATTTCCCGAATAAGAAAAGGGCAAAGGGGGAAACGAGGTCTGAAGATTGGATTTGGACCCGTGGTAAATTTTGAAGGTTCCCGATCATGGGGTGGCGCAAAATGGCAAGGGACCATATTTTGGGAAGGAGAAACCAGTGGAGATAGGAACGCTGTCTAGGGATCCAGGGGTGGAGGAGGTTTAGGGGGAGCAAAAAAAAAAAAAAAAAATCTATAGCAAGGAAAACGTTTACCCGCTTGCCGAAAAGAGGTAGAAATGTTTAGGGGGACGATGCGTCAGAGCTATGGGAAGAGGTGACTCTTGTGGCATCCTCGTCTTGGGACCTGTGGTGAGAGGGATTGGGGAAAGTCGGCGAGAAGGGGGAAGATTAAAGTCAAAAAAAATCGAAAGTGCCACAACGGAATGACCCGCGGAAAGCGTTGGCCCACCGCGGCAGTTCACCCGGCGGGGGACAGAATGTCGACAAGAAGTGGGGAGGGGGTACTGGCGGCGCCCACGCCTTGACTGAGACACCCAGCAGAGATTAACTTCTTGTACGGGCGTGGTCGAAAAAACATGGCACAAGGAAAAAGGAAATCACGATCAGTAAAAGTGGGGAGGAAGCCGCAGGCAGTCGGGGGAGCTGACGGCAGTGGGGGAAGACCAGTTCCGGCGAGCAAACAATTGCTCACAAACTTCGGAAGAGGAATACAACCAAGGGGTTTTCCAAACGTTTGCCAAGATGGTGTTGGGAAGAGGCCTGCGCTCAGAGCTAGATTCATATCAGGTTGCGAGAGACCATCAGGGGGCTTCGCGAATGGGGGAGGAAAAAACCCGATGAAAAAAGGCGTCGGCTTTGGAATCACAAAACAAACCAAAGAAAGAGATCGAGGGCGAAGAGATCAAAAAGCTTCAAACAGGGGGGGGTCGGGCTGAAACTTGACCGCCCTGGAACGCCCCTTTTTGTGGGGAGAAAGCGGGATTGCCAAATCCGGAAGGAAATCGCTCGGCTCGAAGGGAAAGAGCGATTGGGGGGCCTTACTTTTTTGGGGGCTACTGCCAAGGGGGCAAAGGGGTTACCCGTTGGACATGGAAAAAGTTTTATCGTAAACGTCTTAGGGACTGGGGGGGGGGTTCGGGGGGAAGGAACTCTTACTACCAGTCCGCCGTCAGTATCATCGGAAAAAAAGAAATGCTTGGCTCGGGTTCAAGGGACTTTCTACGTGTCCAAGGAAAAGGTGTTCAGCCTTTATTACTTGGGAGGAGCGGCCCTAGAAGAAAGAGGGAAATACTTCAGGAAGAAAAAAAAAAGAGAAGCTCCGCTTGAAGCGCCCTCTGCCGGTAAAGGGGGATGTCAGGAGAAAACAAAACGAGAGAACTCTCTAACAGTACGGGGACTATGGTACAAATACCCTCTCGAGACAAACTCGCGCCCTGTGGGAAAGAGGTGTGGGGGGGAAGAGGGTCGCGAGAACATCCTAACCGGAAAGAATTTCTGCCCCTCCAACTATCTTTTGAAGGGGCGGGGACGATCAAGGAAGCGTTAGAAAGGACGCAAAAGTCAAAATATTTCCTGAAGGGTTTTCTCCCTTAAGGGATACATCGAATTCAAGGGTCTCGAATCCGGGAAGTCAAGAAGGCAGGAAGCAAAAACAACACAGGGGGATTAAAATATATAGGGGGGAATTAACATCTTCCTTGGGAGAGGGGGGGACGGCGGTAGGAAAGAAACCTGGGGGACAGAAGATTATTTTGAAAAATAAAGCAGAAAAAGATTCTCCTTTTGGGGGTTTATTAGGGAAAAAACTATCGTCGGGGCGGGGGAAAAGGGCGAAGGGAGGGGTGCGGTAAGGGGGAACGCTCAACACAAACGACGGGACATCGCGAGGGGAAATATATGTATGTGTAATAGGATCCCCGGTCTGGAGAAGGTTCTGGAGTGGAAGGGGGGCAAAGAGTCCCCATAAAGGGGTACTAAAAACGGTCAAGTATCCTTCCATAGAAAAGGGTCCACTGAATGGTCGTCAAATGGGAAGGGGGGCAGGATTGATAAGGTACCACTTAAGAAGCATTCCATCCTCGTTTATCTTTGAAAAGTCGTTCAATTCGCGACTCCAAAGCAGGAGGGAAAAGATTAATATAGGGAAAAAGTCTTCGATGACAGGTAAGAGGCCTGGGGAAACCAAAGCAGAATATACCACGCCATTAGTAAATAAAGGAATGGCGGGGTCCCAAAAGCGCAAACTCATTAGAGAAAAAGGGAAAGGACCCCCAATCGACGAATTAACTCTGGCAATGAAGTCACTAAGAGGGGGACTTATGTGCAGTCAAGAAAAATCCAACTGGGGAGACATTCTCGAAGTCAAAGGAGATACCACGGTTGGGGAAACGAGGAGGCAAATAACCTGCGACGTTGTGACGAGCTCGTTCAGAAGACGGGGAAAACGGTGTGGAAAAGTGGAGCTAAGGATGTTCAGAAGCAGAGCGCAAAATGAGGGACTGCCCACAAGAAGCTTGGGGCAAGGGGGGATAGCGCTCTAAAATCCACGAGGGAGTGGCCAGAAAGCGTCAAGGGGCTGAAGGATTTTGTCGAAGAAAAGAGGGGTTCTGTTGGATTGAGCGCCTTACAGAGGGGGGACAAAGGGGCCACTGGGAAGGGTAAGCTCCTCGGGCTTCCTTCCTCAAAAGCTTTCCGAGGGGGGAGCAGGGGGTTGGAGTCGTGAGAGGGCCATTTGTGACAGTGTCGAAGTTCAAAAAGAAGTAAAAAAAGAGGAGGATCTCTTGGATCGAACGCCAGCAGAAGGCGGGAGGTAATTTCAAACCGCACTTTTTTCCGAAGAGTGACGGAGGCGTTCTGTTGAAAAGGAAGACCCCCCCGTAGAGTAAAAAAATAGTCTCTTGGGGACAAACGGAATCGGCAGAAAATGTGGAGGACTCGGGTGTCCTCAAAAGAAGCGTTCAAGTGAAGATTGAGGTCAAATGGGAAATCAAAGAATCACCCATCCAAGCGCCGACGAGGACTACCACAGGAAGAGGGGGGGACGCAATCCAAAGAGCCTAAAAGAGAACATCGTCTAAAAAGAGACTAAATTCGAGCAATCGTTTAAAGGAAGGGGGGCTATCTTAGATACAAGTAGGGGAGCTCACTGGAAAGTTTACCTAACTAGCTCACTGGGGATAGTAAAAAATAGAAACTAAGTTTATTTGAATTTCCGAAGAAGGGTATCGCCACGACCGAAAAGAGCAGGACAAGGGGAACCGGCAAGGAGGCAGGATATACGCTGAAGAAAGAGCAATTGCTTTGAGAAAAAGAAGGGGTAAATGAAAAAAATTAATCGTCAGAAAGGCTAATGAGGACCGCCTTCGTCAAGCCGAGGAGTAGAAATGTCGCTAGAAATTTCAGAAATTCTTTGAATAACAAAGGAACTGGCCTTTGCAATTGGACATACGCTTCAGGGGGGATTTTTCTTTCCAATCGTCGAAATTCAGATACCCGTCCGCGAGTAAATACATACGGATCAGGATGAGAGGAAATTCCCGTCCCCTCATTGGCCTCTCAAAAACAACGGTCTCAAAACGGCAATCGCCAGTAATGAGTCGCAGCTGAAAGAAAATCTCTCTCACAACAACATTAAAATAAGAATAAGATTTGGAAAAAAGGACGAGCTTCGGCTTTCCTAAGAAAAATTTATTTCGTCAGAAGTAGTACGGGCCTTAATCGCCTTCATGTGATTCAGGAGGAATGGGAGGACACGCGAGGAAGGAAGATTGTGTTAAAGAAATTCTCTAGAGCCCTCTTCCCATGCCAGGGCTGGGGTGTTGATTCTGCCACAGAAACATTCCAGTTTTGAGGGAAGTGACCGCGGGGGAGGCCCGCAGAGGGGTCAGAGCTTCATGGGGGGGGACCTTAGCCTCGAAGGTCATTGGAAGACAAAGACGCCCTGACCAAGGTTGCTAAAGAAAAGGATCCGTCTTGCTGTGGGGAGAAAAGTGAGAGCGTAAAGGTTTTTTCGTGGCGCGGGGGGTTCTTAAATGGAACATTTGCAGTTGGGGGCGTTTGTCCCTCGACACGCCTCGGAGTCGGCCGGAGGGAATGGCAGGTCGCCCTTTCTCCTTCGATAAAAAATGCCGGACAAGCTTTAAAGGGAAAACCAGGGCAGTTTCGAACAAACGTCGCCTTAAGGGATTGCTTTCCTCTAAAGGTCTTGTGGCCGGGGGGGGGGGGGGAAGTAGGCGTGACCTGGGTGATATTAGTTGAATTCGGGAAAAAAACTAGCCGATGAGAGATCGACTCGGAGGGGGGGAGGGGGCCGAAAAAACCGGATGAAAGGCTCTTGCGTCTCGGGGGGCACAAACCTCCGAGTAGGGGGCTAGAAGTCCAGGGGAGGAATTTCGACCCTGACAGAGAGGTGGTGCAAGGGGAGCTACTCCTTGGGGAGGGGGGCGCTCCCAGGAAAATCACGGGAAAAGACTAGGGTCACGAAGTCGAATTGCATAAAAAAAAGTGGAACGGCACTATCAGAATTCACGGTCCGGATACTTACAACACAGGCGGTCGAGGGTTCATTGTCAAAAGAGGGTCAAGAGAAGGATGACAGCGAGAAAATTTTTCTCATCAAATAGTTAAAGGAAAGAGATAAAAAATAAACTCTGGGCCCGCTCTTTGGAGTCTCTTTTCTTGGTTGAAAAAAGTCCGGCGCTAGGATGCCCCGGCGAAATCGGTTCGATGCATTGGAAGAGCCCTGCTTCCGTTTTGGGAGCACCAGAATGGTTAACAAGAAAAACTTCGGAAGATCTGCAACCACCCAACTAAGGCGCGGAGATCGACGCAGTATGCGGGGCCAGGCATTCAACACTGGGGGGGCATGTTGGACAAGCGAATCGCGCATCACGCAGTTGGGGAGAGGGTGGCGTAAGGGAAGAATACTCGAAAGGGGAAGATAAAAATGGCGTCTCAGTCGATCGGTGTGTTATCTCAGATATTTCTCTGACCGGGGCAAGTGCTCGTTGGAAAGACTCAGAGGGGTAGAGAGCTCTTCTGGGCTGGGGGCGTGCTTCAGTCTACAGGGGAAGACGCCGCAGCAGGGGCGATAAAGTCATGAAGGGGGCGCATGAGAAAAGCGGTAACGAGGTAACGTCCCAATATTGGGGGGGGGGGGGTTTCACAGGGGCCGTTTATCGGGAGGAAGCTTAACTTATCCCTTCCCTGAAAATCTGCATTGGCAGAAGACGAGATGAAGATGGGAAGAAACCTCTGCCGTGAGGGGTGATGTGAGGGAGGAAACACGACGCCAAAAAACTCTACCGGACTGTGATCAGGGGGACAATACCTATCGAAAAGGAAAAGGGGGGGGCACTAAGCTGCGGGTTTGGCCGCCGCGCGCAGAAGACCTCAGTACCGAAAAGTACAGAACTTTTCAAGATCGTCATCCGAAGCGCTTCGGGGCCCGAATCAACGAAACAACCTTACTACAAGGAAAAAGGCAAAATATGAGGTCCCAGTTTTGCGAGAAATCAGGAAAGAATGAGGAACGCTTTCAGCAGAAGGATGTACTTCCTCGGGGGC
>Ga0179593_1568413_pt1 | contig 19277 bp, 17 predicted proteins | sample CZODoug2_1_08_16_FD_185931 | JGI IMG/M metagenome (GOLD analysis project Ga0179593, IMG submission 185931) | Vadose zone soil fungal communities from Angelo Coast Range Reserve, California, USA - CZODoug2_1_08_16fungal (PacBio error correction) | ecosystem: Environmental > Terrestrial > Soil >...
CATCCGACAGCCATGTAGAAGGATAAAAAAAAAACATCCGGGACTTAGAACCCCGCTAGCCATTACTCCTCCCTAGTCTCGCTTAAAAAGATGCAATGATGGTCAACATAAAAGTCGAAAGAAAAAAGCACGTGCTCTCCTGACTGACTCACTACCTTCAATGGGGTATAGGGGGGAACAAAAAGGACCAGAAAAACGCAAGAGGGAGAGGGAGCCTCTATCCTTGTCCCCCGTCGAGTAAAAAGACCGCGTGTTGGGGGGCTCATCTAAACATGGAATCATGTTGACAACCGTCAATTGTTAATTAAAAAAGGCTACGAAACGGAAACCCGCATGCCTCACGCGCTCTGCGAAAGCAGCAAAAAGGGTTGTGGGGGAAGAAGGTTACCCCCCAATCTCTTGTCATTATACCCGCAGTGTTAGACTCATTAAAAAAAGATATAGAGACAGCTTCTCAATTACCATATTGCCCTTTGCGAGCTAACATCCCTCCCTAAGGGACTTCTCTTGGGACCGGGGGAAATCAGTGAACCGGCAAGAAAAGTTATGTCACAAAAGGAAGCAAGAATTGTTTAAGATCTATGCTGGTTCTTAAAAAGCCAATTCCCGTTGCTCCTACCTAAAGTCGTCGATCCCATTATTAACATACACCCTGATATTACTCGAGCTTAGAAACATTTCTATCTATATTGTGCACATTGTCAAGATGTCTTCTACAACTTCCTAGGTCCTTGTGGGGAGGTCGCGGGAAAATAGGAACCGAACGAAGTGGGGAAGGCTCGGGTAATTAAGCGGACGCTCTTATCCGGAGAAGCGGTTTGAAAAGGTCATTCGGCCGTAAAGTGCGAGACGTGAAAATAAGACTCTGCCTAACTTTCCCTCCCCGCGAACATCGAGGGTAATACATGAATGGAACAAAAAATACAACCGGTGGTCTGTCCTTGGGAAATGCTTTCTTCCCCATATCTTCTCGGCATCGTTCTTAAAATTCATATCCGAAGAAAAGAACACACACCTCTCGCTCCTCTACGAGTCGGAGGGGAAATAAAATGCAGCTCCCACAGAAGAGAGTGTGTGTGCTGACTCCCACACCTAAAAAGAAAGGGCTGTGGACACACCGAAAAAGGGGGGAGTCTTGGCTTGGGGGGTAGTAGATGCACCTGAATAAGAAGGAGACTGTACTCCACGCTTCCACGTCTTCTCTTCCATGAAAACTCGGGCCGAAAAAAACGGTCAGCGAAGAGGAAGCTAGTGTGATAAAGGAACAGGGGTATCATATGAGTCGTACGGACAGGATCCTCAAGACCTAGCCCAAACGTGGTCGGTCCTCCGATACTTGCGAGTCGCATGAATCGGAACATACCGAAACTGAAAAATTTTGGGGAAAGTGATATCTGGAAAACATGCTCCTCAAACTATTGAAGGCCAAAAGAAAGGGGGGGAAGCGTCCACTCCTACCCTTTCTAGTTCTTGTTAAGGGGGGGGGTCCTTGGGTTAACATTCTTCGGAGTTGAAATGGGGGTCAAGGGCATGCCGGGGGCAAAGAATCCGGAACTTCGCGGCCGGTATAGTCTGTGCTTTTCGATTACTCTTAGCCCTTGGAGGGGAAGTCCGAGTTGAGGCTCATTTCTCATATTTGGGACTATGGTAAAAGAAGAGCTAACAAGGTGGGGGAAGAGGGTATGAGCGGTCACTGTCCTACGTTTCTAACTCCGGATGAGTGAGCAAAAAGGGACCGAGGACCCGTTATCACTTGCCCTCTCTTTTAAAAAAGGGACATAAGGCTGGACGTTGTTCTCACTAGCTTTCCTGACATCCCGGGACAAAAAGCATCACTTAAGGGGGAATCTGCGGAAAAAGGAGTCTTTAGGAATGGGTCCAAGATGGGGGAGGGTTTGAACAGAGACTGTAAGAAAAGGGGTGAATATTCGTGATACGGGAAATTTTTCATTTCCGGTGGCCCCATCGAAAAGGAGACCAGGGAGGCAGAATACGGGGTTGTGATGAGTAATGTCTACACTGAGGGATAAGGTAATACTCCTTGGTGGGAAAGCCAGGAAAAACTCTTGCAGGGAGAAGAAAGGTTTATCTTGGGGGCCTGTCGGGCGGAAAGAACGGGTCTGGTCAGGAAAAGTGGAAAAAAGGGTACACTAAAAAAAGATCTTAGAGGAGAAAATTATGGCGGAGATCTGGACTAAATGAGAACCGCCTAGAAGAAGGATTTCGAGCTACTGGTCAGGGGTCGCCTTGCTAGAGAAAGGAAGTTGAGCCAGTCGGATTCTGGTGGTCCATAGGCGGTCTTGAAGGTTAATCTCGGGGTCTATGCCAAGCCTGAACACTAAAAAAATATCATGAACAAAATAAAAACCATATGTACCGGGCCGTTTGGGAACCTTTGCAGGAAAAACCAGGATCGGGTCGGGACCATAAGAAGACTAACAGACATCGTTCCTCTTCTTAAGCTCACTTTGGTGCCCTTTTAAAACCTGAAGTCGCCAAACCTTCGCTAGGTTGTCGTTGAGAAACGCCGGCGGGTCATGGGCTTTCTTGCTCTTCGGAGGAAAAGGAGGGTAAACCGCCCAGGGGTCTGCAGGAAAAGCGTACACGAGTTGAATTGGGGGTGCGCTATAAAAAGTCCTGGGGGAATACAAAGATATACAAACTCTAGAAAAGGGTTTAACAGGCAACATCGTCGGGAGAAAGTCCCGGGAGCCAAAGAATGTGGCCATGTGCTTGAGGGGAAGGGGGGGGGCTCAAAACGCCGCCCTTTTCAGAAATTTGTTGCGCAAAATGGTTGGAATCTCGGATGTTTCGGGAATCACAGTATAGGGCTACACCCATGTCTACTTTAGAAAATCACAGAAACAATCCCATTAAAAAGAGGTCTGGTAAATCGGTTACGGCGTACTCGTTTCCCCCGTCACAGGAAACTTTCATGAAGGGTGGCAGGGAGGTTGGAATTTGAAAGGTCGTGAAACCTCTACACTCCCGTAAAGGAAATTCCGAAAAACGGTGGGGTTCCCCACCTAAATTGCGGGGTAAAACTTCCTCGCAAATTAAAAAGGGCTCAGAAGACGCAGGGAAACGTCGAGAAATCGGGGCCACGGAACTCTACGTATATCAGAGGGAAAAGTGTGCGCCCGTCATAAAAAAAAAAATCATTACCTGCAGGGGCGGTTCGAAGAACTAGAAGGGGAAAGACGAGCCCGAAGACCAATCAAGAGAAAAATACTGAGACTAATGGGAAAAAAAAGTGCTTTGACAACTTAAGAGAGAAGGCGTAAAAGTGAAAAAAGCAGGAAGGGAAAAACCAACATGCCGCGATGAAAACAAAAAAATGGAGACTCACATAGTTTGTTACCGAAGAAAAAGACCCGAGAGGATGTAAGAGGAAAAAAAAAGTCCACGGAAAAGGGGGAAAAAAGTAGTCGTGGAGAGGGATTGGTTAGAAGAGGGGAGAGACCGCCCTTTTATGAGGGGTGGATCAAAAGGATGAAAGAAAGTCGTTGAGTACATTTACAGGGGGCTTACGAGAGTCAGAAAACAAAAAAGGGCGGAGCGACGGTATACATCCCAAATGAGGTCTACCGTGGGAAGAGACAAATATGAAAAAGGTGGTCAAACTAAGGAAGGAAATAAGTAGACGAAGGGGAGAAGCCACAGAGAGCAAAGACCAGTGATGGGGAAAAAGAGGTCAAGGGGGGAAAACGTAGGGAGTCGCATATTCTAGAGAAAACAACAAAAAATGAGAAGAATCCCTAGCGATTTAAAAGGAGGACTGCGTTCAGTCAGAATGCAGAAAGAGAAAGGGGGCAAACCTGGTCCCTCTGCAGTGACGAGTTAGCACATGGAAAAGAGGGGGATTGCGAAATATCCCCGAGACGGGAGGATTAGGGGGAGGTCCGGCTTTCTGGTATCTGAAGACATCCAAAGGCCTTGGGAAAGCATACCAGATGCCGGAAAGGGAAACAACATTCAAGAACCAGGTCTCTGACGCGAAAGAGAAACCGGGAAAAAAATACAGAAAAGAAAAATTTACAGTGAAACTAAGGGGGGCCCAAAAAGTGTTAAAATAGAGTCGGTTTTAAATAGTGAAACACAAAAGTGAGTTGTGGATGAGAATCGGGTGGGGGAAAAACACGCGACGGGTGGGGGGAGCCAGCGGGGTTTACAACAGCCTGCAGAGAAGCTTCAGAAGAGGAAAAGCATTAAGGGGAAGAAATCGCCGGGCTCGGAGGACACAAAAGAAAGGACACTCTCGACAACCACGCCAGGGGCGAATGACCGGAAGGAAGGCCAAAGGGGAGAAGAGCAAGAGAGGGGGTTCCGGGTCGAAAGGAAAGAGGGGAAAAAAGGGCGTGGATAGGACTGGAACCTTTTGGTACCCGGAAAGGTTCTGGTTGGTAACATAAAAAATGCTAAAAATATGGGACGCAGTCTTCTACTGAATAAAAGGAGGAACTCTGGGAAAAGCTGCATCAGAAAGGAAGAGTTAAAAAGGGAAAGCCTACCTCACCTCCTGTTCAAAACATAAAAAAAAAGGACAGGAGGGAATGTTTTGGGTGCAGGGAACGCTTGCCATCCGTCTGAAAGAGAAAAATACTGGAAAAACGAAGGGGCTGGATATTAGCAACGAGGTCTCCGAAACGCCAGTTCTAAAAAGGCCTGGGAAAGAAATCCGGGCAAAATCAAAACAGCAGAGGGGGGAAACGCTCAATCAGGATCAAGGAAGCTTGGTAATCAGAAGGTAGCGGGCGAAAACATGGAGAATAGTCGACCTGCCAAAATCGGGAGACCCACGCGGGTGGGAGGTGGTTCCATGTATTTAAGAAAAATTGGGGGTCTGGAAAGGACAAAAAAACGATAATAGGAAAAAAATTCCCCCGAAAACGCCCTCGGAAACCATTCTAATAATAAAGGGAATGATTCAGGCTCATGCAAAAGAGAAATGTCCTCGACTTCAAAATCATGAAAGAATTGGGGGAAAGACCCCGCGCCAGGAAGATCGCAAAAAAAGACTGGTCTAGCAAAACCAGGAATGATATAGGTAGGGGGGGGGGGGGTGTTACCAGAGGAAATCTCAGGAACCCGAAGAAGAGAAGAAACTTTCCGAGCAAAGCCCTATTGGACGAGGGAAAGGTAAACAATCAGGCCAACGGAAGCCAAAAAGAGTCGACTACAACGATCCCGGAAGCCTAAGGTTTAAAACAGATCGGGAGGGCCAAGGGAAAAACCAGCCCTTTCAAAAAGCCCATAGAGGGTTCAGGGATTGCTAAGGAAGACGGACTTGACCATCGTTCGGAAAAAAAAAAAAGGGGCGATTGAACAGTGAGAAGGGATGCGAGGGCAAGTCGGGAGAAAGACCTCCGAGCCCCATCCGCCAGGGGAAATGAGGAAGGGCCCAGAACCCACGGAATCGCAACAACCCGATTGAACAGTACAGTTCGGGCGCGGGAAGACGGGAAAAACAAAGAGATCCACTCAAAAGTACCCTATAAAAAAAAGCAGGGGAAAAAAAAACACCGAAGTGATAATCCTTGAAAGAAACGCAACACTTGTGATGGGGGTGGGGGGGGTCTGGAATTCCTGGCCGTCCCCAAGTAGTTAAGAGATTCGTCACAACCCAATTCGTGGAGAATTCTAGGTCCGAATGGTTAAGGAGGGGATACTCCTCAACCCGACACGGGGGGCAGGGGGAAAGACCGACATAAGGATGTTGGAACCAGGCCAGTTGGAGAAATCTGGGAACAAAGGGGGTTGACTAGACGGTCAATCCAGAGAAAGCGCTCCTTCTTCAATTTTGGCAGAGCGGAGGGCTAGGGAACCAGGGGGTGGTCCGAAACGAAACGGGCCCACAGGCTTGGACGGGGGACGGTCGAAGGGGGGGAACACGACTGGGGAAAAGTTAAATAGAGGGGAACGCCTACGCAGAGGAGAAGAAAAGGGGTAAAAGGTCGAAAAATGACCGCAGATCAAGCACAGGGCAGAAACTGTTAAAAAAGGTGGAAGGAAGTGGGGGGTAAAAAAAAAAAAAAAAAGGGGGGTCAACAGAAGGGATGGAGCTGAAGTTTATTAAAAAGGCGACGTGGGAATTCCTGAGTATCGGTGCCATCCTCGGACCGGTAGGGGAAGGGGGGAAGCAAGGGTGGCCAAGGGGGGAAAGGTAGTAGGCAGGGGGGATGGGGAAGAGGGGGGGAAAAGAGGAAGAGAGAGGAAAGGGCAGGAAAGGAGGGGGATGGGGGGAGTGAGAGGAGAAATAGGGAAGAAGGAAGGGAGTGGAGGGAGGACGTCGAGAAAGGAGAAGAAAAAAGCCAAGTTAGTAATCGGGAGGGGCTTCCACAAAGTTGCCGGGGTGGAAATAGAAGGGGCCTCTGGTCGGCACTTGGGTCCTGGGGGCGGGAAAGTGGTACACAAGCGATCTGAACCTTCTTATCAAGAGTAGAGGGCTCGTTCGGGGAGAATTTTTGCCTGAAAAAACGCATGGGGGGTCTGAGATGGGGAATCTCTAATCGAGATCATTTCAGAAATCCTGGTGGGATTCAGGGGGATCTTGGGTCAGAAAGGGGAGTCAGGAAGGAGAGTGGGAAGGGGTGCCGCCAACACTCTACGTAGATCAGGGAAGGGAACCTCAAAGAAGGGAACTGTCAGTGGGATCTCTTGGAAAAGGAGCCTGTCAGGAGGAGGAATCGATGCTGGTCCCTTAGCCGCTTAAATGCTATACACCAGAACCTTCAAGGAAAGAGAAAACCATGTTAGGTGTCGTGAAAGTATCACGGGGGGCCAAGTCGCGAGTACTTCTATGGGAAATAACTTTATGAGGAAAGGAGTTCAGAAATATTAGAAAAGAGGTTCGTCTCCTCTTACAACCAGAAATGTCCGAGGGGGGAGGTAGAAGGGGTCAAAAAAACGGAGGGAAAATGGGGGGGGAGTGGTCTTTATCTCTCTCTTCAACCCCACAAAAAAATATGGGAGCGGTTTCAAAGTGGGGGACCTTTCCGGTGTCCTATCAGTTAGAGCGTGAACGCTTTGACCAGGAAAGGGTTGCTGTGAAGAACGCCTAGTCAGTAGGAAGCAGAAAAAGTTAATCACTGAAAAATCCAAGACAAAAAAGGTATGAAGAGATGGCCCCCACCCCGATGCCGAGAGGGGGGGAACGTGGGAGGGGGCTCCTAGGCAGGGAAAGGGAAAAGACCGTCCCTTTGCGGGTGCTCCTGGGGGAAGAGGAAGTGTAACTAGAATTCGACAAGGTGACAATCCCATATTCCCATCTTTTGGAATAAGGCGGCATAAAGTACTGGCGGAAACCCCAAAATGCAGGACGAAACAAGTCCCCGCAAACTCCCGCTTTGTGGTCCTAAACCTCGCAGAGTGGACAACAGGGGGAAGGGAAAGGTGTCCACAAGTGTCCCGGTTCAACGGACCATTACGTTTTCAAAAGGGAGGAGGGGGGGACGTTGTGGGAATTGTCGGAACCGCCGTGGGAGGGTGGGAATGGGCGGAAAAAAAGGGGAGGGGCTGAAAGAAATTTAAGGGGACGCTCCGTAAAAAAAAAAGCAGCCGGCGCCCGCGAGTAGAAAGACCAAGAGGGCTGAAGGGGGAGCAGGTCCAGTTAAGGGGGCTCCGCCCATGCAAGAGGCTACAGTCAAGGAACGGAAAAAGTAAGAAGCAGTCAGTCCGGGCGATGGAGTAGGGAGTCGTAAGGGAAGAAGAAACAACAGGTATGAAGATAAGAAAAAGAGAACTCCCGAGAATTGCCAGACGCGAGGGAGTCAAAAGAAAGAGCGGACATAGACGTCAGGAGAATCAGGTAAAAAAGGTAAGGTAAAAAGAATCTTGATAAGGGGAAATTGGACGTCATAAACGGGGGTATAACCGTCGCTGACGCCGTCGGGCTTTGGGGGGAAGACTTAACTCCGACATCGGGGGGGGGAAAATTTTGTACATGTGACTAAGACGGGAGACAGGGGAAGGCTCACTCATAACCACGGCTGGCGCCCTTCGAGAAACATCAGAAAGAAACGAATAGGGGGCAAGTTTTACGTGGGGAGACTCAACACCGACTACAGGGGGGCTTTCAACGCTTGTAAAGGGGGGGAGATAAAAAAACGGGAGGGTGGGGAGGCGCTCAGTTGATAGAGATCTTCCTTGTTGGGGTGTGGAATACCTTGGTTAGCGATGAAACGGGAAAAAGTTAAGGGAGGGAGACGATTTCGCGGAAAAATCGTCGTGCTTAGGGGGGGAAAGGGGATGGGGGAAAGGCGATTCTTAACGCAGGCTTAAAAACAGCACGGGAAGTCCGCTAAATGAAAGTCAGACAAAAATTTCACGGCGTGCATTAGCATAAAGTGATGGAATGAAAATAGGGGCGAAAGAATGGGCTACAGGTTGGAGGGGAAGGGAGAACGGGGGGGACCCTGAGATAAAAGTGCAGAAAACACGGGCTTGACCTGGTGACAGGGACATTCACGGCCGCGGGGATGCTGGGCCATAAAAGGACCTAGGAGAAAAAAAACGAGAGTCGAGTTGGTGTGGACCAAAGAAAGACTGACCTGCAACCGAACCGGGTTGAAAAAAATATGAGGAGCCTTTTTGGGATTCGGGGAAAAATTTCCCCCAATGAGGATTGCAACGAGAATTCGACGAAAAGGAAAAAAGATAAAAAACTGAGACGTTCCAGCCATCGACTCGGGAGTCCAAAAACCGGAAAAAAAACGGGGCCGGGGGAAAGGCAGAAGAGAAGAGGTCCCATAGAGTTGACATCGCAGGTAGATAAAGGAACCAGCTGAAAAGACAATAGGAAGCGACCAGAGCCAAACGAGCAAAGGAAAGGTAATCTGGGTTGCCTTGAGGGCCAAGGAAAAGTGGGAGGAAATGGGGGGCAAAAGCGCCCGAAGAATGCAATGAAGCATAACCTAGGCGCCATAAATAAAAAAAGAGACTGACCAGTACTCACAGTAAAAGAAAAAACGGTAGAGACGAAAATTAGGGGTGGTAACCAGCGACTCAAATCGGTCGAAAGAAGAGAGGTGAAACCGGACGGAATCGGGGAGTGGAATAGACCATGATGCACACAATCGAAAGGGGGGAAGTAAGAAAAAGTACTAGCTCAAGAGAATTGTTCTAAAAAGGTATCACCGGCACAGGTGGGATCATATTAAGTGGGAAAACATATCGGGGGGAGAGAAAGGGTCCCATGACCATCCGGGCTACGCTAAGGAGGCGCCACTTCCGTTAAGAATTGTCTCAAGGAATAAAAAAAAGTGCAAACAGTCTTCCAACCCCTTCCAAAAAGGATTTTGCAGGAAGGATCTAAGACTTACGTCATCCGTCTTCCAAAAGGCTAAGGGGAATCCAAGATCATAGTTACAGGAGGTTGGTCACGGGTCGAGCGCCTGAAGAGCCTGTAAGGGGCTAAGGGCTCAGAAGACCAGAAACCCCTAAAGACGTTGTAAAGCCAGCCGCCCGAAAAAAAGGGAGGGTGATCGTTAGGACAAAGAAAGCTGCAATCACCAAGGGATCATGCCCACAAGGGTGCCCACCATTCACTGAGGAACTAGGGGGAAAAAACCAGAAACTTGTTGGGGGGTGGCGGTTTTGGGGGGGAAAGGGGATGGACTCCCGACCCGGATGTGAAAATGATAACAAAAAACTGTAGGATTGAAATAGATATATTTGAAATCACATGTTCGGGGCCTATCAGAATACTCAAAATCAAGGTTTCGTTTTCCACTCCGCAAGCCGGGCCGTAGAAGGTTTTAGGTGGTTAAAATCGAGGGACGTTGGTAGGGGGGGGAAACCTGGGAGAAACTCCGGGGGGCCGTGTTGGATGAATATTGTGCCGGCGATTATCCCGAGGCGTGGGTGTAGGGGAAGGAGAAAGAGCACTGCCACCGGAGGGGATCTGAAGGAGGTATAGTGTAGAAGTTCCGAAACTCTGAGGGAAAGGGCAGTGGGAACTTCTCAGGATCTCAGGCGAAGTTTGTCGTGTTCTTACTTTAAAATCAAAAATCGGGAACTTGGTCAATGGGGAAAGCTTCGAGAGGAATTTCAATCATGCGCAACCTACTGAACGGCGGGGGGACGGGGACGGAAGGGAGAAGGTTGGCCGATCGTAAAAACTCTGTTTTCCATGACCGAGGCCCCCACCAACGAGTTGCGGTCGAGGAGGAAAAGGGAAAGGACTGGAGTCCTCCGGGTCTTCACTTATGGGCACGGGGTGGGGCTGTTCAGGAATGGGAAAAAAATGATCATCCGAAAAAATGAGAGTACAGGGAGTAATCTGCGAGGCTAAATGGTAATAAAAAGGCTTGAGGGGTCGCGAAAAGGGGGTTTTCGACGGTGAGGACATGAAACGCCGTGAGGCGAGGGGAGAGGGATCGGTTGCGCGTCTTCATGGTTCAGAGGGGAAATGAAACCCGACACTCGCGGCGAATGGAAGATGGCTGGGAATTTATCGCTGGGCTCGCAGTGAAAAGTTTTCGGCCCATAGGGACTGGGGGGGTCGGAGAAACCATGGTTTCCAGGCGAGGAGAAACCCAGTGGAGATCCTTTCGGGATGGTACGACCTTTTCCTCCTTACGGCGAAAGACTGGAGGAGCAGGTGGGCTTCAAGCTGGAAAAAAAAATGCATTTTTCTTCCTCCGGGATGTTGCAATCGGCGGGGAAAGGGAAGTGAAAAAGGAAATAGTCCGGATGGTTGACGGAGGTGTCGTCAGACTGCAGGGCACAAAAAAATAGAAGGACAGGGCGATCGGAAAAGTTACTTGTCCTGGTCTCGAAAAGGGAAAGGGGGGGATTAAAAGCTTGGCCTTTCCGGGGGGGGCGAACCTGGGTTGTTCCTAACGTCCCCGGCTGTAGAGGAGATCAAAATGATCCCGCCCACACCGAGCTAAAGCCCCAAGACTCATTCCTGAAGATCGGAGGGGGGGGTCTTCATTCAGGTGCAAGGAAGAAAAGGGGCGAAGGGGGGGCCGAAAGTGTAGGCCCCTAGCCTGTTAAAGAGGAAAAACCTGGAAAAGAGAGGCAAATCAGGGCCAAAAACGAGCAGATGGTGAAAGGGGAGAGCGCGGACTAAAATGCTTAGAAGATAAAACAACGCGAGGGAAGAAGAAAAAATATAAGTAAGAAAAAGAGTGTTCAAAAACATAACCGAGAGTGTGCCAACTTTAAAAGGGGGGGGGGGGTAGAAGGGGACGGGACTGGTAAGTAAAGGAGTTTTCAATGGGGGGGCAAGGAGGGGGTACTTGGTCGGAGAAAAAAAATGGAGGAGGGGGGGGGCAACATGGCTGGTCTAAAAAGGGAGCTGTTCCAAGGTAACAAGGAAGATACGAAAAGGGGGAAAATGAAAAACAGAAAAGGAGAAGTTAGAAGAAAGATTTCTACTTGGAGAAGAAAAGAAAATGAATTGGGGAAAAAAAGAGAACAGGGTACTAGGGGAATTGCCTATAGCAAACGGAAATAAAGCAGATGCTATTTAATCGTAGTAGTCGCATCTATACTCTAGAAAACACAAAGAGTATTAGAAAAAGGATATTCTACTAATCAAGGTTGGGGCCTACACAAAGGGACTAGAGGGAACGCCGCGATGAGTCTCCCTAACCTAAAAAAAAGGTTGGGGGGGTTCTAGAAAAGGACTCTTTAGAGGAGGAGGCAAAACGTCAAGCTGAATACCGTCGCGGGTAGCCCAGAGATTTCTTGGAGGCTTCCATAAATAGGAAGGAGGGCAATTTTAGGGGCTCGCAAGCTCCGGTTCGACGCTTTCGAAAACCTCCTAGGTGTTCTCTACCTTCCTCTAAAACCAAAAAACCCTCCGACAAAAAAGGTTCAGTATGAACTGGGAAAAAAAACCAGACACAGGTGGCACACAGGAGGGGTCTGTGTTAATAGTGAAACAAAACAGATGGGAGGTTGAGGGGGGGGAGGCTTGGGTGCTCATAGCGGGGGGAATGTGGGGGGGGGGCCATCGAAAAAGGTGGAAGAGAACGTGAAACTCTGCTTGAAGGTAACCAGGAGGGAACATCTGCTAGGGAAGGGGGGGGAATATATGGTAGCCACGGTCCAAACGGAAAAGCTGAGAGAAAACCGCCAAGTCTATGTCGCTGGGGAGACAGGAAGGGGGAGGTAAAACAGGTTCACGATAGTCTTGAGAAATGAAAAACGGGGCCGAGAAGACGGGATTTGAAAGGGGGAGGTGAAAAGGCGGGGGAATCTACGGGAAAAGTTCCGTAGATACGCACGTGGCCGAAAAGGGGGAAAACCGTCGGTCGAGGCACTGGAAAGGACAGCAATTCCCAGGAAAAAAGTCGGAGGGAAACAAAAGTGAAAGGTGATCTAGAACATCTGAAAACGTGAGTTCGAGGTTTTTGACAAAGAATCTAACTACCAGAGGTAAAAACTACGACGGGACCGGGTTGGGGGATTCCCGAGATGGGGCCCCATCGGACTCGGGCAGGAGGAAAAAGGGCTTGGGGGGAGAAAAAGCAGCAATGGGGCTCAAGGAAAGGTTTAAACGGTTCCCCTCCTGTCCAATCAAGAGTTCACTAACGAAACTAAAGGGGGAGAGTTCCATAGAGGTCCACCCTAGCAGGATCCCCTACATGGAAAAAAAAAAATAAAAATAAGTGCGAGAATGCAGGCTGCCCAAGGTATCAAAAACTGGGGTCAAATCTGGGGCTTGTAGTGAAAGGGAAGAATACGAATTGGTCGTCGGGCAAACACGATCATTCAACTAAAAGAAGTAAGAAAACTTAAGACTCCTCGCCATCCGGGAGAAATCGAGCCTTCCTTATCGACTAATCCGGGGAGAACTAAACTACGAAAAGCAATGCGGGGCGCGTGTTGCGCAAGGGGGGGGGGGGTTGTTTTTTGGGCCACCCCCCAAACTGGGGGTTCGACAGGGGAACCGAAATAGGGGAAGCAGACCACCGGGGTTGGGAAAAGAAGATTAAAAACCCCCAACCCACACCGATGGGAGAAGAGGGCTGGGTTTTACAAAATTGACCGAACATAAGCTCATACATAATGGGGGCCAGGGTGAGACTCGGCTCAGGATCGAGCGCGTAGTTGGGGGAGAGTTAAGGGGGGGAAAGGGAGCTGGAACTGAAACCGTAAAGGACCATCACGACAGACTCAAAAAGGTACCGGACGCGCTGGATCGTTAAGGTAAGTGAAAAAAGGGAAAATCGGGACACCAAGACAAGAGGGGGGAAACTAGGGGGGGACGGGAAAAAATTAGCTTTACCACTCTTCTAAGCCGAAAAAAGAAATGCAAATAGGGTAAGGATATCGAAGGGGGGAGAGAGACTGTAAGAGATACCGCCCGACCCGCAAAGCCGGGGGGAACATTTGCCAAAGAAAACTTCACAGGAACCCCGCCCTATTATAATCGAAAAAGGGGACCGAACGAGGAAACGGAAAGTGATCTATGTTGAAGCATGGTACCGGAAAACAGAAAAGTAAATCGAGGTAACAACCAAGCAAAGATTTCTAGGGGGAAAACATTCAAAGGAAGAGAAAGGCCGGGATTTTACAAACCAAGGGGGGGCGTGTTTTATTATCTTCGCGTGAATACCAGGGGCATTAGAACAACAAGATTAAAAAAGGGCAAAGGGTTCGGCCTCCTCATGGAAATCAAACAACGCCCAACGGGGAGGGGTGGGCCAACAGTCTAATCAGGAACCCTGGGTGAAACTCTCAAAAGGGGTCCTGCGATTCTGTTAGGGTTGCAAGAGGCAAGATCACTGTCGGGCTTGGCATAAATAAAAAAGGGTGGGCCAGGCTACAACGCAACTGTCCCACCCTTGGATCAAGTCTGTCGGGAGGAAACGTTGGAAGCAACTCGTCAAGGGAAAAGTCCTAGAAAGGGCACTACTACTTGGTCAAGGCGTCAGGGGAAAGGGAACATAATCAAAAGGGGGGGGAAATCTAGGAACATAAGTGTTAGGCAGGGAATAAAGTTCCCAAACGGCAAAAGTGGATTAAGGGGGGGTAAAATGGCGACTGTGTCCTGAGAGGGAACAGCGAGGGGAACCTAGGGGAACCAACGAGGGGAAAAAAAAAAAGTGAGAGTACGAAGGCGTCCTCCTGTCTTCACACTTGAAGGGGAAATCTGGAGGGGGAAGCAGGAACACACCGCGAGTCATCTTGCGTGAGAGTGGGAAATCTGCTATTCTACCTGGTCAAAAAAGACCTCAGGTCTGAAAAAGTGTTCAGGGTAGGGGAAGCTAGAGAGCACAAGAGGGGATCTGCAGGGCGATGGGCCGGTTTCAGCGCGGGACTGGAAGGGGGGACATGTCGGGACGGTTTGCGAAAGCGGGGACTGAAAACACGAAGAGAAAATAAAATGGCAAGAAATAACCAGAATGGCATGAAGGGGGGAAAATCTCCTTGGGGGGGGGGAAAAAAAAAATTGAATGGAATAAAAGAAAATTCTCTCAAAGGTGGGTCAGAGAGAAGGGCACGCCTGGACCGTTCACCCGGGGTGTCGCAAGGGTTTATAAGGGGAGGGGATGACCGGTAACCGGGAGGAAGTCTATTAAGCATTAGGTATGGGGATATGCGTATAGAAAAAAAAACTCGAAAGATTGTCTTCTCCTCCGTAAGACCTGGAACGGGGTTGCAAGGGGGGAAGGAGGGAAAAACGGAAGGAAAGTGTGGAACCGGAGTTTCTTCATTCGATCGGGGGCGGGGAAACACAAAAAAATGCCGAGGGTGCGCGTGATATGAATCAAAAGGGATTTTCAAAAATAAGAACTAGGGGGATTGGTCCAGCCAGGGCTAAAAGGGGGGTTTGAAAAAAACGCTCGGAGAACAGGGACAAAAAGGGGGAAAGTCGATCCCGCCAGGGTCAACTAGGAGAGGGGAGGCCCACAAACAGGAACGAAGATGCGAAGAAATCGGAGTCCCCGTGTCGTCAGAGGCGGACAACTTGCTGTGTGAAAAATGCGGACACTCGAGGGGGGAAGAAGAAACAAAGGAGCGAGCATTGTGGGAGTCTTCGTGGGAAATTGTCGTATGGCTCTTTGAGAGAAGAGAGGTCAAACACCAAAGAAAGACTGTAGCATAAAAAGGGGTCCATCGAAATCTGTTGGGAACTATAGACACCGAAAATGAAGGGTGCCAAACTGTATCGGGGGCCTTTCCAAAGTTCCACTGGGTCAAAGGTCCCATTATTGATGTTGATAAAGGGGTTAGGGAAGGTCTAGAACCTCCGGGGGAAAAATGTGTGCTTACACGAGAGAAAGGCTGCGTTACCAGACATTAACACTACTGAGGATGAAACAAAAGAGGAAAGGGTCGAAGGAAGACCGCCGATGAGGGAGGGGAAGTGATAAGGAGTGGGGAAAAGCAAGAAATAATCAGGGAGGAGATTCAAAGGGACTTGCCAGTATTGAATGCAAAGTCCTCTGGAAAGAGGAAGGGGGGGGTCGCAAGAGAGAGATCAACCAAAGGAGGAGGAGATACTAAAAGGGAACCAAGAAGGGAATGCTTGCATTCAGCCAGTGCTCATCGGCCTCGCCTAAAAACACACACACCAACCACAAAAAAAGACATGGGAAAAATTGAAAAGAGAGGGACACAGTCAAGAGGAAGACTCTTTCTCTCACCTTTCAGCCCCTCACTAGGGAGGGGAGAAGGCGTCGGGAAGGGGCGGCGGAAACTGGAGGACTTCAGCGGGGAAAGGTGGAAAAGAAAAAGCGCAAGTGGTTCTACGACACCCATTTTGTCTAAAACATCATACAAAAGGAAGACGACCCAAAGGGGGCCCCCTCCTCCGAAAACGACTAATGGGAACTTTGGGGGGACAGAAACCAGAAAGCAGTTGGGGCACCGACGGTCGGTTTTTATATTTAACAAAAAAGAAAGATTTGGGGGACCTTTCTCTTGGGGAAAAGCTGGCCTGGGTGGTTTGCTCCGCGAGAATAGGGCGAAGAGCTTAATGGTAAACGGGCTTTCCATCCTTCTCGGTCTGGCAAGGGGGAAGAGTTTTCATCGAGGGTGTCTGAAACTGCTAGGGGGGACAAGAGAACAAAACGCTTGCGTTACTCATAGAGGACCGGAACATGGGAAAGACTAACATTAAATATCTGAGTCGCATCAGTTTCAGGGGGAGAGAGGAATTCTTTCTCCGCGTTTGAAAATGCTGGGGAACTAAAGTGGAGGGGGGCCTGAAAAGAAAACTCGGAGGAGGGGGAGGACAGAAACCCGGGACGAATAAGGAAAAAGTAGGGTGTTCCCTAGAAGACCTTCAAAAAAAGAAGCTCCAATAGTGAGCTGTTGGTTTGTGCGATCGAAGGAACAAAAGAGGGGCACCAGGCCAAATGAAGACGCAGGGGAAGGGGGTTGGGGGCAAAAGTGTACTCTATTCAAAAAGAGAGGATGTGAGTAACAGAAGGCGGGACGCCCCAGGAGGGGGAAAATGAGAAGGCCAGACAGTTGCGACTCAAGCATCTACCAACGGAGGGGACATCCGGGCGAGAGAAGGAGGATCCACTTCCAAGGAAAAAAAGGGTAAGGGCAGTAAAGCTTCTGGTCGCAGCTACCTCAAGAATCGAATGCCCCTATCCCAACCCGAAAACGGAAATTTACATAGGGGGGGTTAGGCCAGGGAAGAAAGTCGTAGTGGGAGGGGGGGGGGGGTGTACACAAAGGAAATGAAGTACTTCGCACTGAACTAATTCGGGGCACAAGGAAAGAAGCCACTGCGAGGAAATGATGACATGGCTACGAAAACCTGTCTCGGACTAAAAAAGTGACGGGGGGGAGAGTGTTCAAGGGAAAAGTTCGAAGAGGAGAGAAATACCGCACATCTTACCTTGACCCCTCTGAAAGTTAGGGGGGGGGGACATCGAAACGCAAAGGGGCTCAGGAATAGAGGCGAAGCGGAAAAGGGCACCTTGTGCTCGAGAAACGCCCTCTGGGGATTGTCTCGATGGGTAAAAGACAGGAAAAACCCAAGAAAACCGAGCCGAACCAAATCCCAGAAAAGCCGGGGGGTAAAACCCATTGAGGGGAAGGCAGGGAAAAAAAGCATGAAAAAACCAAAAAGTTTTCCTAAAGGATATTCTTGGACCTGGAGAAACCCCCGAACGGACCCAGGATTCTTAGAAGAGAGGGGAAAAAATTAGAAGCCGGCCGCTGGCCATCGAGGGGGAAAAAAAATAACGCCAGGAAAACGGTGTGAGTCATCGGGCCCCTCACCCCGGGGTAGAGAACCGCCAAAAGGAACATAAAACACCGGCGCGGAAACTAAGCAGAAAAACGGACATGTAAACCCCTCAGCCAACTGGCGAAGTTGAAAAAGAGAAGCGGGGAAAAAACAACACGGGGGGGGGGGGGGGGGGGGGGGGTGGGTGGGGTTTTATGTATCTGCGCTGGCATACAGTGGACCAAAGATCTAAAAAAAAAAGGGAGGGAGTAGAGGGGTCACTCCGGTCGGAGGCGACCAAGGGGTGAAAAAGCCGGCTCTAAGCCTGTTTGACCCCGAAAGTGACTTTAATGTGGGGACCTGCTAGTTAGGGGGGCAGGACTCAAAGGGATCGGTCGGAATGTTCGAGGGGGCTGAAAAATGGGTCCCGCTGGGCCAGGGGGGGGAATTGGACATGCAAACACCTGAAACCTCTTGGGGAGATTTAAAAAAAAAAGTGTCAAACGAAATTCGGAAACGCTTGCCGGCATTAAGTCAGGCGCAATGAGAGAAGGGGGCGGCGAGTTCCCAGGAAAGCAAACACCATTTATGGTGCCAAATCAGTCTGAAGGGGGACTGGGGCACCCAAAGGAGAACGTTTACAACAGGCAGTGGAAACTGAGGCCTTCGTAAGGGGTTGTAATAGGTCCAAAGCTGTTCAGTACCGAACCCAACGGCGAGAGGAAGGGGGAGTGGCCGCTGCTGCTCCGGGACCAAGAGGGAACGGAAGATTGGGATTAGCATGGGGTAACACAGGGGGGGGAAGGAGGGGGGAGCTTCGCAAGGAATGAAGGAGGGCATGACAAGATACGGAACTGTAAACAAGACGGAGCGGTATTCGGAGAAAAAGACAAGGGTGTTCTAGCCAGACCTAGGTGCAAGGGACCATCTACTGTGGGAAGGTTTAAGTCGTTACATCGTTCTTCATGGGAGTAGGGGTTTGATCGGGTGTTTGTGGGGTGGAAAATGAACAAAAAAATCGGGAAGGAACTCAGCCAGAACTGTGAACCTTTACCGTTGGGGAGCCGGGTGTCTCTTCCTTTCAGGAAGAAGATGAACACCCATATTTCCTTCCATCTAAAGAGATAAAAAAAAATAGGTTAGCTTCTGCTTGGAAGAATGACTTGATCCTTCGTTTATTGGTACCCTGGGAGCCCAGGGGGAGTCGTATCGGAAAGAATTTGGGGAAGAAATGCGATGGCAAATACGCGATCCTTGCGTCTCAGGAGTCGGAAGAGAAGATGGGGTCAAATCGGAGTACCGTGGGAAAAAACCGAAAAGGGTGCATTTTGGGGACACCTGGAGTTGGAGGGGGGAAGTCTGGGAGGGGATAAACCACAAGACTAGAGGGGGGGGACAGCTGGGAAATATACCTGACCTTTTCCGAGGCGCGAGAACTTCTTTGAAGGAAAGCTTTTTACTGTGGATAGAAAAAGGACTGGAAGATTAAAAAAGGCAAACGGGCTCCTTCTGAGAACCAAAGGCAACAGGGGAGGGAAATCTAAAACATTGACTCGAGGCGGAATAATGGAAAAAGGTCATTCCGCATTCAGCGACGCTCCCGTGTCGGGGAAAGGGTGCGCATCGCCGTTAAAAGGGAACGAAAACGACACATAAAAGAGGCAAGAAGAGAGGCGGCGGGTGAAAAAAATTCAAGCTGACGGTTCTCTCGTAAAAAGTCTAGAAAACCCAAAAAAAAAGATATGTAAAGCAAGCAAAAGAAATCGAGGGGGACTAGAAACGAACCAGAGGGGTGGGGGGGCACAAACCCAACCAACTGGGGGTGGGGGAAGAACCACAATTTCCGGTGCAAAATCGCGATGGGAAAGTCGTAGAGTTTGACTTGGGGAGGGCTGGTGAGGGAAACATGGCTTCGAACCAGACTTCAGGAAAAAAGGTAAGAAACCGAGCTTTAACTCTCAAAAAGAAGAGCCCTCGACGGGAAAAAGAAAGCCCCGAGATGGTCGCACAATGAAAAAGGTAAAGAGACCATATTCATAGAACTCCTCATGCGGCTATGGATATACACTGGAAAAGGAAAGGGAAGCAGGAAAAGGGTATTTTGGGGGGGTGGGGGAGGGATCATCCCAAT
>Ga0179593_1344665_pt1 | contig 19275 bp, 23 predicted proteins | sample CZODoug2_1_08_16_FD_185931 | JGI IMG/M metagenome (GOLD analysis project Ga0179593, IMG submission 185931) | Vadose zone soil fungal communities from Angelo Coast Range Reserve, California, USA - CZODoug2_1_08_16fungal (PacBio error correction) | ecosystem: Environmental > Terrestrial > Soil >...
TCCAGTGGTTAACAGACAGAGGGAGAGGATCGACCACAAATCAAATAGAGGTAAACTCAATCGGAGATGTACTTAGGGAACTTTAGCGGAAATGTATAAACATGGGTCGGTGTGCGCCGGATGTTGTTCTATGAGATATTATTTGGAGAGAGGATCTGTGGGCAAAAAAAAGAGGAACTACGTTCTTTACAAGAGAATCGGAGGGAAGGTTGAGGCAACAAACTATTAAGAAGGAAAAGCAAACCGTTCACGACGGAGGTAAAATGTTCCGGAAGAGTAGGGAACCATTAAAGATCACGGGTAGCCACCATGTGGTAACTACCAAAAGCGGAAGAATGGGCGTCGACGCAAGTTCATTTATGGAGGGGGGGAGAAAACTCACAACTCGAGAAGGCGAAAGTTTAGCAAATTATTCATACGACATGAAAATAAGCAGAAGCAAATAAAGCCAGGGATACAAGAATAAATAAGGAGACGAGTCAGGAGGGGGCGAAACTTTCTTTTTATTGGGGAGGGGGTCATGCCACTACAGGGATAAACTGGGAAGCACCGGGTGCAAAAGTGGAACGCTGAGCGTTCATACAAAAAAGCAGGATACGAAAAAAGGGGTTTGGTGTTCGCCTAAAAACGAATGAAGAGCCGTGTCGAAAAGGGGGGAAAGGCAAGACGCGCAAAAGGTTGTTTCTTGGGTCAAAACTTTAGGAACGGGGAAAGGACTCAAGAAGGGAATTACAAAGTAACGGCCTTGGTCATATCGGTACTGAGGGAAAAAGGGGTCGGCTCCCAAAAAAAAAAAACGGAATAAAGGCAGAATGCGCCCCCAGATCTTTCTGACTGGCAGACGTCGAACGAAGGTGAAAAGATCTCTTTCAGACGAGATTAGGATAAGGTCTTTTGTTCAAAAAGTGAGGATTTTACTGGGGGGGAAAAAACGAAAGCACAGGAACCGGTGTACGGGGGGTTGGGAAGGGGAGGGAATTATCCTCTCGTACCAATTCTGACAAGTGAAAGGGAAAGAAATACCCTTCGGTGGGACCGAGGCATGATTTCGGTAGCGGTACTCTTTTTGCACCTAGGGGAGAATTGAGAGGTTCATGAGAGACTACCAAAGGCTCCGGCCGGTCAGAAAAAAAAAATTCCAGAAAAACAAATGGGAATTTGGGGGAGAATTCTGCGCAGGATAGGCGGGAAACGTTCGGTTACCTGTTTCACGAAAGAGAGCCTGCAGACAAGGGGAGCAAAGGTCGCATAGGTCACTTCAGTGTCAAAAATTTCGTAAGGTGGGAGGAAAAAGAAGAGAAGAGGGATGGGAGCAACGCGCGTCAAGGAAAAAGAGATATAATCTGCTTAAAGTCTTCTGACCGTGAAGAGAGAGAAAAATTTGGGGGTAGATCGAGGGACGATTGGAACCGGGGGACATAGGGTGTTTCTCCAATACTTGGGAGTTTTGGGGGAGGGTGATAGCTAAGTAGAAATGAAATAACCGCCATGAGTTTGGGGGACGGGGTAGAAAAAAGGGCGTATGGTTAGCGAGACTGAGGAAGAAGAACGTGTCGCTTCTCAAATGGTCCGGTCTTCGTAAAACGGGAGCCAGATGGCTCCCCTCTATAATCCAAAAATTTCTAGGAAAAACTTCGACTTAAGAGTCTAATGACGATGGCAGGATCCATTGGCGCGTGTACCAGGACAAGTGGAGGCCGGGGGGGAGTTCTAGCGACGGAGGCTTTGGTTGGTACGAATCCAAGAAGAATGACAGGGTACCGGACCTGAAAATTTTGCAGGAAAAAAGAGCGGGTCGGGGGGAGTAGAAAGCCGTGGATAACCAGGATGTAAGAACAATGGCGAATGGGAAACTAACGCAGAATTTGAATGACAAGGAGGCCGTCAAAAAGGGAAAGAGTAAAAATGGAAGAAATAAGTCGGAAACACTCAAAAGAGGGAGAGAAATATATAGCGGAAGGGGGACCTTGGAGGGAAAAGGACTATTCAGGCTCCACAGATAAAAACCGTTGTTCGGCGTGTACGCGGACGAAAAGAAAAGGTTCCGAAAGTATTAGTAAAGGGTGAAAAGGTTTGTTTTCCGGGGGGAACAAAGAAGGAAGAGTCGAATGGGGTGTCAAAGGGAGGACAACTGCATATGTAAAGGGTTTCGAAGGGGAAAAAGGAAGGCCTGAGCGAGTACAACCCAATCAGAAGCAGATACTACACGAAAAAAGCTGGCGTATCCGTGAGGAAAGGAGGAAGCAGAACGATTGGATGGCGTGAGAAGGCTGAAATAAATGGGGGGGGTATCTGGCTTTAGATCAATAAGAGTCTCAGGGGAGAAGAGGAAATCAATGAACTGACCTTAGAGGGGGCTGCAGAACTGATCTCTCACAGGGAGGAGGAATCACCATTCAGGCTCATCTTCGGAAAATAGCTAGCAAAACTCAGGGTATGCGCAAAAAGGAGGTCTGTAAAGGGAAGGGAGAGAGAAAAACGTTGGGACGCTCACTCTTCAAAGGAGGGGAGGACGACCGATAGAAGGGACGCAGTGGAGAAAAAAATCCCATGAATCGATATCGATCAATACAAAGAAAAAAGATGAGCAATAGGGAACAATTAAAGGGATCAGTGGTCTTAGTGAACCTCTGTCTTGTAAAACCGCCTTGACGCGCTTTTTTTGGCCCCTAAGCTAGGGGGAGAGACCTAGCCGCATTAAGAACACCCAAAATAGAGAGTCGGAGAAAGATGGAGTGGACCGTTTCTGCCGAGAAGCTGTCGTGGTAGGTCGAGGAAGAACTTAGACATGAAACATTTCGGAGAAAAAAGGCGGCGTAGTCGCAGGAACCGAAAAGAAGGGGGCCAACCCAGAAGGTTAGCTCGCGGATTTTAATGGAGGGAACGAGAGGGTCAAGTACTAGGGGCCACGGAAAGCCAGGAAAAAGCGGTAGAAGAGGAAAGGGAGGGCACACCGAGGAATAAAAGGTTCAAATAAAAAAGTAAGCCGGAAGCGAGCAAAAGGGGGCGTTCAATAAGGAGTCCACGAAGAATGAAGGTTTCAGGGGTTTTCGAAAGTGTGGACCTTTGCCAGGAAAAAAGTTTTTGGGCACGCGCAGAGGGATAAGTAAACATTTACCAAATGGAGTATGGAAAAAAAAGCAGGTCGCCAGAAGGTATAAAGTGTTGAAACTCTCCAAAAAACAAGTGAGAAATAAAAAAAAAGGGCAGGTTTGAAAGCCATCCAGAGGAAGTCAGTCAAAAGGTCGAATCAAGGAGGGGGGGCGGAGTTCGAAGAAGAAGTTTAGGGAAAAAGGGGAAAAGCCGGGTAGTACCAGTCTTAGGGGGAAAATATCAAAAGAGCATAACAGTTAGTACACATCTAAAGTGTCCAGCGTGGGGGGAACTTTGGTATGGAAGAATGTGAAAAAAAATAGTCTGATCCTTGGATTCTGTAGCAGCATTTGGGGGGAAAATTCTGGGGCGAAGATAGGGAAGGTGGATGTGTTTACCTCTGAAAAAGAAAATAGAACAGGACCGTCTACTACCTCTAGTTTAGCCGGTATAAATGGGTTTTTTAGAAAAAGGGGTCTCATGTTGAAGTGTAAGAAGTCACCCTAGCGGCCCTGGAAAGTTTCAAAACGGCCTTTACGGGGTAAGTCGGGGGGCCTGGGAGGGGGGGGGTCTTCAGAAGGCAGTGGATAAGAGGGGGGGGTGCTGTTAACTTCAACGAATTACGAGTCCAGCATCGAAAGAGATCAGAAGGGAAAAACACCTATTATCCTCCTCGCGGTACGAATAAGATAGGGGGAAGTCCGGGGGGAAGAAGCCATATAAGCAATGTAGTAGAAAACACCGGAGGGGAACGGGAAGCTCTAAATCTCGATTGGGTCAGTCGAAAAGGGGGCTACCGCTGACAAGAGACCTCTTCGGAGAAGGCGGTCATCTCGATCAAACGGGAGGAAAAAGAGAGGTCCAGGTTTGAATAAGAGGGAAGGGAGGGGAAAGAGGGAGGCGTCGGAAACTCAATCGATAGGGGGGGCGGGAAAGGGAAGCGGGGGGGGGAGGAAGAAGGGGGGAGGGGTATGGAAACACGGGGTTATGATTACTCAGGGGTACCTGAGAAAAGCTGGAAAATGGTCAACTTCTTATCTATTCGATGAAAGGGGAACTATCTATCCGGGGGAGGGGGGGGTAAATGGAGATTATAATTGGGGGCAGAAACACTGACGAACTTACAACAGACTGGAAAGGCGCGGAGACTTAAAAAAAAAAAAGGGAAAGGATCAAACAATGTGTTATAAAAATCGCGGGAAAAAAGAAGAGGGGCGACGCCAATGTTTCTTTCTGTCAAACAAACAACAAAAGGGCTAAGAATGTTAGTAAAAGGTTACTATCATACTCTGCCCAAGGACGAAGGAGGAAAGCCAAGAAAGGAAAAAGAGAAAAAGGGGGATTCATGGGGGGGGAAAGAGAGTCAGGAAAACTTTTATGGCGAAAAAAAAGGGGCATACCGGGGGGGGAATCAAAAAAAAAAGCGGGGAAAAAACAACACTAAATGAGGCGAAAGGAAGGAGCGGAGAGGAGGAAGGGAAAAAAGGGGATTGGGGATCCTCAGATATGAATTAGAATTGAGAGACAGAGTTGGGGTCAAATTTTGGTGTGTCTATTGAAAAAGGGGAAAGGGGAGAGTGGACTCGAGGGCGGGAAGGTAAAAACTGGTCTTGAGATCGTACCTAGAATCACGAAGAGGGGATCAAAAAAGGAAGGGTCCAATTTCCTACCAACAAAATTAGGCGGGAAAGAAACGGTGCCGACGAAAGTTGCTAATTTCATTGAGAAGGGATGAATTTTAAGGTGAAGCACGGTGTGGGAAAAGGAGTTTCGCCGCAGAACGCCAGGGGGACGACCAGGGGGTGTGTAAATTTCACAGGGGCCATGGCTAAAGGGAATCGGGTAATCAGAGAGAAAGCTGTTTGGGACCTGATGCGCATGCTTGGAGGGTAGCTACACGAGCGGGGGGAAAAAAAAGGGGATTGAGCCAAAACTAATATGGACCGGAAACCGCGGAGTGAAAGGAAGAAAGGTTGTGAGAATGCAGGGCAATCAGAAGAAAAGACGGGGGAAAACAGCAGGCGGCATGCGGTTTCCGGGCAGAGCCTGCAATTCCAAATGAAGACGGGCGAAGAAGTTGTCCTTCAGTTTGCGCATAGGGAGGGAGGAGGAATGGGGAAAGAAATGTGTCCAGGTCACTGCCAAAAAGCATCAGGGAAGAAAAAAAATTTCGTGCCCGAGTTGGAGAGAGAGAGGAAACCGGGGGGAGAAGCGAAAGGCAGGACAGAGTGTCAATTAACTTGTCAGGGGGGGGGGATGGCAGAGAGATGAAGACAAAGGGTAATGGGGGAGATACGCTCGTGAGAGGGGACTATCATTGGAAAGGTAATCGAGGTTTCCTGAATAAAGAAAGGAAGGGGGAGGTTCCCCGAGAAGACAATGATGGGTCTAAAAGGGAGAGAAAAAAAAGTTACGCAGAAAGAAGAAAGAGTGGAGGGAGGGCAGGGAACGGGGGACAATTGGGGGCGCTTGCTAGTCATCTTCTGAAAAGGGGGGGGTTGGGAGAGCGATCAGGAGGTGCCTGCACGTAACCTTTAAGGAACTTCATTTGAGCATCCATAAAGAGAGAAGAGGGAGGGTCCACAGAGGGGGGAAAAAGGGGAAGGGGATAAAAAGTTAATTGCGACAGGGGGGGGCAAGAAAGACGCAAGCCTAATGGAAAGTTGCTTCCTTCGCACAAGGAGAATTAACTACAACAGAACTGAGCAATCCAGGGACTCTAAAAAACACAGTGGGGGAAAGGAAAGGGGGTAAGAGAGGGAAGATTTCTGACGACTCAGGGTTCTGCAAGGAGAGAAGAAGGAAGGGAAACCGTGATTGGTGGTCCTAAAAAAGGGCCCGCAATCGCAAGGGGTCTGAAGAATGTGTGGGAAATTGCACTCTTGTTGAAGTAAAAAAAAAAAGGGAGAGAAGAGGTGGGGTCCGAATGAGTAAGTTACGCCTGCAAGTAATTCGGGAAGTCTAAAAATCAAAGCCTGAAAGAAGAGAAAACGGATACCAATCAGGGTCCAAGAGATAGGAAATGGAAGGAAAGAAAAAGACTTGGCTTAGGTGCGAAGGCGGGAACGGATTGTTTGCGTAGCGGTGAAGAAGAATGCTCAGGGGGAACAGCATCAAGGGGAAGTCTTCCTTATAGCGACCTGTGGAATCATATCGTGGACAGGAGAAACTTCTCACAAGACGTCTCACCTTCCGGCGGGAAAGGCGCAAAAAGAGAAGAAAAATCAAAGGAAAAAAATATCGGGTAAGCATGAAGGAGAGAGCGGTTTGCTCGGAATCATGAGGAAAGCATTAAAAAAAAAAGAAGGGGGGGAACTGATATTCGGGGAAGTCCGCGTCGAGCGCTACCATAAAGAGAAAGAGTTGACGATCAAGAACAAAGAAAGACAGAGGAACCATATGGCGAAGGAGAAGTTGCTCAGGCTCTGAATTCGGGAAAAAGGTCATAAAGGAGGGGGTGGGGGGGGATCACAGATCCGATAGGCCGAGGCAAATTCGCAAAAAAAAGAAGAGTCGGGTCGTCTCACTTTAGACTGGGGGGCCGAGAGATAGTTAGCGAGTCCATAACTTCACTCAATGCCAGGACGGCTTCCAGCGAAAAGAAAAAAAGAAGAAGGGGCAGTACCAGAGCGAAGGTCTAAAGTACGGGACGCAAAGGAAAGGGGAAAAAAAGCATGCCAAAGGGGATGCCACATCGTTGTACTGTGCGCAGAAGAACGTAAAGAGGGACAAGTGGGAAGACACTTTTCAACTATAAAATGCGAGAAAAGGACAACGTAGGGGGGAAAAGGTCACACGTAGGGAAACATCTTTGTGAAGGGAAAATTCTGAGGGGAGTTAATATGTTGATCAAAGGAGCTCATGGAGGGAGCAAGTACCGATACAGATGAATTTGCAAAAAACTTGAGAGAGGGAAGATCGTGAATGTATAAATTTGAAAATCTGGGAAAAACGTTGGGGATCGCTCAAATCTGGTGGGAAAAAAAGCAGAGGGGGGAGAGGATCAAAAAAAAAAGGCGGTGTCCTGATGTTCGTTAGGAAAACCAAGAGGCGGAAAAAGGTGGAAAAGCTGGAAGTCCCAGGTAGGATGGTTAATCTGAAAAAAATACCGTTTGAGCATAAACGGGGGGAAAAATCTAGAGGGAGACTTGCTATTGCGGGGGGGGGTATGGACCTAAAAGGGTGGGGGATGAAGCGTTCCCTTATAGCAGGAAACGGGCTGGGGGAATAGTATTTGGGGGAACCTGTTTTCGTCCGCTGCCTCCCATAAAGGAAAGGGAAACAGACGGAAAAAAAGGATCTGGGAGCAGGTGGGTATAAAACAATGTGTTTATACGGGACTAATTTGGTGGGGATGAAGGTCCGAGGAACGCGGCCCGGTATGGTCCGTGCGCGATGGGCAGTCTGGGGCTTTCCGGCCTTTATAAGAGGGGTGGGTCCATTCCCCTAGGCTGGTCAATCAGAGACAGAGAAAGGTAGGGGGGTGGTGGAAAAAAGGTTCCAGATCCGACCTCCAACCATCAAGAAAAGAGAGGGAAAAAAAAGACCGTTACTCATACCAGAACAAGGAATTATCGAAAAAGATTCCGGTCATATAAGAAACTCAGGTTATTTAAAGTCTACGAAATCGAAAAGATTCCGCAAATCTAAGGAACAAGAACTCAACAAAAAAACAACGGGAGGAAGGAAAGGAAATAGCCAGGTTTTAACCAGACGAATGGAGCGGAGAGGGGAAGATTTTCGGGGAGAGGGGGGGGGAAATCGAAGGGGGCGTGAACCGTAGCGGGTTCACAGAAGGGGGGGCGTAATGGGATAAATGAACTGAGAAGGAAGATGAAGGGGAAAAAAATGATCATCGGATGTGGGCACATATTCAGAGCTGAGAGAGAGGAAGAGAGTTGTTATCGAGAAGTTATTAGACAACGATATAAAGTGAGAAGCACCAAGCAAATGACACAAAAAAGGGGGAAAAAGAGCAGTACTCGTACCTTAATCCAAATTAGAGGAAACTTTAGCAACCCAAGGGGGGGAGGAAGGAGAAAAGATCTTTGTCTGCCGGAACGGACAGGGTTCATTTATGATGGGAGAAAAAAAATCAGAACGAAGAGGTGAAAGGGGCTTTAGGGATACGACTATAACTCAGCCCAAAAGGTCCTGGCCATACAAGAAAAGGGAAAAAGGGATGAAGAATTTGAAGGTTGCGAAACGGTTATGGGGAGTGAAAGAGGGGGGACAAAATCCTCGAAAGAAGTGGAGAAAGGACCAGGAAAGTGGAACGGAAAAGGCGTTCAGAAGGAAGAAGTCCGGATGGGACGAAGGCTTTGGGATCAAGAAATGAAATGCGGGCGGAGAAAAAGTGAGCAAGAAGACGCAAAAAGGGGGGGGTGGGGTGAAAAAAGGGTAAATAAAGGGAAAGGAAAGACTTCGAAGACGGGGAAAGAAAATGATAATTGGGATACCCTTGATAAAGCAGGGGCAGAGGGGAGGAAAAAAGAGGAGAAGGGTCCCCATGTCGCACAACTAACAAGGAGACTGGACGTTGGCAGGTCGACAAAAGTTTCGGAGAACTTCTCGGATTTAATGTCTTGTTTAACTGTGGGGGGGGGGAAAAAAAGAATTGAACGATGCGATCAGAAGAAAGGACGAATGTTACCGGGGGAAAAGGCTGAAGAGCCAGGGCGCAGAATGATCAGCGAGACTGGGAGGGGGGTTTCGGAAAGAGGAATGTAGGGACGGAGAACAGACGCGCTTTGCATCCGAAATTTCAGAGAAGTTCAGGATACTCGAACCAGAGGCAAAGGAAATAAAAGTAAACGATAATAGATTTTTGTTGAAAAATCGAGACGTCTCTAGGACATAGAGGAGGGGGACAACAGAAGTCGGCCTGCCCTGTGGCCGGAATTCAGACCCAGGCAGAAAAACTGTAAAAAGCGGAGTTTTGTTGGGGGAAAGGGCCTGCTATCGAAAAGAGTGGTCGGCTAAAGAAGGGAGTCACAGGGACCGTAAAAGAGGGCGGAAGTCCATGGACTTCATGTGAAAGGTAGATCGAGGACAGGAGACGGGTTGGATCTTAAGGGGAAAAAGAATGGTGCTAAAGTTTCTTTATGAAGAGAGACGATATGAGAGACGGTAAGGGGGAGGGGGGAGAAGAGAGGGGGAGAAGGTCATTTTAGCGTCGATCGGGCAGGTTCGCTCTCAGAGAAGTCACTTGATTAACCGTAGAGACGAGGATGGACTAACCGCTATACGATTCAAACAGGGAAAAAAAGAAGAGGGCTGAAGTTCCGGATAGAAAATCGGGGAGAGGGGGGCCAAGGGGGGGATCTCTGGGCTAAGACCTCTAGGGAGAGTGGGTTGGCTCGGTAGGAATGATTGAAAAAAGAAGACGGAAAAGGAAGGGGGCTCAGAATGTACAAACCTCTAAGAGAAGAGGCGCTGGGGCTTAACAGGGTCAAACCAGGGGAAACCATGGGGGACAAAGGGGGGACCTAATTGCGGGGAAAATGTGCTGAGACGCCGAAAACCCAGAAACAAGGTGCGGAAAGCCCTCCTTGAAAGAGTAAAAATGAGGGTCTTCAGAAAGAAGAAAGGGTCTCCGAACGGGGGGAGAGAACAGAGAAGAATCAGATTCGGAAAAAGGTGGGGGGGGGGAGGAGTTACTGAGCAGGCTCAAGCAGGGAAAGACGTTACATTGGACGGAGGATCGGCAATTTTGGGCTTATCCTGGTGCAAAAATAGGGTTTGCCATTGGGAACGCTTTAGGAAAGGCTTGGGGCCATGTGCGCAAAATGAATATGGTAAGGGGAAAACAGCCAAAGGAAGAACTGATACGGACTCCACCAGTACTCCGAGAGACGCCGCGCTCCAAGAGGTCGAGAAAGAGCGGCATGAAAGAAGGCACAGTAACTCTTGTAGGTTCAGGACTGGGGAAAGAAAAATTTTTGGCGAGTGACATCATCTGTCGCGCCAAAAGCATCAGTTAGAGACCCAAGGAGAATAAGATTGCGCTACATAAGAAATACACCGATGACGAGAGTCAAAAGGGACAGGGCGTACCGGGGGCGTTCTCTCATCGAAATCAAAAAAGCAAAGGGGTACACCATTGATCGTTAAAGCGGAGCGGTTCTCACCGGTGGATGAGGCCAAAAATCGGGGGGAAGGGGGGAAGGCGCCAGATGAGTCCAGTCATGAAAAAGCGTCTCGAGGAACGAAAATCTTCATCAGAGAAAAAAGAACATAAACGGAACCTGCGACCGGCGCAGTGGTTAGGAAGTAAAGATTCTCGACCGAAAGGGAAAGAAGAGGGGGTGGGCAACCGCTGTGAACGAAACCAAGTCACCTCAAAATCTGGGAAAGGAAAAAAAGCGTTGACCGAAAGACGAGAGCTAGGGAGGGGGATCCATGAACGAACAATGAATCCATTCGGCTGGCAAAAAGAAATAGAAAAAAAGAATGGACCGATCAAGGTGAAAGAGCGAAGAATTCAAAGAAGGGCGGGTAGCGTGCATCGCCACGGCCAAAACGAGGGAACTCAGTTCAGTTGCGGCGATAAACGGGGGGTCGTTCAACCGGTTAAAGGGAAACGAAGAAAATTGAGAATCAGACTTCGTCGAAGGTAAAACTTCTAAGCATCCGTGGGGAAGGGCGAATTGCACTGGGAGAGTGATCCAAAAATCTAATGGAATCCAGGTACCGAGTTAAACAAATTAATGCCGGCATCAGTTCTCAACCATCTGCCGTATAAGGAAGACTCTACCAAACGGGGAGGGGAGTTCTGGAGAAATGGTTCGACCCCTGGGTCAGAAGGATCCAATCCGTAGGTCAGAAAGGGCTGGTTCTTAACGGGAGTGAAAAGTTGGGGAAAAGACGGTGGAAAGTCTCCCAGGTAGTGAGGGTCAGGGCAAAAAAAAAAGGGGAAAAAAGGGGAGAATATAGAATGCCGAATCTTAAAATCGTCACGTTTGAGGTTCTTGTATGCAGACGTATTCCTTTCGGATCTTAGAAAGTAGAAGAAGGGACTCGGGACGGATAGGGGTTTTGATGGGTGTAGGTCCGATGAAAGCCATAATGGGAACATGGCGCTAACAAAGATGCGGATTTGGTGGACAGGGGTGGGTGTCTAGGGGAGAGGGGTGAGAAGGGGGATACCCGGGAGGTTGCCCGTTAACATTTGAAAGGAAATTGTCCTGGCGTGAAAATGTGGGAGTTAGGAAGTAACTAAGTGTTTTTCAAAAAGGGAACCCTTAACGAAGGGTGGGCCATCAGCTCGACTACTCCGAATAGTGGGACCAAAAAGGGAAAATGACTCTCTGTACCAATCACGAAGAATACGTAGGGAGAAGAAAGAAACCAGAAAAGGGGTACTAAAACAGCGAGGAGTGCACGCTAGCCCATCTCGGGGAAAGGGGGAAACTCTCCGACCTAAATCTTACCGCGGGGGGGAGAGAGAGGGAAAAAAAGTCGTACAACCGCTAACAACAAACGGAGTTTAGTGTAAAAGGGGACAAACACTTATAAGGGAAGGAGGGATCAGGAAGGTGGCGTCGTAGAGTAACAACTCATATGTGTCTTAGCGATGAAAATACTGGGGATTCCACAGGGGGAGGGGAGACCGGGATGCGGCAGTCGTTATTGGTACGAGAGAGATTCGGAAATTTGTTGTACAGAGGACGTCGGGTAGAAAAGGTCGAGCTGGAACTAGCTCATCGAGGGAATTAGTCTTCACCCAAATATGAAGTAAGGAGCAAAAGCTTGCCAGATCACGGTAAAATAAGGGCCGCGGCGGGACTCATCCAAAGTAGAAGGGCAGTTTTACTAAGGCGAAAAGATCTTTGTCCGTAGACAGCATGCTTCATTTATGAGGGAGAAACATCAAAATCAGATACTTAGGTTTATCAAATGTGAAAGATCATAACAGCCAAAAATACGTCCTGGACATCATAATTAAAAAAAAAAATTTCTATCCAGGAATATTCACAAACGTTATGGTTGAATGTTAGAGGTGCATCCTCAAGCCTGGACTTGGTCACCAAGCTTGGGTTCCAAAGGGAACTGCGTTTCAGAAAGCAAGAATTTAGGAACGAACGGGAAGGTGGGGTCCTGACGAAGAAGGGATGAACAGCCTTTAGCGACAGCAAAGGGGGGGGTTGGGGGGATTTATGCTTGAGAAAGGAAGTGGAAGGAGACACAAAAATTAACTGAGAAATTGCGATCGTTACAAAGGAGACAAAGGGGGGAAAAAAAGATTCACAAGGGGTCCGACCAGCCTAAGCTTTCGACGTGGGAAGACGTCCGACGAACGTCGTCTTTGTACGGGATGATTATCGGATGTTGGGGTAAGGTTGAACGATTGAAGGTTTAATCAAACGAAGGAAAAAGATGGGGCCGGAGGTGGGCCGTGGCGAAGGCACCGATCCAGGCAGGAAAAGGGATCCGTGAAATTATCACGAGCTTCTGGTTGGAACATAGCGCAGGCGGTAAAAGAAAGAAATTTGCACCGGCTGGATCATGAGGGAGGGATCGAACTATCAAGACCGGGACACGCACGCTTTAGACGAAGAAGAAGGTTGGGGGGGTAGGGCGGGAGAGGGGAAAAAAGATAGAACACATGAAATGAGGTGAGCAAAACACTCATTCAGTAGACGGTTTCAAAGGAATCATAAGCGGAAACTTGGGGGGGAGACGGGCGCAGGGTTTTCCTTCATAGAGAAATTTCTGTCGGAGGTCGAAAGAAGGGGGGGTATACGCTCTACGCCACTGGACCAGGGAAAAGGACCGGCTCCGGACACGTTGAGGAATCGATTCGAGGCAACGGGGTGGGGAGGTCGAATGGCAGAGAAAGCCTACTGTGGGCCTAACTTTGCTTGTGGAGCTACGATATGAACGCGGCCGCCCTGAAGGGTGAGAGGGGAGAAAAAAAATCCCTGTAACATTTTCGGCGATCTGATGATCTAAACAGCTCAGGAAGGTCATGCCGAGAGAAGATATCTACCGCTGCGGAAAAGGTCTAGGGATCCATTAGAAGATGGGCATGCAGGGGAAAGGCGCGCGGGCGGATGGGAAAAACGAGGGCCTCAGAGGAGATGGTTTGGAGCTCGTCAGGAAGGAACGAAAAAAAAAAAACTGTACCTGGGGACTTAGTTTGTGGCGCGAATGGACCACTCGAGAAGAGGCTAGGGTGAGGGAACACTTGCAACAAGAGAAAGGGGAACGAGGATACCACTGGGAAAGTGCGCGACAAACGAAAAGGGGAAGGTAAAAGCTTTTGAAGGCCAGCTGAAGGTAAAAGGGGTCAGGCAGAAAAACTAAGGAAGAAAACCCAACGGGAGGGAGAGAGATATCTTCAGATGGGAAAAAACTGTCACTAGAACCTTTTTACACAAACGTGCGGGGCAGGCTCGAGGGATAAAGCAAGGTAAATTCGGCGGTCGGCGAAAAGCGCCGCAATTTGCGAAGGGTTCAGAGACCAATGGCCAGTAACTTGTTGACCATTGGAAAAAGGAAATAGCGCTCTGATGCGTGTGGGGATGCTCAAAGGAGGGAAAGGTTACGACATGGCAATGCAAAAAAGTCCGATCGAGAAAGCAAACTCGAGAGACCACGTGATCCCAATCTGGCCCGTTAGACCTAAAACATGGATAGGAATAAGAATCTTCGGGCGAAAAGAGAGGTGTGGCTTATAGAGGATCGATGTCGGGGGGAAATCCAGGCACGAAATGCCCTGAGGATAGACAATTAATCATAATTCGGGAAGGCAGAACAAAAGAAAGGGAGGTCTCACCCATAAGAGGTGAAATGGGGGGACTCATATCATATCAAAAAAGAAATTAGGGCAAAAATATTTCAGGGGGTAAGAGGGGGGAGAAAAAAAACGGGGCCGACGAATCGATTGACTCTTTCACAAAAGTCGCGGGAAGAGTCGGGCGAGGTCCGGGAAAAGGGGAAAAGGACGCGGGTCTTCGAGGCGAATCATCTTAATTTCTCGAAGGAAGATTAGCATAAGGAAACACTGCTACAGGCCGAAGTTTGAGAAAGGATAGGCATTTCTCGAAAACGCAGGCCGAACTGGAAGTGGGGGGGGGGGAAAAAACTCACCTGTTCGATTGGAGGAGCTAGCCCTGCGAGCCAAATCTTCCAGAGGAGGCAAGTTAGTGGAATTTCTGCCGCAAAAGAACTAGGGACTTGGGGTCGAGATAAGACTTTCCAATGAGCCATTTATGCTGCCAGCGACGAAGGTCGCTACAAGGGAAGATCAGTCCCCAACCAGAAGGGATCTTCGAGGGAGAGGAACTAAGTCACCCGACCATGATGGGCGAGTCAACGGCCAAAAAGGTAATCAAAGGCTGTGAGAGCCTAAACGTAAAATCTGGCGAGTAATCCAACAATGCGGCAAACAGAGGGTCAAAAAAGAAGCACATTGCTAGTGGCCCGCCGTCCTGGGAACGTTGGTAAAAAAGCAGGCGACGGGTCAAGACTGAAAAAATATTTGGAACCAAAGAAGGAGGAACCCGGTAACGGATAATGACAATCTTAATTTCCAGCTTGAGAGTACTTGTCAAACACTCTGCGTTAAAGTGTTGACCCCTCACCAACTTTTGATCGAAGGCGCTGTTGACAGACAGGGCCTCGGCCTTAGATAAAAGCGTGTCGTAGACTCCAAAGATCAGTCAGGAGGGGGGAAACAAAAAAAACGACATGGAGGTCAAGTTGAAAAGCCGGGATAAAAGACGTTGGGTAAAATCGCAATCAAAATAACCGGTCTATATTCCGTCGGGAACTAAAGAAGGTATAAAGGGTGGGAAAATGGTCTTGATTGCACTGTTGGGAAGGGGGGGAGGGAGGTTTGATAGGAGTATAATATTTGAGAAAAGAGGAAAATGCCAAGGGCTATTTTGTTGTGGGGAGGTCGCTGTTCCCACGCGGCCGATAATAAGCAAATGGGGGGACTTGTCTGCATCATTAGGTCGACTGTTGCGACGTGTTTTTACTTAAAAAAAAGTTGGTTTGGGGTTTCAGCCCTGTGGGGGCAGCTCCGTTGGGGTTCTTCCTTTCCTCTTCGCCGCGCAGACTGGTATTTTAAACCGGGGAGGAAAAAAGTAAGGCTTAAGTTGAAGCAATTTATATAGTGGCTAAGTTTAAAGAGAAACTCGAGAGCGAGTTCCATCAGCTCGAACTATCATACGAAGTTGAAAAAGGCAACCATATGAATCCTCCTCGGTCAGTCATATCTAGACATAAATCCGGAGTTCTCGCCATAACTACATTTGGTAGAAGGAAATTCCGGGGGAGCCTAAAGAAAAAGAAGGTGGGATAACTGAAAATCCACCGAAAGTTAGAACGTTGGAGCCCTTCATGAGGTTAAAACCTGAGACTCAAACAAACACCAGTGGGCAGAGAGAGGGCCCAGGTTACAGAAGAGGGCGCAGACTGTAAAAAAGAAAGAAGGGGGCTGGAGGGGGTAAAGAAATCGGGAGAGGCTTATCGGGGTACAAAGGCGCAAGGAGACTACTTGTCGTGTATGGAGAAATCCCGGATTTTGCCGGAGATGATTGTACCGATATTGAAGCGGGAAAGGTGGGCACAGATTCGAGCTAGTCGAAATTATTGAACTATCGACGAGGGGGGGTTTAATTAAAAACTATTATAAGGGCGGAAGTCACCAAGCAGACAGCGACGTACTCAAAAGGGAAGGGGGGCCGCGGAGGGGGGAGCGGTAATCCCAATTAGAGAATGACAAAACCATGGGAATCCAATCATTCAAAAAAGAGGTGCATCGACTGGACCCCGGGGCAATTTTAATGGGCTGTGAAAAGAACATAAAAAGTAAAAAAAATCGAAGGGCCTAAGAGTTGTATGGCCAATGCTCATACTCCTTAATAGAAAAGACCAAGGAATCCGGCTGCCAAAGCTCAAAATTATACCGACATTTAGAGCATGAGGAGGAGACGTTATGTTGATGGGGGGGCGAGGGGGCATCCTCAATACTGGGAGACTTTTAAAATCAAAAACTTCGGTGGAAAGGGAAAAGGAGGATTCAAAAGAAGCATCCAAACGAGGGATGAAAATTTGGGGGATCCATGAAGAGGCCGGTCTGAAAGGGCCGACAAAGAAGGCAAAGGTAGGAAAGAGGATTCAAAACGTTATAATGCAGAGAAGGAGAAAGTAAAAGGAAAGGTCAAAAGGTCCAATATCGGTACCGGATAAATACAGAAAAAAAAAGAAATTCAAGTGAAAAAAAAGGGGGGCAATACAGTCGCAGTAGAAGGAGGCTTTCGGGGGCCTGCGGCGAAGGTAAAAAAGGATCTTATCTGTAGGTTTGCCAAAGGGGGGGACCTCGTTTAACGTTTTACGTTGAAAAAAAAAAGGAACTTAAGGTGGACCAAGGGGGTCGCAACTTATCCAAAAGCGTGCCCCGTTACTCAGTACAGCGAGAGCCAAAGAGCGAAGCTTTTCGGACCGGACTAAGTTGGCAGCAGGAGAAAGGTGAAGTGATGGCAGAAGGCAAGATCACGGAGGAAACCAAGAGGAAAAGACTCAGATTGGTGGAATGATCGGATAAGGGAGAGTATAGCAAACAAGAAAGTGGGAGGCGAGGTGGGAAGAAAAGAAGACCTTCTATCCAATCCGTCGCATAGGTGCGGGGAATTTATGGAAAAGTGGGCCTGTTGGCAAGAAAGAAGTGTGAGGAATCGACGCGGAGGACCAGGAAATCGGGCGGAAGTCTCCCGGACTTGAGTTAACCGAGTTTAGATAACGATAAAATCAACGGGTTGAAAAATCGAAAAAGGAACCCAGGGGAGACTTGTCTGTGGTTTGATGGCGATGAGACGCACGGGGGAAGGGGGGATTCGGTGGAGATGGTTCCGGATCATTTGACGAGAGGATGAAGCGGACCTTCAAGCCATTACTTCCGGCTGGTCACCATAAAAAGATAATGAGGGAAACACGATTACAAGAAAAAAGTTCTAGGGGAAGCCTTCTAAAGGGAACATCAAGAGGTTACTGCGGGAGTGTCGAATGGCGCTGCTATACAGGGCGAGTGGATCCCGTTCTTTGCGAAGAGGGAGAGGGGGGGTAGAAGAGGGGGAATCAAGTAAGGAAGGGGGGGGACTTGGTCTTCGTTTGCTCAAAAATTACCCATCAAGAGAAAGTAAGTCTCTCTTGCAACCGGAACTCGGAAGGGATACCATTTAAGAAAATGTAAATGGAGTCTAACTCCCTGAAAGCAAGAATTTGACGGAAAGGAAGGTGAAAGGGATTCCGTTAAAGATGGAAAATGGAGTCAGACAAGACTTAATATCTCTCTGAAAAACGGATGAAAAGAGATCTGGGAAATGTGAGAAAATGTAAACTCTTTGGGGGGAGAAGTGATGATCAGGCTCCGTTAAAGCCTTGAATTGTCGTTTGGGGCAAGAGTACAAAATTTGGCGCAATTATTTGTTATCCGTGAGAAAATGAAAGTTTTTTGAAATGGAACTCCATAGCCACGTCTCTAGTTGGGGGGGGGGTCCATTCTGAGCAAAAATGGAAGAGGAATGGACGCAGGGCAATTCAAAAAGGAAAGGCTGAGGAGAACCACACTTCCGAGAGAATGCGCACCAATCTGCAGTAACGCGAGAAGGAGCTGGTCAGCATAAACTCTGGGGAGTGAAAAGGGGAAAAAAAATAAGTTGGGCGTATACGTTGATAATCAGAGTTCTCTGAGAAAGCTACGGAGTCTGACCGAGACGCCACTTCTATTGGAAGTCCAATAGGAAGGATCACCGATACGTCTAAAACCATTCCAACGGTACCGCGAAAACGCTATCCATCAAAAAAAAAGAAAATGGGTAGGACACACAAAGGATTTTAAGGGGGGGGAGACACACCGGTTGCTCTTCTGCAACTCGGTAAAGTCCTACGACGATGGCGTGTACAAAAAAAATTTCGAAGGAGCGAAAGCCAACCTCTTCCTGGGAACAGCCATCGGAATAAAGAATTGAAAAACCTATGCTACAAGCGCAGTGTTATCTGCAAGCAATCTGCCCTCGAAAGGGCACGAACAGGCTTGTGTTGAAGTCACCGTATCTAGAGGAAACGCAGGAAAAAAAAAAATCTTCTCTTAGTCTCAAGCCGTATTTTACCGTTTCTGCGAGAGATCAGTCGTCGAGATACGAATCTCAGATCCCTTTCAGGGCTGCAAAAAGCGGAGGGACTAAAAAAATTCTATCGGGGACCAACGGGAGGCTCGCTGAGAAACTGCACTGGACGGGGAAAGGGGAAGTTCGGAACCAGCAAACCCCGGCGTTACACATCGGTGCCTGAACGTAGGAAACCGGTTAATAAACATTGAAACGATAAAATCAGGCCTAAAGTCGACTAAGGTCGTCAAGCAAGTCTGAAGAATGGTTCAGGGCGAAGGAACAAACCTCTTGGAAAAAAAAAGAATAGTTGGCCCGAGCTCATATTATCCAGGTACGGGGAACCAGAGGGGTGCCAAAGCCAGTCGCCTGGAAAAATCGAGAAGGGTGACTCTCGGAACCAAAAGTGAGAGGCGGGCTCAAGAGGGGAAAGAAAAAGATCATTGCGAGATAAAAATCTTCGTAATAACTCTGTATCTTGATGAACGGCTGTAAGGGGGTGGGAACTTTTGGGATAAAGTCTCCAAGAATGAAGGATTGAAACAAGAAAAAAAAACAGAACCGTTTTTTCGGGGAGCCTGCTCTAATCTTCAGAGATAAGGTTGATCTTTATGTAGTTCCGTTGGGCTGAGCTTTATAGGATAGAAATTGATAACTTTCCAGTATGGGGGGGGGGGGGGGTTTCGGGGGGGGGAACTGGACAAGAAGAAGCAATAGACGCCAAAAGATCTTTGGGATCGAGAAAATGGTGGGGTGCAATGGTGGATTAAAGAAGGACCGGGCCGCCTTTAGTTCAAAAAAGGAGAGGGCAAAGGTTGGGGGGAAGAAAAGGTCCAGGCAATTTGGGTATATCGTTTGGGGGGCTAAGTGACCACTCGATGCGAGTGCCGGCTCCGAATAGTAAAAAAAGAAAGTGAAACTCCTCTAGGTACAAAAGAAGAAAGGGCAGAAGAAGATGGGAAAAGAAACGCAAGTTCTTACTCACAGCGGTCGGGTCATCGCAAGAAAGCTCGATTGTTAAGTCTCAACGAGGGCTGTCCGCGCCAGTTCCAGGGGGAACTGT
>Ga0179593_1487061_pt1 | contig 19274 bp, 19 predicted proteins | sample CZODoug2_1_08_16_FD_185931 | JGI IMG/M metagenome (GOLD analysis project Ga0179593, IMG submission 185931) | Vadose zone soil fungal communities from Angelo Coast Range Reserve, California, USA - CZODoug2_1_08_16fungal (PacBio error correction) | ecosystem: Environmental > Terrestrial > Soil >...
ACTCTCCCACCCCGATCTCCAAGAACAAAAACCTCGGGAGGAAAAATCGCCGGGACGTATGACCCTGGATATCACGCGCACTGCAAAGCAATTCCTGCGTAACAGGGAAACGACAACTTCACCGGAAAGGAAAGGCTGAAATATCATTCTTTCAAGAAATGGAAATTACGACCAACGGGGACGGCCCTCCAAATAGGCAGAACTCCGAAAGCAAAAAGGGGATTACCTCGCCATCGGTCCAGAAAGGAAGAAAAAAGCTGGCAAAGGGGAAGAGGAAAATCCAACCCCTAAAAATCATCAGGGCCCCCAAAGAATCCAGCCCGGAATATGGTTAGTCAGACCAGCTCGACTTGGGGGGGAAAATCCATAGGGAAAGCGAGGTTGGGTTTGGGAGGGGTTGCCGCGTCCGTTACTTTTGTGTGAGCCCCTTCCGGGGTAAGATGCGAAGGGGGAGAAGGACCTGCTGTTTGGCGGTTTAACCACCCAATAGAAAACCACTCAAGCAACAAATCGCACCGGGAGAAATTGCACATACAAACTCCTTTCCCACGGGCCCAACCGAGACAAGTATAAAGATACAAACGGAGGCTTAAAAAAATCAAAAACCAACTGGGGGAAAACAAAAAAAAAGCTCGACCGGACCCCATAAATCCGGTGTCACGAAAAGAGTATTATCGAGATTACACTAAAACAAGCCCAAAACGAATGCGAGTCTCCACATCGGAAATTCTCCCGCATAAAGGGGAGGAGGCCCCTACCAAAATGCGCCAAATCAAACGGTGGGGGACAAAAAAAAATCGGCAAAACAGAAAGGAAGCAGGTCGGGTGGGGAAAGTCCAGGAGAAAATCAAAAAATCGCTCAAAAAACAAAGGAAAGATCACGACGACGAAAATTTAACTTCTTCCTCACCGTGCCAGGAGAGGAATAGCGAGGAAAAAGGGAGAAGGAGAAAAAGACCAAAACACGAAGGGAAAGCTAAAAATCTAACCGGTAATTCATAAAATTACCGCTGCATTGCAAAAAGGGCCGTCGTGAGTGCACAAAAATGGGAACATGGCCGGTACAAAAAACAGAACAAAGAAAAAAAAAGATCCGGGGAGGCGAGCGCAGGCCGCACGCCTTCGAAATAGAAGTAAGTTAGGGAATAACCGGGCTTCGGAGTGCCGAAGAAGATTTCGTCCACACATGGAGGGACCGTCTCAAAACTTAAGAAAGTCCTTCTGGAGCGTCCCGCCTTCTGTAATTTCTATTAGGCTAGAAAAAAGGGGGAGACGAATCGTGAGTCGCGTAAAAAAGTAGTCGAAAAAAGGGGAACCCAGAAAATCAAAGGGACGCCGTCAAAAAAAAAAAAAAAGAGTCCATAAAAACCATCAAAGAGGTCACCGCGAAAAAGGGTAGAGAATCGCAAAGGGAAAGTATTGAATGGCCCCGACATAAAAATCTTCTGGGGAAAACATCCAGGCAGAGCAAGAAAAAACGCAACCCCCTAAGCAAAAACCGCAAACCCCCACCCCCACCAAAACAAAACAAACCAAAAAAAAACACCACAAAAACCAAAAAAAAAAAAACACCCCCCCGACCAAACAAACCAAAACCCAACCAAAAAAAAAAAAAAAACCAACACCCAAAAAAAAACACCCAGACATCCCCCCCAAAAAGAACCCAAACCAACACCCCCCCCAATCCCCCCAAAAAAAAACCAACAACACCAAAAAAAACCAAAAACACCTCACACCAAAAACCAAAACACCACCGCACAACCACAAAAAAAAAAGAAAATTCATAAACACAAAAAAAAAAAAAAACCACAACCGCCCAGAGAGCAGAAAACCACATCCACCCCCACACCCCCCAAAAAAAAAAACGAAAACGCGACAAACCCCAACAAAACCGCCCCAACCCCAACAACCAAGAAAGAACACAAACACGCCCCACCCACCCCCCCAAACACCGAGCATAAATAGGGACTAAAATGCCGTACAGGTCGCGACTTCTGCCATGAACGCCGTCAACATGCACCAGCTGGTATGAAAAATCGATCCTCGCGGACAGGTCCCCTTAAGCAGGGAAACTGTAGTTCCGGGGAACACCAATGTCGACCGACGGGGCAGAGGTCAGGGTTGAAGTCTGAGAGAAAAAAAAAACGTCTCAAAAAAGTTAGAAAGCCATAAACCCCAAAGGGGATTCCAGAGGGGAGGGGATCCGTCAGGAAGCCTGGTAAGCGGGGAAAATCTCCGTATTCGAAAGCGATAATGTCAAAGATTATAGAACCCAGGGAATAACTGATAACCTGCAGGAAAACTCACATTATTTATCCACATGGAGCGAAAAAAGGTGGCGTAAAGGAGACGGGTTTGGGTACTCATCACAACCTCGCACGTAAGGGAAAAGGGGCAACTGCTGTGAAATTGCGGTGCTCATCTACTGAAACAAGACTTCTGACAGTAAAAGGGAATCAAAAACAAAAAAGGAGAAACGCTAAAAAGCCAGCACCTGCATCTCTTCCCCAAAGGGCATCTTAGAAGAGACAGAAAGGACAACTACCGAGTCCGCAAAAACGGATACGGTAAAACAGGGGCCATGATGCTCAGCGTCTGGCTCCACCTAAAAAGATGAACTAACAGGCATCGGAAGAAAGGGGGGAATTGCGAAAAATTTTGGAGCCGGAATAAGCTTCAAGGAGATTAAAAACATAAAACCACTGCCACAAAAAAACACAAAAAAAAAAAGAAAAAAAGGGGAATGGCAAACTGAAGAAAAAGTAACGCAGGCAAAACTGACGTGGAACGGAGGGAAAAGTGGGGATCGTCGCTCTATTGAGAAAAAAAGACTGGAAAACTGAATTCAAACGCGAAGACTATAGAGAATCAACAAAAACGAGGAGGGGGAGGGGAAAAGAAAGGGCCTTCGCAAACCGTAGGGACTTGGGAGTAAGCAGAAAACCTCAGAAGAAGGACCATCCAAAAGAAGGCAAGGAGATGGCCGTGAATCGGTTGAAAATTCATTTTGGAGATTCATGAGATCGGGCATTGGCCTTGGGTGGGGTGGTGGTGGGGGGGAGTTGAGTATGTCTCCAGCTGGGCAGCAAGAGAAGATTCAGGAAAAAAAAGGTGCGAAATGGAATACCGGAATCAGTGTGAAGACTGTGTTGTGTCGTGGTCACTTTATCCCTTCCATGAAAAAGTACGGGGGGGAGAAGGTTTTGATGGAATAGAGTCCCTAACTGTGCTCCGTTAATGGCGAGGATAGATGAAAAAAAAAGCAGTTGCAGGGGAGCGGCGGCATCTTGTGTGGGTGGGCATACGCTTGACGGTAATCGAATTTGTTTTCAGAGAGGAACCGCATATCGATGACAAAAAGAAGTGTGGAAAAAAGGGCAAGACGGGTGCTAGGGGTCACCCGTAGAAGTACGACACGAGGGCTGGAGAGCTGTGGAGCAGAACGGCAAGTGGGCGTTATCAAGGGGAAGGGGGGTCTATATCGGACCTTAAGGGTTGCGCATCAGGAGTCAATGGGGAAGATCCGCTGGCTCCGGACGTTTCATAAACGGCGATTATGGATGGCGGCGATGAAACAGTTCTATATCTGGTGGTGGCAATATCAAGAACCCGACAAACCGAAAGATTACGTCTCGACCACATTTTGTGTAACGTGGATACTTACAGTTGTGAACAAGGAGAGGGGGCCTACGTGGATCTGAGCGTTTCGGGGGGGAGGGGAGGGAGGGACAGAATGGGGCAAGGGCGACGACGCTAGACATAACTCGACCTTGAAGGCAAGATGAATTCATGAAGGACGGTGAGAAGGGGCGAGGGGTAAAACAGAGATCCTGTCCATGAAAAAGACTAAGTGTTTTAAGAAGGGAGGAAATGGAAGACGTTTGGGGTGGCCTGTAAAATTGGGGGCTGGCTCGGAGAGGGAAACGAATACTTGAAGTCAATGCGAAGACGGTCGCTGTGAGCGAGAACAATTTATCCGTTTTAATCACTATCGAGGACGAAAGGATGCCAGGGGTGGGGTGTTTGAAAAAAAGGGTAGCACTAGATCCTGGCCACAGAAGAAAAAACGAAGGGAGGAGACGCTCTATGGTCAAAAGAGGGGAGAAAAGCGGGATCTTATCAGATCGCAAGAAGTATGAGTAGGGGAGCGATCCTAGACGGATTTGGGGGGAAAGCACTACTGAGGTTAATTGCCGTCGAGATATGTGGTGACGAGCAACGTTGGCGACGGGGTCGCTGAAATTGGGGGGGGGTGGGGAAGACCGTGGGATCGAAGATGGGTGGAAACCAAGGTTCCTGGGGGCTGCCGAAGGGAAAAAGTGGAGTCGGGCTGGGACGTAATCGCTGGTGTGGGAAGCTTAGTGGGAACGGGATTTGTCCGAATACCGCCATGAGGAAAAGTAGGTTTGGGGGTGTTCGGGGGGCACAGGGGGATGGGGGGTCAGTATATACAGCAGAGGACGATAGTCCGATTCTCGAAGTGACCGCGGAGCGGGGAGCAGAGTGCAGAAAAGGAAAATATTGTTTCTGTTGTACGGAAAAGATGGGATCATACCTTCAGGGAGGACAACGAGGGTTCGTTCAGAGCTCTTTGTTCCACTGGGGTGGAAAGCAAAGGTGTGTAATGAGGAAGCCAGCGGGAAAGGCGATTAGAGGTGGGTGTCGAAAAGAAGGGGGCGGAATGGGGGTTGCAGGTGGAAGAAAAGATTTTGGGCGGTACGACAACAAGGAACTCCATAAAGAGGATGAAACGGAAAAGGGAAAGGCGACAGCAAAGCAAAAGGCACCAAAAAAAAAAAAAACCAGAAGACTACGGGATTAAAAAGCCAGGGATTACATCCGCGGGATCAGGATTAAAGAAAGGAAGGACTCGATTGGGGGCTAGATGAGGTGAGGGTTTTGTCTCATTCGGGGCCAGAGTAAGAGGGGCGGACGAGAGGCGCGTTAACTCCCCGGCGAGTGTCGAAAGTACTTGCTGGCGGTCGGCAGTCGCGTTTACTGAAACACAATTCTGAAACCGAAGGCGAGGAAAAAAGAATAAGGCGTCGCCCGTTATTTACGTACCTTCGGGGGAACAAAAGGCAAAATGTAGGGAAGCACGTGATAGGAGTCGAGCCTTGGACGAGAAGGTCCCGCTGATGAGGGGGGGGGGCGACCCTTGATGTGGAAGATCTTGGGGGGAGGGCGCGTAGGACTCGGAAGCAAAAAACAACTGATTGGAGGAAAAGAAAAGAAGAAAGAGCAGCCAAGTAACCGAGAGAAAAGCATGCGAAAACAACGAAGCACCCCAAGGAAGACTTCCAGCAAAACGCATACACAAGAGTACGCTTCCCTCAAAAGGCAGTGAAACCTATGGAAAACAAACACAGTCAATCCCTCCAGTGTATTAAGAACGGAGGAAAACGGGGGGGGAGAAAGGGAACCGCGAATACCAAAAAACGCAGAAAGCCGAAACGATCAGAAAAACGGGGAGTAACGCCTAGAGCCAAGAAACGGAAGACCTCTGGTACACCAAGGTCTACTCAAAAAACCGACAAACGAACTAGCCCCAAGACCGAATAAAGATCGGGTAATCAGATAAAAAGCTGGAACGTATCTCTGGTTGTCATCCATAGGGGAACTCTGCTGTGTGTTGTTTCCGCGGAATGTGAAGGGGTTGCCTTGGCTGTCTCAAAAGGACTGGGGGGGCATCGAGCTTCGCCGAAGGGCGGAGGAACGGGGGCTGGTAACCCCCTAAATGGCGGGATGCACCACCACAACCAAAAACACTAGCCTCGGAAAATGAAATACAAAAACACTCTAAGGAGCCTGAACAACTGCAGACGTAGAAAAAAAAAAAATTAACCAAAAGTGTCGTATTAATCACACCAGAAAAACAGCGGGTCGAGTAAACTTGACCTCCGGTGTCCAGCAAGAAAGGGAGGCCATCAAGGAGAGCCGTGATTCAAACGAGAAAAAAGAAGGGGCCCCGGAACATCGAAGTCGCTTCCGAACTCGGAGAGGCGCGAAGAAACCATGGCTCGCCCCTCCATCTTATGGAGAGAAAATAGTGAAACCACCACCCTAGTACACCAACCGCAGCCAGAAATAGGTGGAAAGGAATCTCGATCAGCATACGTCAAAAAATCAACTTCCCGGGCCCATAACGAAGACACTTGGGATCGGAAGCAAAGACGGGGGCCCGGCGATGAGATCGTAAAAGAGCTGGACCGGGGAAAACACCAGAAGGGAAAACCGCGAAGAAGGGACATACAGATACCGAGGCAGGACCGAAATCCGTGTTAAATTTAAACACAAATTTCCAAAGGGATCGAAAAAAGAGTCTCACAGACAACACCCCCACTGCGACATTAGCGAGCTCAAACACCTCGCCTGAGATGAGAGGAAGGGCAGCGCCCTTCAGGAAAAGGGACCAGGCATAGCTTCCACACTTCAACGAGCAAACACATACTCCTGAGAAAGTCCCGGAAGAAGGAATGGCAGATATGGGCGAGAAAACGCATCTGTTTCGAAAAGAACGAGCGCATTAAAGTCAAAAAAAGATCCGTCCATCAAGGACACAGCCCCCAGAGTCCCGTCCCCCACCCGTATTCAACCGAGCCCGGAGGGTAATGCAAAGGAAGAAATGTCTTGGAGGTCCCAAAGAGGACCTTCGGGAAAGAAAACATCTCCCACGTCCCAACACATGATAGTCGGCAAAATATGACCGTGACAGGTAAGCTAAAAAATGGACAGTACTCGTCTTAGTCTCATACCAGATGGATAAAAAAAGAAAATGAGGGAAGAAGGGAAACGCCTATAAAAGAAAAAAGTAGCCCGCACAGTGTAAACATTAATACTTTCCCCATGGAAACTACGTAACGGATGGGGAGGGGTCGGGTGGAGGGAAAGCGCTTTACACGATTAGACCGGTTCGCCGCCAAAAGAACGCCAACAGTGATGAAAGAGGAAACATGAAGAACATACTTCTAGGATCGGGACGCAGGGAAGGTATCGCAGCGAGGACGATATATAAAAAAACGTATAAAGAACACCGTATAAGGAATACAAAGGAAAGCCAACCCTGCCGATTTACCACGGGAGAGAACTCAATCGTTGTCGTAGGGGAGGGGAGATCACAAAAAATCTTGGCCCTTTTCAAACACGGCTTGGGGTGGAGGACTGGCTCATCTCCTGAAACAAAAGTCAGAGAAGGAAGTCCCCGCTCACACAAACAAACGATGTCCCGATGGAGACAGAAACTGGGACCAGCAAAACCGGCTAATATCCTCAGCAAACGGGGGTCGACAGCTATTTGGCCGAAGCCATCAAAAACATGATAAACAATGGGACTTGAATGGACTCAAGAAATGCGGCGTATACACCGACACAACTTCAAAAGCCAAAGACATCGGTTGTAGGACACAGTTCGAAAAAAGGTTTGGCATTAAAAAAAAACTGCGGCGGGAGCTTGGCATAAACACCAAAGAAACCACACGCACCACAGAAAAAACGATCTGACGGGGGAATCAACTCAAGGAAGGATACACCATTGAGTCCATCGAAAAAACCGTTTCACTTACTGGTCTGGGAATCTAAAACGAGTGAGGGGGGGAAAAGGGTCAGAAAACCGGATCAAATGATCGTTGAGGGGAAGAGAGTCAACAAAACAACGGGAGAGAGGCAACAAAAGGGGGGAGTGTACGGGGGGGGAAGGAATCAGATAACATATCCCTCCGCGTAAAATGAAACAAAAGTGCCAGGGGGGCCGTAGAATGCGGGAAGAAAATTGGTCAGTGGATTCAAGTAAGAGGGGAGTGGGCTGGGTGGTTGGGGTGTGGGGGTTGTTTGGGGGAAAGGGGTGGGGATGTAGAAAAGCTCAAAAACCCGTCAGGAAATATTCATTCAAAACGCAGAGAAAATGGGGTACAGAAAAAGGATGCGGGAGGACGAGGGTTGTGGAAAGTAGCCGGAGCATTCAATGACCCGAGTAGAAAAGGTTTGATGACTAAACTAACTATAAGGGGAGAAGTAAGCTGAGGGGGAACTTTGCGTCTGGGCCTATCCTCATGGGGAGGGAGAAAAAAAAAAAAACGTTGTTTTGGGGCGAAAACTAGTGCCGATAGAGTCAATTAGAGAAGAGAATATGGAAAAAGAATTCAAAAGAAAAGTGATGATCAAAACGATAAAACAAAACGTTTCTCTGCATTTTGTATAAACAATAAAGGAAGGGGGGGAAAGGAGCTTATCCGGGCTGGCTATATTAGATTAAAAAAGGTCCAGAAAAGCGAAAGGGAAAAAATTCTCCTCTGAAGGGCTGGTGCTTAACTGACGAGGGAAAGATCACGGGAGGCGTTTATGGCGGAGAGGAAAAGGATATACAGGTTTCAAGCCAAAAACCGAAATACCAAAAAGCTGACGACGTATGGGAACAGGGTAAGGGGGGAGGTCCAAGTTTTAAGTTCGCGGGGCCTACGAGCTGGATAAGGCGTTGAATGGGCGAAGGGGGGAGTTCATTACACAGGAGACGAAAAGACGAGTAGGGCAAAAAAGGAGACCTGGACAGGAGAAGGTAAAGAGGGGAAGGAAAACCGGTGGGGCGGATGGGGCTACTAAAGTCTGTCGTGCCCGGGTCCATAGGGTGCATGCGAGGGGAAGTGATTTAATCCGGGCCAGTAGAAATGTGTGTTGGCCCGACGAATGGGGAGGGGGGAGATGGAGGGGACGGGGGAAAACGGCTGGGGGGGATTCCCTGCACGACAATGAAGGGGGATAAGAGGAGAACAGAAGGAAAGTATTCCTTTTTTCAAAGAGGCAACTACGGAAGACGATGACGGGGGCACGAGAAGAGGCGTAATGGTTTGAGACGCAAACAAGGGGGAAGAAATGATGCCTCCTCGGCGACGGGAAGACGCTTAAGGGGGAAGGGACAGGGCGGGCGAGCTTCGAAACCAGTGAAGGGGGTGTGTAGTGACGATCCGGCGCAGTCCGGTGAAGGGGGTGTGAACGTCACGCGGGGAATTTGCCTCAGAAAGGGTGATGACGATCCGTCTGGTTTCTCGACTCGGGAAGGGAAGGGGGTGGGGTATGAGGGAAAGTTGGGAATCGCAGAAAGGTACGATCGCCGTTGTGCGCCTCATGTGAAGTGGAGGAGAACCTGGACGGACAGGTGTGGGGAGCTTAGTGAAAAATTTGGATTTCCTAAGGCCTCACTGAGATACAATTGGGGGAAGGTTTTGGGGTCTGACAAGAGTGATGGGGCGATATCGCACTGGGAGGGCGCGAGATTCCTAAGGCCGACGGAGACCCGGGGGGGTTCGTGAAATTAATAGTATGGGAAAGTCAACCTTCAGGCGGAAACCCGTATTATGAGGGGAAGAGAAGGGGTACCGACTGGGATCGGAATCCGCAAGTTGTGGAGTCCGAGAAGAAACCGGGGGGGGGGGGGAAAAGGCACTGTGGGAGAAAGGTCTGAAACGGGACTAGTGGGGTGGTGGCCATCAGAAGGGGAGGAGGGAAAGCAACCAGCAGGGTCCTAAAAGGACTGGTCGGCGATTAAACTGAAAAAGTAAGGGCGCCAGAAAAGGAAAGGCAACAAAGAAAGAGGCCACGCAAAACCACATCATATAACACGTGAAGGGACAAAAACAATAAGAGCGGCAAGGGGGATCGATTACCAGATAAAGGCTTGGAGGGGTTGGTAGGGGGGTGGGTGGGGATGTTCTAGCGGTAAAAGCGGTCCAATCTACGGCGTTATATCTCTTGAATCATACGAAAAGAGCGGGGGGAAGGACTGGCGGAAGGGGGCGCGTTGGTGAGCAAAAGTCTGAAACCTCAGGCGAAAAAAAAACGCCGTTGAAATTGGGAGAAAAAATTCGGGGGACGGACTAAATGAGGGAATCTGTGAAATTTCCTTATTAGGGCGGCAGGAAGAAGACGGAAGGCTTTCGCCGGGGGTTGTGCTAAATGACTTGAGGCTCTGCGAGGGAATCAAACAACAACGGAGGAGGAGTAAGAATACCACGCGCCAAATCTCTCCACATCAGGGGGCTAAAAACCGCGGCCAAACCGACGTGGCCGGGCCAAACTCTCCGAACTAAAAAAACCGGGCCTTCCCTCAGCAGGACCGGCAAAGAGGGAGGAAAAAACTTCAAAGGAGGGACGGAAATGTCTTCAAACCGAATTAGGTCAGAACGGGGCTCCGAACCCGAAAAACAAGAACACCCAAGAAAAAGAGTCCGCAACGAAAGCTCGGGGGACGCAGATCCCCAGGCCAAAAAAAAGAGACCCGGCAGGGGTACACCGACTTAATCCAAAAACGACAAACTCATAGGAAACCAAAGAAAAGGAAGATGGAAATCAGAAAAACGCGGGCATATAAGTCTTGTTTTTATAAAAAAGTGCTCTGCTTGGGGGGCGGTTTGAAAGGGGGGGAGGGATGTGGAAGGAACGTCGCCCCATGTCCAAAATAAAATCAATCCTTCGCCGAAGGCGGAGAAATGCTGTGGTATGTAAAAGAAATGAAGAAAAAAAAAAGCAAAGACAAACACTAGCCGCGCTACAGGGCGATCACACTCTCCGCGCGAAAAAAATGCTCCGGCTCCTCGAAGGGTATAGACAAAACGTCTGCGATTCCGATCAACCATCAAAAAAACAGAAAACACAAAAAAGACACCCCAACAAAAAAAAAACGAGCCGAACAAAAGCCAACAACAGACAGGGCAAAAGAGGAACCACCACGCAAGCAGCGGACCGGAAACAACGGAGAGGGAGGGCATGCAGACGCCAGCTGTAACAACCAGCCACCCGCCCCACGCACCACAAATAGGAGTAGTACGCCGCAAATCGCGGGACGAAGGAGCGTAAGTCCGCCACCGCAACGGCAAGTAGCGGCCCCATACCACACGCTACCACGCAAAGCGACAACCACAGAACCCAGCCACGCGCTCAGTCCCGATGAACTATCCAGCGGGCCAGCACCCAACACCCTCCAAAGCATGAGCCAAAAGTGTAGTGTCGGAAACAGCCCCGCCCAGGCTGAGGGCACCCAGCCGGGGGACAAACAAGACTCCCCCCCGGAAAGCAACGCCTGGGGGGGACCCCAGTCGGAACACGCCCTACGAACGAACAGAGGGACAGAACATACCAGGAAGGCGCGTAGTGGAAAGCCAGCCCGAAACGGGGGCGGAGAGACCATGGATAACAGCTGATGCGGCCGCAGGCGAACACACGTGACGCCGTACATCTCTAATAAGCTGGGCGTGTGCAAAAAGCCACGAAATACAACAAGAAGCGAGCTGTGAGAGCTCAGGTTAGAAACGCGCAAAACGATGAAAGAGAGGGGGGAAGTAACGAGAGACACCTCGTAGACGGCTGGACCCTCTACGCAGGGAGGAGCCACACAGTCGGAGATAGGTTAGCAAGAGCTTAGTACCGCCACGCCTGTGCGAGATGGGGGCGCACGGGAACGGCGGAAAAAATCACGAATGGGGAATAAGAGAAATGGTGAGGAGGCACGAAGGTATGACCACAGGAGCGCAAATGAAAATAATCTCTTCACCGGGACAGCAACCTGTGGGGGGGTTTCAATTGGTAGGACGAAATCATGCATACATTAACAAAACATACTTAACCTTCTTCAGAAAAGTCGGCTCAAAGGAAGTTCGGACTTCGCAAACCTCATCTCAATGCAAGCTGATGTAAATCATACCATCAAAAGGAAAAAAACAACAACCACGGAAAAACCACCCATAGTTCTGGAAAAAATCATCAAGTTATATAAAGCATCATCTCAAAAAGGCAAAGAATCCAAGAAAATCCACTTTTAACCTGGAGGGAAACACAACCCTCTATCTCACAGTGAATCAAAATAGAAACAAACATGCGTCCGCGCGAACACCGGGGGTCTTTAGATGGTAAAAGAAAATGATCACCGGCTGGGTAAAAAACCGGAGGAAGGATGTCAAGGGTCTCCTTTCATCTCAAGAGAAAACCCCTGAATGAGAGTATGCGTGAGGAAAAGATAAGGGCCGACCTCCTCTAATATTCATAGGAGAAGCGCCGACTGAGGGGGGGAAGGCATTCAAAATTAAACAGACCAACACATTGGCTAAAGTAGCACACCATAAAAGAGCTTCTAAAAGGTCCCACGAAGGAGAAGGGACATTTAAGAAAATAGCCACTAAACGGTACTCAATCTTCGCGATAGAACAGCGAGTCTTAGACAGTTAACTAAAACATCCCCCAACTGGACGTCCGTAAAGCCGAGACCAGAAAAACATCGGTAACAGCAAACACAAAAACGTATTCAAAGCCAGGGGAAACTCAAGAAAGAGAAGTGAATGTCTGGCGGTAACCCGAAAAAATTCGGAGGAGAAACAAAGAACGAAAAAAAAAAACTCAACGGACCAGGATTCTGCAGAGAGGGACAGGGAGAGAGTTCATACAGTACTAACGTCCGGCTCCTTCCCCAGCTGGGAAGGAAACAGAAAATATAAGAAAAATCAGAACGGAACTTAAGCCAGATCACACGGATAAAGAGGCAGGTAGAACTTGTAGGGATCCATACCCCAATGTCGAACGGACGTCATGGGAACTGGTAGTGGTGATTGCAGAAAAACGGCGGGGAAAAATAGCATGATTCGAACCGGGGCCAGAAATCAGCCATCCTCATCAGGAAACCAATCAGGAGAGAGCCTGCGGATCGGACGCCTTGCTCGACAAGGGAGAAGCGAATCGAATGCTCGGACGTATATAACCCCTGATGATACTGCAAAGACCAACACCAGAAAGGAAGGTGGTCAGAAATAGTCAGCAGAAAAGGTCAGCGGGGTCGGAGGGTAAGAAGCCCGCGACACGTGCAAGGGGGAAAGTCTGGGGGGGGACCTCGATAGGAGGGGATAAGCTAAGAAAAACAAATCGCTCAACTCCTCGCATCAAAAAACAAGTAGACCGGGAGCTCCACAACAGGAGCTCGCACCACCGCACAAGAAAAGGTCCGAAAAAAAGGGAGAACATCTAAGGGGGCAACAAACGGGGGAGAGGAACAAAGACCATTTAATGAAGAAAAAACCGGGGAATCGACACCGACAAAACAGCTTCAACGAACAAAACGGGCGCGGTATTCAATTCGCAAAGAGGTTGAATGGACAGGACCTGAGCGAGAAGGAGGACCATACGAAAAAAATGCAAAAACAACCACACAAAAAGGCCCAAAAAGATCACCTTGCAAAGTTTTGAAGGACAAAAGACAGGCCCAACTGCCCGGGTACCCTTACGAAACTGGAGGGAAGCTATGATTAGGGAGGGACCGATTAAGAAAAAAAAAAGGCGAATGAAAGAGACTCACAACAAAAAATTTAGGTAAAAGAAGAAGAAGATATCTACAAAAAATTTTACTTAATGGCGCGAAACAGTCCCCTCGCGGGAGACAAGAAAGTCAGGAAAAAGAGCCGAGAAATGTATCCAAATTCAGTTTGAGTTATTCATTAATTATCGGCGTGGGCGGTGTGGTTTGGGTTGGGTGGTGGAAGGTATGAGACAGCTCCCAGGAAATTAGAGAGGGCATCAAAACGCATGGCGAGGGAATACCGAATAACAGGAAGGCGGGATGGAGTGAAGGTTTGTGACAAGGTGATACGCCCATGCTCATTCAGACCTGTAAGGTAGCCGTTGGGTGAGAAAGAAAAGACTCGTGTGCGCCTGTATTCGAGGTAGATTACATGGGAAAGGAAAACAGGGAGGGGGAGAGCGACATAGGGGGGTGAGTGCGCGTTTGAAGGGAAAAAGGGAGAGGGCTGAGGAGTGTTCCGGAGATTCGCATGTCAAGACCTGTGAAAAGGGAAAGAAAAAAGGTGGAGGAGGGTGGATGGGGAAGTCGGACGAACACAAAATCAGAGTTCTTCATGAAATTTGAAAACGGCAATTGGGAATGTAAGACATATCCGTAAGATAGGAGAAGATAAAGGAGCAGAAACGAAATAGAGGCTTCGATTCCGAGCCTAGTCTTTTTGAGGGAAGACGATGGATATCATGCGTGGCGCTGAAACAGGGGGGGGGTTCAAGTCCGAAGAAGAACCCACAAAAAGACTACCAGACAATCTGAGGTCGGGGTCAAAAGGGGGTAACGAGGAAGTTTTCCCTTCGGACTTTGGCCTACGGGGACATCTGGGGGTTAGTAGATGAAGGGTGAGGGGGACTACCAAGGGGTGAAGAACGAACAAAATATGGGGCTAAAGAAGAAAGTCAAGGGCAGGGGGAATATTCATACGGATGACGGGGGGCGGGGGTGAAAAAAGAGGAATAGGTACGGTGGAACTTCAATACGTTGAATGCGATTGATGAGGTAATAGAGGGGCGCGGAATACGCTGTTTGGGGAAACATGGACTGAGTGGGGGGGGAGGGGCTCGGATGACGACAAGGCGGGGTATTGTGCCGTGCATTCGATACGGTAGCGTTCTATCACATAGGTGAATATCCTTTTGGGACGAAAAGAGACGAGAGGGCGAGCTGGGCCGGCAGGCGGGAGCTGCAATAAAGGTGACTATGAGGCACGAGAAAGAGAAAAAGACGGGGAAGAGCGTAGATTGTCCAAAAAGGAGCGGGAGGCGAGCTCCTAGACTGGGGCCTACTTAGAAAAGGGGTTGGGGGGTGGGCGAGAAGCGCATCCGTGCAATTGGAATCACGATGCAGGGGGGGTTGACCGGCAGAGTGGTATGAGACTATCATAGGGGAGGCGTCTCTCACGGCGGATTTGGGGGGGGGTGTAAATGACCGGAAGGGGATAGAAAAAGGGGGACGACGAAGGGGAAGGCGCGCGGGAAGGTAAAATGGTGGCGAGTCTAGTGACTCGGAGTGTGGTGAAGGAATTGATGAGGTACCTGAGATTGACACAGAAAAAAAAAAAATACGGTTATTTGTTGTTGTCTGAAACCTGGGGGGGGGGGTGGGGCGGATGCAGAAAAAAGGCGGGGGAGGGCTAGCTTCGGGCTGAAGTACAGATTAGCTGGGAGAAAAAGCCGACGGCGCGGAATCAAGGGATGTTTCGTGAAACGGAAATTCCTGAGGTGAAGCATACCTTAAGTGCGGGGACAAACCGGGGTTATGGGTGCAGTTGCGGCAACGTGGTTTCCAGCTGGTGGAAGAGGGATCCGCAGACGTGTGATTAACTTTGGCTGCAGTGGGGGGGGGAAGACGGGATGTAAGAAGGGAACGGAAAAAGAAGTGGGGGGTTGAGGTGTCGGGTGTTCCTCTCCCTTGAGATGGGGACAAAAGTCAGGTCAAAAAAAGCGGCGAAGGGGAGACTGAAAGGTGGAAGGGCAAAGGAACTGCAAGAACCGCTGCACAAAAGCAAAAAAAAAGATCCAGAAGGGGAGGACAACAAAAAGTGACAGCGCTATCTGGGGAAACAGAGAAAAAGCGGGGGGAAAGGAAGGATAGATGTGGGAGTGTGTGATTTAAGCGTGTGGAAAAAACTTGGATAAAAGGACTGGGGACGTGATAGCGGGGCAAGGAAGCCCCGTGCTAGGGGGACATCTTATTGAAGTAGGGGGGGCGGAGAAAAACTTCGCAAATGAACGGTCTCAAAATGTCTGACCGAGTAGACTGAGCAACCGGTGAATTTTAAGAGACCATTCTGGTTGTTAAAGCCTTTGAGGGAAGAAAGGTATATCGTAGTATAGAAGCAGGAGGCGGCACTACGAGGGATGCAGGGTCGCAGAAGGGTTGGGGAACCCTTGATTTGGATATCAGTTGAAGGGCGCGGAGGTTCGCTAGAATAGGGAGGAGAGGATGAACTAACCGCCCGCCTGGAATCCAAATCAAGGTCAAAACCAGACTAAGGGAAAGAAACAGAGAATAAGAGGGACGCCGTCCGCATACGACGCCTAGAACTCTGACAAGAAAAGCATGCCTGCCCCAGGGAAAAGCAAAAACAAAAACAATCGACACCTCTACACAGTTCTTCGAGCCGTCGTCATAACGGGGATGACAAAACGCAACGCCTCCTCCGCAAGAAGCGAAGGAGAACGAACTACCGGTTGAGTACCGGGGGGTCGATCAAAGGACAGCAAACGAAAACAGGGGTGTTACACAGACATCCAAAACCACAGACAAAACTCCTAGAAAAGAAACACAAAAGAAAAAAGCGTCCGCCAAGCTGGGTAATCAATACCAGCGTGTCCGAAAAGTGCTTCTGGGGGGGGTGCATCCCGGGAATCTGCGGGGTTTGAAAGTAATGCGGTGACGTTGAATTTGCTGCGCCCGTACGGGAGAAGTCGTCAAGAGACCCGACGAAGTGCAAAACTGTTGGCGGGGAAAAAAGGAGGTTGGAAGGACCAAAATCAACCAAAAACTAGCCGCTGCAGCAGGCAAATATCGGAACCTTGACACAACTGCTCCGTTAGGTAGGGAAAAAGCTGCAGGAGGACCGATCCACCATCGGGAAACCAAGGAAAAAACCTGCACCATAAGCCGTGTAACCCCACAGATGGAAAATCCGGAAATAAATAAAAAAAGGGTAGACAGACATAAATCCAAAAGGAACTCGCTTCTGCCAAAGCGGGAGACTGAGCACGCATCGGCTCGCCCCGTACAAGCAACTGAGGATATAAAAAAAACAAAAACATATGCAAAACCCACAAAAGAGGTAAAACGCAGCCTCAGAGAAGAAATATAAAAGAAAAGAACTAAACACAAAGGTCCGTGAAGAACGCCACTACGGGAGGGGAAGGCCGGCAAAGGCGATCGTCACATCTTAAATCAACTGCTCGTTGAATCAAAAAAAGAAGAAAGAAAAGCGAAGCGAACCGGGAGAATGCTCAAATATCAGGAGAAGAAAGTCGGAGTGGGAAAAGGGGGGAAAAGCGCCGGATCGCTCAAAAGACTCATCAAAGCAAGGAATCCGTAGGGCGAATCTCGCCTCCTCAGATCGAAAAGAAGCGGGACTGAAAGAAAAGGGAAATTGGGGAGTAAAACAAGAAAAATTACAACTTTCAACATTTCTGGAAAAGTCTCAAAAAACTCCGTCAAAAGCAGACCGCCGGAAATTCCTTTCATAGTGGAGAGAAGATTCATCTGTCTCCCTACCCGGTCCTGAAGGGGAAAAGGGAACGGACAAACCAGCCGGGAAAAAGCCAAAAGCCCCAACATCCATCCACAAAACAAGGGCCGAAACGGATTAAAAAAGAAAGAAAAGGGGGGCTGAGGGGCCCTGAGTGGGGGGGGGGGGGGGGTGTGGGGGGGGAAGGATATAAGTTCTAACCATACTCCACGTCAGAAAAAAAAGGGATTATTCATATGCCGGACGGGTCGCGCTCCTGCTAAATTCATACGTAGAAATGCAAAGCGGGGAAAAAAAAGTTAAATCAAAAAACGCCTTAGACGTAGATATCCAAAGAAAGTAAATTGGGAAGTAAAAATACACACAATTGAGAGGACGTCAGCTTGACTTGGGGGGATGTTTTCTTCTGCAGGCAGATGAAACCGATCAGAACAACACATGAGGGAAAACAAGCAGCATAGAGCACACGGCCGTGATACCATCCGATGGGAAAAATAACCCTCATCGGAGCCTGAGAACAAAAGGTGAGAGGACGGATTCGAATCATAAAGGGATACGCAAATGTCCCGGGGACTGTTACCGGAATCCGCCACCCGGCGTTGGTTCACTAACCCGGAGGAAAGACACTCTCGCGTCTATCTGGGGAAAGGATAATCGCACGGCAGGACAAGGGAACACGGAGGGGTTTTGTCCTCGTCAAACGGGCTCAGATCCTAAAGGAGAATACCAACGCAAGAAACAACAAAAAAGATGGCCGCGAAAAAAACTGAGGGGAGAGGGGACCCATCCGCAAAAGGGGGGGGAAAGAGTAGCACTCGCCATAGCGCACGCGATAGGCGTCAAAACTCATCAAAAACGGATGTAACGAATGGAATGCGAAACCTGCGTGCTTCAGACACAGAACAAAAGGAGTACCCTGTCTGGTGAGGCGGTTTCCAATTGCGAAAAATGGCGGTGGGTGAGAAGGGAAAGGAGCCGGAGAGAACTTGGCGCCAGACGCAACACTACAAACACACAACCCCACCAACCAAACCGGGGATCTTCAAGTGCGACATCAAAACTGAAATTGTGCATGACAGGAATCACGAAAGACCATCTGCCGTTCGCACGGGGAAGTTAAAAGGATCTTCCGCTGACGGGCGGATCTTTCAGTCCATGAATGAGTCATCGTGTAGAGACGCATCAAAGAACAAAAAACCTGAAGAAAGGAGAGATCTTGAACGCCAAATGGGGGTGGGGGACTTAAGGGGGGACGGACTAGGAAACAGGGGGCCCCTCGAAATAGATCAAAAAACGTAAAGCAACAGGGCCAGATGGGCCGGAGAAAAGAGGGGGGGAAGGCAATTGAAGGTTGGGTTATTCCATTATGATCGACACTGGGTTGGTTGGGGGTGTTGGGGAAGTGGGGAGATGGCCGCAAAGCCGGCAGCGAGGAAGAAGATTTCAAAAACGCATTTTGCGATTGGGAAGACCTAATCAATGCGGAGGAGTAGGGGGGTGGAAAAGGGGCAGCAGGCGGAAAGACCGAAAAATATCAGGGGGGGGGGAAAAGGGACTCGACTACACGCTGTGCATGCGAGGTAAGATGCCGGGCAGGGAAGAGCCAGCAGGAGGAGAGAGGCTACATCTGGGTGTTTGTTGCGGAACGGCTTCGAGAGCTGTCGTGTTGAAGGGTAGATGAGACCCAACTATAGGAGGAAAAAAAAGTGTTAAAAACGTTAGTGGGGGAATGATGTCACCGGGGGGGTCACGTACGCACGATCAGGGGCCTGAGGAAAGCAGTTGATAACAATAATACTCCGGGGGATTGGTTCAGGGTTCCGTGGGGACTAAGAGAAAAAAAAACATGGAGGTTCGGGAAGTCCGTAGAGAGATCGAGTAAGAACCGGAGAGTATGGTATTGAAAGGAAGGCAGAGGGCGGGGGCTTTGAGGGCTGGCTGTCATTGGGTTCTATAAGGGTCAAGCAGGGAGAAAAACACAAAAAGACTGAGGTTCAAACACCTTTGAACGGACGGAAAGTGGAAAAAAGGGGGGGGCTGGGAAGACGGAATCCGATAGGGAGAGATTGATCGAAATTTAATGTTTGAGGGAACTGTGAAAACCTTACAGAAAAGAAATGGAAAAACGACAAAAGAAGGAATAGATTAGTCTGCGTTAGGGGACGGGAGAGGGACGCAGAAAAAGGGTAGCCTGTCTGGCCTTGAGACAGAAGCGATTGAAATTAGTTTAATACG
>Ga0179593_1624030_pt1 | contig 19272 bp, 19 predicted proteins | sample CZODoug2_1_08_16_FD_185931 | JGI IMG/M metagenome (GOLD analysis project Ga0179593, IMG submission 185931) | Vadose zone soil fungal communities from Angelo Coast Range Reserve, California, USA - CZODoug2_1_08_16fungal (PacBio error correction) | ecosystem: Environmental > Terrestrial > Soil >...
TTGAACTCGTAGCGAAAACATTCGGCAGATACTCTACATCGACATCAAGGAAGGAAAAGGCTTCAAAGAGAAGGATAGTGTCACCCCAGAAAAATGCTGAAAGAAGGTTTTGGTCTGCAGAGTTCGGATTCTTGGCCCGTAAAAGGGAGGGGATCATTGCAAAGAGAAAGGGTCATCTGAAGGCTTGGAGGGAGGGTCCACGAATGCCATCCGCGGAACCGTTTGTCTAGGCATGAAGGGGAAAGCCACATCTGTATAAGACCTCCCATGATGGGAAACCCCGGCACTCTTTAAAGGGGAATGGCGATGTACGGAAAAAGGGAACGTTCAGGGAAGGGGAAGAACCTTGGTACCTGCAAATTTATCAGAAAAGGTTGGAACATGTGGACCGCAGATCGCTGAACAGAGACCACTATCAGCCCGTCGTCCATCGAAAGAGGGGGGAAGGCTTGCGAGAAGAGGGGGGGAAAGGGAAAGAAATCCTTCCCTCTTCACTAGGAATGGGGGAAAAGGTTCTCGGAAGAGACCACCGGCAGTGTCATAGGCACTGGGAAAGGAGAGGCCACGCACTGGCCGAGAAAAATCTCGGGAAGGGAAAAAGAGCGTTCATTATTCACGCATTTGAAACAAAAGGGGGACTAGAATCCGGTCTGAAAACGGAGGGGGACTCGAGGGTTAAAGAAAAAGAGGCTTATTCTCTATGACTAGGAAAAAAAAGGTCTGCAAGAAAAGCACGCAAAGGGCGTGCATGAGGAAGTTCGAACCGGCTATTCTTCGCTGAGGATGGAAGAGGTTGGGTCCAAGTCGAAAGGGGATGCTTTTGTCACGACCTGGAGGGGAAAGAACGTATCGTGAGGAAAGGGAACAAACAGCCAGAGAAATTACAAAGGGGCAAACACGAACAGCAACGCAGAAATGCTCCGGAAAAAGGGAAAAATGCATGCAAGGGGGGGGAAAAGAGCCGCCGTTTTTTTACATCCTTAGATTGCCAGGAAAAAAGAGGAAGAGCGAGGCATCGGGGAGAAAAAGCACGTCCATCACCTGCCGAGGAGAGGAGGGGGGAGGGGGTTGAAGTAGGGGGACACATCGTCCTCCAGAGAGGAAAAAAAGAATTTGTTCCGATAGAAGGCTTCATAAAAAATTCAGAGAGTGCCGACGCGCTGCAAAAAGGAAAAGGGGACTCCGGAAAAAAACACGATCGGTTTTTTTCAAAAAAGAAAAGAGGGTGCGAGACTGGGGGGAAAAACCCACACCAAGGAGGTCTTCGAGAAAAGCGCGATCTCTGCCATGAAAGAAAAAAAAAGGGGAGGACTTCGTCAAGGAGGGAAGGGGAGACTAGCAGTCTCTTTTTCTTCTAAAAGGGGAAAAAATTGATCTTGGGGCATTCAAGTAGGCGAGAAAAAGAAAGGGCTGCACGTTTCGCCGTCATCCAGGAGGGAAAGCGTACTACTAGAAAGAGAGGGGAAGGGATGCTTGTCGGCACCTCGAGAAGGGGCTAGGAAAACGCCTTATGAATCCGCAACGAAAGGGAGGTCTCTTGACTCGAAAAGGTCACCGCCTGCCAAGGAAAAACACAACTGAGGAGGAGGAAAGGTGGGAAGGGGGGAAGGGGGCAGTCGGTTATGAGGGGGAAAAGAACTATATCTCCTGCTTTCGGAAGCAGGAGGGGAACGCCCATACGAAGGAGAGAATCTCATCGAGGAAGACCAGCATCGAAAAAGGGCTCGGACGCTTTCGAAATAAGTATTGGGGGGGGGAGGGAAGGAAAAGGGGACATCATACCTATAGCGTTCCAGGGAAAAAAAAGAGAAGTTCTACAATATGAAAAAGGGGAGTCCAGACTAAGTCGCCGGAGGAGCTACAACGACAAATATAAGGAGTAAGTGGGGTCGAGGGAAAAAGAGGGGAAAAAGGGCCTATATCTCTCTTTCTCAGGGAAAAGAAGGGTTTTCTTTCGGGTGGGAAAACCAGTGGAACCTGCAAGACCGCTTCACCGGAGTAAGGATCGTCTTCGTCGGCTGGAAGGGGAAGGAGGGGAGGGGACCTCCGGGGGGGAGAAAAGAAAAGTGATGCGAGCTCGTATAATTTGGGCAGAAGAAAGGAAAATCCAGCAGACGAAAGCCGAGAAGATGGCTCGGACCGGCCAATAAAGGAGGGGAAAAGCCGCCTTTGATGGACTTGCTGCTGGAAAGAGGGGAGGAAGGGCTTCATAAAGACTCTTTTTCCGCAAAAAAAAAGCGGATTTTCCGCAACCGGCCTCCTGCTGACCCAGGAACAGGCCAATTTTCCAGGATCCTTTCTCGTTGCTGGGGAAAGAAAAACAAGGGGAAAGTCCGGAGGGGGAAAGAGGGGCGCATCGTTTTTCTCGGGGGAAAAAATGCTACGATCGGCAGGAGAAGGAAAAAAAACGGGGCAAAAGGCAGGTCGTTGAATTCGATCTTGAGAAGGAAACTCTGCAGAGAAGAAATCTAATCATAGCCGTTCCGAAAAGGGGGAAAAAAGCGATACGAGCGGGCGCGAAGGACATCATTGGTGAGAAACCAAAATAAGAAAGCCTTCTTTAATCGAGGGAAGGACAACCGGAGGGCTAGAGAGCATTATCAAGGAAAAATGCTTTACAAGGCCACCGGAGGGAAAAAAAAAAAGGGGTTGGGGGATTCCTTTCGAGGCCTCCTCAACAGGCGGGTATCGAGCAACCAGTCGGAGGGGCCGGTCTCTCCGCGAAAGAGGAAGAGGGGGTATATCTGCCGCGGTCCGGTATGGTGAAGGAAAGCGCGGCAATCTCGTTGCTTTTCCAGGGGGAGCTCGAAAGCGCGGGCCAGCGAGATATCATTCCAAAGTAAAAAAAAAGGAACACGCGCATCATTTTTGCGAGAGGGGGATTTCCGGCGCCACGGCGGCCAGGAAAGAAGGAAATCTCCAGAAAAAGAAAAAGGAAAGCTTGTCTCTTTCTGGGGAAAAAGTGCGATACACGTTAAATGGGGGGGGGGGTCGCGGGTAAAGAGACAATCATAAGAAGGAAAGGGTCAGCGGGGGGAAAAGGGGGGACCATCTTAAAAGACAAAATTAATTCCGGGTGCCTCGAGAAGGTTTTGGAACTATTGGGGAGTCGCCCGCCAAAAGGAAAAAAAACTAAATCCTTGTCTCTGAAAGATTCCACGGTGTACTATTCATGAAGGACGGGGGAGAATCTGTAAAGCTAAGGACGATTCTGTGCACGGATTCTCAACACCCTCCTGGTATAGGAGGGTTCCCTTCAGAGAAGCTGAAACACAACAAGGAGGGAGGAGGGATATCTATTTTGAAAATCTGAACACGGACGGTTGAAAATCTGAACGAGACTACATCGTACATCGAAAAATGAATAAATGAGTAAAAGTCTCTCTTCAAAAGATTAACGATAAAGAAGGGGCTTCGAGGGGGTAAAAAAAAGGGGCTCATATCCACAGAAGATTGCTGCTAAGAAATTTAATCGAACCGTAGAGGGAAAACTGCAAGGAGGGGGAGAGTTCAAGAGGAGGAAAAGGGAAGTCACTCGACCTTAAAACAGTTCGCGTACAAGAAGCCAGCAGATTCGAACTTGGGGAGAAAAAAGACCTCGATCATCTCTTGAAGATGGGGGGGGGGGGGGGATTTGGTAAGGGAAAAGTGCTCCTTACCTACCGAAATGTTATGCCGTGGTCAAGAGAGGAAGCACTGGTAGGGGAGATCCGTCAGGCAAGAGGAGGGGACTCATTAAGTAGAAAGAAAGGGAACGTCGTCTCAAGAGGGGGAGAAAGGGGGGGGGGCCTTCTTGCTAAGTTGAAAGAGACTTCCGCTTCATGAATAGACAAAAGATAGGTTGAAGCGCGGAAGGAACGAAGCGACTTGTGTGGATCTGAGGGGGAGGCTGCCACGCAAGGGAAAAAAAACTCGCGTCAACGTTTCGAAAAATGCAGTAGTAAAGGGAATGTCGAGGGGGGAGATCGACCTCCGGGGCGAAAAAAGGGGGAGGGGGAATATTCCTAAGAGGGGTTCCGCGATGAAAGAGCTTCGCACCATTCTGCAGAAGAAAGGACGTGCGTATCGCGCTGGAAAGGGGAGGGAGACTCTAGCTAAGGAAGAGGGGGAAGGAAAAAGGGTCCATAGTCTACTCTATCTTTGGGGGGAGGGGGGAAAAGGGTTTCCAGGTTTCAGAGAAGAGATTCGTGCAGGAACACATCGCAAAGAAAAACCGAGGCGTCGAGACCGAACAGCAACGAGAAAAAGGAGGGGGAGAAGGGGGAAATTGCATGGGAGGGGGGGGACTGCCGGTTTTCTTAATCCGAAAAAGGGGATCGCTGCTTGTCCTGAGGGGAAGCTTCGGCAAAAGGAAGAAATCCGGAAAGCGAGGAAGTGCAGGGGGGCACTTCGGTGGAGCGTCCGCCATGGGGGAGGGGATTTCTCAGATGTGGGGACTATGAGGAAAATCAGATTCCAAATTCTCTCGCTCCGGGAGAAGGGCGGAAGGAGACTCATTCACGACCAAGTTCAAAAGAGGGGGGTCCAATCCCAGGATTAATTCGGTCGGGTGGGGAGACTTTCCCACCGAAAAAAGAAGGGGGAGGAAGCGATTTTGAAAAAAAGATCTCGTCCATTCGTCCCCGAAAGGGAAATTTCTTCGTAAAGAGGAGATTGGCCGTTGCTCAGGCGGCTCGGGGGAAAGGTGCTGTAGCCTCCGGAAAATGGAGAGGGGAGGCTAAAAACATGGAAGGGGGGAAAGGAGGGGGGGGGCCTGCTTCACTTTCTCCGGGGGGGGGGAAACGTACGACTCAGAACGCGTCCTGACCGGGCACAGATGAAAAAGATGCTGGTCGGCACAAGAAGGGAGTATGGCGCGAACGCCGCATGAAAAGAAAAAGGGAAAGGGTTCTCGGTCTCGGGGAAAGGAGGAAAATGACCATCACCATCTCTCTCAACACCACAAGGGGTTTGCGTTAGGTCAAGGAGGGGGTGTAGGACGAGAGGCGTAAAAAGCCTGCCGGTTCCTTGAGGAAAAAGATCCCACTACTGCTGCTCCGCAGAGGGGGAAGGAAAATCTTCAAGCTGGGGGGGGGGAGGAGCGGTTTCTCTTCGTCCTAGGGGAAAGGGGGTGACTGCGAACGTGAAAGTAAAGAACGTTAAAGAAGGTTCCTCTCCTAAAAAAAGTCACGCGGCGCTACAGAGACGGGGGGAGGGCCGCCAAAAAGAAAAAGAACAACGGACACATTCCCTCTTCAAAAGGCGGAACCCAGGGGAAAGAAGCTCAGGGAAAAAGCGCCAAGCCATGAGGGGTGCTTAAAAAAGGAGAGACAAAAGGGGAAAGCTTCATCCTTTTATTGAAGGCTGACCCTCGTCGTGCCTGCGGGTCGTCCCAATGGCCGGAAGGAAGGATTCGAGCGCGAGAATTTAGGAAAGGGGGGAAATCTGAAAAAAGGAAAAAAAAAGAAAGGCATCTTCCTATCCGTCCAGATCACCGTGCAACAATCGAAAGAAGGCATGTGATGGACGTGGAAGATTCCGGTTCGTCTATCGAAAGCCAACGCGGCGATCCTCTTTTTCGGAACTCTAAGATGAAAACCCGTGCGGGCCGAGAAACAATAGCCTGAAAGGGAGGGACATTTCTCGTTGCTGTTCGGTCCGAAAAAGGAGGTCGTCTCATGTTCGAAAGATGTGTTGGGGAAATGCCGGACACGAATCGGTGGACCCGGCAAGGTAGGAGGGGGGAAGGGGGGGGGGAGTCTTGATCTGGGGGGGGGGGGGGAGGAGGAGAATACTCACTCTAATAATAGCCGAAACGCACGCCGTGGGCAGTGCTCAGATGGTGAAAAAAAAAAGCGAATAGCAACAGGAGGTAATCTCGGAGGGAAAAGAGTTTTCGGACAGGAAAAGAGGCGTCATTAGCCACAGGGAGCAATTAGACGTATCCGAAAAGGGAAAATTGACCGCGGTTTGATGCCTTGAAAGGGAATCCTCAAAGAGAGGCACCCATCTCCTGATGTGAGATCAGCCGTCTCTTCCGTAAAGAGGAGGGGGGATAAATCGAACAGGGGTCCATCGCACATATCTTCAGAAAAGAAAAAGAGTTCTTTCCAATAGGTAAGAGAGAGGAGGTTAGGAGAAAAGGAAAGGATTGCCTGACTGATATCCAGGAGGAGGTCGCGGGAAAGCAAGGCCTTTGCGGCTCAAAGTCCTGCCGCCCGGGAAGGAGGGGTCCCATACAATCGCCAGAGCAAAGCTTATCGAGGGTTCGGGGGAGGGAAGAGCCAGTGGGAGAAGGGGAAAAGGGGGAAGGGAGGCGGTCGCTAACCTATGGGAAGGGAGGGGCGTATGGCAAGAGAAATCCACGAACGAAAGACAAGGAGATTGCCGTTTTGGGAAAAAGGAGACCCGGGAAAAAAAACTAATCCTTTTCTGGCAACTACTGGAAAAGCGAAACGGGTGTTCATCGCCTGCGAAAAGGTCTAGCGGGGGAAGGGAAAGGAGAAGTTCGATGTAGACACGGCAACCTCAAAAACACCCTCCGTGGTTCGCAAAGAAGAGGGGAAGGATCAAGGAGAGAGAAAAAAAGGGGGGGAGATTATTAAAATAGAGTATAGTAACCCTGCTGGGTTAGCAGAGGGATGTCTACATCGGGTCTGATTACGGAGGAAACTATGAGAAGGTCACCCAAAGAAAAAATCCGTTTCGTCAGAGGTTAGATTGAAAAATTCACCTAGAAAAAGAAGGGCTGGCTTCGACGAGGAGAGAAAAAACCTGAGAGGGGGGCGCTTTCTTTTAGAGGGAAAAAAATTTACGCCTAAAGACCAACCTGATTGTCTCGGGAAAGTACGCCATCATCGGTAAGTGGGGAGAAGACTGAGAAAAGGAAAGAGAACAATCTTTAAAAGAGCGATTACGGCTCAAAAAAAACGACTGGCAAGTCTTTGAGCCGCAATGGAGGGGGAAAGAGCTCCGCAATGGGGAAATGGGAGGAAAGGCAATCTCTTACCGCGGGGAACAGCCCTCTGCCCTCTTAAAAAACAGGTGGACCGGAGAGAGGTGCCTGAACCAGAGAAAGGGGGACGGAAGGTATCCCCGCCGAGGGGGGGAAAGGATCTTAATGATACCTGAATAAAGGGTTGCTCGATAAACCTGTGGTCGTATGTAAAGAGGGCCTCCGCTTCATCAAAAAAAGGAAACGTTTCTCCAGGGGTGCAGGGAAAGGTCACTCATTTTCGCTAAGGGGGACCTCCGGTCTGTCAAAAAGGCTTGACTCGGAGATATCGCGATGAAAAAAAAAACCCCCAGAAGGGAGGGGAGAGAAAAAAGGTCAGCACCTTTCAAACTCTTTACGATTTCGACCGCCAACAGGTCACGGACTATCTGAGCAGGGGGGGGGAAAAATCGACCGATGCTTTGTCAAAAAGGAAAAAAAAAAGGGTTCAGAGCAAGGCAAACAGCCTTCGCTCAACATCGCAAAAGGAAGAGGGCGTCGAGACCCAAACTAAATGGAACACTCGTCTGGGAGGATATTTTGTTTCAGAAAAAGGGGGGGGGAAGGTTTCAGTGAAAGAAGAAGGGGTATTGCCCGTACAAATAGGGGCGGCCTGAGGCAGGCGATAAAACGGCAGCAGCACGGCAAGAGGGAGCGGCTTTTTGCAAAGGGGAGGCCTCTGAAACAGGAAAGGAAAAGCAGTTCGTGTCGCTGGAGGGAAGAAACGGGAGATTTATCAGAGACTAAAAGTCCAGAGCGTCCTAAAAACGAAAAGGGAAGCGCGCTGCCTTCAAAAAGAAAAAGAGGGGTCAGCAGAAGAACGGAAGAAGAGGGGGGGGAAACAGCCAGTATTAATCGAGGAAGGTCCACCCCGAAGAACAAAATCATGGAGATATTTTTCAAAAAAAATCTCGGCCATCGTCAGGGAAAAAAAAAAAACTTAATGACGGAGGAAGGGGAAGGGGGGTCCGTTTAGTTCCGCGGAAAGGCGTAGCCGCCGGGGGTATCGGGAGCACTTCTCAAAGACGGTCTGCTGCACGTTCGCCTTCAGAGAGAAGTGAAGATAAGCGAAGAAGAAAAGCAGAGCCTAAAAAAAAAGAGAACACCAGCTTGCAAAAAAAAAGGGGAGGGAACATCTAGCATAGAGGAGAAGGAAGGGAAGAAAACACTAAGTGAGCACTCCCTGCAGGATCTCGTCCGCCGTAAGAAGGACACTTTGGAAAGAAAATCACCATCTCTCTCAACAAAAAAAGGGGTGCTGATTTCCAAGGGAGAAAAAAGTATATCATGAAGGGGGGAGGGGAGGAGGAAGACCGGAGTTTTCTCTCCCATAACTTCCTGCTCTCACTGACGAGCCGACCATCAAAGAGGACCTCGACTCTTTCTCGGAAGGAAAAAAAAGGGGGTATTAAGGACTGAAACCGGGGAGACAAAAAGTCCAGTCAGTTTTCTCGCAGAAGACACCGGCTCTCAAAAGAAATCGCTCCAAAAAAAAAAGGAGCTACACGGCAATATCCGCTGACGAGAAAAAAAGAACTTAGGACAAATGAAACGAAGAAGAGAAGGCCGCCCCGGGTTAAAAAAAGGTGTGACCAGTCTCGCAAAACCAAAAACGCGTCATCTGGGGGGGAAATGCGTCGCCTGACCCTCGGAAAGGAGGAGGGGGGGACCTCCTTGACCCGGAAGAGAGGGAAGGGCACATTATGCCTATCGGGGTAATCTCCGTTTATATCAGAATTAGCGACGACCTGCTAGGGGGAGAGCCGGTCAGATCAACCTACGTGCAAAAAGGTACGTCCAGGCAGGGAAGTGCTTCTGGAAGGATCGCCGCTGCCTACACAGGCCGCGGCGATAAAGGACCGGCAAGCAACCTCCGGATTTGAAAAGGGCCTGCGTCAGGGGGGAGTGAAAAAAAAAAAACTGCAATTTCCGTCAGCCCCAAATCATTTCTTCCGTTGAGGTTGTCGGAAGAGACGCATCTGCAAGAAGGAGGGTTCGCGCTTGGGCAGACGGGACATCGCTATGAACAAAACTGGACCCCCCGTCAATGTGACGGAGGGTCGATCTTGATCGGTGAAGAATGGACGGTCTGCAGAGAAGGGCGAATCGTCTCAGCAAGGCTCAAGACAGAGGAGGTGCTCGCATGCGGAAACGTCCTCCGGGGATAAGGAACCGCTTCGGGAAGGAAAAAGGTTTGCGGCAGACAAAGAGGGAGGGAGCGTCAATAGCAACACCTTAGCTAAAATGCGTGGGATCCGGAACTGCCCGCCAAACAGGGGAAAAAAAAGGCTAGTGAGCCGTGCGTGGCCGGAAGGGGGGAGGATCACCCGGAGAAGAGGGGGAGATCAAGTGACGGGTACTTGGGGAAAAAAACCGGGGGGGGGGGGAAATAAAAATGTTTTGATACTCTGAGAGGGGGGGAAAATCTCACATAGCTTCGCAGAAATGCAGTTGCTGAGATTTCGCTCGAAATGCGGAGGGGTTACTGATATCACAGGGAAACGCGCGCTTTGACAAAGTCCATTTGCGGCTCAAATAATCAGGTAGGGCGCCCCTTAGGAAAGACCGTACCAAAAGCGGCGCTTTGTCAAAAAGAAAAAGCTGGGGAGGGGTGCCATCATTCGGGGGAAGAACCGATGCTGGCGTCGGTGACGAGACCTGGGGAAGAAGAAAGGCGTAAGAGGAGCAGGGGACGCCCATGGGGCTACAATCGAGTTTGACTAGGCCGGTTTGGGGGGGAAGGACAAATCAAAGTCCCGCCAACACCGGAACCGAATCCGTTTCTAAAGTAACCGCGAACTCTTTTCAATAACAAATCCCTGAGACGAGCGAAGGAACTTTTGGATAGATGGAAGGAATGTAGAGAAGCTGCTCACAAATTGCATAGGAGGTCCTATGCTTAAACTAGAAAAAGGATTATTAAAAATATATATATGGAAGAACTAGATCGAAAGAGTGTTTGCCGTTTCTCGCCAGAGCCATCTAGGAGGGGATTCAACTATGGACTCTTACTCATGCTATACTTCAATCGCGTCGCGTTTGGGGGGGGAAAAAAGTCAAGAGAAAGGGGAGAAAAGTGGCCCTGCTTTGAGTGGAAAAAACAAGACCCAAAAAAAAAAAAAAAAAAAAAAAGTCAAAGAGCTCAACAAACGGAGGGTGGTCTTTTCAAGGGCCATCCGCGAAACCGGGGGTATTATGAGTCAGTTGTGGGGGGGGGGGGGGGGGGGGGGGGTGGTTTCTGCTACCTAAGGAAAGAATCGGAGGGAAAAAAAAATATTTGCCCCGAAAAAAGGAAAAAGGACAAAAGTGGGGGGGGGGGGGGGGGGGGGGTTTTTTTGGGGGGTTTTTAAAGCAAGCGAGGGTATTCGACAAGCCTGACCTACCGTCTGGAAAGGGGGAGGCGCTTGGAAAAGGGAAAAACGCCTTTGAACTGGGAGAGGCAATCGCGACCGCACTTGGCTCCACTATCAGCAAGGAGGGGAAAGAAAGGGGCCGCTGCTAAGCTCTGTTGCCGCAGAAAAAAAAAAAAGGGCATGATATAACAAAAGAGGGGGCCGGTCGCGTACGATACAAAAATAGGGCGACTTGGGCTCTGATACCGCGGTGCAAAACGCACTGGCCGCCAAGGAAAAAAAGTCAACGTTTCGCCGGTGAAAGCATGTAGAGGAAGAGGGGCGCTCGCGAAAAAGATTTCCGCCAAACCGGAACAAAAAACGAGATTACCAGGGGATTCGCGATGGAACGTCACCAGGAGAAGAACCTTCGCGCCATCGGGATCGAGCTGGAAATGGAAAAACGGCTATTCCTTAGGGAGGCCAAAAAGGTTTCATTCGACAAGAAAAAAAGGGGGAAAGGGGGGGCTGTGGGAAAAGAAAAAAGGGGGGGTCCCGGTTTCATGCGGCCGTCATCAACTCGGCCACTGGGGCGAAAATACGACGGCAGATTTCTTGAGAGGGACCTCCTCTGTCTGGGCTGCAGTAAAAGGGGAACTACCCGCTCAGGGAAGGTTGCGGAGGTGATTGCCCGGAAAAAGAGAGAGGTCGATCAGCTCACTGCAGCAAGCCGGCATAATTCCGGAAGGGGGGGAGAAAGAACGTCGGTGATCTGTCCGCGAAAAGGGAAAGAGTTCGTGCAGCTGGAAAGGGGGTTCCGAAGGAAGCAGAGTCAAATCTCGCGCAGAGAAGGAGGTACACGACGCAGGCAAGCCAGGTTCCGGGGAAATGGGCCGATAGGGGGGGAAGGTCGGGTGGCGAGACTGGGGGAAAAAAAAAAAGAGGTGCGCTATTTTAAAAAAGAGGGGAAAAGAGCGGCATGCGTCCGCCGTTGCAGGAGGTTGTCCGTTTAGCCTCAGGCAAGGCGGAATTTTGAGGGAGGGTAAGGCATTTCTTCTAGGAGGAGGAAGGACGTTATGATAAGGGGGAAAAAGACGCGATGCTCTCGTAAAACGAATTGCGATGCTGGTCGCCCAAGTATCAGCGAGCCTGCCGGGAATGAAACCGAACGCACAGGGAGAGCGGAAGGAAGGAGACGATCACCTCCTTGCCCTTGAAAAAGGAGAGAGGAAAAGAGAGATGGTGGCTAGCAAGGGACGTCGACGTGCGAGGAAAAAATACATCCTGCGTTCGCGCCCAGAAAGGCTCGCAAGCTGGGACGCCCAGGGGGGGGGGGGACGCATCGGCAATCTTGGGTTCGAAGTCTTACTAGGGCATCCGCATTGGGGAAAGGAAACGTGCAGCAGACCGGAAAGAACGAAATAAGAGAAGTTGCAAGATCACCAAAAGAAAGAAACGGGAGTCGACGCGAAGGCACAGGACACATATCCGCTGACAAAAAAAAATGGGAGGGCTGCGGACGAATGAACTAACTTGGCTCCGGGGAAAGACAATGAGGGGTTCTTTCGGGGGGGGAAAAAAAACCCCGACCGTGCTTCATAAAAAAAAAAAACTATCGTCCCTGCAGTCGGACTGACACTCGATGCCTGCTGTCAGGGGGGAAGACGCTGCAGAGAAGAGAGCGAGAAGGGGGGGGCTCTTATAATCGAAGGGGGGGGGAAACAATTCCAGATGAGAATCATCTCCTAGGGAGAAGATCACCTACTTGCAAAAAGCGAACGGAAAGGATGGACGTTCGAAGTTCGCTGATCGCGGAAGGGACTCCAGAAGCTTTTTCCTGGCAAGAATCCTGAGTTCCGGAAAAGGAAGCGGCCGTTCTGAAAAGAGTTCTCCCAGCGAGTATCAGTCAGAAGAGTAGAAAGAAAAGAAAAATGCCTTCCGTCGACAAAAAAAGGGGAAAAATTTTGGTGCATTTTGATGGGGGAAAGGAGATGAACCCTTGCCCCGAAGGGGCGTTGACAAAAAAAAGATTTATCTTGGGGGGACGACCGGGAAGGGGGCCGACTCAGCGAAGAAATCGTCCGCGCGATACGCACGCCGATGCGACGAAGGTTGAGGAGTGGCGCAAAAAAAAATCAAAAACGCGAAAGAACGGTGGTAATCTCGAGTAAAGGAGGGAGTACAGACCTTATTTGAAAAAGGAACTCAAATGAAAGGACCGGTAGCTAAAAATGATCCTTAAACTAACGGCTAAAAGGGGAAAAGTTTTGAATGCCTGGCGAAAGGGGCCAGAAAGGCTTTATCGGGGGGGGGGAAAGATTTGGGCAGATCAGGGCCGGACACTCAAGCGCGCGACCGAATAAAAAGAGGGACCTCGGGGACAGGGAATGGGGGGGGAAAAAACATAGCTTCTTCAAGATCCAGTATGACACGATTATTGGGGGGGGATGTCATCTAAATTTCTGGTATATCCAGGGAAAGGGGGATCTCTCGGGAGGCCATTTGGATATAAAGATAGTGTATTTGGGCTTCTGTTTATGAAGAAAATCTCCAAGAGAGGAATCTGATCTATTTCAAGGAAAGATTAAATTTCTAGATTTTGCGTCGGAACGAGAGCCTTATTGAAAAAAATCAATACTTGTTCTCGATGAGGGGGTCTCCTTTAACCAGAGAAAGGCAGGGTTTCTAGGAAAGGACATTGCGTAAAGTTCGTTAGAGAGCCAGCCGGGAATCCGTAACACGGACGCAAAGAAGCCACGGGTTCAGGCCTTTGAAGCAGGAAGGACCGATCGTGAATTGAAGATCTTGATTAGGTCGATGTAGATCACGGCACTAGAACCCCTCCGGGGGAAGAGGAAGGTTCCTGCTAGCTCACTTATCAAAAAAAAGGGGAGAAGTGCGATATATTGGGGATCGATGCGAACCCTCGTGGAAAGCTTGCGGAACATCGACATCGGGGAGAGACGTCAGGATTCGCTAGGCCGTCATCTCTGAGTCTGGCCTTGGCGGAAAGGGGCAGTTTTCGTCATAAGGGAGGTCCCGTTCTGGGAGGGAGGGAATTTGGTGAAGATCGGGGGGCATCGAGACCAATGGGGATTTCGGGTCAAGCTAAAGGGCCATCCGCGAACCGGGGGAGGAATTGTCGAGACCTACTCCCCATGGGGGGCACTTCTCAGAGGAAAAAAAAAAAATCTATCAGCTCTGAAAAAGGGGGAGATTTACGCGAAAAAGAAAAAGTTCTCCTTACCTACATCGAAAGGCAGCAAATTGAAGGAAACGAAAATCTCTCCTCATGTTAGTGCAGTCCACAGCTGACCTCGCGATATCCGCCCTTCTTCCGGAGGAGCACTAGATGGGAAGGGACGAGGCTCTTGTTGAGAAGCCTGCCCGCGGAATGAACCCCGCCGATGGAGCGGAAGAGACGCGGCCTACTTTCCCAAGAGAGGGCTTCGATAAGGGAACTGGATGAGGTGCCGAAAAAACAACTCGGAACTGGCCCGGTGCAGTTAAATCAAAACGCAGGGAAGAAAGGTTTGCTAATCTCGACCGCCGGGACGGAGCCAACCTCTTGGGGAAGGAACTATCGGTGGCCCTGAGAGCTGGATTCCTTGTTTCTCTCACCGCAGTGAGGAAGCCATAGGCGGGGCTGTATTTCTGAACCGCTATACGATCGTCTGAGAAGTGGATCTACAAAAAAATGAAAAAAAAGATCTGGGGGTTCACACTACCTTGGAAAGGGGGGATCCTATCGTGATGCCCTTTCATCAGACAGATCTAAAACATGACATATTCATATTTCCATTAAAGGACCTAATAAAAAAAGACTAGTAAATGTCTAAAGGGGGGGGATGTCACGTAAATTCATGTCTATGGCCCTCTCACCGGGGCTTAAATACTGAGGGTGGGGGGGAATCTTAAAATATATCTCCGGGCCTGAAAGGGCATCAGACGATAAGCGCAGATAACTTCCATCACCTTCCGGGGGGGGGTCTTTTTCACGTCAAGTGTAGAGGAAAATAGTCGATGCTTTCTTCGTAGGGATAACTTAGAGGGAAAAAAGATCGCGCTCGCACAGGGAAAAATGTCCTCCATGTGTTACTGAAGGCAGCCAGATTTAAAAGAAATCGGTTTTTTTTCGCAATCCCAGGTCAGGGGGGGGGGCGATACTGGTCCCAGAAAACCTCATGGCTTGCTCGAGGGGAGGGCGCCCAGCGCGTCTCGTGCCGGCGTACTCCGTTTCAAGCGCCACCCAGGAAAAGGAGGAGAAAGGGTTTGTCCGTTTAATCTAAAAAAGGGGGGGGCGGCTACGCAAGGTGCTGTAAAGGGGAAGGTTTATCTTGTAGCCAAAAGGCGATAAACTTGCTGTACTAGGGTCTGCTTCCCGGTCGAAAAAAAGGGGATTCCCTCGTAGAAAGACACTCCAGCGGAAGAAGGAGGGAAAAACCTCTATCAGCTTCGAGAAGGAGGGAAGGGATGAACAATCAGAACAGGTGATCTCCGTCTGAGGAAGAAAGGGGGAATTCCGCCCATCTCTCTCACAAGGAGAAGATTTTGCTGAAGGGGAGGGAAGTAGACGCTGAGACAGAGATCCTGCCGCGGAACTTCGCTCCACATACGTCAAAAAATGGAAAGCTGCTCGTATGTGACGAAAAAGAAAAGGAAAGGCTCTTACGCTTTCGAAAATCCGCGAGGGGAGGAAGGAAGTGGCAGCAACCGTGCTACTGGGGAGGGGGGTTTTTTCCAGCATTTTTCCGACTATACTAAAGTGGGAACTACACGATCACCCACTGCTCGCCGCCTCACTAGAAAAATCCTCTTACTAATAATTACCGGGGGGGGGGAAAGCAGGAACGGCGGAGAACGCATTAAGAAAAAATCGCTCAAGCGCATTAGTTTTTGCTTCGGTGGAAAAACATTCCCTAGAAAAAACGACCGCTTTCCATCCGGGGGTCTTCTGCTGAAAATAGTGGCCTGCGTCGTGGAAAAAGGGACAGCTCTGTCTTCACATGAACGAAAAGATAATTTGGCGAAGGGGGAAGGTTATCAAAAGGCTACGGCAGCGCCTATGTCCTGAAACTTGAACAGGATGGGAAATCCTGCATTGTGGTGCTGCTTCTTGCGCAGCCTCAGACCAAGCGGGGGAACTTTTTACACAACCTCCGTATTGACGCAAAATCCTGCGCCCGGGAGGAAAGGCAATTTCCGTGCAGCCCTAGAGAGTTTGCGGGGGCGGTCTCGACTAAATCGTCGTAGTCATGTTTCGCGGGGAGTGGTCGATGTTGATGAAACGAGCGAGGGAAAAAAATTGACCCGGCAGGAAAAGGGGGGGTCTATCTTGGATCTGTGCGAAAGGAAACCGCTGGGGGAAGAAATAGCCAGTTTCCCGAAGACAGCGCGATAGCACGAAAGGGAAAGTGTGCTCGAAGTGAGCGCACCGCAAGGAAATACAGCCACCGCTAGGGGAGGGGGGGTCACAAGCAAAAGGGGGAAAAGGAGGTCGCTAGGCCCCCTTTCGTGCTTGAAAAAATGGGCAAAACGGCGAAACAAAAAGGAAAGGGGTTGATTCAACTGGGCGTCATTGCGTGGACGCACATAGGTATCGAGCACAAAAAGGTTTGGGCAGATCAGTCTCTTTGGAAAAAAAGGCCCGACTCTGGGGGTGTTATATCATTCCACGAGGTCATGAGGGGGGGAAGCGCAACATAAGGAAAAACCGGCATAGAGGGTGATTAGATTGGTACTACTTTGCTTAATTGATGAAATCTCTGGTAAAAGGGGCCTTACTGAGCCAGTTCAAAAGTGAAAAGCGCTTTGACACGAGTTGCTTCCTCAAGAAAAAGGGAGAGGGGGGGGGTCTGGAAGATTTGGGGCGCAGGGGAAAAAGAGCCAGATTCTTGAGGAAGATAGCTTATCGAGGTCCGTCCTCTTATCCCAAGTGGGGAGAAAAGATTCTGTGCTTCGGGGGGTGTCCCAGACAAGAAGGGGGTTCTATCAGCGTAAATGAAGGGACCAGCTCCAAAGAGGAGGTTGCAGGATGCCGTTTTGAGATTTCAAATTAGGGCCCTAAACCACTAAAGTCCGGCTCTGGTGTCACGCGACTGAACACGAAAAAGGGCAAGCAGTTCGCGACGTCTTGTGGGGAAGAAGCGTTGAAAGCTCGGGGGGGTGTCTATTTAGAGCAGTCAAGACGGCAGGGACCCGCTCGCTAAATTCCTGAGAAAAATCAAAACAACAACGGGGGGGAGGGGAAGGAGGAATATTGGAGCAGGAAAAAACCTCGGGGTGAGCATTGCCTTGCAAAATCGATGAATTAGTGCGCTCAACACGCAGGCCGGGGGAAGGAAAAATCCTTTTCTGAGGAAAGGGGGTTCGTTCAAGCAAGGGATGGGGTACTGCTTTTGAGAGGGGAAAAAGTCTCCAAACCTCATGAAGCCCGGTCTATGATGTTCAATAGTTACGACGGTAAAACGATCCTCGAAGTTCTTCGGGCAATCATCTACTCAGCATGAGAAAGGAGCCGAATATTTCAAAGATCTTGAAAAAGAGAAGAGAGGAAAGGTACGACCGATTTCTCCGGACCTACGCTAGTTTTAGCCGAGGTGTCAAGAAGGGGAACGGGGAGTAGGAAAGGCAATCTCTGAAACCACTATCATCCCGTCTTCCATCTGGGGGGGGGCAACGAATTCCGGAGAAGAAGTTTTTTGTGGAACCGCAGACCGAGGGGCATATATCCCATTCCTTGCTCGAATACGGCAAGGATCTGCCCAAGAGGAAGGGTGCTCTATACGGAGGGGAGGATTCCACGAGGGGTCCTCCAGGAGAGGAAGCGGTCCGGGTCTCCGGTGAGGGAGGAGGGGGGGCTAAGTGGGGGAGAGAAGTCTCCGAAGCCGTTCTGTCCGCAACCTTCTTGAACTCAGGGAATAAGGGGCTATTAAGGCTGCGATCACCATTCTAGCGATCCATCGGGCGGGATATCTCGATGGGGAGGGGGAAAGAGAGTATTCTTTCTCTTAGGGGGTTCCATTCAGGGGGGAAAAGAAAAATCGCCCTATGCTGGAATTTCCTTTTTCCATTTTGAGAAGCTATCTTTCAGGGAAAAGAGAAAAAAGAAAAAAAGCGCTAAACTACTACAAAAAAGAAAAGACATCAAAGAAAGAAGAATAGGTCTGGGCTGCACGTAAATAAAAAGAAGGGGCAAAACGCTTCCTTTTTTAGAAAAGGTTTCTTTGCCCTGGGAGGCGTCTGAAGTGCGGCGGCACGGTCATTCATCAAGTAAAATTCGCCTTTGGCCGTCTTGTAGAAAGCCGCCAAAGAGGCTTGAATTGGGGACTATAACGGAGATTAGAAAAAGCTCTCGCATCATTTGCGACAAGCTGCCGCCAGGGGGAAATAAAGATGGTCGCCGACTAGAAGACCCATGATGCAAGAGGGGGAGGGGGAGAATAAGGACCCTCATTGATTACGGATTTGGGGAAAAGGTCCTAAATCTCGGCCATAGGTCACGAAGTGGAGCCACCCATGAATAACATCGGACTTTGACCGGGGGCTCAGCAGGAGAAGGGGGACACTCAGGGGGGGCTGGTGATAGGGGAGTAAAAGAAAGTAAGGGCTAGAAACTGCGGTTAAAACACTTTTCTCCGTCATCCAATCTTTCGTGCCCTAGCGAGCTAGAACGCGTCAGAGAAAAAAAAAAAGGTCGGCACCTCGAGCATCTGCGAAAGTGAAGCAGAAAGGAAAGGAAGGGAAGAAGTCGACGAATCACCGCCTTGAACAAGAGAGGAGGCAAAGATATAGATGGTTGTTCAAGGGAAAAAGGGGAAAAGACCCGAGATCCTGCCGGTCGGGAGGCAGTGGGTTCGGAAGCCCATACGTCAGAAAAGAGGAGTTCCCGACCCTAGGCTTTTTTTTCGTCTAGCGGTCTCGTCGTACATGTAGGAGGGACTTGCAAAGAAAGAGAGGTTCCATCAGTTTGAGGGGGGCTACAATCTCACCTCGGCACCAATGGTCGCCGTCCCACGAAGAAGAGGAGAGCCGCTGACGAAGAATTCCGGGGGGGGGACCATGGAACGGAAAACTGGGCGTCCTGTTTTAAAAAAGAAAAGGGGGGGGTCTTTCGGGTGTAAAAGTCTCGTCCACCCCTACCGGGGATGTAAAAAAAACCGAAGGAAAAGGGGCCTGACCCTTCTGAGGTCTTTTCCCCATTGGGAAAGAGTCGGCACATGAGGATGTCGAGGAAAAATGGGGGGGGGTCTCACGTTATGGGTCCCGCGACGACCTCTTCCTATGGATGAAACCAGAAAGCACACCGGAAGGATCTAACGGGCCGGGGAGGGGGAAGGTGCACTGCTTCCGTTGACCAAAAAAAAGGTGCCTCCTTCCGCGTCAGTTGAAAACCGAGGGGGAGAGCCACCTCCGGATTGAAAAGCCGGGCGGAAGGAAATTCCGTTCAAGAAAGACCGAGGAGCATTCTCGTTGATCGTAGAGGAACAGAGCAGATAATGTTTCGAGGATGTTTGATGAACGAGCACGATCGTACGAGGGGGGGAAAAAGTCGTTGACCAAATGGGCAGGGGGTGAAAAGCTTGGGGGGGCTGCAGATTAGCTCAGCGAAAAAAGCGTTCCGAACTCGGAAAGAGCCGATTAGGGAGTGCTTGCCAGGCACGGGGAATCTTCATCGCGGAATAAAAACAAATTCGGTAATAGCCGAGGGGAAAAAGGGACGAACCGGAGGGACATTATCACATTTAGGGGGCGTGAATCATTGCACCGTGACGAGGAAGGTTTATTCCTAATGCGTGGGTCCTAAGCACATTCGTAAGGAAGAACTAATTTGGGGAGAAGCCGGTAAATTTCCTAAAGAAGTCTGGTGGAAGGAAGACAGTGTTGAGGAGGGGTTTGAAAAGAAAAACAGAGCTTCCGCGAGGAATGGCTTTTCTTTCAAAATTGGACTAAGGGAGGCTCGAAAAT
>Ga0179593_1400827_pt1 | contig 19271 bp, 16 predicted proteins | sample CZODoug2_1_08_16_FD_185931 | JGI IMG/M metagenome (GOLD analysis project Ga0179593, IMG submission 185931) | Vadose zone soil fungal communities from Angelo Coast Range Reserve, California, USA - CZODoug2_1_08_16fungal (PacBio error correction) | ecosystem: Environmental > Terrestrial > Soil >...
GAGGGGAAATTGCCTGTTGTGTCGAATTGAGACTCGTTTTCTGGGGGGGGGAGAGTGAGGGAAACATATGGTAGTTGCTCAGGGAAACACCACCTGAAACGTGAGAAACCATAAGAGAGACTCTCTAACATTTCAGCGAGGGGTTCTATTGAAAAATCGGTACAAGAAAAACGGAGGTAGGAGGAGGATCGCGGGTTAGGATGGGGGGACGTGGGCAGATCGTTACTAGCGGCAGTATGGTTTGCTGCGATACTGGAACACCTAAGGGAAACGGTAACATGGGGAGACGAAGCGTTGGTGGTAACTTCCGGACCTTGGGGGAGGTGGTTCGAGAGGAAGGGGGGCACTGCTCGATAATGTGGAATCAAGCAGAAGATAAAGGAACGATAAGGTAGTCAGGGACACGTCCTTCTATCACATCCCTCGCTCTTCTTGGTCCGTAGTGTGTGCACAATAAAATACCTGGGTCATCAGGGAAACTAGATTGCCAAAATAAGAGGCCGAGAGAAGACCAATTCGTATCGAGATTGGCAGCAAAAAGCCCATGAAAAAAAGAAACATCTATTTTAAAAAAACAGGCCCATCCTCGGAATAGGAAGCTGACACTGTTTACAAAGGAAAATGAGTTGGAAAGGGTAAGGACTGCTGTTTCTATCCCGGTGGAAGAGGGAAACCTTCCAAAAAACATGTAAAACAAAAATAAACCCATTAAAAACATCAAGCAGAATGAAAAAGGACACGAAAGAAAGGTTTGCTAACTAGATATCTACGGAGAGGGGGGGAGAAAACCTATAGCTGAAAAGGTTTTAAAGGTACACTCGGGCGCACAAAAAAAAAAGATGGGTAGAGTCGGAGAAAAAGGGGATTGTCTTCATCGAATCTTTTTGTCAAAGGGTCAATTCAGATTGTTATGGCGGTAAAGCTACTGGGTTGAGAACTTCGTCGCAAAGGGGTATCTAAGTAGAGGGGGTTGGTGTCCGGGAGGGTATCCTAACTCCAAGGGGTCTCTGGAAAAATTTCTAACTGGGGTGGGTATGGGGGGGCTTCCAAAGGAAACGCGTCTGGAGCACGTATCTCGACTACAAGAACAAGAGTCAGCGAAAGAAACCTATTGACTCTCAGTTGGCCAAAGCATCTCCTCGTTGGGTCCTCACGTCTGGGGAAAAAGGCTGGGAGAGTTGGACACCTCTCAAACTCGGAGGGGAGACGCGAGGCTGGGGGAAACCTATGAGGGAAATAGAAGAAAGCCAACTGGAAAGAAAAAATTCACCCGGGTAGAAGATTTGTAGGGAAGCGCCAGGGGGTGGCGGCGATTTCCTATGGGCTTCAGGGGGCGCTCTGTCTCCAACCCGAAAAGGGAAAAACTGGTAACATGAAGACAACGTCACGGGGGAAAATTGGGGGAACATTAAGGGGGACTTCTGGGACATTCGAAAGATTGAAGGAGTGAAGGGTGGGCACTAAATTACCTTCCTCATACCGGGAGGGGGAGGTTTAATCTTCCAGGGGGAAATTCAAACGCGACAAAAAGTACCATTTGGACTGCCACCCTCGAAGAATACTCAAAACGAGAGAAGGGAATGACGACGGAAGTAGAGAATCTTACAGAAAAATTCGACCGTCTGTTGGAAATGGAAGTGGCGTGATTGAAGAACGGGAGGGGAGTCCTCAAACAAGAACAACCAGCATGGGGGGGGGCGGGGAAAGGGAATGAAATGAGGACGAAGTCGGCTTTCAATGAATGTAAAAAATAAAAGAGCGATGAGGAGTGGCGTAAACTCGCAAAAGGCCTCGCGCAACACCGAAGACGCAATGGAGAACGATGGACGGAAACCGTAGACCATTGGGGGACGAGGGGGGGGCGCAATTCCAGTGAGGGACTGTCTGGGCCCAAAAGTCCGCGAGAAGAAGGGAAAGAAGGGGAAGGAAGAAAAAAAATCAATGTTTTCACATTGGCCGAAAGACGCAAGAGATTGGAGGTCTAGCGTTTACGGATCCTCAGCAAGGGGGTGTACCAAACTTGCGATCAGAAAGGCGAGGAAAAAAGACACCATAGAGCGCGGGATCCCGAAGCCAGTCACAACTCTCAAAGTGCGAGACAGTGGATCTCAACCATACAAGAAGTCAAAGGAAAAAAGTGTTTGGGGTCCAAAGTGTTGGAAACGTCTCAAAAGGGGGGGGGGGCCCCCTACCTTTGGGGGGGGGGGGGGGGGGGGGGTTTTGGGGGAACCACTCGAAAGGAGGCACCGCGGAAAAACATTTGTCTACGCTCAAAACATGGTCATTAACGGGGGAAGTGTAGGGGGGAGGGGCAGCTACAGTTGAGGAAAGGTGAAGAAGCGACCCGGAGCACATTTGGTGTCGGTAAAACCCTACCAGGGAAAGATCCCTTCCGAAAGGGGACCGAAGGGTTTTGTGGGGGGAGATAGCACAAAAACAAGAGGTCATAGAGGAGGGAAGCACCAAAACGAAAAGCTGGGAATGCCAAAGGGGGGTACGGAATGACAAGCGACCCAGGCGAATGAAGTCTCGCACGGGAAAAACATCTCCTGAAAATACCTCAACTAAAAGAAGGACGACATGGGGAAAGGGGGGGAGCAGTGAACCGGGGGTTCAAAGAGTTCGAAAAGGGGACACCAAACGTCTGCCAAACACAAAGAACCTCCCCGTGGGACCAAAGACATCCACCAACGAGATCGAAAGGGGGAACAGGGGGGCCAATGAAAATAGTCCGGAGGCCTTAAGAGGTGGAAACGTGACACTTCTAAGAAAGAGCTGGGCTTGGGGGAACCAAACGACGTAAAAAAAGAAGGTAAAAAAAACGTCGGATTTCAGTGAGAGGGACTGGAATAAAACAGCGAGCAATCTTCTTAGAAGGGAAATGAGGACCAAAAAACAGAAGAACAAAAATGGAGGCGGAAAAGGAAGTGCATTTCTTTTGAAATCCTCGATAGGAATTACTTGAGGGGGAAAAGAGATCGAAGGGGAAACCGGCCCTTGTCCTTGTGGGGGGAACGTATCCCCTGGAGAATCTGTTCCTAATCACCAAACATATTGACACCTCTTAAGTTAAGGAGGTTCCTTAGCGCCTAGATGGCAACTAGAGGCTAAGGTGGGACCGTGACTCTAGGCAAAGAGGGCTTTTTACACAAGGGATTGGTACCAAGCGTACGTACGAAAAAGAAACTGCGAAACGAAGAGCGGGTGAAAGCCAAAGGGAGACCGAGAAACCAAGACTGCTACAAACAACCATAGGGGCAAAATGCGTTAAAACGAAGAAAAACCGAGAAACCGAGAGAGGAAAAACATCTGCAGGGATAACTAAAAAAAGGGGGAGGTTTTTCCCGGGGGGTACAGGTTGGTTCTCTTGGGTGGACAAAAACAAGACAGCCAGTCCAAAGCCCTCAAGGCCGACAACCGGCAACCCTTAATCGTACTTCTTGAACGGTCATAACTCCTTACCTGGGTCAGGAAAAAAACAGGACGTGGGAGGAGGCGATCAATCTGCCGATGATGCAAAAAATACTATAACTCGTCAAACGAAAACCACGCTGATTAAAGGAACCGCCAGGACGAAGTGATAGGGAGAGGAGGATTGGGGGGAGGAGGACGGAGAAAAATCCGCCTGGTCGGTGAACGGGGTCCGTACACATCTAGGGGATAGGGATGAACAGAAAAATGGCGTTGGCCGGATGAGGTCTTCAACGTAGGAAAGGTCTAAAGTGGGCAAATCGGCACTAGGGAGTGGGTCTCTTCGATGGATTGGAGGCCTAGCGCATCTCAAACGGGAGGGAAAGGTATGCTCTTTTCCGAAAAACAATAGACAACTTCATCACAAAAAATTTACAAAAGAGAAAAAACAACATTATTCCTATAGAATGTCGACACTCTAAGCTAACCCACATCCAGACGGGGAAGAGGAAACGACGGACCAGGAAGTCATATACCTTAACAAAGGGATCATCAACCTAAAAAAATAGTAATATCGACTTAACCATGTAAGGGGGGAAACAATGCGCTGATTGGGGAGAAGAACCTTGAAAAAGCAACAGTCGGCGACCAATTACCCAGTCCTTCTCGTCGTGATGTTCGAGAGTTGGGAGGGTACTCCGGGGGGTTGGGGAAGGGAGGTAGAAGGAAAAGTGAAGAACCTTAAAGGAACAACATCGCGGCGAATGGAGAAACAAAGCCGTCAACGCCCAGAAGTCACTGATCTGAGGGGGTGAGCAACTAAAAAAAAGAAACCATCAAAACGGAGAGTTGGGGCCTTCTAGGGTTGTGGGGATACAGAAAGTCGGAAGAAGATCCGTGCGCGGAAAAAATGGGCTCTGTCTGTGGAAAACTTCAAATCGAAGGAAAAATCTTTCTGTGACCAACCGAGAAAGGGGGCCTATCAGCGAGGGAGAGATTACAGGAAGAGATGGTGGCAACGTACGCGTGTTCGGACACAAAGCGACATTTCCTACGCGAGCAAAACCGGGGAACAAAGTGAGGCCAAGACACGGCCTCCGAAAAATGGGGCAGGAGGGGCTGGAGAAGGAAGACGACGGGACCATCTTGAACGATCCAGAACCGAGCTGGATACTCACGCCACTACGTCCTACGGAAAGTGGGCTAATATCGAACACGCCGTGGAAACCTGGAAAAAATCTAGTCATTCTTTTACACCTCCTCTAATAACAGGTTTTGATTGTCGGGCTACGGCTCTGAGAAGGGGGTGGGGGAAACTCTTTTACACAACACTGGCCTCAGCCCCGGAGCCCCCCTGGGCTAAATAAACGGGAGTCTGGGGTAGGGGGGTCATGCGCCGCTCTGCCTCTAGGGGCGGTCTGTTGGACCATAAGAAGAAGAAGGTCTTATAACTTGAGGGGGGGGAATTCGGTGCTGCCTGGGCTACCTTAGTCCTGTAATGGAGGTAGTGGCGATGCGGGCAGGGACGAGGGTAGGAGAGATTCTAACTTGAATCAAGGGGCTCAAGGTGTTTCGGAGACTTTTTTTAGAAGTGCGGTGTTCAGAAGGAAGAGCTCCCCTGGGGTCAGGTCTTCCCGGGGTTGAAAAACAGTATCACCAAATTCTATAGGGACGGTTTATCCTGTTCTCCCTCGTGGACGTCGATGGCGTGAAAATCCGGCCAATTTGTGAAAGGCTACGAGTGTGGAAGGGGGGCTAAAGAGGTTAAGACGGGCAGGGCGACAGGGTATGGGGCGCTCCTGATTGTACTATCAGCTCTATCTTCACCGTAAGACTTCCCCCGACAAGAGTGGAAAATCAAAATTTAAGGTGGATGTAATTCCCGGATCCTTTGAGGGACTGTGGGCGCAATCAATTCGTCGTCGGGGACTAGGCGAAATGCAACAAGTCTCTGGTGGATAACCGCTCATCGCTGTACCCCACCGTTCAACCAAGTCCAAACAGAGCCAGGGGGGGCTTAGGCCAATTCTTCAATCAGGAGGAAATGATGGGGTGGCGAATCGATAAGGGGGAACAGGGTAAAAAGCCGCGACGGCTAAAAACAACGCAGAAGGGTCACCGATCCATGGGGGGGAAAGTCCACGACTCCAACTTGAGTTCTTCATCAGAACATTCGGGGAGTTCTTATTTCTAAAGAAAACATTCCTACGTTGCTCTAGCTACTTCGAAGATGGGGAGGTAGCTCATACTAGGTTCCCCTCGGGTAGTTACCCGCTTGCCGGAACATTCAGTACCAATAGCAATTGAGCCCAAGGGGTTGATGGGGCTCAGTCCAACAAAAGAAAGCATTCCTTCCCTTCAGTTAGTACAGCAACGAGGATGCGATCCGCCAACCATTCGGGCCGAGAAGGAGTCAAAGTTTGAACGAAGGTCAAGGGGAGGAGGAACTGAATTCCTTTCACAGCCCGAGTGACTGCAGCAGGGCTGGGGTGAGGAAGACAACAGGGAGGGAGAGATCTCGGGTCCTTGCACTACAAAAATCAGGGCAGCAGGAATCACACACGCGTCCAAGGTGGAGGGGGAATTCTCAGGATCAGCCTCTGCTACAGGTAACGGTGAAATACCCACCTTCGTCCTGTTCGAGGTTGTTGTACAAGTTTCCGGACTTCGGTCCTCTAGGTCGCAGGCAAAACGCAGAAAAAGCCCGATGCATGGATCATGAAATCAGCATTGAAAAGGGGCAGTGCTCGCGTTCTGGCGCCATTACCAACACTTGCTTGAAGGCCAGGACCAACGGTCCGTCTATGTACGGGAGCGGTACAGAATGGCGGAAGTGAAGGCACGGCGAGGGGATTACCATCTGACGACACAGTAGTTGATTGGATGCAATTCTTACTGCAGGGGGTGATCAATTATCAAGCGGGTGTTGTCCTACAGGACTGAGTTTTCATTGAATCGAGTCACGGGTCCTGATGTGAGAAGTAACTTCTGTCTCCTAACTCATCTGAGGGTCCGGGCTTCCCAAACTTGGGGCTTGGGATTCATATTGATTCCCAGGGGGGCTCGTACTCCCGTAATTGGTACACCCCCTACATATACAATTAGCCAGAACTCAGCCAAGAGTCCTCTGGAGAGGATTGCTACCAGAGCCAAGCTAAAGGAGGTCGGCTTGGTGTTGTTGGACCCGTCAGCCATAGTCTCGGTCCATAAGCTGAGAACGAGGCATTCCAACAATCCTCTTGAAGAAGAAAATGGTCTAGTTTGATGTTAAACCACCCTTACGAAAAACAAGCTCTCTTGATGGTTGAGAAAAATAGGGCATCGGCTGAAGAGGATCGGCTTCCACAGATACCGGGAAGAGTGGCCGGGGCTCAATTTACTTCTTTTATAGCAAGGTTTGAATAAAGCACGATGGAACAGAACCCCATTAGCGACTAAAGCTACTATGAGAGAAAGAAGGGAAGGGCCGAGTAGATGAGAAGGCGAAATCGATACTATCTCGTTCCTGGGTAAGTAAAAAACGTGAAACCTTCAGATGTCGATTAGAGGATATAGGAGTAAGATTAGCATATATATATCGAGTGAAGAGTTTAGTCCATTCTCTATCATGGGGGGAGCATTTGGGGGAGATCTACTCGACCAAAGGGTTAGAGTGGGGTGAAATGAGGTTGAGATTTGAGGTACACTAGAGGAAGATTACGGGAGTTTTTTCAGACTGGAGATACATAGGAAAAAAGGGGCAACGACCACCAGTGAAGATAGAAAAGAAGAGTAGGTCTTTTAAAATAATCGCACAAGGTTTCGGGATAGTAAACTCTATCTCGGAGGGCGAAAAAGAAGAACATTTTAAAAAACCCTAGGAGAGGAAGAGTGAAACGAAGAAGAGAAAAGTAAAGGGTGCAAATTTGGTATTGAATCGAGTGGCGGAGAGTCCTATGAGGTAGGGTATTTCTTCAGAAATATAGGGGGCCTAAAACAATACAAGGTAGGGTAGGTGGAAAGGAGTGTGACGCTTCAATTATTCGCTACGGCTTCTATGGGTGGAGGAAGGGAGGACATCGCGGAGGGGAAAGGGGGAATCTCCTTTTAAACAGCAAAAAACAAAAAACCCAGTAGCCAAGGAACCTGCTATGACGAAAGACCTCCATTAGACTCAGGAGCGGATCTGGAGATCTACATTATGGGGTTTGCAGTGTGATTGGCAGGGACTACCTCTATAAAAGCCCACCACCGTTGAGGTAGGCCTATTAGATTGCTTATACGCAGTCCTGGGGAGTTCATTTTGGCCAAATGCCACTTGCCGGCTCAGATTGAACTTCTTCCAACCCGGGTATAGGCGCTCTACCCGACGACAAAGCCTGGCACGGCAAGAGTTTTCAACATTTGCTACACCCCCTTCTTCCTGTGACCTCGATTCAATGGGGGTCAGAAAAAGATAGATCTTTGAACTTAAACTGCCCGATATAGATCCATAACAGGAAGTTAACATCGAGCACTATCGCGAAACGGTTGTCAATGTTACGGGCACGAATCAACAAGCAGGTTGACTCTGCTGCGTACCGAATCTCGGAAAGAAGGCCGCAGAGTTCTCTAAGTACAGTATTGGGATCCCCCATCCCAGGAGGTACTTCAAATTCCTCCCTCGTCATGCCGTACGGTAACAATCTTCACATAAATGAATTAATTGGGGGGGTGATGAACAAGTGTTCGAAGGGGCACCGGGTTCTTGGGCCGGGGTGAACAAAAAGGTCTGAAAAATCCGTCAATGGTCCTGTCGGAGAATATGATTGAAGCTTGGCGAATGCATAAAAAAGGCGAAAGAGGTGTTTTGGGCACGCCCCAGAAGCTGCCGTGCCGTATTGTTGGTACGATAAAACGAAAGGAGGAAAGAGAGAGTAACAAAAACTTCGTTCTTTGGCAGGCCCCGGGGGTGCGGCAGGGTGATACACGCGGAAGGGGAGGCGGTCGAAAACCACGGACAACCTGTAAGACACGAGGGAAGGGGGAACGAAATCCACTCCGGCAAACAGGTCGAATAACACGTGTAACTAAAACAATTTGAACGGGAGTTTGAACAAACAGTAGTTCACCTCACCCAGTATCAACCTTGAACCAAACCGTGCCACAACCCAAAATCGAGAGGAATTCGGTCCACTAGAACCGTCAGGAGAAGAAAGTGTGCCTGGTGGATAGGCAACGGCTCTCTACCTTTTGAGTTGGGCCACCCTCTGAGACGTAGGGGGTAAAGACGTCTTAAGTTTGTCGATATTATGGTTCTAAATGAAGGCGATCAAAAGATCGGGCCTTACCTGGGTTCTAGGGGGGGCCCAACACGTAGAGCTTCGTACTCAGAGTAATGGTAGGGCAAGTCCTCTCTCTCGTAGGTACGGGGTCAACAGAGAGCGCTTCCCGCAGGCCGACACGAGCACTGGAGCCTTAGTATATCACAATAGTACAAACATCGGTCTTGAATGTGTGACGGGAAATCGAGAGACGTCATGCTGAGGGTGAGAAAACTCGCGTCGCGGAGGGTCCGGCACACTGCCGATCCAAGACGTTCTTACTACAATAATCGGGGACAATGGAGCGTGTGGAGAAGGGTCGAGAGGCTTCTCCCTTCAGCAAATTCAGAAAACCAGAAACTGTGAGACATTGGCGTTGCCAGGCCGAGAAAGCGTCGCCTTCGCATCGTGGGGCAGTAAGCGGGGCCGTGGGACGGGTTTGGGTCTGGATGGGGAGTGTCGGATCATGAACACTACACTTTCTAGAACGGGGAAGGTGGGAAGAGTCCTGCCCAACCCCCGCGACCTGAGTACGTTACTTGACGAAGGGTCTACAGAAAGGGTCACGACTCCAGTTGAATTTCTGCGGATCCCAAGAGTCTAAAACCTCGGACGATCAGCTCACTATCAACCAAGGGGAATGACCCCAATACACCCGACTTCGAAAGGGTAGCAGGATTACGGGGGGGTTTCGGGTTCACTCATGACGAAGGTTTTGCAAAGATCTGAGGTACACATCCGTCGGCTCCGCACCACTTTCAGTTTCCAGGGAGTAACGCCTCGAATAGCTTTCCAACGGAGGGACAAGATGTAAATTTAGCGCTGCTACGGTAACGCAGGGCAAAACACGAAGGACAGCAGCGGACAAGAACGGGAATCCCGCCGGTCAAACGAGAAAAAAAAACACCGGGGGACAAAACCTACTTCCGGCCAGCTGCGACTCATCCGCGAGAGACCTCAAAGGACGCTGAAACACAACTAGCTAGGGCGATCAAAGAAACGGAGGAAATCCGCAGACAATCGGGAGTACCAGAGGGTGGTAAAGAACGGGCAAGAGTCGTTATTGGGCTCGGGACACCATAAGCTCGGCGGGGGGGGAGAAAACCTTTATTCATCCTCATTGATTTTGCAGGGGGTGGGGGGGCCAGAATGGTGCCTTGCGGTCAGGGAGAAGGAGGCAACGGAAGACTTCGGCGCAAGGACTGGAAACAGGAAGGAGAAGTTGAAGGACTCGAGGAGGGCGCAACCTCACCAAAGGGGGATTGTAATGGGGGTTGGTGCTGAACAGGACCTACTTCGCTGATGCGTGTCAGACTCGAGGGAGGAGGGGTTGGGGACAGGGGGATCCGGCGTGTGAACGACGTACGGGACCTGAATCCTCCGGAATCAAGGCGAGAGGACAGCTCGGTGCGCGGGCGGTCAACTTGGCGGAGAGACGGGCAACCAACTTGAATACAAAAACAGCACAACCTTGCCGGGGATGGAAGAGGAGGTGCCAGTCGCCGCGCTTTGGGCCGGGGACCTAAAAGGAGGCGTAACACGCAAGCGGCACCGAGTGGGAAGAAACAAAGGGCTACCGCTCGTTCTCAGAACTGCAAAATAGGGCTTCGTTTCATCGAACAAGAAGGGAACGGTAGAGAGACTCGGGTTCCATCCTTGGAGTCACTTGTAGTTGACCTCGCCAGCTTTTGCACTTCCCAGGGACCCTCAAGCCCCGACCACAAGGAATGATATTCGTGTCTTATCAATAGAATCAAACGACCGACGAAGATTATCGGTTTTCCCAGGCTCTAGTTTCTGGTGTAAGAGGGTTGCTCGAAGATGAGGACGCGATATCGCCGTTGCTGTAGGCAGGCATCCTCTTCGCTGAACTGAGGCAAGACAGGTGGGCATCAATTTGTCTAGGTCGGGCTTTTTTTGTTCGTGAAGGAGGTCACGAATGGCTGAGTTCTCCCCAGAAAAGGGGGGAAACTAAGTGGGGGCATAACGCAACGGAAGAGGAGGTTGGAGCCTGGAGAAAAGGGGGACTCATCTCAACTCTTGGGTGGGGGTGATAGAGGGGCTACTCAATACTTCCTCGGAGCTTCAAAATTGGGAAGCATAACGTTTGGGACAAATCATTCAACGAAAGAAACAGTGTTGGAAAGAAGTAAGTGGGGCCAGAAGGAGGGTTGCGCTCGAATTGAGGAACAGAGACTAAATCATGAAAGAAGAAAGATCCAGCCACGGGATGTTAAGGTAGCCTAAGGAGTATTCATATTCAAAATCAGTGATCCTCCTCAGAGACTCCAAACACTTAATAGATGAGGCTTGCAACCTGGATGGGACCGAAGAATGATGTACCATTTACCAAAAAAAATCGCAGGAGAATACTTTGGGCCATCAGCTGAATGTTCCAAGTTATAATGGGGAATTGCCTCGAGACTACTGAGAACTTCAGAGGAGAGAAAACGGCAGACGACTCAGAGATTAACCAACCATTTCTGGGATGTCATCTCTTTCGGGGTCAGTCTAGGAAAATAAAGGGGCAGAAGGAAACTCTAGATTCAATACGCTTTGAAAACTCTTGGAGTGAACCGGGCAAGTACTTCCTTGAAAATGGTAAACTAAACTGATTACGCCCGATGGAAGTCGCTACAACCGTAAAGCTCTATTGGAGACTTGATTAAAACAAGTAAGATCGTGCAAGTGGCGAGGACGAGTAGTACACAACACCTGCGAAAAAATAAGTTGTTCTCATGGCAGCATAGCTAGACACATCCTGATCATTCGTAGAAAGCTCTGCAGAGGCCAAAGACTCCTGCGTCGCGTCTTGCAGGAAAGGGAAAAAACTCTAAAGGAGTTGCTTCAGGGCTTTGTCCACCGGGAGGGGCTCAATGAATCACCCAGGCGCCGGCTTTGGATACCACTCATAGAGTCTAGACAGGGCAGGTTTTACTATGCCTGATACAATACGTACGTCGGAGTGAATGTGAATCTCTGTTCGGCTAGATGGTTCTGTTACCACGTAGGCTTGTATTTTAGTCCTGACTCGGGCGACACCGGCGAAAAAGTCAAAGGGGAGATCCTAACAAGATTTGGCTGGTCCTTCGGTTTGCTGTGCCGAGTGTTGCCGGGGTCTAATTTGTACTACACGGTCAGTCACCAGACCGCCATAAGAATATAGAGGCGCGAGAGTATCTTTAATGTGTTGTCAAAACCTATCCATCGCGGACCCGGTATGCCACATCTCCCATGAAAACGTAATGCGAGATCTGTGACCAAACAAGAGAAGAAGCCCATAAAAAAAAAAACTCGGATTGCGAACAAAAAAGAGATACAGAACGCAGGCCGTTTAAGGACAGATCTGCGCTAGAAGTGAGGTAAATAAGAGAGGTGTCTATACATTTATCATAAAGACAAGGACAGATTAAATACAAACAACGGAGAAGAATTAGGCGGGGACCAACTTTTTTTGGATAAAACGACGCAATCGGGCATAACTAAGCGGTACACTGCAGGGGTTCTCAAGGACAACCTAATAGTTGCGGCATGCTGCGGAGCATGAGATGGCCGCGGGTACAGATAGGAGTCTGTCGGGGGACGTGGGTGAGGGTCAGAAAAAAAAATTCGCTGTTACAAGGAAGATAAAGGGGGGTAGTTAATCGTGCCTAAACACCAGGGGGCCGTTGAACGGTAGGAAAGGAGGGGGATGGGGCTAAAAACAAAATAGCATCATGATTTTGGATGCAGTCAGCCGCCAAGACAGAAGCAGCGCCCAACCGGGGGGCCGAGCTGTGGGGTCAAAGACGATGACACTCGTTGATCTTCGGCAACTCCCACTGGAGGGGGAAGTAAATCCTCTTGGTCGATGGAGCGACGAAACCCAAAGGAGGTATATTCATTATCCGCGTGGGGGTTGGTTAACCACGAAGAAAAAATAACCCCTAGTCGGGGTTGGCAGTGGTATCTAGTGCGATCGGGGGGGGGAGCGAAAAAAAAAAGGGGGGGAGTAGCTTATCTCGAGGATCGTGCAGAAACCGTCGAATGTGCAGGGATCAGGGAAAAACAGTCGTAAAGGGGAAGTAACGCGGTGGGCGGTCGCGCCGGCACTCCGGGAAGGCGGAGGGTTCATTCTTCCGTGGCCCAAAAACAACTTACAAAACAACCGGCGATTCATAAGGCACGCAAGCTCGAAGCGGCAAAAGAACCGCATCGGGGGGGTCTGCAGGGTGCATGGGAGGTCGCAATGGGGGGGGGGGGGGGAAAGGCTGTGGGGCGCGCCGTCTATGAAGCCTCAAATCGAGTTCAGTTTCGCTAGGATGAAGGGGGATATTCTTCTGGTTCAGTCAAGGCCAACAACAGAAACAAGAACGGAGCGAGAACTAAAACGACGCATGAAACGGGCACGTTAACGCAGAAAAGAATGCAACAAGATTTTGACAACACGATGGGGTTGGGGAGTCCGAGAACAGTCATTCCAGTTTCCGGGGGGACGGCCATGCAAAGGGGTTGAGCGAGGAGTGCAACGTCAACTCCGCTAGAGCGTCAATCCAATGAAATGGACGACCACGAGTCGTATTGTGGGGGTCAATCTCAACCAATCCTCAGCAAAATCCGTGTGTAGTTCGAAACAGAAAATCCAAAAGAACCGCGCAAGGAAAAAAATGTCGGCTCATAAACCTCGCCAGCCCAGGCCATAAAATCCTCGACAGTGATCCAAAAAAAGCACAGACGCGGGACTATGGACTCGCACAATAGGAGCGTCTAGGGAGGAGGGTTGTTTGATAAAACAGGGGTTGGGTAAGCGAGGGGAAAAGTCCGATTGGGGGGAAAAAAGAAAACAATCGACGGGGGGGCACCGAGGGCAATGGTCTATCCCATGTCTGCGACCAGTACCCAAGTTATTTTCGGGGTTAAGGGCGAGAGGGAAGGAAGGATCTCAGACCCCCGCACCTGGTCTAATGACATTCAGAGGACGACAAAAACCTATTCTCCGGGCGAAATAGTTTGGCGCTCTCAACACAACGAGAGGAAGAGAGAACCACACTTCGTTCTGTATTACGCCGGTGATGCCACCGCACCCGGCGAGGCGTCACGGCAACTGGCCTTAGGGGGCACCGGCAAAGACATCCCTTCGGGTTGGGGGAGCTGGCGAGAAACACGGAGGTTAAAGCTTCGAAGGAGGGGGGCACCAACCTTGGACCGGTGTTACCCGTTACATGGGTCCATCAACCAAGAGAAAGCTACTAAGGGATTTCCGAGACACGTAACGGGACTGAATCTAGATTGCCGGGGGAGGGGATAGAGGGCTTGTGCGGGGGTGGGGGTTCCAACCCTGATTTTCCGGGAGAACCTGTGGGTTACAAACGTATCTTTTAGGAAGGGTAACTTTGAGCCTCGGGGCCTCCTCCTCTTTAAATGGGCCGTTTCTTCCGAAACCGTCAGGCGGGGCCGGGGGGGGGAGAGGAGAAGAGGAGATCTAAAGGATGGCTGACAAGGGTCTCGGGCCTTGTCCTGTCAGTGAGATGGAACGACTGAATGGAGAGGTCCTTGATGAAGCGCTGAGGTTCCCACCAGGGGTCGAAGACTTGATATGCGCAGACCATTCATGGCCTTAAAAAAAAATGGGGGCTGACTTTGCTGAATAAAAGAAATTTGGGGGGAAACAGGCGTGAAGGCTTGTGCGAGTTATCCGAGAGAAAAAGGAAAGGTGGAGAAGCACTCAGAGAAGGAGGGGTTTGTGCGCCCAAGGGCATTGCGAGCCAAGCGTCGGAAAAGTACAGGAAGAATGGGGGGAACGAACGCAAAGCGGGGGGGGTACGAGGTGCTCGATATTGCGACCCGAATTCAAGAACAACCCTTTCAGACAACCCAGACTTTAAGGCGTTGACCGTCGTAAAAAAAAGAGCTCGGGACGCAGCGTTCCGAGGTCCTGGAGTGCCTTGGTTAAGGGGGGTGGGGGGAGCGGTGAAAAAGGACGAAGGAACCTCCCTCCAGGGACGAGAAATACCCGACCTCCGTTACGCGGTATACAGGTCCGACGGTCCGACAGAGAAGTATACCGGACTGGGATTAGGGTTAGAATAAAGGGTAGGGACGCGGATCCTCGGCCAAGAGAGAAGGCCGGGAAAGACCCAAGGAAAACGCAGGGGTGATCTTCTGGGAAACGGGCTGTTCACTTGAGGGAGGGATGCTTCCTTCATGGAATTCAAGGCTCGGGTAACGCACCGCAGCTTCTCGCGGGGGATCCCTTCATTGGTGCCGACGTGAGAAAAGAAACGAGGCGTCTAAAATGCGCAATAGACGGCAAATCGGGATTGTATCGGCTGGGGGGGAAATCCTTTCTTGATCAGGAGCGAGCGGAAAGGCACCGAAGTCGAGCGTACCTCTGGAACTAAACTCGCCTAGCCGCCATCACGCAGAAACCTGGGGACAGATTCGAGACAACACTCTACTTCGGCCACAACAGCGGGCACGCTCACAGAAACTAGGACTCGGGATCGAAGAACGCTGCGCGGCATCAAAAGCCTTCGCTCAAGCAGCCTCAGAGCTTAGGGGAAAAAAAGGGTACTTATCACCTCGGGGGAGACGATTTTGGGGGACGCGTCAAAGTAGCTAGCGGGGGCGGCCGGGTCCGTACGGGAAGACCTCAATCTGGAAGTGGATGGGTCTAAGAAAATGGGTGGGTCCCTCTTTTGTTGGCCCGGCGTGCGGGGGACAAGGGAAAATAATCATTTGGCAACCTTAAGCTCGAAGGGTAGGGTGGACCCGGTGCAAGGTTTCTACGGAGCTGTTATTAGGACAACACGGAACCGCCGATCGGGTGGGGAAAGGAAAGATCAGAAGGGTTGGGTTGTGGAACATCCTAGGGAGCCGAAGTAAAAATGAGCGTTTCAAAACAGGCTTCGGGAGTAGTTTGGCTAGAGTAGGGAAGCTTCTTGAGTGGAAAAGGAAGGAGAACCTGAGGATCCGGAGATTGAGAAATCAAAGCCTTCTGTTTCCAGGAACATCGAGTGTCCGGTGCTTCCTTGTCAACCACTGAGAACTCTCCCCCTCCTGGTCACTAGAGCGGGGACGCTCCTACTTGGACCGGCACGCGATTCGGGGGGCAGTTCCGGAAGAAACCCACAGGCAAACCACAGAAGATCTGACCAACCATCTAGCCGAAGCGCGACTGTGACGTCGCTCACGACCGACGGCGTTAGGGTTTTTCCTCGAACCCTCGAGTGAACTGTCAGGGAGCGCATGTCTGTGCCATCAGAAATCGGGGGTGGGGGGGGGGGAAGGACCACTCCCATGGGTCCTGGGACAATACGAACGCTTCCTAAACGAAAAAAGAGGGGGGGCTAAGCTAAGGGGATGAGACGGTCAGACAAGAAGGGATGTTCTTTTGGGGTCCTGGTGAGGACGAGTTGAATTCGGTACGTCCCTTCGAAGGAGGGGTTTAACCCGCGGACTGGTCTGAAGCGGGCTACTGCTCTTGGGTGCTCAGGAGCCTTGTGGGGGTTTTTCTTGTACGAGAGACTGAGGGATGCCCCGATAAAAGATTCGGCTTGTCGCTGGGTGTTGGGAGAGAATGCTAGAGCGAAAACAATTCGAGAGGGTAATCTCTTGCTCCTAAAGAGTGTATCGCCGTTATCGGGAATTTTGAAGAAGGACGAAAGGTTGGACGGGGGTGGCCTAAAGCGTGTGAACGAGATGTCGACGAAGGGGTTTGCCGACGAATTAAGACTCAGACACCGCGAAAACTGACATCAGCATTCAGAGAAGTGGGTGGAAGGACTATGGGGGCGGGTCATTCTTCGTTCAGGGGCAGTCCGTAACGAGAGTTTGCGTGAGATCGTAGCGAAGGCCAATGCCATGAAGTTTCCCACTAAATATCTGGCCCAACACTGGCACCAACCAATCGAAAAAAAAAAAGCTACTTTGAGTTGTCATAGGACAGAGAGGGGCTGTCGGTAAAAAGTAGAGGGGGCTTTTTGCAGAGAGCTACTTTCAGGGAGCGAGTCTATGGCCCCAGAAGGCGATCCATGAGGTAACTCCATAAAGACAAAGGATGGGCTGTCGATCTTCGTGAACTTCGGTCCAGTCACGGGGGCAACCTACGCGTCTCAAAAAATGATAGGGAGGCAATTTATTTAACCGCTGCACCAATTCGTAGGCGGGGGTCGACGCTACTGATCCCTGAGGGATCACGCAAGGTCACACGTCAAACCCGTCGAATTGGGCGTCTCAAAGTGACAAAATAAATCGCGAAGGTTGGGGCCGAAGATTCGGACAACGAACGTACGGAAGAAAACCGAGCGTGGGGAAAGAGCCTCTCTTATTAGCCACTCGCTGTCACGGACCGACCTCGGAAGGTCAACCTCCTTCGGGAAACGATCGCTCAAATCACTACTAGTAGAAGGTTGGGCGTGGAGGGGAAAAGCGTTTGACGTTTCCATACAAAAATCTCTATGAAGTCAGGCCACACCACCGTCAGGGGATGTGACAAAGCGAAACGCAATAGAAGAACAAAGTTCAACGATTTTGTTACCAGACAAAAATTAGCGGATGGTGGAGGAGAAGCCGGTTCGGGACGCACTGGTTCAGGAAAAAAAAAAACGATAGGGTGCCGAGGCGAAGAGTGGAACTTTCTCTCGGAAGCCCAATCAGAGCCAATTCCCGGAGTATTCGCGGGGAAACGCTCTGGGGGGCATCTGGCACGTCCTGTCGGTGGGCAGAATTTTTAACGGGAAGCACGAAATGGGACGAGTGCGAGAAGGAAAAACAAGAAGTCCTGAACCAAAGAAACAGCGAGACTGGCGGAGTCTGGGGACATAAAAAAAAAGGACCTGAACTAGATCCAAACTAAAAGGCTGAAACGGAAAAAGCAGAAGGTTCGCAAGAGGTGCCCCAAACCACCTGATAGAAAAAAGAGAGGGCGGGTTCGGCAAAAAGACATCGCTCAGGACATGGACGGGGAGGGCAATCCTGAAGAGATGTGCTTTTTCAAATGGGGGAAGGAGGTGGGCCCCTTGGGGAGACAAACCACCAAAACAGTAACATCCAACACCCGAGCTCCCACTATGAGGGGACAGAATGATTGGTGCCAGGAAGGCAAAATAATGTAAGTCAAAAAAGCACTAAGAGCTGAAAAAGGTTATCTAATCAACCGATTTACGAAGCGATTGCGTCTGCTGATATCTGAGGAGAGGGGGGACCTGATCATAGTTTTAGGTACGCAGTCATCGTTCGGTCTTACTTTCCTTGTGGAGGAGTATCATCACTTGGTTAATGGGTTATATGTGGGGGCGCCTAAATCGGACTCCCCATGGGTTATGAGAAAAGGGTCCCTGGCGATGGGAAATTTTCGGTTGTCGGGACACGAATCCGCGGGGGGGAGCGACGGAGACGCGACACGGGGAGCAGCGCGAAACGAGATTTGCCCTCGTTGCAAAGCCTAGGTAGGTAGATCCTCAAGTTCGCAACTCAATTTGGATAAGGCGTTCACGGAGGAACAGGTGACTACTCGGGGAAAAAAGGGTCACTAGGCGAGAAGGATCATTCCAGAAAAACTTAGGAACGAAGAAAGAACTTCGAACTTTGGGGGATTAGGGCCTTTCGTATCGGTGAATATTCCTAAAAGAGGCGGAAAATGGGATCGTTGGATCTACTATCCACGATACTTCGGGTGAGGTTTACAACTAGGGAAAATAAGCGTACCGCGACGATCCAGCCGGGTTGTCGTAAACAGAATCCCTAGCATGGCGGGAGTTGCAGCGTCTTTTCAAGAACACGCTCAAACCCCACCCTTCCAGGCCAATAACGCGAGGACAGAATCAGAAGGACGACGCAGGGATCGTATCGGGCACAAAGCGAAGGAAAGGGGGGGGGGTCTCGTATGGGGATAGCGTTCAACAGACTCCGGAACCCGCGGAAGGGAGCCGATGAAATTCGTGAAGACGCGGAAGTTAGCGAATCGGTTCAATTACCACATACGCCGCGAAGAAGTGCAGGAACAGCCGCAGGAAGTTAAACGGCCTAACGCGAAACCGCCTTCAAAAAAAAGGATGGGAACTGTTTATCTCGAAGAAATTCATAGGCCACATTGACGACATGAAGGGTGAAACTATAATTGGGGGCCGTACCACGAACAGCGCGGAAGAAAGGCATGCCGGCACGGAACTACCTTTTGTCAACGGGTGCAGAGACTCAGCAGCTTGGAAAACGCGACAGACGGAAACCGCAAACAACAACCAACGACGTTGTACCAGGGGGCGCTCAACGAGAGGGGAACCAAGGCCAACATCTCCGATTGATCAAGATAAAGGGAAACGCAGCCGTGACGGGGCTAGTGTAATCTGCACAACGACGTGGAGTTTTTGAGGGGCCAACTGGGTCAAGAGCGTCAAAGGGGGGGGGGGCTGTCCTCTTTGTGACCATCGGTAAAAAACAAAAAAAAAACAAAAGGGGAGAAAAAATGAAGGTTCGCGCTACGCCATGCGGACAATGAACGAGTGAGGGGAAAGCGCGTCAAGTAAGTTACACGAAACGGAGGGGAAGACGCATAAACAGCATACTTCAATCCTCAGGACGCCCGAAGTGGGGGTATAG
>Ga0179593_1519021_pt1 | contig 19271 bp, 28 predicted proteins | sample CZODoug2_1_08_16_FD_185931 | JGI IMG/M metagenome (GOLD analysis project Ga0179593, IMG submission 185931) | Vadose zone soil fungal communities from Angelo Coast Range Reserve, California, USA - CZODoug2_1_08_16fungal (PacBio error correction) | ecosystem: Environmental > Terrestrial > Soil >...
GGCGGGAGGTTCCCGGGGAAAAAAGGTTCCGCCTCAGGGGGGGACATGTAGTAGGTGAATGGTAAAAACCCAGTACTCACCTAAAAATTCCCAAATGAAAAACTTCAATTGGCAAGGGAGGTACGGGGACTGTGTGGGGAGACAAGAAGCAATGTATCGCACAGATTAACAAGATGCGGGAAAACAGGGTGTAGTGTTTGGGAGAAATCCACATCCGAGGAGGCCGGCAGGGTCCTCATTGTGTGGAAAATAGAAGGAACAATACTCTCTAAAAACCTCTTTTGGGGAGGTGATCAACAGGGACAGCGTGCTCCGTGCGGGGTGGCCTCCGCAGGGGGTGGTAAAAAGGGAAAGAAAAGGGACTAGAAAAAAAGAAAAAGAGAGGAAAAAAGGTTGGGGGGAACGGTCTTTGCACGGGCAAACATAAATAGTTGAAAAAAGAGGGCAGCAGCCAAGCGCAGGGGAGAAAAGGGGCCCCCGGGAGGGAGGGGGGTGCTGTCGCCGAGAGCTAACCTGTTCCGCAACGAGGGTCGGAGTGGGGAAAGAAAGAACCGAAAAATACAGAGAAAACGAGCCTGAACGTCAGGGGGAAAAAGAACGCGAGGGCTCCAATTCGGTCGCGTTTGGAAGAGCAGGGGGAGGACGAGGGGAAAAGCAAAAGAAGAGGGGGGAACCGCCAGCCAAAAAAAGGCCCAAGGCCACACGCAGGCCGCTAGGTCACAGAAGAGGAAAAAGTTAAAAAAGAAAAACCCTGACGAATTCACGGGCAGAGAAGAAAAAACCCGTTCGTAAAATCTCGAATTCTGTGTGGAAAGGGGGGGGGGGGGGGGTGGGGGGGGGGGGGGGGGTATGGTTGGGGATCGTCTTCAAAAAAGTAAAGGGCCAACATGGAAAAACTCCATTCAGCTTTAAAAACTAAATATGTCAATCGCGTCATATCTCCAAACTGGCGGCTTGAAAGAAACGAAGGGGGGGGGGGGGGGGTGTTGAAAAGGATCGAGGAAACCTTCAATGAAAATCTCGCTACCCTCTTCGAAAAAAATGCACCCAAGAAGCTAAAACAGAGCCAACACTCCAGGGTGTAAAACAAAACACTTAGACGTGACAAAAACAAAGAGACCGGGGGACGGGGGGACAACTTACTAAAAAAACGAAAAGGCCCCTCCGTCGGGGAGGGGAAAAAAAATTAGTCCAGAAGCAGGGGGGAGGACAACACCGCGGGGACCGGAGAGCGAGGTTGCACAAGGCGTGAGAGAAAAAAGCAAAAAAAGGGAGGGGGGGGATGGGTATCGAGGTGTTACGAAGGGTCATGGGAAGTAATCAAACGTTCCTGGAGAGTTGTCACGGTGAGAGTGAGGGTGGTCCCGGCCACTCCTACATTCCCATCCCAAAAGCAGGGCCATGAAAAAATCATGTGGGTCAAGGTCACTAGAAAAAGAACTTGTCGCGGAAAAATTTCTGCGATTAAGTCCCAGGAGAGAGGGGGGAAAAAAAAAGGACTGAAAGCGAGTGCAGTTCCCCTTAGACACCGATAAAGAAAAAAAAGTTGGGGAGAGAAGGTGTGGTAAAAGGGGTTCCAGAACAGTTTTTTAAAAAAACCCCAGCGGGCGGGGGGGGAAAGGGGGGAAAAAAAAAACCTTATGGGTCTCCAGGGGCGCGTTTAAAAGTAAGAGTGAAGGGGGTGGGGTTTTACAAGGAAACTAAAGTTGTTTAACTACAGAAAAAAGGTAGAACAGGGGGAAACACAGGTTCTCGCCTAAACTTGGAAATATTTTCACGTGGAAAAAGCAGAAGATCGACTTGAAAAAAGTCCCCCTTCACAAAGGAAAAGACGGTTATCATGACCTTTCGTGGGTGGGTAGAAAGGAGGACTCTTCAAAAAGTAACAACGGAAACAGCAGGTGGGGCGCCTTTTCAAAAGAGTTGATTGATAGGATTCTGAAGAGAGAGGTGAGGAGGGAACAGAGAACATTGTTCTGGTAAATAATAAGTTAAACAGGGGGGAAAAAGGACATAGGAAGAAGGGCGCCATCTTTGTCGGCCATTAAAAAGTTGCTTCAAAGGGTAAAAAAAGGAAAAGCAAGGAAACGGTACAACAACCTCTTACACAAAACCCCAGCCTGCAAACAAGGGCCGCAGTAGTGGTCGCGGGGGGGTCGTCGTACTCGAGGGAAGAAAAAGGGAATAAAAAGCGCTTGAGCTCCAGGGACAGTGGGGGGGAAAGGTTAAAGACAGAGGGACCAAGGGGGGGGGGGTATACAGGAAAAAAAAGGGGAAGGGGGGCCGGAAGAGCAGAAGGTGCGGAACGGAAAGCCGAGACAGGGGGGGGGATAAAATCAAACACAACTACGTGGGGAGTGGGGGAAAACAGGGGGGGGACGTGTTCTGTTTTGTATAGGAATAGTAAGAGGAAAAACAGGGAACTACAGGCACTGGGGAAAAATCGTTCGGTTTGGCAAGCCTCTACCAAAAGGGAAACCTGCCGGAAAAATACCGTGGCGGTAACCAAACCTTGAAAAAAAAAGGGGCTTAGGGGGGGGTACCCTACTCCACTGGGTTTCAAAAAAAAAAAGAAATGGGGCCGAGAGCTCAAGAGGACGAGGGTCTTCAGAGAGTGCAAAAGGGGGAAAAAAAATCAGGACCACTGCACGTCACACAAAAGTGGGGGGAGGGGACCAACCAAAAGAAGGGGAAACGGGAGTTGGGTGACAAGTGCCGACGTTGTCGGGAAAAACGGAAAAAAAAAAAAAAGAAAGAACGGGGAGGGGAACTTGGGCCAAATACTAGTGGAGGTAGGGATTGGGCGTTCTGGCGGGGAAGGCGGGGTGTGACTACTAGGGATTATGATTAAAAACTCTGGGGGGGATCTAGACATAAGAAAAAAATTAAAAGAGTGGACTCTACTTCTCCATTCGCAAAAAAGGGGTCTCGGAAGAGAAGAAGGGACCGAGTTTACGTCCCGTGCTGATGAAGTCCTTCAATCGGACACAACTGGGTTTCGTCAACAAGCGGCCAGGTGGGCAGGTGTTAGTCGAGAGCGAGGCGAAAAACAACAAAAAAAGGAAAATTGTGGGTTGACTGCCTCATTTGGGAACGAACACGGGGTGTTTGGGTGGGTGAAGGGGGACAGTCTGATCTAATATAGGTTCACCCAAGAGGGAAGCATTAAAAGACAGGACAAAAGGAGAAAAGAGATCTGGGTAGGGGGGGAATTTCCGTTACTCTACAACAAAAGGGGTGGAACAAGTCTTGTGTTAAGTGCTGTCAAAAACCCGAACCAATTCATGGGAAGTGGCAAGCCCCAAAAGATAACTTAAAGCTCCCCCAGAACTTGGAAAAAAAAAAAAAAAAAAAAGGAAAAAAAAAAGAACACTACAAAAAACGACATAAAAACAACAACCAAAAAAATCCGGGAACAGGAAGCCAAAAGCCGAATATTGTTGTTTTGTCGGGGCAGGGTTTTGGGTGAGGAAACCTTCGAGGGTCAACGTCAAATAACCGAGAAAGAAAAAAGGAGCGCAATGCGTAATCAGGAACCTTTCCCTGACTGCAGCTGGGTAAGCAGTGGGGTGTGGGGGTGGTGTCGGAAAAGAGCAGAGGGGGCTCTTCCTGGCAAAAGCGGCGAGGCACTGAAAAAAAGGAAGGCGGGGCAGTAAAAAAAAAAAGAGCCAAAAGAAAATTGAAGGGGGGGGATCAGAAAAAATGGGAAACGTTTGGGGAATGGGAAAGAAGGGAGGGGGTGGACGATACGGACAAAAGCATAACAAAAAGAAAAAAAAAACCCAGAATCACGGACGCCACCAAAAAAAAAGCGCGAGTCAGGGAGGAAAAGCCGGCTTACATCTCGCACAAAGAACCGAGAGGGGGGGGGGGGACAAGGGTGTTAGTGGAATGGGGCTATAAAGAAAATCTGCTGGGGTCAGTCTCTAATGAAGGGTCTCTAATCGGCCGGACGAAACAAACGGGGGGGGGGGCGGTGGGGGTTTGTACGAAAAAAAAAATAGCTTTTCCAACGGGACACCCCCCCTCCAATGGGGGAAAAAAAGAGACAAAAAAAAACAAAAAAAAAAAAAAAATACTTCTAGGGGTTACAGGGGGCTGAACGAAAAAAAACTCCAGCAAAAGAAAAAAAAAATCAAGAGAGTCCTCTCAACCGATGTGTCGCTACGGAGTAAAAAAAAAGATAGTTGGGGAAACTGGGTAGGTGAAGGGGGGGGGGAAAAACCGGGTGAATGGCATGGTGTGCGAGGGAAGTCGAAGAGCACCGGGGAGGGGAAAAAAAAAAAAAAGGTGTGAGAGAAAAAGGTGAAAAAAAAAAGGGGGGTGGGGTGGAAGCTAAAAAGCGATAAAAAACCGACGTAGCCACCCCAGGCGGGGTTTGGGGTTTGGGTCAAAAAAGGGGGGGGGGGGGGAAAAAACCGGTGGTGGTGTGACGGCAAAGCAAGGGGTTAGGGTTCTTCAATCCAAAGTCAGGACTGCGAAAAACAGGAAAACCAAAAAAAAAAAAAAAAAACAGGAGGTAAGACTGACTAAAGATACGGACAGGGGAGGGATGTGTGCTGGGTGGAAGTGGGGGGCATGGGGGGGGAGGGGTGGTGGGGGGTGCACAGACCGAAAAAGCGTTTGGGTAAACGGGGTTTGGGGTTGGGTTTTGTTTTGGTTTTAAGTTCGGCTGTGGTTACGTCCTAAGAAGGGAGAAAAACAAGGGCAAAGACCATGTCTTTCGATGTGGAACTTCACACATACGAAAAAAAAAACTGTCTGTTGGTTTGGTTGGGGGGCGAAAAAGTCCGTTTTATACCCCGGGTCTGTGCGCGGGGGTATAGGGTTCTCTCATCTGTCGTCTAAAAGAAAATTTGGGGGGGGGGGTTTGGTTTTGGGGGGGGGGGGGTGTCACGATTATTTCAACTTTGGGGAAAAAAAAAAAACCTCTTTCTCGGTGAAAATAACGTCTCAGTCGGGGGGGTAGGGGGGGAAGACCAGTACATCTTCGTAGTGCAGGGTAGAGAGCACTCAAACTGGTCAACCTTCCCCGGATTTTCTGGTGGTCATGAGGGGGGGACCGAAGCGATATTCAACGAGACACCTGACGGGAACGGGGGAGTGGAGGCCAAGGAGATATCCGAAAAGGGGGGCAAAAGAAAAGCAAAAAAATATTGTTAGATCATGTTGGGGGACTAAAGAAAAAGCTAAGTAATAAAACCCAACGTAAAAGAAACAAAAAGAAATTCTTGTGGGGTGTGAGAAAAAAAAACGGGGGTCTCGGGAACCTGTGGGAGAGCTTGTAACAACAAATAAACAAAACGAAAAAAAAGTAAAGCGATCAGCGGGGGGGGGGGGAAACAAGGGGGGAGGCCAGAACAAAGAAAAAAAAAAAAAAAAAAAACCCCTGCAAGGCAGAACGAAACTCGTGCGCTGTTACAACAAACAAAAAAAAAAAAAAAAAAAAACCAGAGCACGCTGGGGGGTTCACACTTAGGGGGGCCCTCAAAATTATGGCAGACGCCAAAATCGGAAACGAGCTCCGATGTCCCCATGGGGCGGGGGCCTTGTGGGGTGCTTGTGAATGGGGGGGAAAAAGGGAACAAAACTCTACCACGAAAATCTCTTACACACTGGTTATTAAAGAAGCGGGTTGGCAACGTAAGTTAGAACAGGATCGAGCAGATAAAATCGAGAGCTTGTTGTGGCAGGGTGTCAAGGTTGGGCCGGTTTATCGGGCCGGGGGGAGGGGGGCGTGATCATACTCGAAGCAATGGAAAAAAGAAAAGGTGCAAGTCAGATCAATGGGGTTCTATTGTTTGGAGTGATTGGGGTAAAGTTGGGGTGTTCTTGATGCAGGCAAGAGGGACCCAGGGGTGGTTAAATCTGGTAAAAACGACCAAAAGAGTTTAAATGTTCCTGAGAATTGACTTTAGTGGCTGGGGGTTGTGACAGGGGCCAGGTGCGTGTGAAAAAAAAAAAAAAACACAGGGTAGCGGCATAATCACTTGGCCAAGTGCGGATGGGGTGTATTATGTCTGCGTTTGGGGGGGGATTTTGGGCGGGGAGAGGTGTTAACTCCCTTATCAAGTGGGGGGGGGCAAATTGGATCCTTCCAACACATCTAAAAAGAAGAATAGAGGCGCGACTTGTACAAATAGAAACTGTGTCAGGTTTTCCTGAGGGGGAGGCAGAAGCGGCCTCGATATCCAGGTAGCGGGGTCAAAGCGGTGGGCGGGGGAGTGTAGTGGTGGAAAGGCATCGCGGGTGCCGGGGGCAAATAAGAAAAGGGAGTAAGAGGTGGGGAAGGGAAAATAAAAAAAATCAGCGGGTACGCATCGGGGGGAACCACCTGGGAGGGCTCGGCGTGGCATGGGGGGGGGGGGAAGAAAAAAACGAAGGTGGAGGTGGGGGCGATTTCTATGTGGAACGGGAAAAAAAGCGGGGAGAAAAAAAGGGCAACAGGGATGTGGTGTTTTTGTTGCTCTGCTATCTCAATTGAAAAATCGATTGCATCTCACTCAGAATGAGAGCGTGGAATGAACTCAAAGAAAAAGAAAAAAGGCACGCGCCATCTGGGGGGGGGAAAAAAGGGGGAGTGGCCTGCGGGGATGACGTTGTCTGGGGTGCTGGGGTACGGTGCCGGGGCAGGAAAACGGCGGCCAAAACACATCAAAGGGGTGGGGGGGGGTGACCTTGGGGGGGTGAAAGGGTGAGTTCTTGTTGTGGGAAGGAAAACGGCGGGGGAGATGGTGGATTCCAAAAGAAAACACTACGCTGAGGGGAGGGTTCTTTGGTTCGTCCCATAATAGATCCAAAAAAAAAAAAAGAAAGAATACAAAAAAAAACACGACATAAATAAAGTAAAAAAACTACTTACCCGGGGGATATCAGCATAAGATCCACTCAAAACCACGTTGAAATCACCTCAAAAACATAAACCAAATCTAAAAAAAAAACAACCCCCGGGAAAAGGGAGGGAAAAAGGGTTTGCCGGGGGGGGAAGTTATCGGTGCGTGGAGTGGAAGGGGGCAAAGAATTCTGGGGGTCGGTGGGAAAAAAAAAGAATGGCAAAGGAAATAAAAAAAAGAGGGGGGACAGAGCCCGAGAAAAAATAGCAGCTTGACGGGGGACGCAAAAAGAATCGTAAAAAGGGGGGGCGTTGGGGTGGACAAAACAATAAAGTAAAAGGGGGGCTAAGGGAGTCAACAAGCTATTACCGGGGTGGGGAAATCGACGGTGGAAGGGAAACCATCGGGCTCCATCTCGTCCATAGACTACGGATGGGGAACACGGCCATTGCGGGAAACCTGGCAAAAAAAAAAAAAAAAAAAAAAAATACCAGGGGTAAGGGGTGAAATTTTTTTCTTTTGGCCCATATTCCGGAGAAGTGTTAGAGTAACCGAGCTTCGTTAATTTCATAAAAGAAGCGGAGCGTCCGGGCCTTCGAACGAGCACCGGGAAAAAGGGTTGGAGGCTCATGATTCCGAGGTATTGAGGAAAAGGAAAAGAAAAAAACGAGGGGAAGCGTGTGAGAATGTGGGAAAGGAAGGGGGCTGAAGGGGAAAAAAACAAGGAAACATATCAGCAGAAATCAAAAATCGACTAAATCGTGCAAAAAAGGCGGACGGCCGCCCAGTGTGTTGGGGTCTCGAACAGGGATCGTGACAGCGAAGTCATGGTATAAGCAGGTGTTCTGGGACTCCTCAGCCGTGGCGTAAGGGCTCACAGGGGGAGGGGGTAAAGACTTAGGCGGATCGGCCGAAACCGACTGGGAACTCAAGAAAAAGGGGGAAAAAGTTCACACTCCAGCAATGCTTGCAGGGGTAAAAGGAGAAGTATGTGTTCACAGTTCTCCGGAGCCTGGGGGGAGTTCTGATGTTGTGCCAAATTAAATCTTGTTTAAGAGAATGGGGGGTTCCCTGGGATCGAATCGGGTTCTGGGGGAAAAAAATTTGGGCAAGCCCGCCCGGAGGTGGGGGGTAGTAAGGGGCTCCTAATATCGTGAAAGCAAAAAGGTGGGCAAAAAAACCAGGTTTGGGGGTCGGGGGGGGGGGGGGGGGAGTTTTGTGACAAAAACTCATGACACTGGGAAGGAAAGAGAGGGTATAACATCAGGGTCGGAAAGAACTTAGAGGGTGGCCATCAATGCATTCTCATGAAAAAGTGCATTGCACTTGAGGGTAACAATAGGGGAGTGGGTTCGCACAGTCCCGAATTTAAAAGATCTAGAAAAAATATGGCAAACGCAAACAAAGAGGAGAGCCAAATCAACACCTGTTCATACGAATAAAAAACTTGAAAACCGCTTCAAATAAAAGGATCTGGCTCTTTACCAGGGAGAATGGAGAGGCCGCCTACGAGAAAGTCTTTGGCTAGGGGTGCGTTTCAAAAACTACAAAAAAGTCAAAAGGACGAGCGGGTAAAGAAAAAAAACTCAGGGAGAAACCAAAATACCACTGGAAGTTGAAAAAGAAAGGGTGTCCCAAAGCAATTGAAAGCAAAAGTTTTTGTCCTCTCGTGGAAATGAAGAGAGGGAAAAAAAACAACGCTGTGTGGTTCGGGAGGGGGGAGCTCACTCGGTGCAGAAGTCACGAGAAGAAAGAGCAAAGCAAGAAAAATGATAAAAAAAAAACTCGTTGAAAGAAAATGGTTCAATTCATCGAAAACGCCCGTCAAAGGGTCCCACAAGTGAGAAAGGGGGGAACTTCAACCAGTCGGTAAGAACAAGAGACCAAAGGAACTTTATTAAAGCATAGCTAAAGCAAAGTATTTATCCCATCTCTTTTTCGGTTTAGGTCTGAAGACGTGGTGCCTGTGCAAATCAAAGCGTTTGAGTGCTGTTCCGGGCGGTATTCATGGTAAGGCGGGGAGTAAAAAAAAAGACCAGTATCTGTAGATCTCGGGAAAAAAAAAGGGGTTAGGTGCGGCAGATGAAGGCTCTTAGCAGAGTGGCAAAAGGGAAGGGAAGAAGCGCGTGGCGGGGGTTTACAGTCACGTGAAACATGAAAAGAGGGAACGCCACAGCTGTGGAAATTCGAGAAGAGGGGGGGGGGGGGGGGGGGGGGGGGGGGGGTGGGTGGGGGGGGGCAGGGGGGGGGGGGGGGGGGGGGGGGGGGGGGGGGGGGGGGGGGGGGGGGGGGGGGGGGGGGGGGGGGGGGGGGGGGGGGGGGGGGTGGGGGGGGGGGGGGGGGAGGGGGGGGGGGGGGGTGGGGGGGGGGGGGGGGGGGGGGGGGGGGGGGGGGGGGGGGGGGCGTTGAACCTCATTTTGAATGTTAAAAAGTAAGAACCTGCCCAATTCAAGGGGGAAAAAAAGTAAAATGTTCCGGGCAAAAAAAGGTACTTAAAAATTAGACCGGAAAACTTTGGAGAAGGGGGGTGCTAGACTGTTTAAATCGTAAAATCAAGTCCCCACAAGGAGGCACAGTGGTGAGCCCGGCCAGGCCGTGGGGTCGAGAGGTGTTGTGGCAAAAATTCGGAACGGAGAAAATGAAAAAAGTTGGTGTCAAAACCTCGGTGGGTAAGTGAACACCGGTGAAATAGCAACAACGGAGACCGGAAAAATGGAATCAAGCAGTCTCCTAGCCTATCTTGTAGATGGAAAAGCGAGGAAAGCGTGCCACGGGAGGCATAAAACTAGAGCGGTGTCGAAGAACTATTAAACTTTCGGACAAACGCGGGGGGGGGAAAGAAGACAGTGGGGGGGGGGTGGTCAAAAACGGGCAGGAATTCAAGGGGAAGGATCTGCCAAATGGGAAAATCGGTCGGCAGGAGATCAAGAAAGCAAGAGAAACCTCGTGTCTCCGGTATGAGTCTCCAGCGGAACTAGTAGAACAGAGGGCTGGTGAAATGGTGGGAACGCAAGTCAGACGTGGAAAACAAAAAGAAACGCGGGAGGTAAAAACTGTACAAAATCAAAAAAATGAAAAAGCTGGGGGGGGGGCTACTGTGGGCCGAGAAAAAGAGGGGATGCTTCCACGAGATTAAAGGAAATCACACTTCAGGCTGAATCGTGTAAGGGGTGGACGGTGGGGGCCGTGGATTTAGAGACCCACAGGGAAAAAAAGGCCGGGGGTAAACTGGATTGTTCAAGGCAGCTAAAGCATGAGGGACAGAAGTGCCCTCAAAAAGCCCATGCGTGGGGGGGGGGGGGGGGAAGTGTCCTCGGGTGGGGGTTGGGGGGGTGGAGTGGGGGAAGGACGGGGGGTGATCTCAAAACAAACAAAAAAAAAGGGGTAAGGAAGGAAGGAAGAGATGGAGGAAAGTCAGACGTCAGTGTGCACTGTCTAGCGGGGTGTGCAAACCTTAGGTACAAAGCACTAGAAATGCTCACTCGGATTCCTTTCAGATATCGCTAGGCAAAAAAAAAATAACGAGGGGCGTTATCGCCAAGAACGGGGAAGGTGGTGGGGGGCACAGAGGGCTACCTCAGGGGTCTGGTGGGACACTCCTAGGATAAAAAGGCTTGTGTATGATGGGAAAAGGGGGAATGAAAAAAACGACAGCGATGAACAAGGGACATGGTGACGAAGGACTGAGGGTGCAAATGAAAAGGACGACTGCGACACTCGGACAACGCTCAAAAAAGGGCGGGGAAGAAACATGCTTACTGGCAAGACTCGCCCGCGAAAAAGGACTACGGCGTGAAAATTGAACGGTAGTCTAGCTGGGGCTAGGAAAAAAAAGCACACAGAAGGTACGGAAAAAAAAAAAGAAAAAAAATCGAGAGGCTGCGCCGGGGATCTGGCTCATCGGTTGAACGTAGACAAAAGACCGGCCCCCACAGTCAGGGGGGTGAAGAAAGTCTGGGGTGTCCGTCCGGGGTTTAAAGGCGTTCGGACGAGGCAAGGACTGCAAACAGATCCAGGGGGAAAAAAAATGGGGGGGCCATCTGGGGAGGAAAGAACGAAGTTACCATTAATCGGTTGGGGGGACACAGGGGGATCAAAAGGTGAGGCTCGAGTAAAAAACGGGGCACGAAAAGTCAACTGAAAGTGAGAATGAGTGTCAATGAAAAAAAAAATCTGAGAAACGTGGTGTGTGGGGGGGTAGGGACAAAAAAAATCAGAGGTCCCTCGAAAAGTGCTGGGACGGAACCACAGTTGCTTGTCAGAAACCAAATATTCAGAGACCGTACAAATCAAAAAGAAAGAAAAGAAAAACATCTTAAAGGGGGTGGGAAATGCTCCTCCGCAGAGGCAAACGGGAATAATATAAGAATACGCAAAAGTAACGGGGGACCTACTCAAAAAAAAAACCAACCCAACCAACACCCACCCCCAACCCAAACCAAAAAACAAAAACCAAAACCCCCCCCCCAAAAATGAGAGAAAAAACCAACCCCAAAAAAAACCAACCCGAAAAAAGTTGAAACAAACCAACCAAAGACCCCACCAGGCAACAAACCAAACCCCCCCCCACGCACCGCCCCCCCCAATTTGGTGGTTTTTTTTTGGGGGGGGGGGGGGGGGTTTTTGGTGTGGTTTTTTTTTTTGGAATGTGGTTTTCTTAAATAAACATCTTCGAGTTAAAAGGTCAAAGGGATAACGAGGAGCACTCGATCCTACGTGGGAATAAATGGGAGGCATATCGTTTGTAGAAAAAAAAAAGGAAAAAATTCAAGACGAAGTATGTTTTGGGGTGCGTTTTAAGAAAAAAACTGGAACTTTCAGAATGTATTATGGAACTTCGATTATCAAAAGAAAAAAATATAAAAGTCTTTCTTTATTCATGTTACGAAAAAAGTAACTTGTGCGTACTAGTGCTACAGCTTTTTGTCTAAAGGTGTGGGAACTAAAACCCGCAATTTTAACCTACATAGATACGTTGTCTATGGGCAACGAGGTGAAGACGCGTAATTCCTCGATTCGCGAAAAGATAAAAATAAAGTTCACTAGCTAAACACTCTATCTCCTTGGGGGGGAAATCAGATTTTTAAAAAATATCACTCTTTGGGGAAGATAATATATAACCCCGAAAATTGAAGGGCAAATTCGATCAAAAACCAGTGGGGGGGGGGGGAAACAAGTACAGTTCCAATTGGAAGAAACAGAGAACCAGTAACACGGGTTTTGGCTACTCAAACGTAAGGAAGGGTGGAGGAGTAAGCGAGTAAAGGGCTCAATAAAAAGGGAAAAATGCAAAAAGAACAAAGAACTACGAGAAAGGAGGTAACAAATGTGGGTGGGGGGGGCGGGGGGTTAAATTGGGGGTGGGGTGCGAGGTTCGGTGATGGGGGGGGGTTGGGAGGCCGGGTCGGGAGAGCATGGAATCTGACGGGTCAATGGTGGGGGTGGGTTGAGCGTGTGGGGGGAGCGGGATCGAGCATTTGAGGTGGAAAAAGGATTGCAGATAAACCCAAAATCATGAGGTTTGGTGTGCGGCGGACGAAATCTATTTTAAGTTTACAGAAGAAAAAAGGGGGGGGGGGGGAGCGAGAAAAGAGGTTAAAGCTCGGTAAAATGGGGCTGAAAAATTGAAAGATGTGGGGTCAGGCGCGTAAGCCTTCGCGAAAACGAAAAGGAGTCTGAATACGACTGATTAAGGTGAACTCAGGACAGGGGCTGAATATTGTTACGTTGTTGTGGTAGAACAAAGGAAAAAAAAATCCAAAGTGGAACGCATCATAAAAGTTTTGTGGGGGATGGGAAATGTGAGAAGAAAAAGCTCTTTTAAACTGATAGGGGACCGTGTATTGGCAGTTACCATGCGTATATTGGCAGGTTGTTTGACGGAGTGGAAAAAAAGACGCGGCTGTCCGACAAAAAGGGGCGGAATGCCAAGCAGGTAAAGCTGACGATTTGAAAACAATTAAAATCCATCGCGTGGAAGGTAACAACAAACGCCAGTTTGGGCGGAAATTTCGAGGATCACGCAGGGAAAGGAACGGGACGTTCCCTCAGGGAAGAAAAAAAATATAAAAAAAACATATCAGCTGATACTAAGATAAAAGAAAAAAAAAGAAAAAGTATCTGCCGTTGGAACTTAAAAAGATGGAAGTTCAAAAGACTACAACAACGACGCTGCAAGGGGGGGGGGAACGCAAAAAAAAAAAAGGAGAAGAGCAAACGGGGGGGGGGGGGCACTTCGTGTGAAAAACAAATAAACGCCAACAAAAAATAACCAAAAAGCCACAAAAAATCGAAGAAAATACACAAAAATCTAGATAAGACAATAAAAAAAATAGTCTACAAAATAAAACAGCAAAAGCAAAAACAAGAATTAAAAGAAAATACAAAAATCATACAGAAACCAAACATTAAAAACGAACAAATACAAAAAAATAATAACTAAAGAAAAACCTCAGCGAAAGAAGCAATTCAAAATACAATCATAATCCTAAGACAAGCGGAGGGAACGTTCCGCCTGACGTGGGGGGTAATAAAAAGAAAAAAAACATTCACGCAGAAATTTCATTGCCTAAAGAATATAAATTGTGGGGACTGTCCTCAAAAATCAAAAATGTCGGGGGCGGCGGGGGGGTTTCGAGCATAAAATAAAAAAAAAAGGAACGAGAAATCATTCTTGGGACGGGAAGGGTGGGGGGCCTTTTCAATAGTGAAGGACGATCACTATTTTGCAGGCAAAAATAAACGGAAAGCGCTTTTTGTGGAGTTGGTTTCGGTGGTTGCATGGGAGTCTGGGAAGGGGGGGGGGGGTCGGTGGGGTTTGGTTACCCCCCTATAAGGAATTTAAAAAATAAACGGGTTGTTTCAAAAAAAACCCTCATTGGGGTCAGAGGGAGTCCAACAGTACAGGTATGGGGTGTTCGCCCGCTACTAAAGGGTTTGCTTTCGACTTGCCTCCAGACTTTTGGTAGTGAAGGTTTCTTCGGATCACACTTGGGGTGGGGGAGTAGGGTGTGGAAGAAACAATACTACAAAACAAACATCGCAGGTCAAAATATCAAAACTCACGACCACCCTTTCGATTACCAATCAAGCACCCACTGGGTTTAGTGGAGTTTTCCGCATTCTCCCAAAGTTACACATTTAAAACGGGGTGGTTTTTCTGACGATGCGGTGAACTTTGTGGAGGTGATCTTAGTGTCCACAGTCTTGTGTGGAACTTGTAGCAAAAAAAAAAACAGTGACACTGGGGGGGGGCCGCAAAACTGCTGGGTGCCTCGGAAACGTTTCATTTCAGAATGACGTTGGGGGGGTGCCATTGGCAAAAAGAAAAAAGAAAAAATCAAGACTGGTATTTGAAAAAGAAAACCAGCGCATAAGATTAAAAAAGCAGTACTTGGTGGTTATGGGTTGATTGGGGTATTGGTGTTTTTACAAAGTGCTTGACCCCGCCAAGGGGGTTGCAGGGTGGTTCACTCATTTTGAATCCGACACATTTTGTGGGGGAAAAACGGGACACCGCTCTTTGGCTCTCCAAGTCAGCCTGGGAATTCCCAACCCCCTGCTAACGCTTCTCAGGTAGCCGGGTTCAAAACTCCGTTGGGATCAAAGTAAAAAGCGAAATGGCGGCGTGGGGGGCGGGCGATGAAGGTGTGGTGGCTGGGGTCGTGTGTGGGTGGGGGGGGTAATGCGGGGTGAGTGCCATCTGCTGGATCAGGGATAGAGGATAAGCCGCTGCAAGCGTGCGGGGGTGCTGGGGGGGGTGGGAGATGAGTTGCGTGCAGATTGAGGAAAAAAAAAGCTAGAGAAAGTGTGTGTGACTGTGCATAAACCCCTTTAACTTTATTAAAGGAGGGGGGAAACACAACAAATAGCAATTCGCGAATGGCAGCGATTGTGCATGGGAATCTTATTTCAGAGTTTGGTTTGCAGGAAAAAGTGAGAGGGGTTATCTTTTAGCAACTAACTCGAAATGCACTAACGAGAGTCGTAAAAGGGAGAAGGAAAATTGGTTCACTTTTCTAAAGGGAAGACGGGCAGAGACTCGAAGAACACTTACAACATCGTCATGTCTTAAAGGGCAAAAAAAAAAAAAAAGGCCCATAGGACTGTTCGTTAAAGGGTTATCGGTTGTACGTTGTTGGTCACAGTGCCTAGGGGATAAGACACGCTGCTCCTTCAGTTGGCCTTGGCCTAGCAGCTCAACAAGGATGTACGTCGTGGGGGTTTGTGTAAAAAAAGGGGGTGCTCTTTCTTGCACCTCAGCAGAAGTAGAGGGGGAGTTTGTTGGCAAACAACGCCAAAAGGCGGGTGGGGGGGGGGGGGGGGCGGCTCAGGGGTCCAAGGGTACGGTTCGATAAAAAGGGAGAAAGTCCCAGTGCTCATAAACAAATAATCTCTTCTCAACATAACGGGGGGGGGGGGGGGGTGGGGTGGCTGTGGGGTGAAAAAAAAAAAGGGGAAGAAAAGTATGAGCTGTGGTTCCGTTTATTATACGTGGAGTGAGACAGTTTGTTCGGAAAAAGGCGTAAAAAAGCACGCGAAGAGGAAATACTATCTGACCAGTACCACGAGGAACTGGAAGGGCCCGGGGCACAAGCAAACTTCAGGGGGGACAAATGGCAACAAAATTTCATGAAAGAATTCTAGTACAGGATGTGGAAAAAAAAAAAACGGAGAAAAAGAAGAAGAATCCACCTTCAATGCGTAAGACAAGAAATCCCCAAGGACTGGGAAAAGGCGGCCTAGCCGTTGGGGTGGGGGGGGGGGGGGGGGGGGGGGGGGGGGGGGGGGGGGTGGGGGGGGGGGGGGGGGCGGGGGGGGGGGGGGGGGGGGGGGGGGGGGGGGGTGGGGGGGGGGGGGGGGGGGGGGGGGGGGGGGGGGGCGGGGGGGGGGGGGGGGGGGGGGGGGGGGGGTGTGGGGGGGGGTGGCCGTTTTGGCAAAACAAAAAAAATAAAAAAATAGAGCAATACAACACACAACAAAACTCAAAACAAAAAAAAACAGAAAAAAGATTAAAAAAAACCCCAAAAACACCAAAATAGAAGAACAAAATGAAAAAAACAAAACAAAACAGTGATCAGGGGTGAGGGCGCCGTGAGGGGTCAAAATCACCCGAGGGGAGGTCATCGATGCCGAACCGGGCACCCGCTCCAAGGGGGGGAAAGCTGGGAAGAAAACTATAGAATCCGCTGTTCGGGGGTCAAAAAGGAGGGAGAGGAAGGGGGGGACAGGTCCGGAATCTGAGTGGGGGGAGAGCCAAGCCAAAAAAAGAGGGGAAAAAAGGAAAAGAAATAGACTAAGCCGTATGGCCTCAACAAGAGAACGCCGACTGGTTATGGGGGGCTCAAAAAAAGAGATAAATGGGGGGAGCGGGGGATTAAAAAGGGTGGGGGGGAGGTCAACTAAAAATGACCTCGAGCACATCTCCTTCGAACACTGATACAGGTAGCGATGGAGAGAAAAAAGGGGACAAAAACTGTCTCAATCCGATACACTCAGATGAGAAAACTCGGCCGTTGAAAAAGCAGATTCTGCGCTGTGGTGAGGTCTAAGAAAGATAACGCAGTGTCCTCTGGACCTCGTAAAAGCTCTCCTAGGGGGGTCAGTAACTGGGAATACAATAGTTTAACCCGGGGGGAAAAAAAAAAAGCTAGGTGGGAAAGCGGGAAGGGGGCTTCTTGGATGGGGGGGGGGGGGGGGTGTGGGGGGGGGGGGGGTGGGGGGGGGGGGGGGGGGGGGGGGGGGGGAGGGTGGGGGGGGGGGGGGGGGGGGGGGGGGGGGGGGGGGGGGGGGGGGGGGGGGGGGGGGGGGGTGGGGGGGGGGTGGAGGGGGGGGGGGGTGGGGGGTGGGGGGGGGGGGGGGGGGGTGGTGGGGAGGGGTGGGGGGGGGGGGGGGGGGGGGGTGGGGGTGGGGGGGGGGTGGGGGTGGGGGGGGGGGGTCTGTAAAAGGGGGGGGTCAGAGCTGCGTTAGTTTTCAGCAATCGAGAAGAAGAGAGAAGTTGGTCCCGGTGAAAGACGCGGGGGGTGTCTGACGGGGTTTGGGGAGATGATCAACAGAAAGGTGCTTGTCTCCTCTTGCGAAAGGGGGGGATATGGAAAAATCGGGCCAGAGGCTGGGGGGAAGTTCTCTGGTTGTCGCGGGGGGGAGCAGAGACAGGAGGGGGGAACATGGGGTGCGTCTAAAAAAAAGGAATAGAACTGCCAGAAAGGCGATTTAAAATGCATGAAAGAATACAGTCCGCCATCAGTGGGGGAGGAAACAGGGAGCGTTCCAGTCGCTTGACAAAAAAAAAAGAAAAAAAGGAAAAAAAAAAAAAGAACTGCAGGAGCCCGTGAGAAGTCTCGGGAGCCTCTACATGATTGATGGAAGAAAAAAACAAAAGAAAAAAACCAGGCCCTCTAGTTCTAAGTGTTGTTTCGCGGGAGAAAAAAAAATTGGGCTGCCTCGAAAGAGAAAAGAAATTTTCGAAAAGGGGGGAAAAGGCACGCAGGGGGTTTCAACGAAGTGCAGCGACTATAAAAAACAGCAAGAGAAAGACACACGACAGAAGAATCCTGGGATAAAGGACGAAAAGGTCACGTAGCCATCTCAACAAAAAGAAAGAAAATAAATAAAAGAAAAAAAGTTGGATTGGGGGGGGGGGTGGGGGGGGGGGGGGTGGGGGGGGGTGGGGGGGGGGGGGGGGGGGGGGGGGGGGGGGGGGGGTGGGGGGGGGGGGGTATTCGGCCTCCGTTAAGTCAGGATGTGCAATCTCTTGCAGGATACTAGAAGAAAAAAAAAAAAAACCGAAAAGAGTATTCGGCCCAAGAGCTTTTCCAGGTATAATTCTGTAAAAGGGGGCAGGCCAAGGTTGTTTTCAAATCTAAAGGGGGACTTGGGGGAGGATCAAAAAGTATGGTAGCACATCCGCGTGTGAGGTAAAAGAAAAAAAAAAACATTATGAGAAAAAGGCAGAATGGGGGTGACGTTACGTAAATACAATCGAAGGAATGCACGTATGTCGTAATGCGCGTCCCGGGGGTACGCAAGGGGGGGAAAAAAGTCAAAAGGGAAGCGATGCTTCCCCAGCCGCAGGAATAGACGATGTAAGCCCAAGGGGTTGACTCCTCTGGAATCGTGCTCAAAGGGGAAAAAGAAAGGGGAGCGCAGGTTCCGGCTAAAAAAAAAAAGGGGTGGGGACAGAACTAGGAACGAACGTGCCGCTACGCGTGGGGGTTCAAGGCGAAAGCCGGGGACACAAAGGCTAACGGTGTTTCCGTTACACAAAAAAAAAGGGGGCAGGAGCAGCGCGGGTCAGTTGGTATAAAAAAAAAGAAGAAGCGTGGGGCACAGTTACATCCTAATAAATCTTGGAGGGGGAATTGACAGGGGGGAAAGTCAGCGCCCAGCAGTGACTTTGCCACCTTCTCGCCAGAGTAAAGAAAGAGAAACAAAAAAGAAAAATACAGTGGGAAGGGGGGAGAAGTAGGTGAGTGCGATCTCGATGTCGAAAACAACAAAGTCAAACGGAGGTCACTCAATATCTGGAGTGTCAAAAGAAGGGGAAAGAGGGTGTTGGCAACTAACGCTGGACGTCAAGGACTTCTGAGGGAGGGGGGGGATCGAAGGGGGCAAACAGCAGATTGAGGAGCAAAAGAGGCACAACGGCGGACGAGGTGACGGCAAACCCTTGGCGACGGCCCTCAGTGCAGCGGCATGATAAAGGGACGTAAGGGAGTAAAAAAAATAGGGGTGGGGGACGGCTAGGGAATGAATCAGGGGAGTTCTTGAGGGGGGAGGGGCGAAAGGCTGGTTAAATCAAAAAGGGAAAAAAAGAGGCGCATACTGGCGGAAACGAAAAGAAAGGGGACGCGGCGGAAAAACATGGGGAATACCTCTCGAGGCCAGTAGCACTGCTGAATACAGGGGAAGCGCAAAAAGGGGGTAGCAAGATGACTCGCGTTGAAATAAGGAAGCGAGGAAAAAGGGGGGGGGGAAGGGGATAAAGACGCAGCCGCCCTTGCTGAAAAGGCCAAAAGGGCTCTCACGAAAAGAAAAAAGAATAAAAAAAATGTACAAAAGTCAGAAAGAAAGAAACGAACGGGGGTTGGCTGGCCTGGCGGGGTGGGTGGGGGTTGTTTCGGGGGCCTCAAAAAAAGGGGATAGACAGTCCTGATCTCTGTCGACGGAAGAGAGGGGTGGCCAAAACCGAATCCGGGTGGAAGGGTGGGGAACATTCGGGTGGTGGTCACCGGCCTAATCTCGTGAAAAACTCAAGGAGGGCATAAGGAGGGAAAAAATGGAAGAAGTTATCATGGGCAGGGAAGAGTGCATCTATTTAAGGACTGATAATGCGGGGAAACAAAAAAAGAAGCACCTTTCGGGGGGAACTGTAAGCGGGCTTTCGAAGGTGTTGGTGTGCATGCTGGGGGAAGGGGGGGGGGGGGGGGGTTGGGAAGA
>Ga0179593_1332643_pt1 | contig 19270 bp, 21 predicted proteins | sample CZODoug2_1_08_16_FD_185931 | JGI IMG/M metagenome (GOLD analysis project Ga0179593, IMG submission 185931) | Vadose zone soil fungal communities from Angelo Coast Range Reserve, California, USA - CZODoug2_1_08_16fungal (PacBio error correction) | ecosystem: Environmental > Terrestrial > Soil >...
GGTAAACAAGGACATCTGGCTTTCTAACTTACCTGGTCAGCCGCCGGTCGTCAACAGTTGCCGAGGATGAGAGTCCCCGGGGACCCGCACCCGTAAAAATGTGAAAAGAAAAAGAAACATGCACTCTCAACAAAAATAGGTCAGGGCCCTGGTTCGAAGAGACACAGAAAAGAATAACTTCTCAAAAAGCTGCGCAGGCCATCGGGGAGCACAAAAAAAAGCTAGGGGGGGAATAAAAAGGGAAAGGGGAACAGCCAATTGGGGAGAAGGAAGCGGGTCGATTTCTAGAACCCCTTGAATTCAGCAACTTTGAAAAGACAACCGGAGACGCCCAGTCTCCGTCCATCGCTAGGCAGCACGGGCCGGTTGTAGCCCGAGGAGGAAGACTAAATCAACGAGGGGGGGGCAGTGACGCCTACCCCATTGGGAACCGGCGGATGGATCGCGGTCAAGTGAGGTGGTGGCAGGGACTGCCTGAGTAGAACTTCCCGACAATGAACTTTTAAAGGGGATGAGGGGGGGGGGGATCAGCTTGGGCCGGCGAGACGGGTCTAGAAAGGAACTCGGAAGTTCTAGGAGAGTTGTTTTAAAAGAACAAAAGCATTTTTGAGTCAATCCCTCTCAAGAAAAAAAGTGGAAGAGGAAGCACCAGGCTCACACACAACCAGCACACATTCTCTGACTGGTCAGCGAAGGAAGAGGGTCGCCGGGAAGAGATGATGATAAATCCGACATCTTCCGTCTTGATACACCCCGAAGCCACCGGGAAAAAATAATGGAAAAAAAAGAAATCTCTCTAAACAATCAAAGGGGAGTAAGAATGATTGGGCTTGGAAGCACTTCGTCAACAGGGGGAGGGGAGGGGTGCGCCAGCCGAAAAAAATGGAGCTGCGCAAGGGAAGGCAGAAAATCTTCCTCTCCGGAGGAAAAAATCGTCTGCGCCGCTGGATTGGGACGCCTGGGGTGAGCGTCGAAGACCAATCCTTTCATACGGGGAGATGGGAAAACAGGGAAAATCTTTCTTTGGAGGGGAAAAATGTACGAACCGCGACTTCAACACCAAAAAAAAAAAAAAAGAGTTTGATAGATCTACGGACCAGGGGAGAGTAACAGGTACAGATCAATAAATATTTTGACAACGGGAATGGGGGGGGACGGGACATCAATCCGAACGCGGGACACCAAACCGTTGACCGGGGGGAGACGGGGGAGCGCAAGCCGAAATTTCCACCAAAAAAAAGAGTGCGGCCTGCTTCCACAGTTCGGAGTCGTATTATTGTAGTAAAAGACACAGGGAACTTGCTGGGAAGGTCTGAAGGAGAGAGGGCGACCGACGATCTCGTCGGTGGCGGGCAAATGCCGAATCTTAAATCCTGTGAAGGGAAATCACCGGAAAAGTGAAAATTCATGGTAAAAGAAGCGAGAGCACCACCTATAGATTGTTGTCAGGGTATTGGTATACAAAAAATGGCAAACTTCACTGAGAGTTTCTCCGGTAGGGGAAGTCTGGAACCGTAGAAAAGGACGGTAGTTGGTTTAAGTCGGAATAAGCGTCGAGTGTTGAAACGGCAAGGTTCCTGGGGGGGCGGGGCGCCCGGCAGTGAGAGAGACGGTTGACGAAAAACCGAGGGCTTTTACCAGTGGCTTAAAAGTCCGGATGGACGCTGTGGGGGAGAGGTGCCGTGGAAAAGAAGGGGGGAAGGTTACGGCGTTTGTCGAGGGAGCGAACGTACGGCTGGCGCCCGGGGCTGCATAGGAAGGACAGCTCATTTTAGACCCAATCCGGCCAGGGTATTCAAAGGAATTCCTCAGTAGGGAAAAGGGGGCGGTCTGCTATGAGTTACTCTATTTATTTTGAAAGACGGCCTCGTATGGGTGATAAAAAGTCTGTTGGTTTCTGTCAAAGAGGGTTCCTCTGAAACCAGGGGCTGGTCGAACACAGAAAGGGGGAGGGTGGATGTCCTTGGGAGGGGGGACGTCAGGACGAAGGGAGGCGCTTGGACTTCATAACCGTAGGTGCAGGAAGAGACCGCCGGTGTCCATTGGGGTGGTGAACCGGTAGGACGGCTAGAGAAGGGATCCGTCGGAGGGAAAACTAGAAGGATTCGGGGAAGGAAGGACGTTGTAGGGGGGAGAAAAAGCTTTCTAAGGATAATAGAACGCGGCCGAAAAATAGAGGTAGTTTTCCTATCGAAAAAAAGAAGGAAAGGGTCTTTTTGTGAAGGAAAAACGAGGGATACAGCCTTTTACACGGAAGAAGGAGGCCGTAGGGATCAGACTTTAAAAAAAGGGGCGTTTTCGTCAGCAAACCCAGCCTGATTTTCTTCACCGGTCAAAAGTGGGTGGAGTAGAGCACTCAGGAAAGGTCTTTCCAATAGGGGAGGTTCGCATCAAGAGGAAAAGGGACCGTGATGATGGAACCCCCAAAGAAAACTTGATCAACCATTGTCGTGTCTTACTTATAAGATTCACTCTGAAAAATATCTCCCTTACATCGACATTCTTGGAGCCCGGAGAATGCTCGGAAGGTGGGGGACTGTAAGGGTGGAACTGGGATTTCGGAGAAGGCTGTCAAGCCTTAAAAAAGTAGAAAATTAGAAGGAGAAGACCGACATTCACCTCCATCGTCCCGCGGTACTAAACACTGCTCGTAATAGAGGGAGGGGGGGTGTCGATCGTTCCTTTAAAAATGGTACCGAATGGAAGTGAAGTCACTCGATAAAAAAAAAATGGCTCTTATATATCGCCAATTCACTTTCCTGGAGTTGGGAGTCCAAATGCGCGCTACAGCTGAAGTAGAGCACTCATGGGTCTTTTACTCCGGGGGGCTTCTGTTACTTGCAGATGACGTCGGATCAGTTAACTGGTGAACCGGGGGGGGGGAGGGGTTACCGAACTACTGGGGATTGGAAAACGATGCACAGGAAAAAGGAACCCCCTCTTGCCGGATAATTGGGTAAAAAAACGAAAAATGGGGGGGAGGGGGAGCCCACACAGCCTGCCTTTGGAGGTTCTAAAGAAGCGACATCGAAGTCCAAGATCCGGGGGGGCTACATCCGAAGGAAATTTGATCTCTTTGCAAAAGGGGTCTGAAGAGGAAGGAGGGGCCGAGTCCCGACACCATGTGAAAGTCGCGAGAACTGGGCGACCCTAGTTTAGATAGGCGGGGGCTTCTCCGAAACCCGATTCAAAAGTAGCAGGCGGCGATCCAAGCGGGAAAAAGGAATACCGCTGCGGGAGGGCAACCGGAGGGATGGGTGTGCGGTCACACCAAACTTGGAAAGGGAGGGAAGGGTCAACCTCCATGCGTTCTAAAACAGATCTCAAAGGGTCTCGTCTCGTCGCCCCAGAATCGCCGCAGCCATGAGGGGGATCCAACTACACTGTGAGGAAAGGGGAGAAGCAATGTTACCACTGGTCTGAAGGGTGGTGAGACGTTACTCTATGAAACAGATCGAGTCAACAGGGAAAACGCTCCTGGCGCCTATTCCTAAAGGGGAGGTGAATCAGCAAGAATAAGGAGGTGTAAAGATACGGATGGGGAAAGTGAATAAAAGAAATAGCACAAAAACCCGGTGTTAACCAAGAAACGAACATTACAGCACCTCACACAAGAAGGTCCGGCGATCACCACTCATGGAGGAGGGGGGAGTCATACATGCCATCAGAGGACGTGGACGACGAATCGTGTACCTCTGGGGAGATGATACACGAAAGTCCGATTTGTAGGACTATTATCTCAAAAAAAAGGGAAAAGGGGAATCCAGGCCACTTCAGTATTAGGAGCAAAAACTCGCGGAAGCCACAAGCCGCACTCCACCCTACGCTGCTCTTCCCGAAAAGGGAAAATGGTAAAACTCCGTTCCTGACCCACACGGGGTCTGACGAGTAAAAGTTAAAAGATCACCCTGCACCAGGCCTCTTTCACCAACTCTAAAAGACATAGGGGCCATGAACTCCACCAGTTCTCAAGGAAAAAGGGGGAGGATGGCTAACCTATTCCAAACCGGATCAACTGAAAAAAACGTCGGGGAAAGAAGAAATGGCTTTTGCTCACCAGCCCCGACCTGCTCTTTGGGTTACTCTAGGAAAGGATCAAATTCACGAAGGGGGCTAGTTTTTCGCAACCCGTTTTGAAGAAGGAAGACAGTAAAAACCCGACAAGCGAAGTCGCTCCGCGCTCCGATGCCGCACCGGGATCGGCTTCTTCATCCAAGAAGAAAAAACACGCTGGAGCAAAACACAGGAGGCATCACGGTGTTGGAAGGGAGTGTATATTGAAAACAACGCGATTCGTGGTGGCCGGTCTGGGCTTCGGCCTTGAAGGCAAGTCAAAAAAAAGTAAAAGGTCAGCAATCGGGGGGGGGGGGAAAGAGGGTGGGGGCGACAGTCTTCGCCCCGTTCGCGAGAAGGAGATAAGCCTCGGTTGGGAAGAAGGGTTCCGCCGACAACCCACAAATTGGTGCGTCGGATGATCGCCAGGGTAAAAACTAGGGGGCTTAGGCAGGAGAAAAAAACAAGCAGACTCACACAGCTGGGGAAATACGCGGTCGTCGAGCGAAGCAGATGGAAAAGAGAAGTCCTCTCTAGTCAAAAGTAGGAGGAGCACCAAAAAACCGACGACACGACGCCGTGCTGTACCAAATCAATAGAAAAAACACAAAAGGAAAGGATTAAAAGAATATATGCTTTCAGGGGGTCATCCACTGAGAGTCAAAAGGGGGGCGCGTTTTTAAAAAAAAAACTTGATGTCCTGATCTAGCTCGCGGATCGGCTCCCAATCGGAACTTCATAAAAGTCACTAAAAAACCACGGGCCAAACATGCTGGGGGTTTACATCACTGGAAAAAAAAAGAGAGAAAGCTGAGCTCACCGAGGATTCCGCCGGGCAAACCCTTCTTTCTGTGGGGAGTCAAAAACGAGGAGACTTAATTCAAAAGAAGACGCGACTAGTGAAGAGGGGGACTTTTAAAGAAAACATCCGATTGCTTGCAGGGATTGGCTTCGGAAGGATTCAATTCCTCAAAAAGGAGCACGGACACCTTCATCAGCGGGTGACCGCGACCATTGGAAAGAGGGGGATCCAAAAAAGGGAAACCGCTTTTTTGAAGCGAAACTTCACATCTCTGCTTTTAGTCGGGTGAATCTAGAAGAGAAAAAACACAATTTCCTCTGGGAAAGCAAAGGATATTCGGGAAAGAAAAACTCCTGTAATTCCAATCCCGGGTGCGGACCCATGAAGAGGGGCTTGTTGGGGTTGCGGAGCAGATCACACGCGCATGTCTTGAGGAGAGACATGGACGCGCTGCGTGGGGATCCATTGCGAAAAAAAGGGGGTGATCCGTATAAAGGACAGAACCGAAAAGGAACGCTCGTGGAGGGGTCGTCCTCGCTTGGTTTTGGCACTAGTTGTGGAAAGCAACGGGCCCTGAAGGGGGTGGTCTGTCCAAGGAGTACCATCTTCAAGAATGACCTGGGGTAGGCATTGGGTTTTCAGGTGAACAAAAGGGGGGTAGTGGAAGGGGGGGCGGGTGTCGTTCCTTCTTGGCCCGCGTTACTCTGGGGTTTGGATCCATAAGATAAGTGGAGACGGGATTAACTCGACTGGGCATTCTGACAAAGAAGGGGTTCACCCACATCCATTCGTGTCAGTAAATCTCCCCATCGCTTGCGGGGAAAGACCTGTCTTCTCGGACCTCTGTTGCGGTCTTTTGGTCAGGAAGTGGTGAAACTGTGTGGATGTGAAGGATAATTTCTTTTTCAATTGAGGTGTTACCAAATGGTTGCAGGGGAAAAACGATGGGGGGTTCGGTCAGAGTTATGACTCGGAGCAGGTACACACCTAGGCTGGGCTCGGAATTGAAGAGGAGGGGGAACGTCGGGCTAAGACAGGTTGTCCTGATGTGGAGGTGCATTAGTCGATAGGAGAAAGACAGTCTCCTACCAAACCGGGGGTTAAGAAGGGAATAAAGGGGGAGCCAATAACGTATGAGGGGGGGATTGGGCTATCGCGATGCGGAAAGAGGATGTCGGGGGCCGAAATAGTCTACAAGGCTGGAAGAAATCTGAGAAGGGTGCGATTAGAAACTAACGCGGGTGGGGGGGGGACGCCGACTCTATCCACGGCCCGTGACAACCTCTGCGACCGTACTGCCGCACCGGGCCAGTACTTAAGAGTGTCCGGTTTGGAAAACAATCCTAGGGGGTAAACCTATGGTTTAAGACAATCGTAACCGGAAGAAAGTCAGGGGTAATTTAGAGTTGAACGTGAGAGGAACGATACAGGAAAAGTAGATACACCTTTCAAGGAGGGGAGGAGAACCCGCAGGCCATTCTTAGGGGCGGAAATGGTCTATGTCTACAGCAAAGGGGGCATGAAGTCAAGTCTACAGGGGGAGGGCCCAGAGATCTTGGGCCAGGTTGTTCCTTTCCAGGTGGAGGATCTTAAGCCCAGCGAGGATGGGCAAAGCCGGTCCCAGAAATAATCCGGGGGGAAAAGGGGGGAAAGGGGCAACAGAAGAGTAGCCCCAGTTAAAAAAAAAACTGCGCGACGGCTAGGTCTCTGGGCGAGCGCCGTTTTGAAGACTACCGCGTAAACCGGCCAGGAAGGACTCTCAAAAAAAAAGGGGGATGAAAAAAGAGAGAATGTCGAAAAAAAAGACAGGGAAGCGGGGGTAAGGGCTCAAAACGCAAGGCCGCGGACCCGCGCGAAATCTCCCAGTGGTAAGGGGGCGCCGGGATCGAGAGGTAAAACAAGACAGGGATCCGGGGGAAAAAAGGGGACCGGTCTGTGAAGTAGAGGAGGGTGCGTAAGAGGGGAAACGACTGCAAAAAAACTGAACAACCTTTCCGGGAGGCCGGGGGGGGTATCAAATGAGGTTTAGCCTCCTTAAAGGGAGAGGTCACAAAGACATCTACTGCCATCCAAGGGGGAAGAAGTGGGCTACAGCCCAGGTGGGATGCAGCGGGGATCGGCTAGAACTCGTGTTAAGGGAACTCAGTCGGAAAGAAAGTGAAACAAGGGTTGACCCGAGGACGCTCGGCTTTTTGTTCCTCTAGCTCAGAAAGGTGGAACAGTAGTATCTCTAGACAGGCTGCAGTGCCAAAGACTGAGCACCTGTGTGAGACTTGGGGGTGATGGTCATACAGAGGTGTAGAGCGGTAGACCCAAGATACACGTGTCTCCCAGAAGGTTGCTTGCCCTCGGAGCTGGTCTCTGAGGTGCCCCCGAACGACTAAAGCTAGCGGAAAAGGGGACAACTAGCTGGGTCTCAATTGCTTGGACATGACGTGTAGATGGTCTCTAATGCTCCAGAAGAGGGGGGGGGGGATCCTTCAACAAGCACTACGAACACGCATGGGGCTGCCTACCTGAAAAAAGCACATAACGTTCTTAAATTCGAGAAAAAGAAAGTAATGAGGGGGGGACGATCGCCTAACGACCACAACTACCATCAGTCCCGGGAACCCGAAGGAAACCAGCCATGGCAGCACCTAAAAATACTTTCCTTCTCAACACCGTCTGCAGGCAGTAGAGCCGAGCTCCCATTCATAACCTACTGTGGAAAGCCGCGTTGGCACGCCGCGATTTGGCTTCTTCCACTTAAAAGGGGGCCCGTATTGGCGGGAGGCAGGGATTGCCCTTTGAGCAACTGAACCGAGCTACGGGGAAAAAAAATCAGACGTCACCGCTACTAGGTCCACCCGACGGAACAAAAATCAGGTCACCGCTTCCATAGTTCCAAGGGAAAAGACCGGTCACCGGACAACAAAACCCCATGGGGTCTGGCGACGGGCACCCTGAAGGGCTTATGTACAAAAAGGGGGACTGGACTCAAACGGGTCAACGTTACTAAACACGCAAGGGGGGGGAGTCCCCCAAAGCACGACGGAAAGGAAAAGGTGGTCTCGGTTCTTCCGAATTCACCCTCCCGGAAACTGGGGATCACGCGCTGCCGCAGGGAATGCGGTGCTGCATACCCCACAAAGTTAACTGATGCAGGGAGTAATCAATAGCCGCAAAAGATCCCGGAGGGGGGGAAGAACCCAGGGAATTGGAAAAAAGCCCTTTTCCCAACGCGACGAAGAATTCCAGGTTCCTCTAGAATCCTCGAGGGCCCCCCGGCGTGGGGGACTCGGAAAGATCAAAGAAAAAACGGAAGCGCTGGAAGGGCTCACCGCGGCCCCAAAGGGAAAGTTGGAAAAACCGCGATGCGGGGCGGAGCGGTCGCCCGGTGAAGGCATCGCAGTTCCCTTTTCAATATAGGATATCATCATCGTGGTTAACCCGACCGACCTAAACCTACGCAGTCAATCTTCGAGAAACGGGACAACGCTACTTGGGGGGCGCAGAAAAAAAGCCAAAAAGGTTGCTGTCATCCGAAGGGGGAGAGAGAAAAAAATCTGCACGACCACCAAAACAGCAGCTTGCAGGGGGCGTCGCGAAAAAAACCGAGACTCCCTCGCTCTAGATTGAGAAAGGCCTGCTCACCCTACAAACAAGAAGGCTTACCCATCCTAATCTATAGAAAAAAAAAGGATTGATGAGGAAAATAGGGGGAGGGGGGAATCACGAAGGAGGGTTTCGAAGTTTTGGTCTCCTCACAGGAAGAAGTTATTGAAGATCTAAGCTAGCAGGATCTTCGCCATTTACTGATACCTAGGCGTCGCGCAAAATTTCTTTGGGGTGGATGCAGCGCCTTGTTTAGAGACTAAGAAAAAGGTTCATATCGTAACTTTCTGGTGGTAGGGTCGACAACGTGAACTGCTAAGAGTGGAAGGTTATTATAATCTTCTACTTCTAAAGGGGGGGAAAGAAAAGGTAGAAGTACCACTTCAAATCCGATTTGCAGGTGAGGGGTTGTGAGTCAGAGGGGGACCTTAAAAAGTCGAACAAGCCAAACGCATCTACAGCTGACCCTGAAGAACGTGTAAACCTTGATGAAAGGAGGGTTTGCTAGAGCGGGACTGGGGGGCGTAGTGGAGGTGTATCCTGCCGAAATCAAACCGGACATAAAATCATTATGATCTCGCTAAAATGGAAGAATCGTGGTAGCAACCGAGGAGGGCCAGATCTCAGGTGTTCTAAGAAAGAAACCTGGACGTCCGGGTAAGGCGGGCGATTTCCCCGGAAGCGGGGGGAAAAAAACTCTAAAAGGGTCTGTTCTGGTGAGCAGGGACTTCTTAAAAATAATGTGGGGTAAAGGCGGGTTGATAAGGTCGAAGACAAAGTACAAATAAAGAGTAGTGGAATGGGCTGTCCTCGGCGGGGGTTCTATGGTGAAGGCTTGGTTGCGGTGTGAAGGAGGGGCCCCGTCATGATCAAAGCGCAAACCGTTGACGTACGAAACAGCGCGGGTTTTGTTTCAGGGCCAGGGGACCCGAAGAGCTCGGGGACGCGCGGGTGGGGATTGAGGAAGGCGCGTACCAGTGGTATATGTGGCATTACGTAGGTCCCCAGAAACGGCATCGGACGCTCATATATGAACATCCGGCAATTCAACAGCACGGGCGGTCAGGAGTCGCCGGCAATCGGAGGCTGTAGGCAGATGTAGGGGAAAAAAAGAGAGGGTGGGGGAAGAGGAACGTCTTGGGAGAATGGTGGGGGGAAGGCGTTCACCACGGGCGCCGTAGGTATTTTCACGGAGGAAGAGGCTTGTGACGGAAGCCCCAGGTCAGCCTTTCCATTCAGCCCGGTATTGCTCCTTCCAGGGAAAAGGTGAGTGTATTTGGGAACTTCTAGATCAGGAGCGGGCGTCCTAGCGCCAAAAGTTAAGAAAAGGTTCTGGTTTGACAGGTGGCTATAGAGGATTGCGTCAGGCCGAAGAGAACGACCGCGGGGCCGCAATCTGAATATAACGGTGAAGTTGGAACAAAAACGCTTGTGACCGAAACCTCAGAGCTCCGGAGCCTCTATTAATTACCGAGATTGATGGGCCGGACTGTAAACTCTATGGTGTCCTGGGGTTCTGGAGAGAACGACCCCAGACGGGCGTAAAAGATAGGGTGAGTGACGGAGAAAATTGTGCAAACAAGGGGTGATGAAAGGTGCAACGCGGTCTTACGATCACAATTCAAGAGGACACTGGACCGTCTGGTGGAGCCCCGCTTCCAGTCGGCAATGAGGGCGGAGTCGGGAGGGAACGCAAGTTCTTATTAATAGGGTCCATAGAAGTTATTTGAATCCCTGCCAAGAAAAAAAAAAAAAAAAAACACAAAAAAACACAACAAAAAAAAAAAAAACACCAACTGGGGTGAGGGGTGGGTGCGAGGGGGGTACGTGGGGCCGGGGGTGGGGGGGGGGGGGGGAGTGGGGGGGGTGCGAAAAACTTACGTGGTGGTTTGGAAAATTCCACGCGCATCGGTTCAACCCTCCAGTTTTCGAAGGAGAAGGAGAAGAACCGACGTGCAAAACTATCCCTTCTCAAAGGGGAGAGATCTGAGCGAGGGAATAGGGGTTCGGGGGCCGTTTTGAGTACTACGCAACAACTGGGCGAAGAGATCTCACACAACTAGAGTAGGAAAATAGATGAATCACGCCCTTCAGGCCGCGGGAGGTACGTCGCAAAAAAAGCATATCTGAATTTACCAGGCTCAAGCTCGGCTAAGTGGAGTACTCACAGGGCGGTTTCACGTAGGTCTTACGAAAAAACGGTAGAACTTTGGGGGAAGAAAAGCTGGTATAGAGCGATTACTGTCCTTCACTCTGCTCCACTAGACGCACGCCGCTGGGGATATCAAGAAACTTGGACCAAACTTAAATGACTCCTCCTACAATTTCTCCAAAAAAGGCCGACTAAAAAGAAAATAGAAGAGGTGGCCGCCGGTTCGAAATCAACAATGGCCATTCATCGTTTCAAAGGGGGGGGACGTAATACGATTGGGAAGAAGATCCAAGCCCTTGTCCAACGCAAGAAAAGAACCAAAAAACTTTTAAGAAGGGGTGAGAGGAGCTCCGAAACCGAGGCAACCATGACCAGTGGCGATCCGGATCCGGGAGACTCAAAGGATTTGATGGAGGGTTCGGGGGCATCAACCCAAACCCAGAATTCTAGGCGGTCGACCCCAGTCAAGGTGCTCCTCGAGCTGGGGGCAGACCGCTGGAGAGGTCTCGGAGGAACACCTACATCTCCTCCGGGCCTGACGCAAGGATCCAAGAGCATGGGAAGTTTCACTTCGGGGACTACGAGAGAGAAGCATAGAGGGACGCCGGAAAAGAAAATCAAGGAACCCTCCTCTGTCTGCCTGAAATCCAAGGCGTGAAAGGGCAAAGAGAGGCAAAGGCGGGAAACCTCTAGGAAGGAAAAAGTAATGAAAAAGAAGAGAAGAAATCGGAGGCACAGGCGGGGTGAACCCAAGCGAGACGAAACCTCACACAAGAGTTAAAGATCACCACCTCGAGAGGGAATACCGCAGGCAAGGAATCACCTCCTACTGGGGGAATTAGAAACGGTCCCGCCGCGCTGGAAATAATGACGAATCTTGGGACCGGAGGTTTTGAAAGAAAGCAAAGCTTTCTACATTAAATAAAAGGGGAGGACTACAGGCGTCGCGCCATCTCAATGCGAGTGGGTCAAAAAGTCAAACCCTCGTCGAGGTACAGGAAGGAAAAAAAAAAGGAACTTTAAAAAGGAAGATTAGAGGTTCAACCGTCTCTCTTTGATCCTTTCACCGAGAAACCACAAGCTTTCTGAAACTAGCCATCTATTCCTACAGAAACAATGAAGGTAACGAGGGGGATAGGGCTGGAAAAGGAGAAACAGCCCGGAGCAACATTCTCAGTCCTTAAGGAGGGACCATGCGGGGTTTCTAACCATCACGCAGACGGCGCGGTTTTTCCCGCTGAAAGAAAAGCGCACAGCATTCTACAGGAAGGGAGATTGGGGAGACCCCTGGATGGGGAATATTCAAAAGGGCCGTTGCCCGACCCCGAGCACATGAGCGCTAAAAGAGAAGGACGGGGGGAAAGGACGTGGGGGATAAATGGAGAAAGGGAATCCACTCTCCCAACCACTGGCTCATTCCCGACACAGAAAAGAAAAGGTTCACTTGAGGTAAGGAGGCGGTCACCCTAGGTTCAGGGGGGTCGGTCGGCTGAAACTTCGCCGCCAACTTTTCCATATCTGAGAAGAGGGGGGGGGGTACCGATGGACCTGACCCACCAGGGGGGAGGAGGGGAGAGACGAAACTACTCGGGGGAGCTGGAGAGCTGAACTTGGTTTGATCAAGAACATGCGGTCTGAAGAAGAGAAGGAAAGGCGGGGGATGAAGAAAAAAGGAAACCCCATTACTGGGCCCGCAAAAAGGGAAAGAAGGAGGACGTCGGAGGGGATAAGGGGCGCCGATCCGCTCCGCCTGTCTAGATAGACACGTTCGCAGAGGTGGGGGGGAAAACCCCGGGGAAAAGTGACCGACACCTTGCTGACCAATCAAAAGAGATCTTCTCACAAAAAACTGATGTTTTCTGGGGGGGGGAAAGACACGTGCGAAATCACCTTTTGAAAGGGGGGTGCTCCGCGAAAGTGATTTTGCGATAGAGAAGAGGGGGTGATCGGGCGAAAAAAGAAAAGTACCTCTACGACCTTTCTCTCCACTCGTGCTGGTGTGGGCATCTCCTGGGGGGGGACGTAGAGAAAAAAAAAGAGGCGAGGATGGACCGACCAACTCGTCACGGAGGAAAAAGAGCGGAAAGAGACCTTCACCTATTCGGGGGAAGAGGAGATACTGCGAACAGGGGTCGATAGGAAGATTGAAAAAGATACCCGCTGATGATCAATCCGATTGCTTTGCCTTGACGGTTGCCGTTAAAGGAAGAAGACGCCTGGAAACCACTTCTCGAGGTAAAGGTCTTCCCTTGGAACTGACCCGGGGAAAAAAGAGGGGGGGGGAGAAATACACGTCGGGGGGGGGAGGGGTGGGCTTCGGAGTATGGATAAGAAAAGAAAAAGGAAAACAACGTTCCGGGCAAATATCTCGTCTACATAGGAGTTCTTTTTCTGGACCACTTAAAGATGACGACTCGGGGGAGAAAAAAAATAACAGGAATCTTCTTTATGGAGGTCCTGAGGAAATCATAAAAGAGAAGTTTCGGTTGCTTAGAAACAGGGGGGGAAGGAGCATCGGGGGAAAAAAAGTTGCTCTCACTTTACCTTTCTAGAGAGAACTTCCTTCTCACTTTGGAGGTGTGATGCATATGGGAGTTGAGAGGGTTTTTGCACTAAAGCACTGGTGCCGGGTTGGGGTGGGCGCAGTACAGAGAAGGAAAACGGGACCTGGTCCATTGTCATGTGACCGTGTGGAACTACCGAGGGAAGTGTACCGCTACGGTGGGATTGAGGGCGGGTGGCCTTAAAGTCTGTTTAGGATGGCGAAGAACTGATAGTGGTTCTATGTTGAACGCAAAGAGGAGGGAACCAGAGAGAGAAGGGGACTGACCCATCGGCAAAGTTGTTTTAAGAATGAAAAGGGGGGATGGCTATATTAAAGTCTCCGGAAGCGAGATCTGGAGGGGAGAGTTATTACGGCTTCGCGGGTTTAGAAGGATTATTGGGTTGCTGGGGAAGATGGCTTCGGGTGTACATGGGAAGGATCAAGATGGTCTTTGATCGAATTCGTGACGGGAAAAAAAACCTCCGTGGTGGGAACGCTGAACCATTGAAGCCCAGTCATCAGTGAAAAAGTCCATATATGGGGGCAAGTTTTGGGGGGGGAAAGGGGACGGGCTTCGATCTGGCGATCTGTGGACCCGTCGAAGACACGAGAATTGAAATTAAAAATGCTTCTCCGCCTAGGAGGGTAGAGCGAGGGGAGGAGCGATCGGTGGAAGGGGGATGAAAGCGACCCTGAGGGGGGGGATAACATCGGAGGTGAGTAAGAAGGGGAATGATGGGGACCATCAGCTACGCCTCTTGAAAAAAGGAACATCACCCAGCTCTATCCCCCTATCAACTTAGCAAGACTTCAGTTCATCCTTAAAATTGACTCTTTTGTCCGAACGGCCGGAAGAGACCCCTCCGAGTTTCGTAAAAAAGAAAAATGGGGTCCATTTGTGAGTTCTGAGGACATTTTCACATGCGGAAGAAAGGTCTTCCACGCGTTGAGTCGAAGTCCCATTAAAGTAAAGGGGGGAGATTCCACCTGGCCAGGGGGAAGGATCCACTTCGCAAAAGCTATGCTGGTACATGTCACGTGGTTAAGGGGGGGGGACTCATAAGGGACCACCAGTTCCAGAGCTGAGGGGCCGGGGGGGCTTTCTGCGGGGGGGGGGGGGCCGGGAGGAAATATTAAGCACAGGTCAACCAGAAGGCACCCGGGTTGCGCACCTTATCCTCATAAAAATACATTCACATCGAGAATGCATCAAAGGAAAAGGAGCGATATCGCGGGGGGGAAGATTTGTACGAGCGTTCTGTTGAGTACAGAAAGAATTAAAGAGTTAATTCAGAGAAGATAGAGATCACACACAGGGAGGGGGAGGGGGGGGAGTAACAGTAGGAGATATCTCAAACATTTCCTCGGGTAATGCGGTCAGTAAGATGCCCTCTCTACAATCTGAGTCTGCATGGTCGGGGGAAAAGAAGACGTGGCCTCGGAAGGATTGGAAAATGTAGGTGGCTAAAGCGGACCGGGGCGCGGGGTGACCGGAGGGGGAAAGAAATAGCGGGGGGGATTAGAGTTCCTTACCCAGAAACTCTACCGGAAAACACCTGGAAGTCGCAGTGGAGAAAGGTAAGGAGGGGTAGGACTTTGCTGAATAATGGGAGGATAAAAGGAGAAGACGAGAAATGCCGGGTGGAACAAAGGGGGGAAACACAGAATTTTCACCGTTGCCGTACAAAAGAGGGGGGAAAAGCCGAAAAAGGAGAAACAGGGTGCCCAAGGGACTACAAACAATAAAAAGGTGCCCATAAGGTGACGAAAAACCCATGCTGGTGAAGCTTATACCGAAAAAAAGGGAGGGGGAAAACTAGTACAGGGAGAAGCCAGTTCGGTAGCCCTCGCGAGGCAGACACGTATTGGAAAAGCAGCGAGGTTCGTTCCCCAAGAGGGAGGAGGGGGCTGGTCTACCCAGGAACAGGGGGAGAACGCGACGAGATTTTAGGTCTCGGTCTCGTAGGAAAAAAAATCGCAAACTCCATAGCTAGACAAAGACAACGAATAATCCTTCGAAGTTCACTGGAGGAAGGTTCCGTCTCAGGTACTCTAAATGAGAAAGTAGACGCCGGCAAATGAACAATACCCGTCTGGAACCCCTTACGAACTGCGGAGAAGGCGTGCATCGGGGGATGAGTGGGAAGGCTAAAGGAACCGAAATGGGAGCGAAAGAAAGCGGATCCACGGCCACAGGTGTACCCTAATTAAACCATCAGGAACCTCAAATAGACCCAAATTAAGGAGGAAAATACCTACCTCCGCGAAGAAGGTGCCCTTCTCCTCCCTAGGACCTAACGCTCTGTGAATAGTAGGAAAGGAAAGGCAGGGGGTATATTGTGGGAAGGGGGAAAAGAGATTAGCGGTCGTAGTGGAAATGTCATCTTTGATCCAAGAGGTCAGTAAAAAGCGCATGCCACCGGAGGGAACCCCAAAAGGCCCAAACCCGCCGGCACGCCACACATCCAGTCTTAAGGGGAAACTGGACAGGGTAAAACGGGATTGGCTGAAGTCAGGGAGGAACTCTTCTTCTACTGGAAAAGGGGTACAAAGAAAACGGCACCAGGGTCCAGTTGCAACAACTCTCAGCGACAAACTTCAACTACTAGTCCGGCCGGGTCTAGAGAAAAGGGATCACCAACTCACTTAGCAAATGAGTCGGGATGACCTCAGTCATGCTGGCACATCCAAACACGGGGGGACTTTGGTAAAGAGGTCTTCCGAGATAAAGCAGTCAAGGGAAGGGGAGGTTCTAAACAAGGGGGGATAAGGAGGAGCCGTTGCCCTACCCAAGAACTGAGGGATATCAAGGGGCTCCTCGCTCACAGAGGGGGACCTTAAGGTATCTTCTTCGGAGTAAAAAAAAGGAAAAAAAAAAAAATATCCTACTCAAAAAACGTGAAGGAGACCTAGTACAACCTCTTTGCATCATTTTGGAAAATTCTTGACAAAGTGGTAAAAGGGGAGGGCCCGAGAGAGGGGGGGGGGGGGAAGGAGGCGGCGTCGTCCTTGTAGGCCTTAGCCGAAAAAATTAATTGTCAGAATTGGTACTCATCTTTTTTACCTGTGGGGGGGGCGTCCACCTGGTTAGCAAAACAACGACTCAAGGAGGGAGGGAGTCTCTGAACGGTTGGAAAAGAATCAGGTTCGTCGGTAAAGACCTCGCCTACCGCTTTTCTCGAGGCGAAAATGGCAGAAAAACCAACCATCACAGCTTCTCAAAAGGAAAGTCGCGGCATTGCGGTTTTCCTCCTGCCGCTAAAATAGGAGGAGAAAGAGTCTTCCATCACCTGCTTTAGTATGCACAAAAGAACCGGGACCGACGCCGTGCGGACCCAAGAAACTCTACGGAGTGAGAAAAGAGGAGAAGGAATGTGAACAAGCGTCTTTCCCTTTCTGAGGGTTCTCCTCAACGCAGTAAACTTAGAGGAAGAGGATGGAAATCAAGAAAGAGCCTTCACGAGGGAAAAGCTGGACGAAAAGCTGGTGACGGGGGGGGGTGGTACACTCTTGGTGAGGAGAATCAGATAAAAAATTCATCGGGGGGAGGGAGGATCGGCCAAAGAGTATTTCTGCGGGAAAAAAGGGAAGCTACGCGACACAGTATTACGGTCCGAATATCGAAGGACTACTTCCAGGTAACCGGGACACACGCTTATTATCAAACCTGGATTTGACAATGGAATTGCGAATCAAAAAAGGGGGGACTACAGAAGACCTGAAAAAGCAGACTGGTAAAGGCCTGGAAGGGAAGAAAGTTTCCCACCGATGAAAGCGTGTCGGACGGAAGAGGAGTTCAGGGGAGGAGGAGTAGTGGATGCGGCTCGCTGCCGCGGAAGAGAGGGGGTTATCTCGGGAGAAGGAGCCGTTCTGGGTTAAGAAGGTCAAGAAGGGTGAAATAACTCGGCCGGGAAAGTAGGAAAGGCGTTGAGAATTGGACTCCGGGAAAATTAAACCAGCCTTGTCGGGGTGGAAACACCAGACATGAAGAGGAGGTCGGTGAAGGGCTAGCGGGCGGGTGATATTGCCGAAAAAATAGGACACAAGGAAATCGGGGTCTTGACTGGGGAGTCCTTCCTTCGTTTGGAGGGGTGTTGTGGGCACAGGGGGTTCAGGGGGGGAGGATGGTGGAACCACTTGACACACAGGCATGACCGTTGACGCTACAATACCTTCTGGAGGCGCATGTCAAATAAGTAGTTAACCTGAGAAGGGGGGGGGGGACTGGGCGGGGCTTAAAAAGCGGTGCGAAAGGGTTCTCGGGTGAAGTACTGTTGTAGAACCTGGTTAACGCAACTAGTTTACAAAACGCGAGTGCCTGACCATAGGGAAACGTCAGGGGGGGAAGAAGGGGCCCTCTCTGGAACCTAAGGAGAGGCCTGCACCTTAAGCGATTACTCGAATGTTATTTGAAGAATCCCGGCCGGTGGGCCTTACGTCTTGTTGGGACGGAGAGAAAAAGGAGGGTCCTTCTGTTGTGAAAAAAAGGAGAAGGGGGGGGGGGGAGAAAGAGGGTCTTTTCGAGGGTCTTTCGGGCCGCGGAAACCGCCGGGATGCCGGTCTCCTTTCCCAAGGGACATCAAGGTCGGTTGAACCATTGATGGGGGGGGGAAGGGCTTCAGGGGAAAGAGGTGAGGAGAGGCGTACCTTCTCAATACACGAATAACCCTCCGTATTCGTTGTCGTGGAGATGCTAGTGCGGTGCGTCCTATCGGGCTGAATAGACCGCCTCTTTAGAAAGGCGGAAAAGTTGTAAAAGGGAAAGGGGGGGAGACCTCCGAGAAAGGAAAAAGAGTTGGATAAAACGCACCCAAGGAGAATAAATCAAGGAAACTGCTGCGAGACAGGAACCGGCCAGCCTGTCGTGTGCCATCGTTGGATTATATCAAAGACCCCCCGAAGGGTTTTTCAGGTAAAAAGGGGGCGCCCAGTTTTGATGCGTTTGCAGTGCTCGAAGTCGGGAGTCCCGTAGAGAAAGAAAAAGCCCGAGAGTCACCATCCTGAAAGGGGACAAAGGGGAAAAATAGGATTCTTCCAGGTCTATGGAGGCGGAGGGGGAAGAACGGACACCGGTCAGAGGAGAAAAATGCCCATTCCTTGATCCCGGACCTGCAGAGAGAGAAGTTTTCCGGTGCGTTGATCGGGGGGAATAGTACGCAAAAAGGAGAGCGGGAAAAAGAATGTCACCCTTGTCTCCATGAGGCACCCCGACAGGGCACCCGAAAGCGATCACGGCCTTCGAAGGAAACATCGCTGGAGGCGGTCAGCGGGGGGAGAAATCTTTTGAACAAGCATTAAAAACTAGGAAATTGCTGAGGGATAGTCAACAAGGAGGAGGAGGAAAGGGGGCCCTCACTTGTAAGCTGGTAATTTTTCTAAAAAAGACCGAGAGAAAAATATACCCTAGACTAAAAGCATCGCTCAGGTGTTATGTGACGGAAGTCGCTTGAGGGGCTTGAGGCTTACCAGGGGGGAGCAGGGGTGAACCAGAGGGGGGGGACCGCTGGTAGGGGGGGGTTAAGGTAACCTTCACAGAAACAACTACCGAAAAACCTGCACTCCCGGGGGGAGAGAACTGTCTAGAGAAATGGTCGCCAGAAGTCCGGTGAAGGCTAAAGAGAGGAGAGGACATTTCTCATCCGCCGTGTGGGATAAAACAACCTTCCCTTGGTTTCCTCTAAGGGGGGGAGCGGTGAATCTCGGGAAAGAGGGGGTGTGGGGGGGGGGGGGAAAAGGAAAGGGACTTTGACAAAGGGGGAAAGGGAGGGAAGACAAGAAAACCTGGTGCTAACCATCGGAGACAAACTCGAAAGGTCTGCGGAGATCCGAAAAATAGGCCACCCGAGTAAATGCTGAATCCATGCTCCGCCAGAAAGGAAGATTTTCTGAAAAAGGAAGTGATCGGAGAGGTGCGTTCATAAACACCAACTGCTTAGCAAGGTCGAAACTCATGACAACGTTTCTCCCGAGAAGAAGGGAGCCCGCGGTACTAGTAGGAAACAGACTCGGCCGGGGCCAGAAGCGAATAGAAGACAAAAATACGGCCTGGAGCAGGCATTTTCAAAAAAAGTACTTTTAGGGACGGAACACTGGCGCCAGATCGAACGTCAAAGAAAAGAGG
>Ga0179593_1407412_pt1 | contig 19270 bp, 23 predicted proteins | sample CZODoug2_1_08_16_FD_185931 | JGI IMG/M metagenome (GOLD analysis project Ga0179593, IMG submission 185931) | Vadose zone soil fungal communities from Angelo Coast Range Reserve, California, USA - CZODoug2_1_08_16fungal (PacBio error correction) | ecosystem: Environmental > Terrestrial > Soil >...
AAAAGGGAATAGTCCCGGGTGGATGTAAAAGGAACGGGGAAAGAAAACCCACCAAAAAACAACAAAGAGACCAAAGGGAGAAAGAACTGAGTTAAAAAAAAAACAAGGGACGGACAGGGAAGTACATTACGAAAAAAAAGTCCACCGAAAAAGTGGACAATCCAATAGGGCCAACGCAAAACAGAAAAAATAAGAAGGGGAAAACAACTCAGCAATACGGAAGAGTTTGCGCAAAAAAGGAAAACACGGAAAGACAACATTGAAGGCTGCTTCGGAAAGACAAACAAGGGGAAACGGCCGGCAAAAACAAAGAAGACGGGTACCAAATCGGGAAAGGGCCAGAAACAAATTGAAATGAAGGGCAAACTAAATGTGCACGGTGATCAGAACGGCGACACACAAATACAACAAACGGGGAAAGGACATCCAGGTTAAAGTGACAACGACCCTCAAAGAAATGGATTAACAAGGGGACCTAAATACTGAGACTCAGCGGAAGGCCGGGGGACGGGAATACATGGGGGGTGTCAATCAGGAGGGGACAGTTGGAAGCCCGACAGCACAACAAACGTCAGAACCGTGAGTCGTGTGCAAAGAGCTGAAAACCTGGATCGGAAGCAAATAGGGGGAATAAAAAGAAACAAGGGGGGTTTCTGCATAACACAAAAAATATCAGAAGGGGGGCAAGGACGACGTAAAACGCAAAAAAGCCTCACAAGAAAGGGGGAAAGCAAATGGTTTAACCAAGGGGTTACGGTAACGTGTTTGACGGGGTAAACATCGGGGGGATGTGTTCGCGAAAAAAAGAAAAATTATAACACTACTGAATAGAACCAAACTTAAGGTGTCTATGAGGGGGAGGGCACAATTTGGGGCTTTCAGGGGGCGCAGGAACTGAAAAAACCGTAGAGGGACTCACCGGGGGGAAACGAAGTTTTGACGTTTAGACCTCGTTGCATGAGGGACCTAAGTTAGTGTGATGGGGCCCGGGAAAGGGAGATCAGGGGGCTATGAAAAACAAATTGAAAATAGTCAGCCGCAACAGACGGATGAGTAAGCCGAAAGATCCATTTCCGCTGACTTTGAAGGAAAAAGAAGGGATGGGGAAAAAGGGAAACAGGCAAATAGGTGGACGACTCTCAATCAAAAGTAAAGAAACCAAGGGGAAAAGAGGGGTCAAAAAAACACCAAAATGAAAAGAAGACAATCAACCAGGGGAAACAGGTCTTAAAAAGATTACACAGAAAAAAAAAACCTGTGACGCTCTGAGAAGGCCAAAGGGAAAAGAGATGTTTTCTGGCGGGGGGGGTTTGTTCCCAGGGGCGTGGTAACCAGGGTGGTTCGGGAAGAGCAGCACAAGGAAAAAACCACACTAAGGGGGGAAAAGGAAGACGCGTGAGTCAGGCTGTAGTCTCACATAACAGAAAAAAAGTGGGGAAGGAGGGAGTTGGGCCTCTATTATTCACAAAAAAGCACAATAACGGAATAACAAAAGACTACACAAAACAAAAATGAAACGGGGGAAACACCAACGCAAACAAAGCAAAAGTGGGGAAAGGTTTGCCACATAAGCTTTTTTGGGGAGAGGGCAAGCATTTAAATAAAAGAGGCAAAGCTGGGCCACGCATAAAATGCTAAGGGGTATCAAAAGAGGTGGGGAATTGCCCGCAAAGGGGGGGAAAAAGAAGCGCAGACCCCAATAACCCAAACAAAGTGCTAATGTTAAGAAGGGGAGCACAGGGGGGGGACTGGTATTGAAGGCGGCAAAAAAACCAGTCAGGACTTCGGGAAAACACTAAAGGTCACCACACGGGAAGTTGGACGAATGGATTGGGAAAGAGAAGACCCCTGAGGAGTCCACCGGGGGGGAACGGCCACCCTGAACCCGGCAAATAACTAACGTACAAAAAAAAACGTTTGCAAGAAAGGACCAAAAAAAGGGACTTCTAGCGGACAGGGCCCACTTGTGGGCGAGTCAATGGGCGCGGGGGCCTTACTCTCCTGGACCTGAGGAACAGTGCCAGTGCTGAGATGAAGAAAGGAACCAGTACAAACAGAAGAAGAAACCGGAGCAAGAGATCATCAATGAAAGGGGGGAAAAACCAAGGTAAGTTTGCTGATACGTGTTACAGCCTGCTGGGCCACAGAGGGAGGACGATGTTAGGAGAAAGGTTGCGTGGACCCACAAAGTGATAGGCGGGGAAAGAAGAAAGGAAAGGGCGCCCGAAGGAAAGTGTCAGGCCAGAAAACAGTTCGGATAAAAGCTGCAACGCAAAGGGAAAAAATGGGGGGCTTCAGGGGGAATCGGTGGGCCACGACAGGAGGGGGGACAAGGGTGAAACGCACATGCAACAAAAAAGGAATTCCTGGCCGCGAGGGGAAACACGGGGGCAAGCGCCAAAAGGAAGAGATGAGAACATCAGACCACAGAAACAGTTGGAATAAAACTATCCTGGGCGTGTTCTGTCCGAAAAGGGGGCAAACAAAAATGGACGGGAAAAAATAGAACAGGACCATGAAGCAAAAACCGGGGGGAAGAACAACAAGGAACACCAGAACGAAAAAAAAGAAAAAAATGCTGCAATCAGCAAGATGGTGTGAAAAGAAAAAAAACACAAAAACAAGGGGGAAGAGAAAGGGGAAAACCGTAAAAAGGGACCAAGCGACAACTTAGAACCGTTAACAAAAATGACCGAAGGCCTTAAGAATTAAAAGTATTGAAAAATGCCCCGGTACACGGAGGGGGGGATAGAAACAAGTCCAACCAATGGGGTACTGGAATACATTGGCCGCAAACGAGTTTCACTAGATGGGGGGAAGCAGGACAAGAAAAGGATGGCGAGCTGCATCGATGTAACAACCGAAGCAGATAAGTTGAGGAAGAATGGAGAAAAGGACACCAGGATGGCCAACGACTAAAGGGGGGGGGACAAGGGCGGGCCCAGGGGGGACAAAACAAAGGAAAGGGGGGTGTGAAAACAAGGAAGAACAAAATCGGCAGGTAATACCCTGCTCAGGGGAAAACAAGAGAGGGGTTAGGCCGGGTTACAGAAACATCTTTACGATAGGGGAAAAAAAAACAAGATTACCAGACGGGAGAATAAACGGAGGGAACACACCGGGCCTGTGGCGGACTGAAAGGGGTCAGCGTACAAGAAGGGGGAAATGCCAAAACAATAGGGGCTAGATCAAGTCGCAAGGACAAAACAAAACCAAAAGAACTTACAAGAAGACGTGTGGGGGGCCGACACCAAAAAAAAAAATAAAAAAAACAGAAACGGATGAGAAACGGGTACCAGTGCTCGAAAATGACCGAGGTGCGGGACAGCCATAAAAACCAATCTGTCACCTCAACCAAAACAAATGCCCCAAGGAAGGGCGAGCAGAAGGTTGGGCTAAAGGGGGACAAACAAGAACAAAAAAAACTCACGCAACTGGGGAACAAAACCACCCCCAACCAAGATAAGGGGGTTAAGAAGGAAAGAGTCGGTGCCGGAAAAAAGGGAGGGGTGGTGAACACTATATGGACTCAACAAAAAGTTGAGGAAAAGAGGAGGTAACACAAAAAAAAAGGGCCAAAACTACAACGACTCAAACTACCACAGGGGAACGGGACGCAATGAGGTTGGCAGGGACAGGGTGAAAGGGAGTGGGGGAAAACGCTGGAAAGTGACACGACCGGGGCATTAATCGGGCAGCAACAAGAAAATCGAAATGGTCGCGGAGGATCAACAGTAACTTGCCTAAACGAATTGACTAAACAACGAAGTCGACAGTGGGGGGGGAACAAGGAACGAAGAAAAACGGACGGTCACTCCGAAGAAATTAAAGGACCGAGGGGGCACGGCTGTAAATCCGGGAAAAAATTGGGGTTAATACATAGGCGATTGCCGGAAGAAGGAATGTTGTGGGTAGGGGAGAACGTCCTGCAAGCACAGATGTCAGGGGGAAAAAAGGAAAATCCACAGTAACGGGGGGGTATGGGATTGCCGGGCCGGTGAACGAGGACGGGGGATGAAAAAGCCTGCGTCGCAGACCAGTGGGGGAAAACAGTCTAGGAAAATACACCGGGTAAGGCGCATTGGCTTCCCATCAACTGGGACAGTGGTGAGCGGCAAAGCAACAAATATGTTGACAGGGTAAGTTCACCAAAAGTTGAAAGGGGGGGGGAGGGCAACGCTGAGAGATAGAACAGAAGAAAAAAAAGCAGGATGAGTTACGTGCGAAATGACCAAAAACGAGGTGAATCTCGCCACAGATCTAGCCATATGGGGCAAAGGAAGATCCAGGGGGTTAATCGCAGGGGGGAGAGAAGCACGGTGCAGAGGGTCGGACGGCGGGGGTTTAGAAAAAAAAGGGTGAGTCGGAGAAACGTTCCGAGGAAGTATCGTTAACACAGGGGTGCAAAAAGGGGAAAGGGGGGCAAACAAGGGAAGGTAGCGTGAACTCAAACAGAAGTTCCAGGGGCAAAGTAAACACGTTCACAAAATATGAGGGAAAACACATTCCAGCCGTGAAATCCCGGAGGAAGAGGATGTTCCAGCCACAGCAAGAACAACCCTGAATCCCAGCACCAGATGGAGGGAAACCGAAAAATCCCAAAAAATTGATGGCCGGCACTTCGGCCCAGGAAGGAAACTCGGACCGCCAACGAACATCCAGGAACGAAAACGCAAGGGGAAGATAGGCCAGAAAAAAAACAACAAGTATCAGCACACACCTTCGCCTCTAACATAAGGGGTCAAATGCGCCGACGGTGCGCGGATGCCCCATAAATAAACACAAGGCACAAAAGGTTAAAAGGGAGTGAGTCATAACGCAAAGAAAAAAAAAACGTGAACGGGAGGAGATCACCCGTTGGCAAGTAACTTTCGCGTGATTATGCACACTGTCCTAAAGGTTCCGGGGGAAGGAAAAAAACCCATCACTACTTGAAAAAAAAATGCCAACGGACAACACAAAGAAATGGCATGTCTGAAACGACAAACGTCTAACACAAAGTCCACGCATCGCGACAGACCAGCACGCAAAACCAAAAATACAGGGGTCACATACAAAAACAGGGCAAGCCAACCATCAGGGACAGCAAAAGGACAGTAAGGAACCAGTGGTTCACAAGCCCCCAAAAAAGTAAGACAAGGCAAGCAAGACAGAAGGACCACCCCGTCCAGAGAAGGAAGGTGTGGCCCTGGGTTTGCAGTGTGAGGCGAAGAGACGAGGTAAACGAACGAAGCAAAGGAACACCGCCACGCACAAATACTATATAAACAAAATCAAACGTAGTCCGCATCCTGTTGAACACAGCGCGTGCGGAACAAAGAAAAGAAAAAGAAAAACGCCCGACAACAAAACCAGACAAGGACACCATCGGGGGAGACATAAATCAAAACACTCGAAACAGAGGTACGTAGAAACGAGCTGACCGCAAACCTTGAGGGACTGACCAGAGAAGGTGTCGAACCAAGTTGGCCATGAACAAAAATTAATCCAAGCTAGGCGGGAAAGCCAGTCATGGGCGGCAGGAAGGTAAGCGACCAAGATCTGGAAACAGGCGAATAAACAAATTTAACAACGCATAGTCATACACAAAAAAAAAAATGAAAGGACAAACCTCAGACCAAAAAAAGAACAACCACTGGAGGGCACCAGGCGACACAGTGGACGACGCAAGTTGTTCCTCAGCATCAAGGGTTGAACCGGGATGGGGCCAAAAAGAAAAACAACGACAACATCAGAACCCGGGGAAAAGTTGTAACATTGCAAAAAAAAAAACCAGGGAAGGAGGGAGAATGAAGCGCCAGACCCGGTCGGATCGTAAGGGTGGGAGGTACCCTGGACCGGCCCGTGAAAACACGGAAGAGGGAAAAATCTCAACCGCCACAACGTAAAGGGGGGAGGGAACTTGACAACACATGTGAAAACAAGACTACCACCGCCAGAGCAGACACCGCCGCTAGTGCAGATAATTCCTTACCCCGGGAAGAAAACGTGTTAGGAGGTATCAAGGGGAACAGGTACTTAAGTACATCCTGTGTGGGGAGGGCCAAACCGGCAGACGGACAAGAAAGAGGTGAACTACGATAAAGGAGGAACCAGGTTAGAAAGAATGGGGTGGCCCAAAACAACTGGGGGAGTGGGCAGAGCGCTCCCTGTGGTCCTGAGAAAAATCAACAGGGACAGAAAAGACGGGTTTGTGACACACATGATCTTTGGGTTCGAAGGAAATGCTAGGTGAACGGAAGCCTTCATTTGCTAAGGAAGGAGGAGGAAAGGAAGTGGGATTCAAGAGCACGAGGTTGGAACAAGAGGTGGGTGCCCACCCATTGACAAAAAAAGAAGGTGTGACAACCGAAAAAAAAAAAACTGCGGTGAAGAGCTGAAGCACAAGAAAAGGGGTCGGACGGTTAGGCCCACAAAGAGGTGAAAACCGGGTAACAGGACCGCGAAAGTGGGGACACGTAAAGAAGTAGAAAAGTCAGAAAGAAAAGAGACGGGCAAAGCCGGACTATCTATCATAAACAAAAGGTGGGGGGGAGAGAGCAGGCGAAATAGAGGCGGTGACTTGGCGGAAACTAAAAAAGGGGTCCTACCGGGACAAAAAAAAAAGAACCTCAAGTAACCCTGAGTTTGGGGGGGACGAAGACGCACCTAAAAAGGTGAAAACAGAAGGGAAGGGTGAACCGCATGCTGAATGGTCAACAAACGATAAAATGCACGGTGTACCCATAGCAAAAAAGCATCCAAAGGGAGCGGTGCGGGGACAGGGGGGGGGAAGAGGCATGACAGCATTGGCTAACTTCGAGCAGAAAAAGGAGATAGAAAAGAGATGAATAATGGAGACATGGCACTGGCGAAGAACAAGTAGAAGTTCAAAAAAAAAAATCCCCAAACGCGGGCCCTGACTATGGGCCCAAACGGACGCCATTGTGTTGAACCAAAAAAGGGGAGGGTGGAATGGTGTGAAAGGTTTGACAAAAAAGAAGGGTAGACCGCAGAACTGGGTGGTGGAAAGGCCGTGCCACCCAACGGCCCAAAAGGGAAAAGGAAACATGAACTAAAAGGGTGAACCAAGGAATGAAAGTGCTTACAGCACGCGAAAGTCAAACAGGCAGACAGAAAAGTACCAACATGTCAAACAGCCAACGAAACAGGCCCTGGAAATCAGTTGGGGGGAGGGAAGGGACAAGGTAAGTCTGTCGGGGGACAAAAAACTATACAAATCAAAACGAATGACGCAACAGCCCCACTCCTGATGAAAACTTACTAAAAAAAAAAACATCACAGGTAAAAAAAAAAGAAAGGTGATGAACAGCAACTGGAAGCTTGGTTAACAGAAGGCGGGGGGCGAAAAACAAACAGGGGGTCCGGGTCTGGCAAAGGGCAAAAAAAGAGGCTAACCGGAAGGTAGACCAAAAACGAAATCGCGATAAAAGAAAAAAGAGGGAAGGATTGCAGTAGACCTAATATAAAGCTAAGCCTCCGTAAAAGTCAAGACAGCCACACCCTCCCCCACAAAATCAGCCCAGCTCATGGCAAAAAAAAAAAGGCAGCACAAACCCGCAAGGGCACACAAAAAAGGAACCTGAAAAGAGAACTCAAATGAAAACACTTAACACTACGTAAGAAGAAGAAAAGGGTTCCGTCCCAGTGAGACCTCGCTAAAATCAGGGAAACGAGTGCAATAAAGGGGAAATAGAGGAAAAACAGAAGAGGAAGGTACACCAACGTGTCCACGAATCTAAGACCTTACCGTGAAAAAAATAGAGACGTGAGTCCTAACCGGGAAGAAATGTAAGGACAAAAAGACTTCCTGAGTGGCATACACTACAAAATTGCCGATGCATACAAACCTGGGGTGGTGTAGATATGCGGTGTTAAGGAAGGGAAAAAAAAGGAATCCCCCAAAGAAAACAGTCCGAAAGGAGCACATGACGTTGGCGGATTCCACAGAGTAGAGGGCGGTCCAGAAATACAGGTTCTAAAACTTCCAAAACGAAAAAGAAGCAAAAGGGAAAGATGAAGGGATCGCAGAAAGACAGTAACAAAGGGAAGAGACGCAATGCTTACAACCGGGGCGGGTCGGTCGGGGACTGGTTTACAACGTTGGTAATTCCGTGATTCCGGGTTCTTTAGTCGAATTCAAAGAAAGAAACAAACTTTAAGGGGAATAAGTGGTTGCTCCAACCCAGAAAATCAATAAAGGCGGCTCAAAACAGTCGTAAATTCCGGAGGTTGTGTTAAGACAGGGGGGAGGCCGGAAAAGTGTGGGGGGGGTAAACCGGAGGGGCAGAAATATGCGCACACGTACTGGGTTGACAATAAATATAAAAACCAGATATAACGCCTGGAAGCCGGGTGAGTAGGGACCCGTACCAGAAGCAGGGCCCAAAGCGAAGGCGGAGAAAAACCTTAAGGGGGGGAAAACTTGAAATCCACGTATGGCCGACTATCATGCTGGAAGGGGGACCACGCAAAAAAAAGGGGGGATGGCTAAACAACAACCCGTGAGGCAAGAACAAATAAAAGGTGGGTCGGTGAATTTTTCAGAAAGAAGAACTGGATTGGAAAACGGTTTTGAGGGGTGGCGGGGGCTCGCCGATCAAGACAAGGGAAAAAGGAGTGCAGGGAAAGAATAAACATCAGGGCAAGGGCGGCCATCGATGGTGCTGCGACGTCGTGTCGGTTCTTTATCAAAATACTGCGAAAACCCAAAAAAGACAAGAAGCACAACAAGAAAGCTAAAAGGGGGAAAAAAAAAGTGTAATAAACTGCGTCCACTTTGAGGGGGGGGAGGGGACACTGGTCACACAAAGGCCCAAAGGAAACCCAACTTGAATACGGAACCGGGGACGAGAGGGCTCGTCGAAAAGAAGGCTGGGATTAAATAACAGAAGCAATTGGGCAAGCGGAAATTGTTCCTAAGGTCGCAAATGTTACGCGTAAACAAAGGCTGGAAACACAAAGGAAAAAGGGGCGCAAGGGTTTCCCAATTCGTAAAAAAAGAAGTCATGTGGTCAAAGCCTGGCGGAGAACAACCCTAAGGCAAAGAATCTGGCCAAAGACCACAGAACGAAAAAAAAACAGTGGGTACAAACTCCATTGGAACAAAACAGGAAGTGCCTCTCAGACCAACAAAGAGGGACCCAATTTTTGCAATAGAACTCCTAAAAACCATCTGTTGACTAGTAGACATAACGTAAAACTTTCGGGAAGGGCCGAAACGGCTAGGCAGTATGATGGGCGTGAAGAAAGAACCCAACCTCCAAAAAGCCCAAACATTCTTTTCAGCAGGGGGAAAAAAAACGGGGGTTGCATGATAAAGAAATCTGTATGGACTTTCCTTTCTGACCAAACGTTCGAATGTCCTGTTCTAAACAAAAGAGGGAACGCAAAATACCGCAAAAACTGAGGGGGCAATTGAGGGGGCACAACCGGGCTGACACATCCGGCCAACAAAAGAAAGAATTGGGGCTCGGGAAGGGGGTTGGGACAGCAAACTTTGTGACACTCATAAGTCGAACTAAGAAGGTGTGGGGGGGGGGGGGGTGGGTGGGTGGTTGGGGGGGGGGGGGGGGGGGGGGGTGGGGGGGGGGGGGGGGGGGGGGGGGTGGGGGGGGAGCAAAATACAAGAAGGGTCTGTTTGCACGGACTGGCAAGCGGACCGAAAGGGTCAGGAGGCGAACAGGGCACAGCTTACATAAAAAACTTTTCTGAGAACAACGGTGTTGGGGGGAGTGATTCAAGCCACGAACTATCAAGGGGGGGCAAAAGCCCAAGGGTGGCAAAAGGTCGGGGCAAAACATACGCTAACACACTAGAACCAAAAAAAAAGATAGGAAGACAAAAAACGGACCTACCGAACACAGTCAAAAGACGTATGTCATCACGCAGGGGTGGGGTGGGAAAAAAAAACCACGATCCGGGAACACAAGCGCGGACGGACAATCAAAAATCAAACTGGGAAAAAAACACAGAGACTTGCACGGAGAGGAACTCAAAAAATCGAACAATTTTAACCTCCAGCACACCTGTGATACTAATCTGAAGAACGAAAAAACTAAAGGGGGACAATCCCTCAAATGACATGGGCCTGCGCGGATGTTCAAATAAATGGAAAAGTTCTTGTTTATGAATGAAAAAAAACAGGAACAGGAAGTGACGGAAGGGTTGACCCAAAAGGAGGGTAGCAGGGAGGGGTGGGGAAGGTACCACCACTTGGAACAAAAAAAACGCAAAAACCAACACAGAAGAACTGGAAACAGCCAAAAAACCGAAAGAAGGGGATGGAAGGGAAAACAATCGGATCTGGGAAAAAGTCACGACAAAACACATTCAAGCCCAGGAGACTAAACCTTGCAGGAAGACGGGGGCCAGAGACCGTGAAACCCCGTAAACCATTGCACAAATCGCGAACAAAAAACCAGGGGGGGGGAAATCAAAGCATAGGTGGCGCAACAAAGAGGAAACCGACGTGTTTCAGAAAAAACCAGAAAAACCATCGTATTTTCGTCCCGATGCGACACAAATTCCCGGTGTGGCTCAATATCCGTCTGGTCCATGTAAGCAGGGCAAGCCGGAAAAAACCGACAACAGGGGCATCAAGCACAAAGAAGGTAGAAGGGGAATAAAGTTTGGTACATGATCAAAACGACGGCGAAGGCATAAACAGACTAATTACTTTAACCAAAAAAACAAAATAAAGAAATAAGGGACGCACAAAAAGAGGTGAAAACCGAAGACCACAGGGGGAGGGTAAGTCGTCCGGGGGGGGCAACCAAACTGGAGGGGTGGACTAGATAGATCTCGAAGGAAAAAAACAACACAAATACACAAAAAGGTAGTATTGATAAGGTAAAGAAAAAAGGAGAGAGGGGAGACCCACATCAAAGAAAGCAACTCCGGATACCCAGCTCTGTTCATTGGGGCAAAAACGGAAGGGGGGGAGGGAAGAAAAGGAAGTGAGCGGCGTGAAATAGGGCAAAAAAAATTTCCCAATCACAGGGCGGGGGGGGGGTGCGGAGGAATGACCGGGCGCACCGAGCTACTATACACAACTCATTCAAAATTAAGCACCGGGACTGCGAAATAGGGGTGGTTTTTGTGGTCGGCCAAAACAAACAAGCAGGAGCAGTTTGGTGCAAAAAAACGCTTCAAATGCCCATGGGGGGACTGCAAGTAACGACGATTACCTGTGTCTTACCTCCCACGGAAACAAGGATCGAGGGGTGTGGGGATACATTAGGCACACAGCACGGAGTGGAGTTGCCCGTAAAATAACGTCTCCGGTTTGGGTGACAAATGAAAGTATATCGAGGGGTCGGGTCACGTCAACGTGGCGGCATTCGCCCAAGAAACCAGGGTCGCGAACGGATGGGTACGACAATTGTCGTAACAAGTACAAAAAAACGGAAGAGCGTGTTTGGGTGAAAGCGCAAACCAGCAGTAGGAGTCGAGGGAACAACCACTTTGGTTGGTGTGCGGAGGTAACGGGAAAAAAGTCAAAACAAGGCTCAAGGGAGGTGGCCAAGGGGCAGCCGGAAGAAAATGTCCCAGAGTGAACGGAGACAAAGGTCGACGCACTGGCATGAAAAAGACGTGTGGGAAAGGGAGCAACATAAAAGCCGAAGGAAAGTACACTGGGTGAAAGGCGGGGGGAGTAATGTTGGGGGCAAATTAGGAGTAAGTGGGGGGCACATTCAGGAAATGCACAACACAGGAAAGGACGGCACACCGGGGAGAAACAATTTTGCGCAAACACGGGGGGCACATGTGTAAAGTACCAGGCCGGCGGAGCACGACAATGGACTCACGCGGCATAAACCAGGTCCAGGGGGGCCGCCGGAAATGGGTGCACGCCCCGCAGTGAAAGAACAACACAGAGAACACAGGACAAAAAAACACGTGTGAGGGGGGAGGGCAGCCCTCACACGGGCGTGTTGCCGGCTTGGGGTTCGGGAAAGGATAAACGCATAGAAAAAAAAAGACAAGACATGAATCAAAAGGAATACCAAAGGAAGGAAACGTGGTCAGAGATCCAACAAACAATACAGCAACAACTACCCCGGTCGCCCCGTGGGCAAGCTTGGCGTGACCCTTTCAAACGGGGTAAGCTAAGCACAGAAGATCAGCAAGCAGTGGACAAAAAGGGGAAAGAGGTGAAGAAGGACGAGGGGAAAGATCCTCACAAACGACTAGAAAGCCCGTCATTGCCCGGTTAGGGGGTGAAAAACGGGGAAACACTCAAAAAAAAAGGGGGGGAAAGAGGGACAGGCAAAGTGATTGGGGCGACCATGATGACCAGTGCTAGAACCATACTAACGGAAAAACTCAACGAAGATGGGGCAAAAAGAAGGACGAAAAAAAAGATAAAGAGAGGAAAGAGCAACCGGAATACCGCGCAAAGGCCAAAGGGGGTTGGACCATGAAACCGCCAAACAAAGAAAAATCCGCGGACAGAGTGACCATGACGCCAGTGGGGGGCCCAAAAAGTGAAACGACATCATCCACTCCCAAAAAAACCCAGGAAAGGAAACAAGGGCATGTTGTAGAGTCGGTGTGGTTGAACGTAGAAAAGATAAACGATAGCAAACAAAAACAGCCGAAAAGAATAAGACAAACGAACGGAGGCCCCGCAGCCGGTTGACCGAGAAGTCGTCGTAAAGAACGAAAAAAAAAAAAAAAGGCCAACTCCGAAACTCAGGACAAAGGGCCAACACCTACAGAGCCAATGTGTTTAAAAACGGGTACACCTGAGACGTAAAAGGGCCCGCCAAGAATAGACGGCCACAGTGCTTGACCGTATGGTCCCATTTATTCGGGGTAAAAAGTAGGAGAGCTGACGGGCCTGTCACGTGCCGAAGTTAAACAGGGGTGGGGGGGGCTGGGGGGTAACTAAACACAAAGCATGCAAATAACGGCACAGACACACGACAAGGAGGGCGCAAAACAGGGGACACAAACATCCAGAAAAAAAAAAGATGAATTGAAACCAGTCTACATGTACTACGAAAGTGTGTGGTATTCAATGGTGCCCATCCCGGAAAAAATAACTCAAGAAGAAAAACCCACCCATAAACCAGAAACGGGAGGGGGGGGGGGGGTGGGGAGAAAGGGGTGTAACACACCCTGGGGAACAACCTTCGGGGATAGCTATTCCTCGCATCCCGTCATAGAAAATCCGGGAGTAGAACCTGCACTTTCGGGCCTTGCACAGAAGGAAGCGCCGGGGAAAGAGGACAGCCTGCCGAAAAGGCGCCGGACGGGTTCGATAGGGACACTGGTACAAAAATACCGAACAAACCAGACGACTGAAAAAATCACACGAACTAATAAAGTAACAGAAGGTAGTGAAAAAGGGTTAGGATCCTATCCTGGGTCCCCAGTACGGATTGAGACAAGTTGGTAGTCGCGCAAACTGGAGAAAACTCACCAAAGGCCCTCGGGTGTGGTCAACTGAAAGGTCCAGACTGACCGTTGCCAGGACAGGTAATGAAAATAGAGGGGGACGCCGTTGTGTGCGGGGGCAGGCAAGGGTGAAAGGAAACCGTCCCCGGGGTGTGCCTGTAGACGACATTGGCAGGAAGGATACGGGGCGGTCTCACGGGTTACAGCGGCAGACCCCTTGGTAAAGGAAAAAAGTGGGGATAAGCATAGGCGAGAGGGATGAAAATCAAAACAAGCTGGCCCAAAACGGACGGGGTTCAAAACCTTGGCAAGGTGGGGGGACCCCACCACCACCCAGGGAGACAAACCTAGGGACGGAGAGCCGGACCATACCAGATGGGTAAAAAACAAACCAGCCTTACGACTCAAACATCACGTCGGGTTGCATGACTAGGTACAAAACAAAGAAGAGTAGGCCCGGGGAGAAAGGGGGGAAGGCAGGAAAGTGTGATAACCACACAATACGGGGAAAAAGGTACAAGAAAAGCCAACGAAACAGACTTTACGAGGTACGCATGTCAAGAACCTCAGGCACGCTAAAAAACGCGACAAATCAGTAGAGAGGGGCTATAGAACTGTAGGAGAAGCCAGACGTGTGCCTTTTAAAGGGTTTTAACACAAAAGAAAGAAGGACGTGCCCAGTCGTTGGTTGCAAAAGCAACTCCAACCCGGTGCTTAGTACCAGTCGGTGGCGCTGAAAAAAAAAACAACAATTACAAGAAACGACACTTGTGGGAAAATGGACGAGGAGGGGGGGGGGGAATCGATTTAAGGGGGGGGGGGGGGGGGGGGCGGTGGGATTTTTTTTTAAAGAAACTTGGATCTCTTGAACACATTGAACGAAGAAGCTCAAAAGGGTGGGAGGAAGAAAAGAAAGGTGATCACAATTGACTGGGGAAAGAAATCTGAAATAAAAAGTGAAAAAACAAAATCCCTTGTGATGCCCTGAAAGAAAAAGGGCGAGACCTCCGCGCCCATTCTTTTCCAAGATGGGGAATAAAGGGGACTGTGTGATTCCGGCGGGGTGGAAAAGGCCAAAACCTGCACAAAAAAGGGGTAGGTTTGCGGGGGGACCACCCCACAGACGAAGGAAGGGGAAGCAGTACAATGATCTTGTGAAAAGCCATAGGGGAAAAAGGACAAGCGGGGGGGAGGGGACCCGCACGTATCATCCGCAAGTGAATTAGGTCAACACGGCAGAATCACGCCGGGGGAACGCGAATAAGCAGGGCCCGGTTGTCCGGAAAAAGCTACCGATGGGTTCAACCAACTGTCTACGCCAAGGAACACCTTCGCCGACTAAGGTGGGGGCATAACCAGCAGCAAACCCGACTTTAGAGTGGATTCAAGGACGTGCCAAGCCGGGGTCAAAAAGCGTTGTGTGCGGGGGGGACGGAGACGGCAATGCCCCAGGTAACCAACCACCCAACAGCAAACCAGCGGAGCCACGTCGGCTTGGGGAAAAAAGAAAAAAAACACTCAAGACCACTGATTCGGGTTATCGGAACTTAGGGACACAACAGGGGGGACCAGACACGACCCAAACACCAGGACAAGGAAACACAAAAAGTTCAAGGAGTCAAGGATGGGGGAACCAACAAACAAAAATCCCCCGAGATGCCGCTGCTACGTGCCCATGTCAAAGATCAGATGGTTATCAACGGGGAGAAAAGGGAATTAATCCAACCGAAACTGACCCGGGGAAGGGGTCCCAAGAGAGGCAAGCAGGAAACAAAAAAGCGGAGACAAATAACGGTAAATGACCCGGAGAACTTGGGAAAAGAACCAGGACTTTGACCGGCAAGCGCAGAGTTCGTGAAGACAAAATCAAATGGCCCGGTCCGAAGAGGTTGACATTGGTCAATCACTGTTGAAAGATCCACCCCGACACGTCCGGGAAGTTAAAAGTCTTTTTGCGGGGATTGAAAAAAAACCGGAACGGCAATGCGAAGAAACACCGCAAAAACGGTGAGTAAGAAAAACCGAGAGAGAACGCAGGCGCGGCAAGAACATCCAAGAAGGGACAAAAATGGATCCGGGGGTTTCCCGTTCGGGTCGTTTGGTCCTGTTGAGGAACAAAACGTTCTTTGGCATCTCTAGAAAGGGACTCCCTGCTTCAAGGGGAAAAGTGGGCAGATAGGCGCGGGGGGGGCTCAACCAAAAAAAGGTACACTTTGGGAATCAAAGTGGAAAAAAGGGTGGACTTGTGACGTGCAGGGACGAAGGGGCCGGGCCCAGTGGGGAGTGTTGGGGGGGATGTAAGGGGGGGGAACGGTGGAGCTCCCTTAACAAACAGGCAAAGTTCGACCAGAAAAGTAATTGGCTCAACATCAGAACCTGCCACTCGCTACTGCAACCAGAAAGACTGGGAACAGGCAAGACAAAAAGGGGGAACAGGAAGTGCTGCGTGGACAGGAGATAAATAGGGGACCAACAACACCAAATGAAACAAGCCAGGGTCCGGATGAAGAGTGAAAGGTAACACACATCGCGGTTGGGTGGAGGCAAAGGGGTTGCTAGGGGGGGGCGGACTAATGTTAAGCAAAAAGCCGAAGACCTCAAAACTGCGGAAATCGTGCCCATTCGAGGAAAAGAAAAAACGAGGCAACAGGGGGGGCGTGGGAGGTCAAGGCCGGGGTTAGCGAAAGAAGTTAACCACCACCAAAGACACAAGAAAGAAACATCAGTTGCGAGGGCGGGGGGGAGGTTCACTCAGGCGTGCTCGAAAGGCGAGTGGTCCCTACTAAAGCGAACCACACACCCTGGAAGGTGGGAGGCTAACGGCTAAGCAAACAAACGCGTCGCCTTGGACCGAGGGGGGGTAGATGGGAATCAGGGAAAGAACCGCCTGGATAGACGCGCAGAAAGAAAGAGCCATGGGAAGAACCAGTTGGGAGCTGTATGAACCGTCCAGGATGCAGCCCTGAGGGGGGGGGTTCCTCCTTGGGAGGCCCTGTGCCGGGAAAAGATCAAGGATCCACTACACGAACGACATCGTGAATGAGTCACCAACCCAGTCTGCCTCTGAGACCTTCAACGTGTGGGAAAAAACAAAACAGTCAGCGATGGATTATGTTCAAGAAAGGAAGGGGGGGGAACCTCTGCCCCTGCAACCGTTATTGGGGAAACTCTTTAAGTCTCGCTTTGTAGACAAAAGCACCAGAGACTGCAAAAATCCCCCACTCTTTCACCCCACTTCTATCAGGCACACTGGGTTTTGCGGATAGAAGCAGGTGCATTCAAAATAGCACTGGACAAACACTGGTCGTTCAGAGGATCATTTTTCTGGGAAGAGAGCGGGAAGTCCAGACAGAGAAATAAGGATTGAAATTCAAAAGGGGCTTGAAGCGTCCCCGAATGGGGGGAGGTTATTGTGGTGCCAAATGATGGGCAGGAACAAAAGACTACTTATTCCCAACGCGGTAAAAATGTCAACGTGCGGCGCCAAATCAGGGGCAAGGGAAAGGGGACCACGGGGAGGTTGCAAAAGCCGGAACTGTATCAGGTTGGACCCGTAAATGTCAAAAAACGTTCCTGGTGCCAAAGACCCCGAATGGCCACTCACCGTATTAGAAGGGGCCCAACAAGACTACTCCAGCAACCTTCCCAAAAACTGCACCAGGAAATGAATCATCTAACAACAAGGTCAGGCAATGACGATCGGAAGGCACTGGGGCAATGCGGCCAGGATAGTAACCATAATCTTCTCGGGGCATGCCAGTAAGGCGGTCACTAAAAGCCGAGAATCAAAAATTGGATGAAAGGGCAGATGGATGAAGAGCGGAAAAACACCACTTCAAGGGGGAAACATATTGTTGACCTCTGAAAAACGAAAATGCCCGTTTGGTGTTGGAAGCAGGGAGCAAGGTACAAGGATGTGCCGCAAAAAAGGGGGGTTGGCCAGCAAGGGGAAGGAAAGATTTTGGAGAACGCTGACTTTGACTCCCGAAAGGGGAACGAAAAACGATAAGTGGATGGGAAGGGGAAAACTAAACAGAGGGGGATCACCGAGTTCTCCAAAAAACATTCCGAGCTCGCATGCAGAGACAGTGGACTTTTCTGTAAGCGTTCGAAAAAAACAATCGGAAGGACATGGGAAACTGGCAGGCGTCTAACCAAACCCTCGTGACGGAAACTCAAACGCACCCGAAAGGACTTTTTAGACGACCACAAAAACAAAGACTCGAAATTGAGTCGAGCCATTTGAAAACGGTGCGAACAAGTTCAAATGACATGATAATGCGGGGGTGCCTCACCAAAAGACATCTGGCAAAAAACACGCACAGGGACAAACAGTGTGGTAGAAGTCCGCAGAGAGCTTCTGTCAAACCAACAGACTCGAAAATGACCAAACAGCGTTGGAAAGATCAGGCGAAAACCAGGCTTGGGGGGGGGATATCCTCGCAGGTTTACCCCCAAAATCACACCAAAACAACCGGGAAAAAAAATAGTCAAACGCAATTGGGCACAACCGCCGTCCTGCCCAATCGTTTGGAAGAAAATGCGCCATGTAGGGTGGAAAGTGAACGGACGATATACACAACACAAGTTTCCAAAACTCACCAAAGCGAAAAACGGACGAGGGGACATATGGAGGGGAATCAAACAAATAATAGCTCAGTAAACCGAGGTGAAAGCACTGATTAGATAGCAATAGGGTGGGTGTTTTCGGTCCAACACGTCGAGCGGGTGTGGGGGGGACGAGATCGCTTCCTGAAAAGGCCAGACAGTCGGGGGTGCGGACAAATTGGAAAACCGCGGGGTTGACAGACCAAAACGATAGCGAAAATGGGAAAGGGGAGGAGGGAATGTTGTGGGTCTTAGAACTTGCCCTGCCAGAGAAAGTAAGTTTTCACTAGAAACTACCACTAAAAGGGTAGTTACGGGGCCGTCGAAAGGGTGGGAAAAAAAGTGAAAGGGGGGGGGTCGGCAAAAAACAAAGAAACCTCGCCTTGCGTCGCAGGCATGGAGGGCATGAACCCCATCACCCCGTAATCCCGGGGTTAGGGGGGGGGGAAAAACGCCCCATCTGGGGAAGGGAAGGGTCAAAAAGGGGAAGGGGGTTGCGGGCGCAGAGTGAAAGCCGTGTCGAAAAGGGGGATAATTCCTCTGATCAAAAGCAGCAAAGGGGGCCAAAGGGGGTTCGCGATGGGGTCAGAAAGGGGTGAAAGATCAATTGGGGTGTTGGGGGAAAGCTGGGGGGAAGCCTGAGAGGTAAAGGCGGGTTACGTTTGGGATGTGAGGAAAGTACGTGGTGGCACATGCAGAGGCCTTGGGCACCAAAGAGTTTGATGAACGGGCAGGGCACCCGGATAGGGAGATGGGAAACTAACACCGGTTACAACATGGAAGGGGAACTGCTGGTGGCGACATTCAAAACCCTGACCTTGAACAAAACCACGTTACACCAGCAAGGGTGAGTTTAAAAGAACCAGAGGTTCTTGTACATACAAAAAAAAGAAAAAGAAAAAAAAAACAACCAAAAACACGAAAAAAAGAAAAAAAAAGACCCGAAATCTGGGGCGGAAACGTATCCCCGCAAGGGGGGAAAGGGGACAGAAAGGCCGTCTGCGCGGGGCATTGGCAACTCAACCACGCCCACAAGACGATCATCCACGAAAAGGGGGGGAAGAAAAACAAAAAACCTATGTCAAGCACAAACGCGGGTTTGCAAAAAACAAAACGTTTGGCGTTCGCGGGTCCGGGGTCGACGTAGGAAGGCCTCTCCTCACGGCCAGTGTGCAAAGGAAATAGTAAGGAGCGCCTCCAGGCGCCAAACAACTGGAAAACGGCAATAGGATCAGAAACTGGAGCATAAAAGCGCACC
>Ga0179593_1484396_pt1 | contig 19270 bp, 21 predicted proteins | sample CZODoug2_1_08_16_FD_185931 | JGI IMG/M metagenome (GOLD analysis project Ga0179593, IMG submission 185931) | Vadose zone soil fungal communities from Angelo Coast Range Reserve, California, USA - CZODoug2_1_08_16fungal (PacBio error correction) | ecosystem: Environmental > Terrestrial > Soil >...
GGATAGATGACGATTGATTCTGGTCCATGGGAACCCGCAGGTTGAGATAAGAAAAGCGTGCCAGGGGAAGGTTGACAGCGGGAGGTCAGAGGAATTAACCGTTAAAGGGAGGGGGGGGGGATAAAAGAAGTTTATACCAATCCGGATCGAGAAGGTTGTTGGGGAAGGAAAGATGGCAAGGGGGAGGATTAGATTTACTGCTTTGAAGACTCGGGGAAGGGCCATTGCAGAAAATCTCATAGAGTAGGGCATTCTAAAAGGGGACATCAAAGGGGGGGGAGAAGGGCTGGATACGGGGCCCCCCTCAGTGCGGAAAGGCAGTAGCGGCGTTAGCTCTATTGAGGGTTATCTTGCACATTAGACGAATTAAAAATCCTTCCGCAAATCACAGAATGAGAAAAAAAGACAGGAGGGGAAGTCAAAGGGTTCAGCCCGCTCTCGCGAGCAACTGCCTTAGATAGAAAAAAGGAATGCGCATTGAGTAAGGTTCACGAACGCCCTATGTTCAAAAAAGGGGAGGGTATCTTGGGGGCGGGGGTGTGGTTACGTCCCTTTGCTGAAGGTAGGGATAGAGTCAGGAAGGGAGGGGGACAAAACCGAATCACCATCAGATTAATTAAATATTAGATGAAGGGGAATTAGGACATTCCACATGTGGATGGTGAAGAGAAAGAAGGGGGGGGGGGGGAGACTTGAGGTCTTTGTAAGGGCTGTGACAAATTTGGGGTGGTTGGGGGGGGGTCCTTTTCAGATGTTGTTGCCGGGACACTGGCATACTGCTGAGAAATTGAAATCGGAAACAGTGGAATTCTGTGGCAAGGGAGGGGGGATAGAAAGGAAGGAGGCGGGGGATGGCACAGCGACGAGGGTGAAGAGGTCAGGGTGAAAAGGGATGCACGGGGGCAGCTCTCATCAGTGGGGTTATGCGATGTGTGGCCGGAAGAAAAGCATAAATTAAGTTTCAGGTGGAAGAATACCATCAGGGATTATTCCTCGCTGGGAGTGAACCGAGGGATGAAGAGACAGTTAATGATAGTGGGTTTAGAAATCTGCCCGGTAAGAGCTTTGAGGAGGTTAGGGAGAATTGGCGCAAGGGGAGGGATGGAGGACCAGGGGTCTTGCATGCAGTTCTACTAGACAGCCGCGTCTGAGAAAGCGCAACGCGAGGGTTCTGGGTTTGAGAAGAGCGGGAGGAAGTCAAGAAAAGAGGTAGGAGGGGACGACAGAAGGGGTTGTAAAGAGGACATCACTAATGCGCGCCGAGTATAGAGGGTCGTTCGGAAGAAAATTTTATGACCACCGACATTCGAAAACAAAAAAAGGGCTAAGAGAGCAAAAAATCAGAATTTACATCATGGCATAAGTGATGGAAGAAAGGGGGGGAGGGTGATTGAGAACCTGTCATCTTTCAGTATGGCAGGTTGGGAAGGGGAAAGGCCGAAGAAGAAAAAGGAAAGTTAACATTTTTTTGATGTATGGTGCCAACTTTGAGCTGGATTCAAAGACAGGGGGGCGTGAGGAACGCGAGTTCTTGGACATGATAACGAAAAATGGCGGAAAGGGGTCAGGGGAAAGGAAGGAAAAATTCTGAACTCCTTGGAGATTGGCCAACTCAGGGTGGGGGGAAAATACTTGGGTCATTTGGCTCACTCGGAGTAAGCCCTGTAAATAGAGACGGAGGGAATTAGAAGGGGGAAACTGTCTACAGAAAAAAAAAAAAAAAAAAAACACCCCAAAAAACTTCGCGGGAGTTCCGAAGAAATCGTGAAAAAAATTGAAGGAAGAATGAAATCTGGTCCCAGGTTGTTCAAAACGGTCAATGGTGGTTAAACGAGGCCGAAGAGAGAAAGAGGGGGGCAGAGTTTGGGAAAGAGAGGAGAGGGCTGTATGCAACAGGGGTCGGGGTGCGTTGGGGTGGTCTTGGACCGGGGCCTTTCAGGCTACCTCTGTACTGTTAAACGAAGAAAGTGTAGGGAAGAAAAGGGGGGGGGTTTTCAAAAAGGGAAAAGGGGCGAGGAGGGGTTCTTCTCGTCAAGCGAGCACAGCGGCCCCGGCACCCTAGCCAGCCAGCACACAACGACGGGAAGGTTAGGAAAAACATAAGGGAGGATGGAAAGGATGGGAAGGGGGGGGGCAGGTTGGAGAGGGTAGGAGTGAACAACAACGGAGGTCTTAGTTGAAAAAACGGCACTACGACCGGACTGATTTCGAAAGTACAGATTATCGAGAACAAATTCCAGAAGCAGCAGGGGGAAAAAAGAAAAGCAAACGGAGAAGGGGGGGAGAATAGCTCAGAGATTTCATCATCTGACTCTGGTTCGGATCGTTGAAAAAAATTAGAAACCGTTGGCTAGGGAAAAACCGCTCAGGTGGTGACAGACAGAGATTTGTGAAAAAAAGTGCAGGGGGGGGTCCACAGGCTTAGAAGGGAGGGGGCAATGACCAAAAAATGGCTGTTTTGTAGGAGAAGGTCGTCCAGAGTAAAAGCCTCAAAGGAGGTGAAGGGTCTTCTTCAAGGATGAGTGGAAACAGTATCTGCAAATACCAGAGGGTGACATCTGCAGGGTCGGGAAAGGGGGGAGAAGCGGAGGGAAGTATGGATGGTCACGTAACTCGAAGTGCTAACGGGAAATCCATCTGTATACATCATAGCAGTTTGCTCTCAAGAGGCCACAAAGAATCAGGCAGGGCTGAGGCAAAGGGAAGGGAAGGAAAAAACCGGAAAGCTAAAATTTCATCAGAAGAAAGACCCTTTCGGAAATGGGGGTCAGAGAAAGGATGACATGAATCTCGATCTGCATCTTAGCCCAAGGGGTTGGGGTTCCTCAGGAAGGTGGGAATCACTGGTAGGAAAAAGCGCCAAACTTAATTGAAGATGTACAAGAGCTAGAAGCGAGGGGAAGAGCGAATAGGTGACTATATTCAGGGGCGTGCTGTCTCACCATTATTCCCTAGCGAACGGGAAAGCGTCAAAAGAACCGAAGGAGGAAAGATAATTAAAAGGAACCCGGATCCAAGGAGGAGCCACCCCTCACTGGAAACTGCGCGCTTTCAAGAATCTCGAGGGCAAGATAAGCGGAGAATACGAGACCGCCGATGATCACATGCGAAAAGGAATAATGCTCGGGGGAAAGATGAAGGGACAAACATAAAAAGGAAAAAAGAGGGACTCTCTCTCACTCAACATAAGAACGTCTGGAAAAGCCGGCGGCGATGTGATCTCTCTAGACTTGAAGCTGAGTCTCAAATCATGAGGGGGGGGAAACAGAATGAAGGGGGGGTAAAGAGGGGGAAAAGAAACAGGAGGCAAAAACAGCAGAACTCCATCACTATGAATTGACAACACTCCAACGTTCAAAAGCCCGGCACCAGCCATAGAGACTATAAAGGACAAAACATGTTTCAGCCCCAAAAAAAAAAGGGGGGGGTTGAAAAGAGGAATGAAGGAAAATCGGAGAAGAGAGAAAATTAAGGAAAAAGAAAGGAAGGTGAGTGGATCTTACTTCCAGACTTTTGCTAGAAGGAGGGCAAAAAAGGAAAGACGCAGAAACACCAAGAAAAGTATAAAAGGGGATTTGGAAAACCAGTTCTGTGCGGGAAATCATGACAAGGAAGGGGGAGAAAGCTAAGAAAAGTCGTCTTGTCGGAGACGTGTATCCCGAACTGTGAAAGGGAGCCGTCCTTTGTGTAGGTACTTGGGTTTAGTCGTTCAAGGGCACCTGCGTCACATAAGAACTATCAAAGAAGGGAATGAAGAAAAGAAGAGGGAGGGTCAGGCGATCAAACTGCGAGTTTTGACCCAGGTGCGATGGGCTAGCGAGAGGGGAGATTTGACTGAAGGGGAAGTCAGCCGCTGAACATCAAAATGTAGACGAAAATAAGGGTCCTTCTTCCCAACACTGAAGATCGATGGGGGAGGAGGGGAGAATAGTTATTAAAGAACAAGGAGCGCGAATTCGGAGGAAGAATCCGACTTGTGCGAGTTGGAGGGATCAAGTGAAAAAAAGGCGGAATATAATAATATCCCTTGAGGGAATCCATCTCTCTCAACAAAACGGTATGAAGTAGGGGGAGGAGAGGGGGAGGGGGAAAGGTCCGGGGAGGAGGGGGGAAAGAGCGGAAAGATAATTTTTCAGGAGAAACCCACGGCACAAGGGAAGAAGCTGGTCAGCAAGAGCAGCGAAGGGCCCGATTCCTCGAGTCGGTTAGTAAATATTGAGACAGTGTCGCAGCAAACATCGCGAGGAGGTGTTTGGGCAGGGGGCACAGAGGGGGGGCTAATGTGGAAGAAAGGGGGAAAAAGCGGGAGTTGTCCATGTCAGCAAAATCTCAGGCGGCCTAGCCATTGAACTGGGAATACTCGCATTGAGGCATAGGGAAAAGGTAGGGAAGGAAGCAGGGCTGTTTGCAGAGCGGGGAGGTGTCAGAGGAAACTGAAATACTTCCGGGAGTCGGAACCACATCAACGACACAGGGGAGGCGCGGATAGTCACTGTTGGGGGCAATCCATAACCGCGAAGGAAAAAAATGCCGAGAGGAAGGAAACCGGGGAATCGCGCATTATTGAATGGTCCGGGAAAAAAAAAAAAAAAAAAGCAAGAAAATGGGTCAACCGAAAAGGTATTAACTTGGATTGGGTGCTGAGAGATGAAGTGGACTAAGTTCGGGGACTTGTATTTCCTCAGAGGGGACGTTGCCAGCCGACACATCATGTATGACAACTGGGGTAGGAAGGGAAAAAAAAGACGTGACTGAAACATGTCTCACCTGTGGAGTTAAGCATACATGTGGCGGCAGGGCAGTGAGGAGAGGGAGGAGGGCAGGAGGGGTTTGGTTGTTTTAAGTGAAATATGATTTTCGTTTGCCGTCAGAGGAATACGGCGTGTGACGTAAAGAGAAACAGGTCGTCTGTTGAAAAAAGCCGGTGGAAAAATAAGAAGAGCGGGTAAGAAGAGGAGAGAATAAGGAATCAGCGCGGACAACTTTACATTCGCACACGGGCGCCGAGAGCGGGGAGGGGGTGGTTATGCGTATGTGGGGCAGAAGAGACAAACTCATTGAATTAATTTCAGTTTGAGCAGGAGGGAGGGACTCGAATTCGGAGAATGAATGGAAACCCGGAAAGATCTGAATCGGCGGAAGAGGGGGGGCTCAACTTCAAGGGGATAGATGTCTGGGCCTTGATCTTACACGGCTGGCTGGCTGAAGGGTCGTCCGAAAGAGGGGGAGAGAGTGGAGAAAGCCTGATGAGGAAAAAAGAGGAAGCCTATGGATCCGAAAGGGGTGCCGACTGGTCTCTTCACTTAGCGAAGTTGGGTTAGAGTAAACTGAGGAGCTCTAGTTAACGGTTAGTTCGGCACATAAGACCAGGGGGGAAAGGGAAAATCTTCTAAAGACCAACTAGTGGAACTGGCAAACCTCAAACGAGAAGGAGGGAGGGGGAGGGAAAAAGTCCATAGTGCCTTTCAAAATACAGAATTTGCGGGAACAATGCAGATAGAAGGTAGCGGGATGGTTAGGTAAATCACATGCACCTTACTATCTTGGCAGGGGGTGAGGGGAGGCCAAAGGAGAAAAGAAGGAAGAAAACGAGGTTTCCTTCTAGTCAGGCCATTAATCGGCGTCACATGAAAAAACGCTGCCGAAATAAAAAAATTTTTATATAACCCTTCGGTAAGAAAGGCATGTCAAGGGGGGGAAGGAAGTGGTGGTGGGAAGGGGAAACAATTCACTCTCTCGTTAAGCAGCCTTCTACAAGAAAGGAGAGGATAATTATTGACGAAGGTCGACCGGACCAAACTGAATATGGAAGAGCGCTGAAAGGTGAAACTCTGTTTAACCATAAGAAATAAGGCTGGATGTAAAAAAAAGGGGGTTGGTCCAACGGCCTTATGATAGGGGAACGATGCCGAACCCGAAAAGGTGGGGGCCGAGATGGCCATCGAGAGAATTAGAGGGATCAACCTAGTCTAGGGGGAAGGGGGTGGCCTGTGATCGGGGCCTGTTGCTGGAACTCTGGAAGAACGGGTCGGGGGGGGAAGAAAGAAAACGGGTTTTCGTGTGTTCAAGAGCGCAGCTGTGGCGTAAAAGGGGGGTCGTCTCAGGTTCCCTCGAGCAACCTCGATCCAACCTACCTGGTCGCAGAGAAAAAAAACGGGGGGGAGGGAGGGGAAGAGAGGGGAACATATATGTGTTGCCGTTAGATTTTGCTCTAGACTTACCAATGAAAAGAAAAACAACCGAATCTGCCAAGGGATCTCACTTCCCTTGAAAAACAAAGAACTTTCCACGGATACGATTAAACTCTACATATTATCGATGACAAGGCAGAAAGAAAAGAAAAGGGACCAAAAAGAAGGGAGAAGAGTTGCGATCTACTCTCAGATTTTGGGGCCATTCGTGAGGACTGGGAGGAAGAGGAGGGTGAACCAAGAAGCTGTGGAACAACTTTTTGGGTAAAGAGATTCTGGAGTGAAAATTGTTCACACGACTTAAAGGACGGGAAAAGGGGAACAATCAGGAAAAGGTGGGGGGGAAAAGGGCAGGTAGGTCATAATGTCTAAGTCCAGGAGAGAAGGTCAAGGCGTAAAGGGGTGAGTTTGCCGGCCAAGTATCTGCAAAAATGATATTTCAAGCTTCCTGCGGATAAAAGGGCTACGGGAAAAACGTAAGGGGGGGGAAAGAAAAGGTCAGGGCAAAGGGGAAGACGGGCGAAAAGAAATCCCTTAAATGAAGCGTATCAATGTGGGACTAGAAGCAGATGAAAAGCAGTTGCTAGCGAAGGGGTCCTGTGCATTCAAAATAAAATCCGGGAAATAGGGAGCGAGATCAAACAACCTGTTCAAGAGGCACATGCTGAACATCGTTCGTCGAGGGGGAAACATCTATCAAGCAGATTTGGAAAGAGGAAGGTAGGGGGTAAAGAAAAACGGCGAAATACCCGCGCAGAATAGAGCGCGTCAGGGAGTCAAATTTAACAATGCGTAAATCGCCCGGAGTTCAGAGACGATAGTTATGCAAGTTCAGAAAGGAGGAGAGGGGGAAAAAAGGGGGCGCGTACAAGAAGACTCTATTCTAGAGGAGCCATCCCGCCGTGCTCAAGAGGAAGGTTGTCAAAGATTCCAAGAAGGAGCCCGGAGGATTAGCCCCTCGAGGTAACTGGCGAGGTTGACAACGAGAGAGGGGGGGAAAAGCTCCGCGCGGGGAAGAAGGGACAAAGGGAAGAAAATGGAATTCTGAGGGCCTTCATTTCCCCACAAGACTCGCTCGGTCGAGGGGAAGGGCAGCCAGGGGGGAGGAAGGAACGAGACTGGGGGGACTAGTGAAGGAGAGCGCACTATAAGGCTGAACAGGGGTATCGTAAGAGAGAAAAAAGAGGGTGCCAAAATTAACTTTTTTCCTATGCAATCAACGACGGGGAAGCGCATGCACGCACTAATAAGTAAGCCAAACCAACAAGTGACACAGCCCGGCACTCAGCAAGACTGCCCAGGAAACACCGTAGAGGAAAAAAAAGAAAAGGGTTGGAGGCAAAAGGGGAGAAAGAAGGGGAAGACTCGACGCGAAGGACTCATCCATTATTTAATGGCTTGAAACTTCCATCTTGAGGCGAAGGAACATAAAGTCAGCAAAGCGCACGCAAGAGCAAAAACACCACCAAGGACTCCGTGAGGGGGGGTAAACCTTTGGAGGGAGACTCAGTAATACGAAAAGGAGCAATGGGAATGCTAAAGAGAGAGGGGGGGGCCGAGCGTCTTTCGTCTCAAATTTTTATCTCCCCTTGCCTGGAGAAGGGTTACGGGGGGGGGGCAATGCTTGAATTGTTACGTCTCATCTGCACGACCGAGGAACTATCCGAAAGAAGGGAAAGGCAGGAAGGAAGGGAGGGGGTCAAGCTGGAAGGGGTATAAACTGCAACAGTGACACATTTGCCCGAAGGCGAGGTCGAGATGTTTTCCTGTGACCTAACCGCAAAATCGCGTAACTAGAACAAGGGCAATCGCTGCCTTCCAACACTTATCGGATGGAAGAGGGAGGAGGGGGGGAAAAACGAGTCAGGGAGAAAAAAAAAGATTAGAATCGGAAGGCGTCTATGAAAACCTCCGACCAAATGGAAGAGGGGGAGGGTCCTCCTTGAAACGGAGTGTGGATGTCCTCAATCATGGGAAATCAGGGCCATCTCTAAAACACTGAGGAGGAAGAGAGATGGAAACGGGGGGGGGAAAAAAAGATTACGGAGGGAGAAGAAAAAGTTGTCAAACCAGAAATCGGATTCAGCGCAAAATCAGCCTTCCCGATTCCGCGGACTTTGTAGGTAAAGAGATGCAGGGGAGAAGGAAGAAGAGTGGTTGGGAGAAGGACGTGGGAGGGGTCTAGGTTATATTAGGTTCCGCTGCTCGGAGGTAGTAGAAAGAGAAAGAAGGGGGCTAGGCAGCGAATGGGACATCAAAGGTAGAAGGGGAGGGGAAAAGGACCCATCTTATCTTCAGAGAAAAGTCTGTTCGGGGGTTCTATTATGTGCAGATTAGACGACTTAACCTCTGAGGGCGGCAAGACAAAAGGGAAAAAAGGGAAAGGGGGAGGGTAAAGGGAACGGTTGTTGGGACAACGAACGGGACCACCCCGGACGGAAGATTTCGCCACTTTTCTTCTCATAGTATTTCTACTCACTCACATTTCAAAGACCCGTATTATCTTGATGTTGTTGGGTGGTAGGAGAGCGCGAGCCTGGGGGGGGGAGGAGGGGGGGGATCGCAGAGGGAAAGGGGGACAAGGACACTTAAAAAGAGCTTCCTGTCCCTGTGAGATTCATTGATACAATGGCATGCTCACCGGTGGTGATAGATACGGAGTCCTGTGCAATCTTCGGCTGAGTGCAGGGCTTTGAAAGGGGGAGTGGTGGGGAAAGGTGCCAGAGGATGAGGGGGGGGAAGGCGATGGGACATACGTCTTTTTTTCGGGCAACATCGAAACAAGTTAAATACAGGGGGAACGCGGTTTAGGTGACCTCAGGTTCAGGGGGGGCTGCGAGAAACACGTCCTACTCGGAATGCGGGGAAGGGGGTGAAATTAGGAAAGCAAGGGGAAAGCTCTATCAAGGTGCGATGTGTGGAAATGAGAGGGAAAGAAGCATTAAGGGTTGAGGTGTGGACACTTTCACGGCAGGAGAGGGTAGGCGAATGGGGGGGAAAAAAAAAAAGGGGCGCGAGGCTGATAAAACATACAGATGGTGGCTCATCTTTGCCAAAAACCAGGGAGAGAGGCACTGGTCTTAATTCAATCTCTGGCGCCCGGTCGGTAGAAAGAGGGAAGAAATCCAAGGACTGGAAGTGCCTGGTGTCAGAGAAAGAGAACATATTTCATCATCAGTACATCTGAGGGAGCTGCAAGAGAGGAGGGGAGAGACGCTTTGTTTCCACTGTACATCCGGGGAAGCCTCGATGAAAACGGGTCGTTCAGGATAAGACCATGTTGATGAAACCGGGCAGGAGATAACCAAAGGGGGGTGGGCTAATCTCACAACTGATCCGCGTGTATTGAAAGCATGAGAGGGACTTGCAGAAGGTTCGGGCTGACGGACACTTGGAAAGAGCAAGGGCGAGGGGGGTTCTTTAACTACACATTCAACGTTACTATCGTAAAGCATTGATCCTGTGGGGCTGGATTGCGTCCTACATTGATACTCGGGGTCGAGCACTAGGGGGAAGCGGGAAAGCCGGTAAGGGGAAGGAGCCTCTTCAACACATGAAAAGCGTCCTACTAAGAACATTGAATCCGACCCTGAGGTCCCTAAAGAAAAGAATATTGAAAGGGGAGGGGGACGGAAAGGGAATCATTTACCATTGCTTCTCAACCATTAGGAGCGAAAGAAGGAGGACGTGGACACTCAACAAAACTTGAGGTTCAAGGCCCTGAAAGTTCAAAGCTCTGGGAAAGGGAACAGATGGGTAGGGGGGAAAGGGACAAAAAACTGGGGGGGCAACTGTTGTGACTCGATTCCAAAAATACGATCAGCGGGGGGCCGTGGCCATCCTTCGGCGAGGGCAACCTAGGCGACGAAGGGTGGTGGGGGGAAGAGCTCTTGGAAGGGAGGGAATCGATAATAGGGAGGAGGGGAAAAGCGGCTTACCTTTTAGTTCGAATTTGTTTAAAAAGGGCAACCTGGATATTCGTGTGTAGGCTCCGGTCCTAACGACCAAAGAGGGGGACGGAACCTCGAGAAGGGGAAAATAGGATAAAAAAAAAAAGGGGAAGGAGGAAAAGGAAGACAGAGTAGAGGGGTTTATTCGACGAGGACCGATACTAAACCGTACGACAAGGGAACGCAGGGGGGGCTTGAAACAACCTAAACTTCCACGGTGGGAGAGGTGAAAACGCAGCGAGGTAAGAAAGGATCAACGGAGACTCTCATTCACAAACTCACGTTCCGAGGTGCATACCTAATAACCTGGCCAAGACCATTAAGGAGAGTCAGGGGGAGGCATCTCTTGGTAACCAAAGAATAAGACAGGGGTGGACAAAAGGGGGGTACAGACACTCATTTTAAAGGGCAGGAAGTTGTTCCACGGCATGAAGCTTTTCCTCGCAAAGACACCAAAACAGTTGGTGGTTGGGATGTAATTCAATAATTTAATAACTCCGGAGGGGAAAAAAAAAGGGAAAAGGATTAAATCGAGATGAGGGGGAAGTGGGACCGCCAAGATCCAAAAATCGGCATCGGGGGGAGGAAATCAAACGGGTGTACAGTGTAGGGGTGTGACGCGCGAATGTCCAAAGGCTCGCGTGCGGGAGCAGAAAGAGGGAAGAAAGAAACACTTTCTCAGAGAAGAATCCACAAAGAATAAGGAATTGGAGCGTAGGGGACCTGGGCAATTGGATACCCTACAGTACCTTGATAACCTGCAAGGGAGGAACAAAGACCTGGAGGAAAAGGACGTGAAACTAGAAGAAAAAATCACGAGGATCGTGGGAGGGAGGGTTGAGGAACACTGGGTGGGCGAATCGGTGTCAATCAACTTCTTATGCCGACGACCCGCGCTCACTCAGAGGGACTCGGGGGGGGGGGAAGAAAGGCGTACAAAAAGAGGGGAAAGAGAAGGGAGGTCGAGTGAAAATTTAGAGATTCCAATTAGGCGAGTGGAGAACTCAAAACTAGAGCAACTCAGGACGACGGAGGGGAAAGGGGGAAAAGAAGTGAGGAAAAAGGGGAAAAGGATAATATAGCTAGCCACTGAATTAACTTGTCGCGTTTAAGAAGATGAAAAGGGTGCTGGCATCAGAAGAATCATAATCGATTCACAGCGACAAAGAATGCTCGTTCCGTTCAAGAAAAAGAGAATACACCCAGAAGGGGATAGCGGAGGAGACAATTTCGCAAATGAGTGGAAGCTTCATCGAAGCGGAAACGAGGGAAGTTATGAGATAGCGGAAGACCTCTGGATGGGCAGAATCACCACCTCTGTTGTGAAAAGAAAGGGAACTTTTTCCGGATTGTCAAGAGAAGAAGGACAAGACAGGAAAGAAAAGAGGAGTGAAAAACCGAACTCACAGCGCTTCAAAACCTAGACGCCCATGAGACACCAGGGGGGGGAGATAACCATCCAAGTTGCAGTGAATAAATGAGGCATGAATCGGCGGACAGTACGGTCATCAGATGGGGAATTTGGTGGGCCTCCATCAGGAAAGAAAGAAGGGCACAAGGGGAAAAGAAAGAAGCAACAAAAAAATATCCTCCGTTCGGGGGTGAAAACCATGTGCGGAGAGAATAATCATTCTGACAGAAAACGTGGCTAACGAGCAGGGGCGTGGCGAGCGCGAGGCAAAAAAGGGAAAGGCAGTGAAGGGGAGGAAGGGGGAGGGGGCGCGACTATTTTTAATTCTGTGGCATCTGCACTCCTAAATCCAAAACGAGATCCAGGGGGAAAAACGGGCCTTGACTGGGGGCCTGAAGAGCCATGCGGGTAGCTTCAAGGAGAAGAACTGAGAAAGGGGGGAAAAGGGGGAGAATGATAGGCGTCAGAGGAGAGGGAAGGAGGATCGCAGGGGCTCCTCTCCGTAATAAACAGAAGACCAGTGCAAAACGGGACCTTCTGGAAAACAAACACGTTAGAGAGGGTTTAGGAGAGTTCGTAATATTATAAAATCAAAAAATTAGCGCGAATTCGGAAGGGCCGATACGCTGAAAAAAGAAGGGGAAGGGGACCAAGGGGAAGTAAGAATTGAAAACATGAGGGGGGGGTGGAAGAGGAACCGGAAGCCTGTCGTAAACTTCATTTCCTCAAACAAAGGGAGGAAAGGGGGGACAATTAAAGGGGGAACAGAATTACGGGAAGTAGCAACCGAAGGGTTCCAAGGAGACTCCAAGGACTCTAGTTTGGGACGGCTCCTCAGGGAAGGAAAGGGGAAGTAGGGAGAGAAGATGGGGAGGGGTTATATAAATTACGACAACCTGAGGAAGTTTTGTGAAGGGACTAGGGGAAGGGAGGGGGAGTAATTTTACCGGCGATGGGGACTCAAACGGCGGAGGTCATGGCATAAAATCTCATTCCATTAACACTTGGGAAGGGGAGCAGTGGATTGAAGATATACCTCCTGCATTAAAAGGGGCGTTCGTTGGAGGGTAGAAATTAGAGAGTTGGAAGACGCTAACACTTCGGGGGCGGCCAAGAAAAAAAAGGGCTCCAGGAAAGGGGAGGAGAGGAAAGTTGGCAGACCTCTCTCGGGGCACTGCCCTTCAAGAGGGGAAAGACAAGGGGCATAAGAATTATATTCAAATGGAGTACACGGTTACAACCGACGGGGAAAGGAGTGGGGATCTTTTATTTTGGGGTGTTAGGATCAGACGTGGAGCAGGGTGCTACCGCATCATGCTGTACGTCAACAACCAAGGCACCATCATACTATGACGAAGATGTCCGGATAGGGAGGTCATGGAAGGATGATCACTCCCTGTGATGGTGGACGAGAAACATGGGGGGGGGAGTGACGGGGAGGGGAGTCCGAATGCGGTTTACGCCTGTTACACTTTTGTTTTGGGGGAAGGGACATAGTTGCTGCGTTGTCAAACTGGCGTCTGGGAGCGTGTAATTGCTTGCCACAGAGACAATGATTCGGGGGAAAAGGGGGATGGTGAGAGGAAAGAGGGACGAAGGACAGGTCAAAATTCTTCCTGCGCGGCACACTAATCGCTCGAACTGCAGAGAGTTAGCTGAGGGGCAGAGGCCAACTCATAGGACACACTGGCGCCTCCTAGTATGCTCGTGTATTGAGACGGTCGGGGGGGAAGAGGAACGAGAAACGGGGGGGAGGAAGGGGTCGAGGGGTCTTTGGCTATTACTCGCTTATACTGACAAAGGCTATAAGGAGGAAAATGCTCAAAATGGATTCAATTTTTTTATGCTTCCCTTTCGGAGGGGGAGGGTAGAGGGAGTGGCATCTAGGGGAAGAAGGAGGGTGGATGGCGTCTTCTCCGAGACTCTTTCGAAGTGCTAGGAGGAGATAAAAAGCTCACGAGGGGATTCATAGGCGGATGACTCGTACAGCGCGAGACGCTGTTTTTTACATAGACAAAAGGAGACAACTATTTAGCAGGGTTTGTCCAGGCAGAAGACCAGTTTATCGAATTCGGGCAAACCCGAGGTCTGCTAGAAAGAGAAAAGAATCGAAAAGGAAGGGTGGGATTTCAAATGGGGGAAATACAAGGACTTGGACTGTAAGTTTCTGACGAAATTGCGAAAAAGACACTGTAGAGGCCTGAAAGGTTTCTCACAAGAACCGACTCAGCGGGGGCAAGGGAGTTGGGCATGATCTTCTAACAAAGGATTACGCTTGATTAACAAGAACATGGCTGGCGCGCTGCGAGGGGAAAGGCAATGAAAAGAGCTTCACGCACTTCGCGCCAGAGGAGCACAAGGGGTAGACGCAGAAAATGGGAGGGGGGCCCTACGGGAGGTGAGTCCGTGTTTTGCTGGAAAAAGGGAACTCAGAGCAGAAGGAAAAAGGGGGACAATTCAGCAGTAATATTAGGAATGTCCAAAAAACGGCCTGAGGGGGGGGGACATGGGAAGGAAAGTTCCAAAAGAAGGGTACAGGGAAATGCTCAGAATGTCTGTATTAGGGGAAAAAAGTGTTGGTCCCTTCAGATATTGTGGTTAAAAAGGAAAAGAAGTGACCATAGAAGAACAGCGAATGCAGGGGGCCATCGGGGGAGGGGAATTGGCGGTGCAACCTCTGATACTTGCGTGGGGTGGCCGGCTGCAGGTTTGGCAAGGCTCAACGGATCTCTACGTTTTCAAGAGAAAAGGAAAGGTCGGGTTTGTAGGCCAAGGCATCCTTGGCGAGCGGTTGGACGTAGAAAGGGAGCGAGAAAGAGAAAGGCAAACGAAGCTTCATTCCTCACACAACGGAGTAGTAGGAAAATAAAAAAAGAGAGGGTGAACGAGTAGGGGACTGCAGCGAGGTCGCCGAGGACGAGACGACACCGAAGAGAAAGGATGCGCGGAAGGGGAAAAAAACACGACGACCGTAAAGATTGGACGATGAAACAGACCCAATCGAAAAACTTCCTAATACTATTAAAAAAATACTACACGTACGAGTTGTAAAAGCTAAGCATATAACCTCGGCCATTCGCTGGTAGGGGACGGGCGAGGGGGGAGGGCAAAACATAGAGACCGGGGGGAAAGAAGAAAAAGGTGGGGGAAAAGATCTCCTTCCTCAATTGTGCCAACGATTCGAACTTTAAGCTGAGGGGGAAAACCCACAGGCAGTTTTGGGGTGAGACAGGTCTAAAGAATGTATGAAATCCTCCTGGATTGAAAGTCACGTTGAGTCTCTATTGGAAAATGGAAGAAAAGTATGAGGGGAGAGGGTTAGGGCATTCCGATGGTCTACAATTGGGGTGGCCGTCGGCGACGGGTTGAAAGGGACGCGCGGAGTGACAAGAACTCGCGTGCGACCGGCACAATACTCGTGGTCGGAAGCGGATCAATTGGGCAGAGCCAAGCAAAATGAAAAGCCGAAGTGATGAGGAAGGGGGGAAAGTGTGAAAAGTCGGGGACCCTACTTTAGCAAGCGTAAATGGGGAACACGGGAGGCAAGGGAAAAGAGGAACTGAAATAATCGACTAGATCGTTGGACTATATTAGCCTCAGACCGCGGGGTAGATATGGAGGGGGAAGAAGGGGGTAGGAGATCAAAATCGCTCTTGCGGAATGGAATTTGACAGATGTAAAAAAAGACGGGCTCGACGTGCAACGTGAGGCGATATGTATTATTCACGTAGTCAGGCCGGGCTGGATAGCTCAGGGCCCAAGACTCAAGTCTTATTACTAAAACATCCTGCTACATCCTTTCTCAAGATGGATTGAGGACAGAAAAAGGGGGAACTCGAGAGTAAACCTCTGCCTGTAACGGGTAAGTCAGCATCTGCGCGTCAACTCGAATACGGAATACCCCGATAGAAAAAGAAAAGTTAGTCTAAAGGGGCACAAAGACTCCCGCGCGCGCTCGCGCGCGAAAAGGAGAAGCAGGGAGGTCCCGACCTCGGCGTAGGGTGGAGTGCGAATAACCTCCTGACGCTGAGTCGCGAAAATACACACCACTCTTTGTCAACATGAGGGTTAGAGGGGGAACAAGAACGAGGGAAAAAGAGAGAAAACGCAGCAAAGTTCCCAAACAAGCCATCTCCCGGCACTCAGACATGAAGGAACAAAGGAAGACACATGTATTAGTAAACAAAGGTGAGGAACCTAGGAATCTCAGAAGAGGAGCCATACCGCCATAATGAGTGGGAAGGGGCAGACGGAGGAGAGCATAAGAAGAAGGACGACTAAGAAGATAAAGTTCAACAACCCAAGTCAAGATACTCCGTAGGTGGAAACTGTCTGCGTCGGAAAGACAAAAATGAACCAGGGCTAAGCTACGGAACGGGCCGTGGGAGCGCGTTCGGCTTCGTGAAAAGGGGGGAAAAAGGGGAACATAGGAGCAAGGGGAGGGGGGGAAAGAAAGGATTGGACAGTACCGGGCACCCTCCCAGCTCCATAAAGACGGAAGGGAACGCCTTGTCTACTGGAAAGAGAATGCTGCGACGGGACACAGTGTAAACGCGAACCGTATGTACACCGAATGGTCGAAGAGAGTGGACATTACAGAAGAGGGGGGAGGGGAGTGAACCATCGACGGAAAAACGTAGGGAGCAATAGGGGGCAACTACACTTAGAGAGATGTAAGTCTGACCTCAATATTTATATACACTAAACCCAAAGAAGTGAGTCGCGAAGTGAAGGGCAAGGAATATCTCTGAAAAGAAAAGGGTGCCGTGGAGTCTCCTTCCTTAGGTGTTGGGAGAGAAGTCCCGAATAAGGAGGATAGGGGGATTCATGGTGCCAAGATCCCCAGAAATCAAAAAAAGTATTATGAGGAAAATAGAACAGACGTTTCCGACAGAGGGTACATTGAAGAGACGCTAAAAAACCGACAAGGACCTCGGCACAAGGTCGAGGTGGGTCAAAAGGATAGAAGAGGCACCGTGAGGAGAGAAAGAGGGGGAGGGGGAGGAAAGAGGAAAGAAAGGAACATCGATAATTTTAATAATGGGGGGGGCACGGAGGGACACTTTCAGGTGAAACTTTACAGCTATGAAGCGCGTCGGAGGTCGCAGAAAAGATCGAAAAAAGAGGAGAATGTCGCACATGGAAACAAACCTGGGAGGAGGCTACACTCATACCATTCAGGCAGTACAAGGAGTTCCGGTAGCGTTCTGGAGTTAGGCATATTAGACTACTGGAATTGACGTCGCAGTCCCAATAAAGTCGACGTCATTTCTGAGGTAACGTAACAGGGGGGAAGGGAAGAAAGGGCCTCTGGCAACAAAGAAGAAGAGGTAGCTTGGGGGGCAGGACCAATCTATTATGGAATCAAAAACACATGGTGTTCAACGACACTATTATTAATGTTGGATGGTGTGGGACGTCGACAGGGGAAACGGCCCTGGGAGGGTAGGGTAGAGAGGAAGGGGGCGCCGTCACCACCTCATTAATGAAAAGGGGGGGGACTGTCCGCGGTGAGGATACGGAATGATAGAAAAAAAAAAAACTGTGGATGGTTATTCGCATACATGGGTGCTGTCCTTGACGGGAAGAGGGATGACATAGAAGGGGGGAGGGGGGCAAAAGTTGAGTTTCCGCAGGGCTGCTTGCAGAGGTGTAACGAAAGGGAGGGCATACGTCGAGCTTGCAACGTAAACAAGTGTTCTGGGGAAAAGAAAGGTGGGGATTGAGGGAGAAAAGAAAAAGTATCTATAGAACTGCAGGGATAGTTTCCGGTTAATAGAGCAGCCATTACACGGACGGGAAAAAGAGGGATATCGAAGAGGAGGGGGGGGAAGGAGGTTTGTGGACACATTACTCCTTACTCAATATTAATTCTTTTGTGGAGGGGCTGTGTATCATCTTCCTTGAGCTCTTATCATGCCGCAAGATGCGGAAGCGGCCATTTGAACAGGAGAAAAAGGGGCTCAGAGGAAAGGGGGGGGGAATAGGTTGAGGAGGAAGGAAGAGAGGGGGAAAGCAGTCTTCTTCTATCGAGCAGATGTTGATAATTCATTAGCGCACGACATATTCTCGTGCATAACTATCGACTAGCATATCTTGATTGGGGGGGGAAATTCTGAAAAATAAAGGGAAAGGAGAATTGAGCGGTTCTTGAGGTAAGACATGTGTAGGGGGACAACCGAAGTCGGGAGACAACCCCGATGTCGGGAGGGGAAGAGAACAAGACTCAGAGGGGAGGGAAGCAGGGCTTGACTTAGGAACCTACGGTGGTCATTGTTAGGGAGGACAGGGCGAAAGGTGAGGGCGTTTGAAAAGGGGGGGACTCCGGACTAAGAAAGCAGGATAGGGGGTGGCAGGAGCAGAGAGACCAACCTGAGAACTTTATTCCTGGAGAACGGGAATTGTCCTTCTCACCGACGAAAAGGTCCTTGGAAAGAATGGGGGGCGTGCTTCACTCATTCTCAGTCGAAAGACGGATCAACCACAAGGGGGAAATAACGAAAAAGGGAAGGGGGAAGGGCAAAATCAAAAAAAAAACTATTGGGGAGAGGGCAAGTTCACTAAAAGAGACGATAAGACTTGAGCATTTCTCAAAGCCGATTATACAATTTGGGAAAAAAAGTCTCCTCAACCAACTGGAAAGGGTCTGGAGAGGACAACAGGGAGGGGAAAAAAAGAGAGGCGGTACAAGGGAATCGCGAAAGGGGGTATGACTTGAAAAGGGGTGTTGGCTCAGTAAGGCGCGGATTGGGAAGGGGGGTACGAGCATACCAGACGATGAAACAATGGCCGAGGTGTCCCACGCATTAGAGGTATTCAACCTATACTTATGGGGGGGGGGGGGGAAAATGAGGCGGATTGGAAGGGGAGGTGATGGGGGGCCTAAAAGTGGAAGGTCGTCGGTTGCTGGGGGGGTCACCAGTCCACAACCTCCCTAGATTCGTGGGAATTCTGGTCCATCACGGCAAACGTCTCAGCCAGCACCTAAGAGGGAGAGAGCGAAACAAAAAATAAGGGAAGAAGGGAAAAGAGAGTGAACAAGTCTTTTTAAATTGCACGATTTTTATGCTTAGAGGGAAGAGGAACAGAAAACAACCGACATAGTAGGATTCTAGGGGGGTTGAAAAAAAACACGAAATCCGTGCCTACTGTAGTGTCAAAGACTCTACATAGGAGAAGATGAAGAAAGGAAAGAAAAGACAGCAGTCCAAAAGAAGAACGTAGCCTCGGGGGAAATAAAGCTACATCCTCATCTAGGAGACATCGCATTCTGCATTGACTTCTGGGGGGGTGTAACGGCAGATGAGGGGGGTACCAATCATAAGAATTTGCCCACAATTGGGGGGAGAAAGAGAAAATCTGGCAGTCAATGGTTCCACAGTCAAGTAACGGGAAAGAGAGGGACAAGAAGGAAAGGGGGGGGGGGGGGGGGAGGGCGGAATTTATAATCTCCTTTCTGGGGGAAGTGTGATAAGCAAATGTTCAGTCAGCGAGGGTGAACTTGCGGCCAGGGCATCCGAAGACTTAGAGGAAATGCAGCATACAGTGGAGGGAAAATAAAATTGGGGGGAGAGGAAGGAAGGTGAAACGTAACTAGTGCAGTGCCTACGGCAATCCATCGTTAGTCAAGGAGAAAGAGAAGACATTGGCGACGACCAGCCATCCACCAGAATATGCATGCCGATTCAAGTGCTATCGATCCCAGGGAAAGAACCTGA
>Ga0179593_1809550_pt1 | contig 19269 bp, 16 predicted proteins | sample CZODoug2_1_08_16_FD_185931 | JGI IMG/M metagenome (GOLD analysis project Ga0179593, IMG submission 185931) | Vadose zone soil fungal communities from Angelo Coast Range Reserve, California, USA - CZODoug2_1_08_16fungal (PacBio error correction) | ecosystem: Environmental > Terrestrial > Soil >...
TTGGACGAGGGGGCTTGAAGAGAGGAGTCCATGGCCCTTCGCATGGTCATCTAGTTCGAAAAAGGTAATATCTCAAAAGGGAACGGAAAGAGGCAACCGATGAAATTGGTGGCCCCAGTCGACCCCGGTACGGATTGAGGAAACCAGGGCCAGTCCGAAAAGGGAGACTCAGATTGAAGGAAGGTCGTTTGGGCAACACGGAACTGCAGTTGGGTATTAAGCATCAAAAGGAAACAAATTTCCAACACTCTGCTAGAGGTATGAAATTGCCGGAAGTTAGTTGCGGTGATGGAACAATCGTGGCTTGTCGCGGGGGTTAAAAGGAGGGGGACCAACCGTACCCATTGAGGCAACAGGAAGTCTGAAAAAAGATCGAGTTGAAGCGACCTTCCAGAAAAAACGCTTTTGGTTGGGAAGTGAAAAGGGGACCGATGGCGTGGTCGTGTAGAGGTCCTCACATAAGCCGGGGTGTGCTTCGGAGGGCAAGCCAAATTCCAGTTTAAACAACATTGGAGGAGTAGGACAAGACGACAAGCCTTAAACATCGCTAATAGGGAGAATAGAACTGTGTAACGTTGTGTTTGTGATGAAAAAACAGGTATGGGGAATTGGGAACGGCCGGTAAGGACTAGGGGGCCGCCATGGGCGAAAGAAGGGATTGTTAAGATGCGTATCGGAAACGTGTCTGGTCGGGGGATAACAGGTAAAAGAGTGGGGGAAGAATGGAAGATGCGCAAGTAGCAGGCGTTGAGGATGGCGGGTCGTAACCCACCTTATGATGAAAAAAAAAACATCGTACGAAAAGGGGGATAAGGGGGGGAGGAAAAATATGTTGGGTCACAGGGGAGCGAGAGGTTCTTTCACATTAAACTCCCGGTTCAACATGATGCAAATGGAAAAAAAAAATCAAGAACGGGCAGAGAACAGCAGCTTGTTCCATGCCGGGAAAAAGATCTTTCAACATTGGGTTGGGGGGAACAAATCTAGTTAGGGGGGTTGTAAAGCCGACGGTGCCGGGGGGGGGAGAGAACCCTATTTTTGCAGGTGAAAAATAGCGGTCGCGGGTGCACGGACTGCAAGTTTGACCACTGTTCTAGCCGGGAGACCACCCCCATGGAAGGGTTAGAAGCAAGGTGTCGCGCATAAGCATAAAACATTAGGTTTCCCTTTGTGGCAAGAAGGTAAAACCGTTCTTGCCCTACTTCGGGGGCAACGTTCAACAACTCGAAGGTCCGGACTGGTGAAGCAACAAAACGAAAGCGGGGGGAGGGATTGGTTTCTCGCGGGAACTAACTTATGGAGGGGGTAGGGGTTCAATAAAGGATCGCAGTCAGGCTGAAAGGAGAAGGTTGTTGTACAGCCAGTTGAGGTGGTGCTGTTTTCGCTGGAACGGTATTCAGGTTCAGAGGGGGAGAAGTCGGTGTAGTGAACCGATCCTGGAGGGGGGAAACCGGAAAGAAAGAGCCAGCCGTTGAATAATGTGGCACAAAAGATATATGGCATATAGGGGGGGAGGGAGGGGTGGGCCACACTCATCTGAAAAAAAGGGCAATGGAGGGGAGAAAAAAACAGGAACGTTTACTTAAGGGAGGTAAAAAATGTGGGGGTAAGTACGTGGTGCAACCAGGGAACTCGCCGTAAAGTTGATATTCGGAGGTTGAAGGAGGCAAAGGGGGGGATAAAGGCATCGCCGCGGGAGGGTTACGTCGGGAGATTTTGAAAAAAAGAGAGACGTGGAGGGACGTAGCCAACTCTTGGGGAAGCACTTAAGAGAAACAAAACCTGAAAAGTACGTGCTGGAAGGAAAACCTGGGGAAGAACTAAAGGGGTTTTCACGAACTAATTCGCCTTTCAAAAAAGAGAATACGCGTGGCGCTGGGGCCGTCTCCTAACAGGGGGATTGCCGAATTCCAAAGGAAGAGGGGGGGGCAAGGAAAGGGAACATTATGGGCACAAACCGACCCCGTTTACGATTTACAGAAGAGGGTTTTGAAAGGTGAAAAAAAGCTCAAGTTGGCGTCATGAAGGGGCCAAGAGAGATAGGCCTCAGATACGTAAAAGGGAAACAGTGTCAACGGGGTTAAAGCCCATTCAAGTAGCTACCAGGATCGGATGCCACCTACTGTCTTCGCGGGAACTCTAATAAAAGAATCAGAGCAACGCGAAAAAATAATTTAAAGATTGACAACCGCTTGTACGGGGAATACTGGGGGGGGAAGTTGACTAAAGGATGGAAAAAATCTGCTACTCTCAGGGACGGAAGGTTAAGAAGTAAGCAACAACAAAAATACGAGCCTTGGAAGAGCTTAGATTTCAGACATTTACCTGACCGGGGGGGAGTTCTTAAACCAATGCGAAAGGAAAGACTTCTTTTCGACTAAGGATGCAGTCAGATGTGTGTCAAAAGGGGGGAGGGAGGGACATTCTACAACCTTCAGGGGGGAATTTCTCATAACATTTGGGGACTGGCCCAAAGTGCAGCAAGGGAGCAAACCCAATAAAGGCATCAAAGGAAATCACATTGAGCCAGCTAGGTGGCCCAAAATGAAAGAAGAAGGCCACCACAATGTGGGTCCCTCTAGCCTCAAGTTGAAAAAAATCCCTTGGGAAAAGCCCCATGGCTGTGGACGGACCGGGACAATGAAGGGATGGTTTATACGAGGTACTATCGTCACCCCGTCTACACTCGAGTGGTACTAAACCTGTAGGACTAAAACGGGGAAGTGCTGTCGGCTGATGTCCGATAGTAATTTCTTATCGCCGAATATCATCAAAGAGCGTCGTTGCATCTTGAGTGAACGATCTACGTAAAATCCAGCCTGCTGATCTGGGGGGCCTCGAACCGCAGGGTCCGAGTCGAGCGAGAACTGTCTTAGCTACTGGGATGACAAAAAGGGGGTTGGGGGGGGGGGGGGGGGGGGGGGGGGGGGGGGGGACGGGGGGGGGAGGTCAGGGGAGAATATGTTTCATAAACGGAAGCACCCACAAGGTCTCATTGAAAAATACATCAGCATGATAATCTGGAGGGGCGTATACAAGTGTCCTTTTTCATACTGAGGTAAGGGTCAATTCCGCGAAACGCTTTGGGTTTTGGGGGATGTCACATCAAAACAGACGAATCCGCGATCCGACGGAGATTCTTACATACCGTACAATAGGTTACGTTTCAACGCCAACAACTCCGGAATAGTTGGTGAAAAGGAAAATGCTTGCATGAGTAGAACTTTCAGGTCGAGAATCCGGGGTTGACTCCTTTTAATTTTTATACCATCACTGAAGAATGCTAGAGCGAACGATACTCTTTACATCTTCGGAGAATGCCCGCCTACCTATACAAAGGTTCAGAAAAATCCGCCGGCGCAAGTGGTTTGCTGATGGTTGCATAATACAAATGACATTAGGGCCAGAAGTAACCTAACGGAAGGCCGTTAAAAAACACGGAGGGGCGACTTCTAGGATTAAGGTGTTTAGCCCCAACCCTCGGGGCCCGCGGGGACGGGCTTCTAAGGGCAAGGGGCTCAGGTAAACGTTGGCCTCATGAAGTTACGAACATGGGGCGGAATCTGAAGTGTAAACCTGGAAAATCAATGGGGGAAGGAACTGAAAAATCCCTAAAACAACCAACAACGGGGAGAGGGGATCGCTTGAAATTTGATTGAATACAAGAGGAGTCAAGTCACGGAAGAGGTCCTCAAAAGGGAAAAGGGGAAAGCGGGGAACCAGGATGAGTGGGGAAAGGGTGGGGGTAGCAGCCGTCGACCGCGGAACCGGCAGGTGGTGTTAGTACCAGGACAAAAGCCACGCGAGGTGAACAGGGCGGCTACGGTTCGGTGCATTAAAAATCGGCCAGCAGGTTGTCGTAGCACAGGAAAATGCCACCATGGTGGTGAGAAAATCAGGGATGCCCTTAGGACGTCAGGAGGTGATGGGGGGACGTGGGGCCCACGCTAGCATGTTTACTCCTTAAAGTTGAAGAGGATGACAAAAGTTCCCATGCCGCCTGCGTCTGAAAGCAGGCAGATTTTGTAAGAAGGGCCATCGGCAACCTTTGAGTTAAAATGTTGGTAGAGGGAAGGCACAATTAATTGGGAGGGGAATGAGCTCTTGGAGTCAAGGTTTGGGTGTTTGTAAAAGAGAAACAGAACAGAGGAGTTGGTTCGCTACAGCGCATCTTACTTTGCTTATTAAACGAAAAGGCAATTTATACTTCTCAAAACCGGGGTAGTAAGGAAGTTATGCAATTGCGGAATTGGGTAAGTAACTTTTTTGGGGGGGAGCGTTGTGTGTATTCGTCAGTAAAGTCAGGGGGATGGCGATGACGTCCCATTCCTGGAAGGGAATGAGAGTTCCTGCATGGCTTGTAGAGAAGAAGAGGGACAAGAATGAAGGTCTCTCATGGCAGGTGGGGGGGCTCTCTAATTTAGTAAAGGTAGAGTGCACGGGAAAGTGTATTTTCTCGGAAAAAAGGAGGGTACAGCCTTCTTTCGCAAAATGGCGACTCCGTAACGGGTCAAAGACGGCGTTTTGGAAGTAAGTAGTCTTCTTACACTGTAGTAAGGTAGGTGTACTGGAGAGGATGGAGCTCGTTGTGGCAGTAATAGGTCTTCTTTCCTCAGGGAAACGGACCACGGGCAGGGGGGGGACCTAGTTCCATTTCAACGCAAGGGAAGGTGGCAGACCGGCAAGCTTTAAGAGTCCAGATGAAAAATTGTGGATCTCTAATGCCGATACAAATCTTTTGGTTTCGCCACCATAATGGAAAGTGATTCCAGGAAGATTGTGATCTGGCCGCTGGGAAGTGCCGTGTTTCGCGCGTTGGTGTTGGGACATGCTCACTAGCTCAGGTCAAAGGATCTGTTCCCAGGGCGGTTGACTAATTTCAAAAACTGACGGTTGTAAACAAGCTAAATTAAGGTCGACTGGCCCTCAAAAAAGTGGGGGAACCTAAATTCACGGGGTACTGTCAAGAAATGCGGGCCCGGAAGGAAGAGGTGATATTGGAGAACAGTAAACGGAGTTAGTTAAAGACGGAGAATGAAGACAAAAAACCAGCACGTAGTCTGGAGGTCGAGGGGGGTGTTGCTCAAGTCACTGCAAGCGTATCTGTAGGTGAAATTGGGCCAAAAGGCAGGATAACACAGAGGGCATTAAGTGAAAAAGAGACATCAGTGATGGTTGTTTCCAAAGGGGAGAAGCTCGAGGTTCCAAATGGGGAGGTGCTTCACGATAGAGTTGGGGGTGGGAACCGAATGTGCTTAAATGCGTTGACCCACACGTCCTTGGGGGGATCAAGGGGTGGCGCCAGCTCACGTTTGACGTCCTTTTAGGAAAACGGCGCTGGGTTTTTGGCAACAGCAAAAAAAAGATTGGTTACAGAAAAACCGGGAAGAGGGGGTGGCAACTGCACAATCGGAGAAAGGAAAAAGACGATCGTTGTGGAGAACCAAGCCATTGAAAGGGGTTGAGATAATTCGAAGAAGGGAGGCTAGGCCAGTAGGAGAAATAGCGGGGAAAGAGGGGAATTTTGCTGGCAGAGAGGTTTTGACTTCGAATAAGGGCAAAAACGGAACTTGCAGTTCACCAGGATCTCTCAACAGGATGAGCAGGTCAAAGATATGATAAACGGGGCTTGTCGAAACGGAAGATTGCAGCTTTGCAAAACATCGACGGTTAAAGAAAAAGATAGGAGAGGGAGAGCACTTAGAAAGGGGGACGAAAACCCTGTTGGTAGAATGGTAAACTGTACACGGAGGGGGCTACTCCAAAGAAAAAGTACCCGTCGGGTCCCAGCCGAACCCGGTAAAGAAGGTGAAAGGGAAAACGGTTGAAGGGTAAGCCTGGATCAACTGGTTTCAAAACGCTTAAAGAGAAAGGGAAACTAAATGGCACATTAAATGACGTAGGGGGGGGGGGAAAAAAAAAATTGAAACGGTTACCACTCCTCGGAGAAACGAAAGAACTTGAAAGCCGGAAAAGCTGAGAAGGGAGAAAACAGAAACCAAATACACCTTTTCAAAGGGGGGGTCTCAGACTGGAGCTTTACGGCCGAAGGACTAAAGAAAACCTAACTACAAGGCGAGGGGATGAAGATCACACCGTCCCCGCGGGAGAAAGGGAAGAATGGTGCAAGGGGGAAAGAAGCTATAGAGGGAGGGAGAGGGGAGAATCTCGGAAACGAACTAGGCTTATTAGAAGAATGAAAGGGGAAATGGGTCCGCTCCTGGAAAGTCTAATTTAACGGGTCGAATAAGGGGGAATGCTGTCCGAAAAGTGAGCGCCATAGGCAGCCGTGAAAAAGGTTAGATAAAATGAAACCAAAAAGGGGACGATCCCTGTCCAAGAGGAGGAACACTTCAATCCCTTGTTGCCACACTGACACTGGGATTAAGAGAGCGCCTCAAGGGGGAATGGAAAGAGGGGCATTCCCTTCTGTGCCAACTTAGCGGTGAAATTTCATCGACTGCCCCGGGCCCTGTGATATGCAGGGATCTACGGAGCATCACAAACCAGGGAAAGGAACGAAGGTGTGTGTTACGCCCATTAGGGGAGAAACCGGGATGAGGAGAGAGCAGCGTGAAAAAAAGGTCTTAATAGACAGGGAGGGGGCACAGCGGTCGATCACTCGGAAAAAGAACAGAACGCCGAGGATCTGAAAAGAGGGGGGCCAAATGTTATATCTTACAAGAAAGCGGGGAGGAAAACCATTGAAAATAGTTATAAGGGGTCCCACCGGGGGGAAAGAAATAAACGCGCAAAGTCCATTCAAAAAAAAAAGAAGGCGGGGAGGGCTTTGAACAAGCGGTGACGAAGATGGCGGGAATTGGCAACGCGTACGCATTGTCAGCGAAAAAGAAAAGATGAAAGGGGTGGCGGTGTGATAACAGCAAAACACCCATTCCGAGACGCTAGGAGAGGAGGGTTCCGACATCCAAATCGGTGTGTACTTGCCAGAACTTACCGAAAGAAGGTTGCCCAAAGAAATGCTCAATCAAGAGATGAAGAGGAAAAAAAACCGTGGGCCTTGTCGGGGGAGAAAGACTTCCTCGACCGATAGGAGAAGCGTCAATCCAGACTTCCGTGTCAAATATTCCTAACGCGGCTCCAAAAGAGTGGTGGCGTTGGGGGCAGATTCGCTCAACCGGAGCTTTGCGGGGCCTGGTACGATTAAACGGGGGCAAGACCCTAGAAGGGCGTGCAGGGGGGAGGCAAAAAAAGAAGGGCAAAACAGACGGAAGAGAAAAAGGGAAAAAACTCATTCTGTGAGACCCGCAGGGGGAAAACTTACAGAAATGGGCGGAATATATCCGACTCGTGACTGTAAAGTGGACCCGAGATGTAGGAAACGTAAAAATAACTACTCTCAAAAAGGGGGGGGTAAAAGGGAGAGGAGGACTGAGGGGATCTTGAATCAGATCCACGTGTACAGCGCCCGAATCAAGAATGTGGACTGGTTACAAAAGAGGAAGGAAAAGGGAAGGAAAATTGGGAAAGAAAGCCATTCGACCACGGGTGAACCGGCGGGAACACCATGCATCGCCGAAGAAGGTAAATGAAAGGCCGGAGAGAGGTTCTTAATGGAGGCAACGGGCAAAGGCAGTTGTATTTATGAATCAAAGAAAGAAAGTGGAAAGAACGAATGGCAGCCGGGGGCAAGTATGGAATGCTGAACTGGGCCGGGAGAAGTCTGCATTGCCGATGGAAAGAAAAGGAAAAAGGTGCATGTTCCCTAGGAGGGGGGGAAAAAATGAAAAGGAGCCCACGGCTGCCTCTGAGCATTCCACGATGTATCTGCAACTTACAGCACCAGGCTGGAAACCCTGAGCCGGAAGGGGGTAGGGGGGGGAGGAGGGACGCATGAGAGCGGGGCATAGCGTCTGAGTCCTGTGTTGGGGGGCTGTTCTGCGGCAAACAGCAAAAGTAGCTACCTTGGCGAGGGGGAGAACAGAAAAAAGAGGTAAAAGGACATGACGTGAGACATCAGAGGGGGAACGCTCACCTGGATGCTGTCGTCCGGTTTGGTGCAGAGAACAGGGGATGGAAATGTAATAGAACGGGGGAGGCTGGTAGATCACTTTTAGACCGCGAAGAGGGGGAACGGGCGTTGAGAGGGGGTCCTCCGCAGCTTTCACGGGGGTTGCGGGAGGAAGGGGTGTACAGCTGCACCGAGCGGCGAGGATTGAATACAGAATTGAATCGGGACAAGAGGGAAAGAAATAGCAGACAGAAGGGGGAGGGAAGGATACGGAAACACTGGGGGTAGGTGGTGGGAGGAAGTTGCGAATATGGAATGATGACCATGGAGAAAAGGCTGGGCCGAGCCCATTAAAAGGGGCTATGGTAGCGAAAGACCTCTTTCAGGGACCGGGTGAAACCGTGGCTCGCGGGATGAAACATGTAAAAATGCGGATCGGGAAAGGGAAGGGTGTCGTAAACGAGGGACCCGACCTGTCTAAAAGGGGAAAAAGGTGACTAACATGTTGCAATGTGATAAGACTCCCGTGGGCAGTCAGAAAGGGATTGTGGTAAGGGGGCAGAACCCTTCCTTATGTTAAAAATAATAGTGATACTGGCCCCTGCGATCAAAACAAGGGAAATCGACCGAACGGGACTATCTGGAAGGCAAAGAGGGCACGGATGGATCCACTTTAATCAGACGATGCTTATTCCCCAACGGGAAAGGTGTGCCCCTTCAGCGCGATCCGATGTTGCCGGGAGGAAGTAAACTAGGGTGGAGCGTAGGAGGAGGGGTACAAAAAGTGGAAAAAGAAACGAAGTCGGTCCTTAATGTACAAGATCCAGGTTAATGGGTTTTACGGTGTCATAGTGACCGTCGAGATTAGGAGAAGAAAGGACGATGGACGAAAAAACGAAAAGTGGAAAACCGGACTGCGAAAGGCGGTGTGAAGGGGAAAAAGGGTGGACCAGAGGGAGGGGTCTTCCTCTATTTTGAAACGAAAAAGCGCAAACTTGGGGTGCGCCCTTCAAAAACCGAGACAGTCCCGGAAAATGTAAGAGATGGAATTGAAAAGAAAGGGTTTCCTTGTTGTGGGAGGACCCAAGTGAACTCGCGGTTTAAATTTATATTGGCCTTGTATTGGGGAGAGGAAAGGGTATAAGGGAAGGAAAAAGACGCAGAAGGGCTGGAAAGTCGATTTTTGAAAGCGGAGTCAGGGGGGCCAAAACGAATTCGTTCACCACGTGGACCATATCAGAAACTGGGATTAGAAACGAGAAAGAGTCACGGGGGAGGGAAATAAAGGGGGTGGCTACTACTCACGGAGGTGCCCCGGCCCACACACGATTAAATCAAACTATCAAACGTCGAGGAGCCTGGGCCTTCCACACTGGCAGACGCCGGGGGGAAAATCTCAACAGTAAAAATGGCACCGGTCTTTTTCAGGACAAAACGTCCTCCCAGCTCGCCCCTAGGAGATTTCAGAATTCCAGGTTTGAACGCAAAGTCAAGTGGGGGGGGGTGGAAAAAAAATTCGAGGAAAGTCTCCAATCTACGGAACGGGGAGGGAAAAGTCAACGCAGCCTTTCCACATTCGGGTGACCACTAACAGGATGCACTACCCGGGGAAAGAGCTCCGTAAAGAAAACGTAAGAAAGAAGCTCCTCAAACCAAGTAAATGATGCCCGAGGGGACGGCGCGTTTACATCCGAAGTGGAATTGTCAACCCGGACTAAGTGAGAGAATTAAAAGGTAAGCAAAAACAAAAGTGCTGACCGACTCTCTTAATTAAAAAAGGAAAGGGAACCTATATTGAAAGTTGATCCGCGCCTTGAGGACACGCCCCTAATAAGTATGAAAGGGGCACAGGGGCACGTGGCCAGGCACTATGAAAAATTGGCTAACCACCTTCATTGAAATCTAAAGATGGTGCCGACGCCAGCCTGCAGAGGATCTTTTGTCTATTAAAAAGGAACCCAAAAGAAAAGATTAGCCCGGACCGGGCACCACTTCAGGAGTCAACGCTTGGTGCCACCAAAAAGGTGGGTCACGCTGAGAGAAGAAAAATTTAGGGAAGAAGGCTCCTGAAAAGGGGGAAAAGCCAAGGAGCCAGTGCGAATTTCAAGAGGGGCCCTGGGAAAAAAGAATGAATGGACGAACTCCTAATCTCGCGCACACAAGATGGAGAGAAAAACTCGAGGGGGAGAAAGAACAAGGGACCAAAAGTCGTTCGATTTTCGGCGAAGTCGGCCTTGGTACGCTCTTAATTTCCGAGATAGCAATCAATCGTCCGCTCGTGCAGCGTACAGTAATACGGAACAACTCCCAGAAAGGAGAGGAAGCTAACTCCCTTTTGCCAGAATGGGCAGGAATGGAACAGGACACGCGGGACGTGTCTATTAAAAAAGAAAGACCTTGGGAAAAAAAAACAATTCACATATTTACTAAAATCCAGTGTAGACGGTGGGGGAACAAGCGGATGGCGGACTTGAAAGAAGAGAACGCTCAGGAACTCTAAGAGACACCTAAGGGGGGAGGGTTTTCCGCAAGACAAAAACACCCAGGAATGATGCAGAACTAACTAGACATCCTCAGACAGGACAAGAAATTACAAAATTAGGGAAGAAAGGTTTGCCCGAAGGTGGCAGATCAACTCGCATCGTGAAATCATCGGCACACAAAAGTGGAGGGGGAAGGGGACTGGGGGAACCTGGAAACCTGCAAACTCTCGTTCTCTTCTCACGCAGCGTCCGTAGGAAGCATGAGGAGGCTACAAAATATTTGTTGCAATTGGGGACATCTTGGTTCCGTGCGTGGCAGATGTTGCGGTACGTCAGGTGAAGGGACCGGGAAATCTCCTCGTAACGGATCAGACATTCGCCCTCCCCTTCCGGGGCAACGCTGGGGTAGACTTGGACTACAAATTTCGAAATGGAAGGTGGGGGGGACTAGGGGTTAAAAATAATGTTTCTTACTAGAGCCGTGAACGAGAAGTACACAGGGTGGACGGTATTCAAGAACATTCAAGGAGAAATAATCACCAAGGGCAGAGGGGGGGGAAATCGACATGGAAAGGGGGTAGGGGGGGAGAGATGCCACTTTGTACAGTCAAAAAGTCACGGAAGTGAAAAAAATTTGAAGCCTCCCAAAGGGGAGCAACCAGAATGAGTCCAATTTTGGGACATCGAACCATCGGGGCAAGGGAAATGGAGAGGAAAAAAATCAAACGCCTACAAGTTTCCGACCGCAGAAAGGATGGCGGGGTAAGTAATTTACAGGCAAAGAGGCCAACATTTTATAATCAAAGGAAAGACAAATTGAAAACTCTTGGTGCGCAGGGGGATATGGATGACCCTGCCGACAAAAGTCGGCGGATTGAACGAAATGGCCCACATCGCAAGGTGAGGAAGACCGGGGGAGGGTATCAACGTAAAGGAGCAAAGGGTTTTTCCGTCTGAGCATTCGAGTTAGCAGCCTCCAGCAATGTGGCAAACCTTTGATACTTGAGTGGGGAAGGGGGGAAAAAAAAAGATGGAGAAAGTCGTGAGCGTATTCGGGTTGGGTGCTGTGCTGTCTCAGAACCAGGACCAAAGCAAGCGTGAAAAAGAGAAAGCCGTGAAGCATTGAACTAAGGCCGGAACAGCTTGCTCACCTGATTGTACGGGAATACTGGTGAAGGTTGTGTGGGGTAGGAAATTAAACAAGGGTCACAGGGGGCTGAACGGGGAGTGACCGTGGCAACCATGAGCGAAAGGGGCATATGAGGGGGCATGAGTAAGAACACTGCGGGAGCATATCGAATAGTTGCGCCCCGACGTCAGTGAGAGGGATTAAAGAGACCATTGTAGGTAGGGCTGGGGGAGGGAGAGATTATGGGAAAAGACAACAAAAATCAATGAAATGTTGTATGCCGTGTGCGGACGAGGTTAGTTTCAGACCAGGGAAGGTAGGATTCGGGGGAAATATCAAAAAGAATGGGAGGGCCTATTCCAATTTCCAGCACGGGGCAGTCAGGCAAAGAAGCCGCTTAAGGCCAGGGATCCATTAGGAGAGGAGGGGGCGGGAGCAACACAAGTTTTTTTTTTGGGTTGGTGGCAACCGCGTCGATTGACATTTTGTATCCCACCGCTGGGGGACCGGGCACAATCCCTACTGTAGTACTATTTTGTTGTCAGTGAAAAATAACTCTCTCCCGGTGTGAACATCAGCGAAACCAGAGGCAGGGGGAAAAGAACCAAGGAAGGTTTTTAAACCAGAAAGGGGAAGGCCCCGGCGCGAAAGTCGTGCCGCGAAACGAGAAAAATAAGTGAAAAAGTCTCGTTGATCCTTTCCAGACTATCTCCAATGTTTTGCCAGAAAGACTCCGAGGCTCGGAATCGAGGTCCCTGGGTCTTCCTACGGCGAACGTAGGAGGACGAGTAGGGGAGAACTTCTGCGTAAACAAGTCTCAAGTCACGTTGACAGTCCGTGGGGGGTTGAGGGGAACACGGAGAGAAGAAAGTCGTCCTCAGGCGTGCGGGCGTTGGGAAGGCCGTAGGAACCCTTCGGAAAGGGGGCCCAGCCCGCCAGTTGAACTGGTGAGGTCAACCAAAAATCAGGAGTGCCGAGGGCTAGGGTGTGCAAAAGAAGGAACTTGAAAGAATGTACCCTTCAACACGAGACCGATCGTAAAGATAAGGGGGAAGGGGGGGAGGTTTGTGGACCAACAAGAAAAGGCTCCCGTTAAAGTTAAGGGGGTAGGGGGCCTGAAGTGGAGAAAAAGACAGCGCAAAGACGTATGAATGGGATTGTTAACGATGGGGGGCGAAAATCTTGCGGTCGGCAACAGGTAGTTAAACCCGTTGAATCTCTAAAAAAAAAACACGGAGGGGAGAAATAGAGCCCACTTGGTACGAATGTCGTTTTTGGCTACGACCGAACTCTGAATAACAAAGAATGAACAGAAAAGTGAGTCGCGCTGTTCCCTTCGAACGGGAACCGCGATTGCACTCAACTTTAACGGGGGTGCACGCTTGGGCAAGGACCACAAACCGGCCCCAGGCTTTGGGAATTCCACAAAACCGTATACGATGTTCTCGGGGGGTTTGAAGGAAGCGCCTCAAGTATTGGGGGGGGCGCTGGATTGGGCACCACGATGCCGGCCCCGATGTCAGGGAGGACCAATTTCAACGCGGGGCATTCCGCAAGTCGGTTACCACCCGAGCACCAGAGGAGCGAAGGAAGAGAGACGGGCCTGCCCCAATAGGTCAACCCTCAACAAAACAGGGAAGGTAATCTTGCATTCAAGGGAATTTAAACGTGCTATGTCAAACGAGGGCTACTCGCGACGTACGCCTTAGAGTAAGCGAGCAACACATACTGAAGCGGTAGCGACTCATGGGAAATGTACAACTTGGACCGGTATATCTGCTTTAAGTGGGGACCCGAATCTTTCCACGCTCTCTGGGGCTTAGGAGCTGATGTGATGGCAAATTTTTTCCGAGACCTTTAAAGGACTAAAAAAAATGGCTACATGAACAACGGCATGGGGTAATAGGGGAAAAAGCAAAAAGAAGATTGGGGGGGGACAACTATGCACGTTCCCCAACTGATGTATACTGCAACCATCAGGAACGGGTTGGCAGTAGCCCGTTCAAAGTAACATTTAACATCACCAAACTTCCATCGGCGAGGGCCAACCGTCTTGAGGTTTAAAAACCAAACATACTCTGAGAGGGCGGAAAAAGTTTCCTTAAGCGGAGGCCAGGACTGCGACAGGCGGAGAGTTCAGAGGAACTTGCCTTTCGCAAGGGGATAACGGGCAAGGACAGATTCGCCAAAAGAAGGATTCCTAACTGGGCAAACCGAATTAATGCGAAAACTGGGGGTTCTACCACAGCTTTTACATGAAGATGTTCTGCTAGAGATTGTTACAACTTCTGAAGAATTGATCGGGATAATAAAAAGGCAGAATTCAGCGTACTGTCCGCACTGCGTCAGGCGATCCAGATATCGGCCTCTACTAAATTGGGGAAGAAGATCATGTATGAATCATAAGGGCGAGGGCAAATCCACGCTTACTAAAGCTTCTATGAAATTCCAATGGTATTCATCAAATACCAAAAAGGAGTCCAGGGCAAGATCCAGGGAACAAAGCGGGGGCGCACGGCCATGATAACGGAGTAAACATCCACATTAGTAGGACAAAAGATAAACCGCTTTGGCGTGCCGCCAGAAACAACAACAGGCCGAATAACGCGAGCAGCGAAGGACGACATCCGGCGGTTTGACGGCCAGAAAAAAGAAACCGGATCAAAAAGGGGGTTGGAATAAGGCTGCTATGCCTCGATCGTTGCTCTACCAGCCGTGGTCGAGGGGAACGTGGGGTAACATGAGGGACCGGCGATAAATCGAGAAGACCGCCTAAGCAAGATCAAAAACGAAACGATCGCCACTATTGGTGGCAATTTAGGAAGTGATGAAATACAAACGCAGGCGTTGTCAGATTTGCCTGCACAAGGACACCGTATACAAAAGGGTCAATATAAGAGCTACTTCCGGCGAGGGTGGAATGTATAAAAAGTCAACTGCCGGGACCGCTGGAACGAGGGCAACTTGGAAAAGGGAACTCAGAAAAGTAAAAAGCAGGGGTACGGCAAACATGGGGCTCTTCCGGGGACTTACTGTTAAAAGGGGATCAAGGGGCTTCACTTAAAAGGAGCGATGATCATCGCAAAAACCAACGGAGGAGACAAAGGATCCGGGGTTGTGTGAAGCTTGAAGAAAAGGGGTCAGAACGAGTCACTGAAGATAGAAACGCCCCATGTTGCAGGAATCCAACAGGAGCACGATTCACCACTTTGTGGACACGACAGGCCGTCCCCGAGCCGTCCAAGGGAGGATGGGGGCTATACCCGGACGGGAAACGGAGATTGGATACCCGGCAATAACGGTCGTCATTAAAGTCAACATCGACCAACTGCCGTCTCATAGGAAAGGGGCCAACAAGAGAAGGCTTATTACTGAGGACCTTGAAGGGGACGATCTGCGGGAAGACGAAGATGGACCAGCAAGATGTTGTAGAAACCGGGTCAATCTAATGTGCAAAAAGCCTCCCACGTCTGCCGCTGAGCGTCCCGGCGAGTGGATATGCCAGCTTCAAATCTGGCACCCTTTGTTCCCAGGCAAGGGTGGTAAGTGGAAAAAAGATGCTTATTTCGTCGCTGGGAGAGGGGGGAAGAATTCGTGGGTTTGGGTGTGCTGTTCGAGGGGAACCGACCAAGGCGGTGGACGGGAAAGGGTATAGTGCCATTAGCCGTGTATCACGGCCATTGGGACGCAGTAGAATCCTCTGGAACGCTCACCATTGGGGCACCGAGTTGATGGGACTGGGGTGAGGTTTTTATGTCAAACCAGTATGGGAACTGTGGATATCCTAGGTGTCACGTTATCATCAAACGAGAAGGGGGTAACATAACGAACGCTTTTCGACGCCCAGTCCGCGTCGAGGAAGTGTGGAGATCATGAATTCGTACAGTATTCAAGAGCAGAGGAGACAGGAAAGTCTGTAACCACTGAGTTGCAGAATAGGCCGCCATCTACAGAAGTTTTAGCCTGAGTGCGTAACGAGGTGTGAGGAAGAGGGGGGAGCGTGGGGAATAAGAAAACGCCGCTGGAAGGCCCAACTGCGCAGTGGCGACCGTCCAGGGGGCAGGGACAGTAAGACTTTGTCTCAGAGGGGGATCCGCATCATTTGGGGGTGACGCTTCGGGAGGGGAAGGGTGGCGAGGGACCTTTAACCTAAAGCACGGGAACTACCTGCTATTGGGGTTTGATAGATCGACCGGGGGGAGAGGGCGTTTCGAAGCGTTCTGGGACCGATTCACCCAGAAGGTTGTTAGCAGAATGATAACTGAACGGAAAAACTTACAGTCCCTTGCATTCCAAAGTACGACAGATAAGGGGCCCTAAGGCAGGGGTAAAAAAGAACGGCCAAAATGCGGTTCAAGTGTTGTTGCAACAACCGAGCTTCTGGGTTGTCCGAGGTTTTGAGAAAAAGAAGGAGACGCAACTTATGAGTCGGAGTAGGTTTCGCACGGCGGCGTACCCGGCACAGTCGGGCCTAGCAAGCAGGGGTAAAGAAATGGGGTTTTTTTTTGGGATTGCCGCTGAGGAAGTACGGGTCACAGTCAGAGTTTCCGGAGAAGGGGAAATAGGGGGTGCAGCCGAGGAGGAAACTGCTGGAAGCGGGCACGGAGGTAATTGGCACCCGAACGGTTGACGGCGCAGAAAGGGAAGCCGAGTGTGGGGGCACAAACTAAGGAGGGCTGAAACCCCACAGGACACCGAGACCGAGCTGAAAAATCGGAATGTTTCTGTTAAAAGTTCTTTTGAAAAAGGACAAAGGACGGGTAAAGGATATTCTTCCTGTAGGAGATATGGTTGTAAGAACAGCGCCAGACGACTTTTGCGGGGGAGTCAAAAAAGGTTGAAAAAGAAAAAAATGGGGAGGAACTGATTTCGTTCACCACGTGAGGCAAGTCCAACACGGAGAGGAAAAGAGGAGACAAGGTGGGGAAAATGATTTTTCATACGACCGGGGAAAGAAAAACGGGGGCGAAGTTTCAAACAGCGTGAAAGCAAATTCTACGGCCCGGCGCGGACTTCCACGGAATAGCTACAACCGGGGGGGAGAGAACGGACCGGCGAGTTCACGGCGGGCTAACAATAAACCGGTTTTCCCCTAACCCGGAGTACGTTCAGGACTCGGTCTCAGGGGTGAAAGGGTCACTCCTAAAGGCGCTGAGGCAAAAATCGGCTATTCACCATCAGCGGAACCGGATGGGCAAGTCAATTTGAACTGACGGGCAAGCTGGACAGCAGTGAGGTGTACAAGACCACTCCCCTACGGAGTTCGGTAACTGGTATCCCTAATCAAAACATTGCAGGCAACAAAACGGCAGTAGTGGGTGAAACCGGAGTATCAGGACGAAACCGGGGTTGTCACCTCGGACGCTCGAATACGGGGGGACAGGACGCGAAAGCACAAAAATAGCACCTTCGATAACTTCAACACGGGCGATAGCTTCTGGAGAAATAAGGTCCTTCGTCCACGCCTCAGGCCGGGAATGGCAAGGCCAAACGTGGCCGCGACCGTAGGAATAAGTTACCCTGGGGTTTTAAACTTAATGGGTGGGGGAAGTCGGTCTCAAGAACGAGTAAAAAGACAAGAAAAAATGGGTCCAGGGATGCTACATTACACATGCCCAGGGGCTCCACAGTTATGAGACCAGTGCACAAGCGAAAAAACAGAAAAGGACGAGAACTTTGGGCCACAAAGGGACTGGGAGCAACGCTACGCCTCAGGTGGTTGCGGGGGCAGGAGAAGGCGGTTCCCTCCGAAAAGCGAAGTGCGGAACATTCAGAGCACTGGGACCGACAAGGTGGGGGGAATCCTAATCGCTCACCCGGTACTGGACCTAAGAACCTATGGGGGGGGTGCAAAAAGGGGAGGCGACAACTGTCCAGGGCTAGCAGCATGGGTTATCAGTCTTGTTTAACGGACCGATCATCATCTCCAAAGGGTGGGCAGCGTAAATGTGGGGATTAAGGAGGAAACAAAGTACGCAGGCGGAGACTGGGCCTCTAAGACCGTGTTCCCGAGCTTATAAGCCTCAGGCAAAAGGACAGGCCAAAAGAAGGGAAAGCAGGAAGGAGAGGAGTTCCCCATCACCGGGGGTTCATAACCGCAACCAAAAGGAACATTCAGGGAAAAAAAAATTGGTGGAAAAGCGGATGTTCTCAAAAGGTTTTCCGGCAAGTATAAAGATACGCTAATATGCCCGAAAAGTGCAAGAAAACCTTCTTTGTGGGGACAGCAGAAAAGAAACAACAAAACGAGGACACGACTTCGCCTTCCTGCCATGGGTTTTATTCAACGGCATTGTGCCCAGTAATCAAAGGGTTGCACAGATGAGAGGCGCAAATAAGGAATCGGAAATGAAAAAATTGCCAGAAAGGAGGGGGGAAGTTGATAACAATCGAGCGGGAGGCGAAAACCCTATCTGGACATCTGCGAAACTCCAGGGAAATGAACGTCCACGGAAAGGTGTAATAGAAAGGCGACAGGGTTGTGCAAATTGGCTTAAGTGGGGATTAATAAAGCGAATTAAGAAAAGGAAAAAAAAAGGGCCCTGTCCCCTAGGAGTCCGTGCTAAAACTTCGTCGGCCGATGGGGAGGGTGTAGAGAGCCCGCCTGGGGCCCGTGGGGCACCGCGGGGGTCGAAATGTGCTGAGGTCAAATCAGTCCTGTTCCCGGGTTGGGAACGGACGGGATGTGACAGGATATCGTACAAGGAGATTGAAGTACAGGAAAACCGTGGGAAATCTACGTAGGGGAACTTAAGGAGATCTCTCACACCAACCAAAACAAATTATAAGAGGGGAATTATGAATTTTTTAGAATATAGTAACAGGTGGCGTGAGATCCAGCTGTAAATATATCCCAATGTTGCCGGGGGTCCAAAAACGGGGAAGGGATTGGACATTTGGCAACCCTTAAACCATCGGTGCCAAGAAAGGGTGATATAAACCCGCAATGCGCCAGGGGAGAAGGGGCCGGCCGCGGAGAGTGGAACAAGTAGGAGGTAATGTTGAACGGAAAAGGACATCCTGCATTTTATAGAATCAACAGTGAGCACAAAATTGCCACCACGGTGGTTGGGTCCCCTAGTAGTTGAAAAAAAAGGAACGGGGGGGGACGAAGGGACGCGATTGGAAGATCGCGATCGACGTTTGCCGGTCCCGTTTACAAAAACCTTCAAATCCCAAGTATGGGATGAGACAGTTCGTAGAGTATTTATTCTGCAAATAACAGAAATCGGGGAAAACTTAGGCACGGAAAGGGGGTAGGGCCGTGAAGGGAAAGATGGAGGGAGAGCTGAAGCGATCTTCCTTTGTTTTTGTGGGAGGGGCGGCAAAAACACGGGGGGGGGTTTCGAGAAAATTGACGAGGCATGACTTTACGGTGTATAAGAGTGAGACAGAGCATCATTGGGGAACGCTCACATAGGTATGTCGTACCTTGTGGGACTTGGTGTTGGGGCTTTGGGAACCGGTATTGGAATTTGGATTAAGGAAAGGCAGTACTTCGTTGCAAATGACAAGCTCTAAGCATAGGATACATTCTGCGGAAAAAGGGAGGAGAGGTCACAAGCCTCAGGTCATGAGTGCGCAAATCAGAAAATAGTACTATGGCCACAGTTCGGAATGGAAGTCGCTAAATAGAGTCTGGTAAAGAAGTGAAAAGACCGCGACCGGAAATTTGAGCAGAATTG
>Ga0179593_1570660_pt1 | contig 19268 bp, 14 predicted proteins | sample CZODoug2_1_08_16_FD_185931 | JGI IMG/M metagenome (GOLD analysis project Ga0179593, IMG submission 185931) | Vadose zone soil fungal communities from Angelo Coast Range Reserve, California, USA - CZODoug2_1_08_16fungal (PacBio error correction) | ecosystem: Environmental > Terrestrial > Soil >...
GTAGGGTTACGAACCGAAAATCTGGATGACAATAAACTAAATGCCCACGTACGTTAACAGGGTACCCCCACAACGGAAAAACTGTTTGGGGGCTGGGGGGAAAAACTAAAGGTCCCTCAACAAGAACACAAAAATAAAATTCACAATTTAACGTTGACGACACCGTGAACTCCACGTCTGTGACAAGGAAAAGATCTGTGTAAAAAATCGACCCTGACCTCACACAAAAAAAACCCCGGGTGAGAACAAAGAACAAGGTTGACAATACAACAACAGCGCCGTTATTGGGAAAACCCCCCAGTGTCCTATTTTTTGTGTTCCCTCTGTGCACAAAAAAAAAAAGTTGTGTTTCCCCATTGGAAAAAAGAAAGGGGGGTTTTTCCGGCCCTGGGGAGTTGATGGGAAGGGGAAGTGCTGTCAAAGTGGAGCTTGCGAAAAAAAAAAAGCAAAAAAAATGGAGTTTTGCAAAGGTTCCCAAGGGTGTCATCCCCAATCCCAGTCTTGTGAGTCACCTATAAAACTATTAAAAAGAACCTTCAGAGATTTTTTATCCCCACGCAAGGAATCGAGGACGGGGACCAAACGTTTAAAGCGAAAGTCCCCCAAGAATAGTCCAACAAGAAAGAAGAATTAAATCATCATCATCCCTGAAAGAAAAGGGGGGGGGCCGTCCCGCTAAACGGGGGGTGGTTTTTAAAATTGTCCCTTGCACGGGGGGGGGACACCCGGGAACAAAAGCACAAGCCAAAACGAAAATGGTGTGCACCCGCTTGGAATACACAAGCGACCCATTTGTGGGGTCCAACCCCAGAAAAAGGAGGGGGGGGGGAACCCTATAACCCTGGATTCGTAATTGTCCCTCTGGCACAACGGAATGAGGAAAAAATTGATAAAATGGAAAGTAAATAAAGCGTGTGTTTCCCGGTTAAAATGTTTTTTTCTGTACATCGTTGTCCTACTGTGGCAGCCATCCAAAAAATAGTTCAAAAAAAAAGTGTGAGACAGAACCCCCCCCAAGGACACACGGTTGACACCAGGTAGAGGCCACCCCCACCCCAACACAAACACATTGAAAAACAAATTCCCAATTTTCCCACCACCAAGGGCACTTGGAATCTATAGAAAACCCAGGAAATGCAATACGGGAAACTTTCGACTCTACGTTTATAAGTCGCGTGGAATTTATGGGAGCGGTAAGGATCGCGGGGGGTGGGTCAAGGGAGGACTGGAGGGCAACCATTTTTAAAGGTAAAAGGGTGCCAGAATTGCCACAAACCATGTGAAGGGGGCCCCAAAAAAAAAAAAAAATGAAACCAAGGCGGAAGAAAACCACCCGGCAAGAAACCATGTCCAGAGGCCAGTAAGCCAGAGTTGCAAAAAGTCCAAAGAAATCCGCAGAAGCCTGGACCACACCCGGGAGGGCGTGAATAAAGAGGTTTTTTCCCCAAGCTTAAACCACCTGGCCATAAAAAAGGCCCAAACTCATGGGTGTATACCCTGGCCCCGACCGGAGGGCACCGCGATTCCCAAAAAAACAGGAAAACTTGGGGTTTTCTTAATAAAACACAAAGATTAAAAAACGGCACACGGGGGGTTTGGGAGAAAAAACACAGAAAACAACAGACGGGTCAGTGCCCCTTTGAACCGTTCAACATAAAAGACGGAGTTGTGGGACCCGGAAAATCCTACCCAACTAACTGTGCACTTAAACGGGAAAAAGTTTGAGGGGTCTTGCCCTAACCACCAAAAAATAAATCCAGCGGCAGTGTTTCAACCCCCCGTGGGTCAAGAAAATGGGAAAAGAGTTGCAGTTTCGTTGAGGGGTGTGGGAGCACGACACTAGAACTTAAAAAAGGTACAGAAGAATCAAAGGGGGTTTTTGGCTGAAAAAGTCTTATGGTCCACCCTCGAAATCGGACACCCTGGTTAAAAAACCCAGTTGTTTGTAAGAAGCCACCTGGGGGACAAGGTTAAGGAATACAAAAGGGAGGGAAAAAACCGCAGGTTGCCAAATTTGTTAACCTGAAGGCCCCCCCAAAGGACGCGAACTGTTTGGTGTACAGGGAAACCGGATGACAACTAAACCCTGTCAACACGAATGGTGGTTTGTTTGCCACCCAAAAAATTAATGGCGGGGGGCAAGACAAACGCCAGGACAAGGGGTGTGAATTTTTCGGCGTTTTTTTTGGGTGGTTTGTGCAAAAGGTGCCCCTAACTACCCTAGGGGCAAGGTGTCACCGTAAGGGTTTTGGTTTTGGTGTGTGGGGAGAAAAAATGAAAAGAGGGGCACGCTATAAAGTCGGGAGAAAAATGGGAAAACGAAGGACACCTTGACCTTACCGCATTTCCAACGTGAAAAAAGGAAAAAACCGGGGGGACATTCAAACAAGTAGGGTGGGGGTTTTTTGTATGGTGGAAAAGGAAAATACCAAAAAAGGGGGTGGAATTGGATTGTAAGTAAGGCAAAAAGGAGTCTATCCCCACTTGGAACAGGCAAGGGGGCGTGACTTTTGGAGAAATGTGGGTGGGTTGGTTTGGGGGGTTGGAAAAAAAGAACTGTCCTGAACGTACTTTAATTAAAAAAAGGGGGGGGGGCCCTAAAAAAAGGTGCCATCTGGGGAAAAATCAAGGGGGCCACCCCTTAGGAAACGTTTTCAACAAGTGTCAAAAAAATAAAGAAGCGCAAAGAAGTTGTTAAGGGAGGGAACAAAAAAACACAACTTGCCACCCCAAAATCCACTGGCACTGAAAAAAAAACAAAAACACTTTGGGGGATCTAACTTTGGAGGGGATGATTTCGAAATTGACCCTGTGAGTTACATTTGTTGGTACGAAGGGGTGTGAATGGAAAGTTGCCCAAAAAAGAAAGAGGACCTTCCCTTGGCAAAAGGGGGGCAGGGGAAAAAGAAATGACGGAAAGAAATCAGGCGAAAGGGGTCCAGGTGCCAAAAAACCCACCGGGTAACACAAAGCACTCAAAAATAGGGAAGCGGCTTTCCCTGAAGACTGGGTTGGTGTATAAAAAGGGAAATAGAAGAACTGGGAGCTGGAATGCCAGAAATGAAAAACAGGGTGGGAAGTCAGGACATTTCCCTCAATGCAAAGTGAACACAACAAAGCAGGGACCTTTTTTCGATGATCCGGGAAAAGGTATGAAAAAGGGGGAAAAAAATTTCAAATCTTGGCCAAACAATGAAGGAACAAAAGAGAACACAGGAAAAAAAATAAAATATGAAGATAAAGGGACCTGAAACCCATTTTAGTGGGGGTATCCTGAAAACAGCTGGAAAAACCAGAGGCCATCAACCAGGGAAGAAAACTTGGGGTGACTTGGTAACCAGAAAAAGGAAATTGCGTAACATCCCATCAATATATAGGTGAAGAAAATAGGGCAAGTTGAGGGGGGGGGTTTTATGGTTGGGGGAAAGGTGGGGTCTTTTTTTTGTTGTTTGTGTGGTTTATCTCTAACAAAATCCCTACCAAACGTTGTCCCACCAAGGAAAGTTGGCTCCAAAACTGAATAAAACCGAGGGTTTTGGTTTGAGGACTCAAAGAGCCAAAAGTATTTTGTTCCTTTGATTTAAAACGATGTCGGGGGCGGGTGGCGGTCACTAGCGTCAATTAGTGGGAAAATGAAAAAATGACACTGGGGGGGGGGGGGGGTGTTTAACGCCCAATCACGTTCCGTCATAAAAACAAACACAAAATAATGGAAAAAATCATATTGGGCAGTAAAAAAACTCACAAGTGCCAAGTCAATGACCAAAAGCCTCCCTGAACGCAACCAACTAAAAAACCCGAACAGAAATGAATTTAAGAAACCCACTTTGGATGGACGTGTACAAACGTTGTCATACTTGGGCAGTATCCCACCTTGAAAAAAACGTGTGGGTTGGGCCCAGGAAGGTGTGAAGGAAAGGGAAAAAAACCAAAAAAGGCCCAAACCGAAACTGCAAGATATCACGTGAATTGAAAAAGAACGCTGTTCAGGACTGGGGTTGGGAAATAAAAGAACTGGCCAAAAAGTTACGACACCACACGGCAGAATGGGGTGCAAATCCGTCCCCGGGTTGGGTGGGAGAAGAGTGGTGTGAAGGTAAAAAAAGGGAAATGAAAATTTTCGAATGAAAAAATTTTTCCCTGAAAGGGGTGTTTGGGTTTCCCCCTCCGGGGTACACAGTCTTGGGAACCCACTGAGTTTCCTTAGGGAAGAAAAAAAAGTAACCCCTTTGGAACAAAATCAAAAAAGGGGAAAAACTGACCATGAAAAATGAACTCTGGGAAGGTTCGGGGCGAAAAACAGCTGGCAAATTCAGGAATGGTATACAGAAGACCGACCAAAAAAGTCTGAAGTGAGTTAGGTATAAGGCAAAAAGAAAAAAAGGGGGGATCAAGAAAAAAACAAAACTGGTGAAAAATTTGTTAAAAAAAGAACCCACCAAAACCAAACGTGGGAAAACAGCACCAAATGGTCATGAGGTGTTTTAGCGACAAAGCAGCAAGAGGGGAAAATAATAGTAAAATGCTCCACCACTCGGGGGGGGGAAATTTCCCCCCTGAGGTTTGACAAAAGAAGTCTCTGCCAGGGGGCCAGGAAATAGACCTTGGTGCTTACAACGGCCCGGTCTCCAGTGTTTTGTGGTTGTTTGGTGTTGGAAGTAAAAAGAAAGGGGTAAAGTGGACCGCTGTGTTGGGGGTGTGATACGGAAAACCCAATAATGAAAAAAGTGAAAAAAAGCAGATTCCAAAAGAGGGACCAAAAATTCCAGTGTTAGGAAACGGAAGAGGAGAAAAGACCACCCTTTGGGGGGTTGGAACATTCATCACAGGACCGAAAAACTGGAAATTCCGAAGCACAGAGGTTCCCATGAAGGAAGGGTAAAGAAAATAACCTTTGGGGCCCGGTAGCCCCGACACCCCACACCTTTAGCATGACTTTTAGAAAACATCCCCAGGGGGTTCATGAACGGGACACGGAAAATGACACTACGCCGCAAACAAAGGTGAACAACTTTTTTAAAAGGAATGAGAAAAAATCCAAATTGGGGGGGTAAATGAAAAAAACGAAAGGATCGCCGCGAAAAAAAAGGTTCAAAAACCAGCCAACGGAAAAAAAAAGACACCACTAGTCTGAGGAAAAAGGCCCCCCCGCGTGGGCACATTCGGGGGCAGTTTTTAATGTAAAGGTGGGGAAAAAAGAAGGTGTGGGTTTTCCCATTAAAAGTCAGCTGAACGCTAGAAAATGCCCTCGTAAAGGATTGCTCAAGCCCAGTCCCAAAAGGAAAAGGGCAAGTGGATTAGCCCTCGGACATGTCTACTAGGGGGGTTTGGGTTTCAAAGCAAGATAAAAAAAAACATGTTGTTTTTTCAGAATACAGATGGAAGTTTAAGGACGTTGTTTTGTTTTTGGTTTTGTGAAAAGGGGGGTGTGCCACCGAGTGCCCCCACAACCTCACACCACAAATCAACTGGGAAACAAGGGAATCCACGTTTTGGAAACCCCAATTTTGGTGGACCAAACGGAAGCTGTTCAAAGTGGTTTCTTTGGGGGGGGAAGGCAACCCCCAAGAAACAAATGAAAAGTTCCTTGGCCTACTAAATTAGGAGACTTTAAAAGGTCCATAAGGGGGGACCAGCAATGGTGAAATTGTGAGTGGGAACACCAAAAGTGGTTGGGTCCCAAAACTCAAGGGTCAAGAAAACATAATGTGCATGAGTTTGGGTGCAGAACTACCTAAAAAGGGGGTGGTGGTGGAACATGAAGAGAAAACCAAAGGATGTAATTAAAAATGGACCGAAGAAACGAAAAAGGACAAACCTCTTGGGGCCTGACGACAGTAAAAACTTGTACAGAAGGTTTCGGGGAACTCCCACCGAAAACGGGTCCTGATCAGGGGAAAAAACCACAAAATGGTTAAGGAAAAGTTCCGGGGGGCAAGATTGATTGACCCCTGGGAGGCCACAAGGGGGAAAAAAAGGTTTGCCAACCTTGTTGAAAAAGACATCGAAAGCCACCAAAATGAAAAAAAAGAGGGAGATCCACCCCACTAACAAACAACCCGCCCTTCTTACTAGCTCGCACCATAAAAACATAAATACAGCGAAGCAAGCAAGACCAGGGAATCGGCGGGAGGAACTCTAGAAAAAGGGGGGGCCCGAACTACCCCCTATGGAAACTGGGAAATGGGACCCCAAAGGGGTTGGTAGGGAAACATTCTCCAAGTTTTGAAGATACCAAGGGACCAGGAACGCGCAGAAGAAGGTGTAGGAAGCGCAACAACCATTGGAAACCACTTAAGCAGGGTTAGGCAGTAACATTCCTACGACTTACCCAGGGCCATGATACACTGAGTCAAGAAAAACCCTAAACGGAAGGGAGGCAAAGTTGGCCTTGGTTCGTTTTTGGTTTTACGCCAAAAAAAAGGGCCAAGCCCTAAAAACACCGACCATTGTCAGGGCGTGGGACAGCCCGGAAAAAAAAACCAAAGGCAGTTGCAAACAACTCTGGTGGACTCCCAACACTGGGTCCGGACAACGGAAGATAAATGCCGTTTGGTTGAAAAAAATAAAGGGGGAATTCCGACTTTTTGTGGGCAACACGGGGCGAAAGACTGCGGTGCGTCCGCCAAGACGTTTTTTTTTGGGGCCAACGTAAAATCACAAGAAAGGAAGGGGAGGGGCCTTCCTTTTAATTCCCAATAAAAGGGGGGGTGTGCGCGCGGCCCCGCAAGGGGCAGGCCGCCTGGGCCCCCCCCACACGAGTTGACGGGGCGCAGCAACACAAACCACCCCGTTTGGTTTTGTTGGTGGGGGGGGGAAAGGGGGACACCTAAAATAATCAAAATCACCTCGATCCGCGGCCTCCTGGATGGGACAAACGAAACTTTGAATCAGTTTAACTGCGGTTTTATTTTGTGTGTGAAAAAGCCTGGAAGTGACAACTACAAAAGGAAGGGAGTCACAAATCAAAAACCCCAAAGGGTCAGCAGTTTTTTTTTGGAGATGCGGGGGCAATCAAGTGGCCCGAACAAAAAGGTTGGTTTCAAAGGGGGGGGCCAGAAAGGGGGGGGGGGCCGCATTTCTCAATAAAGACAAACGCCAACAAGGAAAAATACATCGCTAGAAAATGCAAAACCAACCCGCACTGGGCCGGTCAAAAAAGAAAAAGATCTGTTAAAAAAAAGAAGGGAGGGGGCATGGCATAACTCTGGATTTTTGGGGGGGTTGTTTGTTTGAAAAGTTTTTTGCACCCCATGGGGGGGACAAAAGTCAAAGGTGGGGTTTCAGAAAAGAAGAAACTGGGGGGGGGTTTTCCGCATTGGGCGCCGACCAAAGACTCTAGCGGAACCAGAAGGGACGGAACAAAAACTAAATCCAGCACCAAAACCGGGAGAAAGCGAAATTCTCCCCCTGTGTCTCGCCGACGAGGTTGAACGGGGGGGGGGGACAGTTCTTCACGTCTTGAAAACAGCCCTAAAAGACGGGGGAAAGGCCCTCAAAAAGAACCACCATGGGTACCAGTTCAGGTACCACGGTACAGGGTCCCCCCCGTTGGTCCTTGACGCGAAAGAGAGCGGGCAGGCAAAACAGAAACAAACTACGAATTTAATCCGCCTATTCTGAAATGTCACCCGCAAATAAGCTTCCCCAACGAGTGTAAACAATCAAGAAAAGGGGGACCAGACGCATGATTTCTACCTATGAAGTTCAATGGGATTTGTCTGGGCACCTCAACCACGCGGCGATGAATCTCAAAGAAAAGTGGGGGGCCAGTCAAAAGGTTGGGGTTTTTGGTGTCCATTGTTTTTCCCATGGTAAAACCCGCCCCCGTACGTCGCCCTAATAAGACAAAAAGTGGGGGTTGGACACCCCATCCCACGACTCCTATTCCACATTCCCTTGTGGGAGACATTGTTTTTTTCAATAGGTTGTTTTTTTTTTCCAACACAAAACGACCAAAAAAGTCGGGAGTCAAAAAAAAAAAAAAAAAAAGCAAAAATATTTTTTGATGAACATCTTTCTGAAGGACCCAGGAGACTGCGGTCACCGAAACAAGAAAACCGGAAAACAAACAGGATTTGAAGGGGGTTTGGGATGGGGTTAAAACATGCCACAAAAGAAAAGTTTCGGAATGCGAAGGGGCCCATGAAACATAAAAAAAAAATACCCCGGAAGATCCAAACGCCAAAAGATCAAAAAGGCTGTGGCGAACACAACGAATTAACCGGCCCAGTAATCCAGAGAAAAGATTAAGAGAAACCCTCTTGGTCCCACGGGGCAAGGGGGAAGTGAACACATCAGAAAGGGGGGTGTGGGGGGGGGGGTTAAATTCTGTGTTTGTGTTGGTACAAACAACACCACACCGTCCCGGGCCAAACAGAAACCCCCGCAATGTGGAAAGAAAAAACAAAAAGGGGGGGGGAGAAAACGGGAAATTTTGTTTTGTCACAGCCCAACCGCGGGGGGGGTAAAAAAAAAACACGAAAGGACCGGAATACCACAGGTAGAAAAAAAACCACGGGAAGTAGAATTTGTTTCTCAATGTCCCCAGGGGAAAAGGCGGATTAATGAGATCGGGACTGGACCCAGGGTCCATGGGGGTGTAGGTCGAAAAGACCCAGTGTAGGTACCCTAGGAAATGGCAAGAAGGGGGCGCAAAGGTTGCCGTGTTCCGTAATGGGAAAAAAAAAGAGGGGGTCCCAGAAAAAACCCGTGAACCCAAGCAGGGGTGAAAGAGGGCCCTCTGGAAAGAAAGCACGCGGAAGTTAAACGGCACAAAACCCCCCAGGAATGACTGGAAGCCTTGAAAAGGCCGAGTCTTCTATAATTTCGGGTGGTTTGGGGGAGGAGATCAAGTTAGCCATTGGGGGGCGGTTTGTTTTGTGCCGGCTGGAAACAAAAACATCATCCTTAGAGGTGACAATCGGACCACTCTTATTTACAAACCATCAAACCACGGGGTAACAACGGCCACCAAAAAAAAACGAAAAAAAAAACCAAAAGTTGGTGGGAAACCGGGGAACTAATCCCCATTTCCCACGAAGACGTGCGAACGGGGAAGCGGGGCCAAAAGGTGAACCCTGTAACAAAAGACCACGCAAGAATCCTTCCCGAGGCGGACCACAGAGACCCCTCCCCAGGGGTTAAGAAACCCGTAAAACCAACGGGCAACAAAGAAAAAGGAGGGAAAGAAGAAAAAAGGATTTTGGGTTTTTCCTTGGAGGGTTTTTTGTCACACAGGGATCCCCCAAGAGCTGTTTTGGTTGGCCAAGAAACCCAAAGGGTCCAAGAAAAACTGTCAGGAGGGGAACACCGGTGGTCCCCCGGCCTAATTCCCTATTCACCCCGACGGGGAAAAGGAAAGGGGGTGGGGGGCAGTTGTTTTCCCTGGGGACCTACCAACCAAAAAACAAGCTGAGGGAAAAACCCGTTGGTTCCTAAAAAATGATAGACCAAACAGGGGCAAGGGGGGTGTGGAGGAAGGTTTGGGGGAAACCGGGCACCTTTACCAATAAAAGGGGAGGGGGGGTAGGTCCAAGCACAGCGTGGTTATGGGCCATGAAAAATGAAAGTGGGGGGGTGAAAAAAGAGAAAAAAAAAAAAAGGGAACTTTGTTTGTCGTTTATCCAAACCCCATGACCCTGGTCAAAAAGGAAAAAGGGAGGGTCGTCGGCAAAAAATGAGGGGAAACGGGGAGTACCCAATCAACACCGAAGTTAAATTTATTAACCATTATTCCCAGAATGAACGGACAAAATTTGGGTTTGTTTTTGCCCAGGACTTGGTTGGATTGCCGTGACGCCAAGGGGGAAGCAAGAAAAGGGGGGGGGGCCTTTTGTCGCGTTTGGTGTTCAAGGTCCAGGGTGCAGAAACCCGTTGCCGGAGTGTGGTTAAGGAAAGTTCAAGGGGGGGAAAGGGTGCCTTGGAAAGGTTGACGAAAATTGGGGGCGAGGTTAATTTCGACTTTTCCATTATGCACCAAAGGGGGGGAAAACAAATAGGGGCCCAAAATTGGGTTGTAAAATGTTTTTTCAGGGGTGGTGTTTTTTGACAGCCACGAGACAAAAGGGGTGGTTGAAATTACGGTCCAGACTTAAGGCCAGCACGAGAGTAAATCAAACACGGCAAAACTGAACCTCAAGTCAAGGGGGGGATTGAGGGGAGGAAGGGGTTTGTTTTTGTTAAATTTCAAAGGAACCTATCAGTACGGCTAAAGTTTTACCCGGGGGGGACGGTATAAAGCAGAAGAACTACACTGGGGCAATAGTTTTTTCAATGAATGCAGACGTGAAAGGAACCCGGGGTAAGATCAAAAACAAAAGTCAAACATTTTGTTTGTGGCCCCCTTTGGATGCCCAGAAAGCAAAAAAACCCTTGCCGGGACACCTGAAACCAGGCAAAACGAAATGGTTTTTTGTGGGTTGGGTTTTTGGGTGACGTAACACAACTGGTAAAGCCAAAGGGAAATTTTTCCGGGAAAATTTGATGAAGGGGTGTTGCCCCAGTGGAGTTACAAATTTAAACGAAGGATTCCTCGCCGTTGGTCTTTGGCAGTTGGGAGACAAGAAAAATAGGGGAAGAGGGGAATTTGGAAAAAGGGGGGGCAAGTTTCCTCCCACATCCGAGGGGCTGGGAGCCTTTGCTAGAACGAAACTACGCAGGTACGGAGTCGAGGGGAAAGAAGGGGGGGTTTTGTCCCCCCGGGCTTCCAAACGAGAAAAAAAAGTGTTTTTTTTTGTTTGTCCAGAAAGCAGACATGGCAGTCAAAATTGTGGATGAAAAAGGGAGGGTGAACCCTCCCTTTTGGTAGGTGCCTAAAGAAGGGCAAAAAGAAAAATGGGAAAAGGGGGAAAAACCATTGGAAATGCATGAAAGAAAGGACAGCTTGTGCGTCCTTAAGTTTTTGGGGGGGGTGTTTAACCGAGAAAACGAACCTTTACAAGTCAAAACCCTTCCGGAAGGGAAGGGGGGGGGAATTTAAAACGTCAATTGCTGATTCATGAAGGAAAAAAAAGAATAAGCGTGAGAGATTAGGAGGGTTGCTGTTGGGTAAGTTTTTTTTGGTTGTGTTTCGCTACCGTCGTAACCAAAACTTGTGGTTAAACCAGGGGAACCAAAATGGAGTAAAGTGAGAAGTTTTTCACAGCCTCCATTTCAAAAGTGGTTTTGGTGGGGTTTTTGCCCCGGGGGAAGGGAGAGATGTTCTTCGGTTTCTTCCTAGCGGGCAAGGGAAAAAGTGGAAAAGGTGGAACTTTGACCGACATTGGGAATGGGGGGTTGTTGGGGTTGCAGGCAGTTCAAATATCAAAAACCAAAAAGGATAAGGGGAAGAGGGAAGAGGATTGGGTGAGGAAGACAAAGCAACGAAACACGGCCAAAAAGGCAAAAAAAAATTAACCATTCGCAGTCTCTACCGAAAACCAAAAAAAAATCGAGGGAAAAAAGAGGAAAAACACCCAAGGGGTGAGTGGAAAAGGGAAGAAATTTAGCCGCCTTTCGCAAACTGAATTTTGACCAAGTGAAAAAAAGGTTGTTCCAAAAAGAAGGAAAAAAAAACCAGAAAAAAAAAGCAACAAAAAAAGGAAGGGATTGCGCTTTACAGTTTACTTTCTGATTGGAAAAAAAAGGGGTCAAAAAAAAAAAAAAAAGACAAAACACAACCAAGTTAACGCATTGGGGGTGAGCCCGCAGAGGAAACCAAAACGGGAAAAAAGGTGAAAATAATACTATCGATTATTTCAACGATAAAAGAGGGGAATGGTTTTCACCCCAAAAAAAACAGTGGGAAAAAACCAAACGAGGGGGGGGGAAAAAAGTACATGTCTAACATGATTTTAAAGAAAAAAAAGGAATGAAACTTCAAAAGGGAGTGAGAACTGGGGAACCCCCTTCATCAGGGGAAATTGGCCTCGGAGATTCCCTTAGTTCTGTTTTAAAGAATGCGAAAGGAAACCAAAAAAAAAGTGGGATGGACAATACCGAGGCAACAGGGGGTGGAACCCAAAGCCCCCCCCAAAAAGATTTGTCAAAACATAAGAAATGGGGGGGGGGGGGAGTGTCGCACTCCAAAATCCAAAAACCAAAAAAAAAAAAAAAGGGGGGTAATCTGTTTTATAACCCCCCTAGGTGGTACAAAGGTCCTCACCAAGGTGCGAAGGGGAAAACCCCAAAAGGAGGAGTAAAGAGCACCAAACGTTGTTTCGTTCTGAACTTAGCAGCAAGGGGGGGGTTTTGGGGGGGGACGCAGCCCAAGTTTTGGGAAAAAGAAAAAACGGTTTGTGACCAGGGTGTTTGTGGAAAGTGTATAACTGGCCATAATCAAGGGCCGACGATGCCCGCCTTGACACAGCTTGAAAGCCAAAAGAAAGGAAAAAAAGGAAGAGTACAGAAAAAAGGGGGAGAAAATCCAGACTTTTTTACCCAACCAAACAATTCCCAAGCCATATAGGAAGGGTCCAAACAAAAAACCAAAACCGCAGAAAATAACAGGGGACGGGGCATCGAAGTAATTCACCGAAAAACTTGGTCCCTCATCTCGCACAAAGAAACCTCAAAAAAATTAAAAAGAGACAAAAAAAAAGAACATTTTTTTGGGGCCAAAACCCATCAGAGAAAATGGAAGGGAATGAATTTTAGCGCCCAAGGGAGCCACCAAAAGGGGGCAAAAAAAGAAAAAAAAGTGGGGGGAGGGGGAACCGGGGTACATCCTAACACCTCCAATCGGGGCCCGGGGGAGAAAAGGAAGTAAATTCCACTCCCTCCAATGAGTCACAATGGTTCAAAAACTGAGCGGGGAATCAAAAAAAAAGGTGTCAACAATTTCTTCACATTGAGTTGCACCCCTGAAAGGGGTCGGGAAAAGTGACGAATTGACGATCAAGGAGAAAAAAAAAAAAAAAGAAGACATGCGGGTTTCTTCACCCTAAACCGTTCCCCACACCCAGTAAAGTGGTAAGCCCAGGCTCTTTAAATTAGGGGGGGAAGGAAAAAAAGGGTGACAAAGAAACAAACCTTTTGGACCAAAGAATAACGTAAAAAAAGTCACTTGTGGTTAATAGGTCCGACAGGGGGAGGAACCCCACAAACACTAAACAGAAAAACCCGCAGAGGCATTCCTTTTCAGTTTTTGGAGGGGACCCAGGGTGTAAACAGGAGCCATCCTTTTGGGGGGGGTATGAACGAAAAAAAAAAGACACAGGTGTTTACCCCGTTGACAATATTCAATTAAACGACCTGGAACAAAAGTAAGGAAAAGAGTGTAAACAGTCAGCAAGGTTCACACTGTGGTTGGGAACAAGGAACAAATAATGGGGGATAAGAACGGGTGTCCATAACAAGTTTCAATGTCCATCAGGTGGAGTGGGGGCCGAACTAAAAAAACTGCTGGCTTGTGGGAGAAAAAAACAACTGGGTGGACGCGTGTAACGAGCGTGATGCCAGCCGAGGGCACGCCGGGTACAGGGGGGGGGGACACAATCCTACCCAGGAACCCCGCTGTTTTTCGGGGAGAAGCACGGAACGAACCTGGGACATTTTAACACTGCGCTTGGGTTTTCCCAAAAATTCAACACTCCCAACTTGGGGCTGTGGCCTAAAAGGGAAAAAAAGTTGGAAAGGGTAAATTCTCCCTTTAAAAAACTAGTCAAAATGCTTAGTACATCACCAAAAACCAACTGCAAAAACAAGTCCTGAACTGGGGGGACCAAAAAAGGGGGGAAAAAAAAACATTTAAAATAATCTCTCTGCAACATCTGACTGTGAACCAACGAACTCGCAGTGAAAAAGAAGTGTGAAAAAGGGGACCCCATCTCTCCAAAACCAGCCAGTGTGTGGAAAAGGATTGACATGGAACTTTTTTGGGAAAGAAGTGGGGAAAAAAAAGGTAAAACGAAAGTGGGGGGGGACACCCGTTCCCCTTACTAAGGTGAAGTCTCAAAGTGACCAAAAACAAATTGTTTTTAGAACCATGGAAAACAACCAAGGGAAAAACGGAAAGAAAAGGAAAAAAGATCGAATCCCAATTTCCCCATAGAAAAAACTGGAAAGAAAAAAGACCAAAATTACTTCCACGGTTTGTTAGGCCATTTGAAAAGCGGGGGGGTGGCCGAAAACAAAAAAAATTGCACTAGAGGCATCCCCCTGTTACCCAGGTGTGAGTCAGCACCCGGAAAACACAATTACAAAATTTCCACCCACCCGGTACAGGGGGAAAAACACCAAAAGGGGGAACGCAGAGGATAATTATTTTGCGTGGCCTGAAGAAGGGGTGGCGGTAACCGAAGTTGTGTTGGGGGGGCAAAAAGCTGCAAAAAAAAAAAAACTCCCTGTTGGCAAAGACTCGCCACATGCCGTGAGGTGACCATACATCAGAAGGGGGGTTAAAAGAGGAACCATGGTAGGAAGGTAAAACACCCCATCTAAGGGGGTTCTTTGCGCCAACTGGGGGTCCCCCCAAAGGACTCTGGGAAAAGGACGAAAAAAGGGGGGCGGGCTCCCCCCTGTAAAAAAACCAACCTAAAAGGGGGTTAAGGGGGGGAAGCTAAACACGACGTAATGAAAAAGGGAGACCAAGAAAAGCCAAAAACGTCAGCAGGACAAAGGAAAGAAAAGGGAGGCAAAAAACAAAAAGGGATCTGTAAAGACGTCGTTTTTTTTGTGTCGGGGATGGGGAACGGGAAAAACTCACGCACACGGTTGCAAGGGAAGCGCCCGCAAAAACGGGAAAATGGGGAGTGGCCGTGCAGGATTTCCATGTTTTTCACCCCATGCCAACAAGAGTTTTTTGGTGGTTGTTACCAACGGGAATGGTTCCAAAGTGGTGGGGGGGAAGAGTTTTAAGGAAAGGAAAAATCTTGCAGCAGGAATCACGGGCAGCCACCTGTCTACCAACGAGGATTTTTAACATCCCAGCGCCGAAAAGTTTTACGAAACGCGGGGTTTGAAAAGCGGAACCAAGGGGGTGTGGGCGGGAATACGCTTAAAGGTTTTCAACCCAAGGGAAAAACGGGGAGGGGGAGATGGAAAAGAGGGGGGAAGGTTGGTTGTGGGGGGGGAACGAGGAGAAAACCTTTTTTCCTGTCGCCTGCCCCCAAAAGAATAGGAGCCGGCAACATTACGACTGAACAAAGGCAAAAAAATCTCGCCACTACACAAAAACCGGAAGAGGGGGAGGGGGGGAAAGAAAAAGAGGGGACCAAAAAAAAAATGTTTACACCCCCTGTGCAGCAACTGTTGAATGGGTGCTCCAAAGAGGAAAAAAAAACGATTTAAGAGTTTGAACCCAAAAAGTTTGCCCAAACGCAACCTTGAAAAAACCTCCCCCAAGAGGGAATCGCAAAAAAGGACGGAAAAAACAACGCGCCGGGAGAGATGCCGAAAAAGCGGAAATCAAAACAAAAATATTATAAACCTTTGCGAACACACGAAGCCCACGCAAAAAAGGGGGGGTAGTTTCCCCCCACAGAAAAGTTGGGGCGGAAAATGAGGACTAAAAAAAAAGCAAATAATAACCTGCTCCAATGGCTTTTTGTTCTGGGGAAAGCCCTCAACTCATGTACCCAAGGCCCCAAGCCCGGGGGGGTTTCAAACACGCAAAAAAAACCCCCAAAGGAAGGGAGGCGCAAATTTTTTTTTTTGAGGGGGCCCACATCCAGGGGGGCAACTCGTATTGAGAGGAACGAAAAAGCATGATTAATTGGGTTCAGAACTTTGGGTCAAAATAAAAAAACCTTGGGGGAAGGGGGGGGGGGAAAACGGCAGTCATAATAGTTGGGATGGGGGGCAGCGCGGAGTTCCCAAACGCTTTGAAAAAGGCGAAAAAATGTCTATCAATGGCGCAAAGAAACCACCCAAGTGGCACGATATCTGCGGCAAACGTTAGAGACGAGAGGGAAAATCGGCTTAAGATCGAACAAAACGCAAACTGGAAACGCGAAAAAGGTTAAAACACAAACGCGGTGAAAAGAGGACAAAAGAAAATACGAAAAATTCCATCCTAACAACGAAAAGGGTGTAAACAAACCGGGTTTGTTGTGGATATTCATGAAGGTGTTTGAAAGGAAGGGTCCCTCCTGGGTCGAAGGGTGAACGAAGCCATTGTGTTGGGGGTGGAAGAAAACAAACCCGAGTTAAAAAAAAAAGGGCAGACCCAGGAAAAGAAGGTGGGACAAACTCTTGATCCAATGGTTTCCAACCCAACCCACCCAACAAAACGAAAAACAAATGGCCAAAGGGGGGCCCCCGAGGATGAGAACGAGCCTTTCCCCGGGGGGAATGTGGTGGTTTTTGGTAAAAGAAAGAAACACCAAACAAGAGTACCTGCCAGTGGGAAAGCCCGAGGTCCCCAACCGGGTCCGGCAAGGCAACCTTTCGTAAAAAAGGGTCAAAAAATGTCCCGCCACAAACAAAAGGAAAAAAGAAAAGGGTAAAAAAAAACCAAGGGGAAAAAGGGGGGGGGGATTAGGACCACCCCCATGAAGGCAAGCAGGCCCCAAGCATTTCCTAGTGAAACTTGGAAAAGCAGCTTGGGGATGGGGAATTTTGGGGGGGGGAGAGACGGTCAAGTGCCAGTCCCTTTGGTTTCCAAGGTTGGGGGGGGGGGGGCCGGGGGAACAACCCACCGTCGCGTTCCAAAAGGGACGACGAGCAGTAAAAAGTTAAAGAAAACACACCATTTCATCGCCTGCAGACACGCGGGTTTTGCCCCGTGAAAAAAGGACGCAAACACAAGGGACACAAAAACGCCGGGAGCCCGGGGAAGAGTCCCAGGACCCCAGGGGAAAACCCCACCAACCATAATCCTTCAAACATGGAAGCGGGGTATCATCCTTGTTTTTTTTCACGCTGTAAAAACAAGGGGCAAAAAGGCCAAAAAGTGGGAAAGAAAAGCAAGAATTAACCGTTTTTTTTTGTTGTCCCCCAATAGAGATTTGGGGGGGACAACCATAGAACGGCATTTGTGGTGGGTGGGGGGATAACAAAAATTTCCTTCAACAGGCGCTGTAAACAGAAGGGGATGGGAACCTGGCCCCAAAACCGCTAACGTGCCCCTTTGCAGAAGGTAAAGAGGGGTGGGGTGGGGTGGGGGGTCCGGGGGGGGGGTCCCTACAAAAAGAAAACAAACGTAAGGGGAACCCCTGGGAAAATAAAAAAATGAAGGGAGCCACTGCAAAGTAAACAGGTGAAGCCGGGTGAGACTGGGTTCCCCCGTACCCCCAACTGTAAAATTAAAAACGTTCGTTTTCAGTAAAAGGTTCAGGGGTATGACTAGTTCGGGCCCCAGGAAACCAAAACCCAAAAGTGTGTTAAAAAACTGACTTGGGGGATAAAAAAAAGAAGCGAAACTTCCTCCAAAGGAGGTGGAAGGGACGGGCCCCCCCGAGCGTCCCAGTTCGGAATGACGAAAAAACAAACTGGGAAAACCAAAGAAGGAAAAAAATGCAAAAAAATTGGTGTGAAATCCTTTTATTTTCCTTGGTGTGGCACCCCCTGCAGAATTGGGAAAAAAAGGAAGGGGGGGAAACAAAGTTTGTGTAAAAGAAAAAGGTTTCAATTTGCATACGGGAGCGAATTCCCAGGAAAGTGGGTTAACAAAGGGGTGACGAAGGAGGGGCCCCAAATTTTCCACCTTGAAATGTTGGGGAGAAGAAAAGGGGGCGAACAATTGATGCGCAATTGTTTGTCCCCCGTGGTAAGGCAAAAAGGGGGAAGGAAAAAAAAATAAAAAAAAAAAAAAAGATAAAAGACAAGTTATGGGGTCCCTTTTTGGCGCAAAACCAGATTATGAGCAAGGTGGTTGTGGGAAGAGGGGGGTGAACCGGGGAAAAGCAACAGAATCCTTTGGGTAACTAAAACGGAACATCGGGGAACCTGTCTGAAAAAAAATAATGGGGAAGACGTGAAAACAGTTTTTGGGGATTGGGAAAAAAGAGGATCGGAAAAAAGGATTTGCCTTACCGCTGGTCCTCCCAACGGGGGGAAGAGAAGTCCTGGGTCCAACTATGGAATGTGAACGGAAAGTTGGTATCAAAGGGGTTGAAAAGAAAAGAAATCTTGGCAAAATTACTATGAGGGAAAAAAAAGAAACACCTTACAACAAAAACCAGGGGCTGCTGGAACCTGCAAAAGTTTGTTGCATTCAAAGGGCGTGGGAAAGTTTTCCCACTAAAGGGACAGGGGAAAAAATGTTCAAAGAGGACAGAAACTGAGGAGTCAAACGCGGCCCACGGGGGACATTGGGGAAGAGAAGAAAGTCGGGAAAACGCAACTTTTACCCTGTGGTAAAATGTTCCAAACAAAAGGGGACCACACCCTTCCGCGCGGGAATCTTTTGGGGGGAGAGGCGATAATAAACGACAGAAAAAGACCCTGGGAACGAAAGAGGGAAAAGGGCATGTTTTTTGGTTTTCAAATTGGACCTCCAACAGGGGTGCCCCAGAGCTTCCAGGCAAACAATTACCTTTTGGAATGAAAAGCAAACGGGGGAAAAAAAGAGAAGGCGTTTGTAGAGAAAATGAAAGAAAAAAGGGCAGTTGGGCAACGGAGACACATTTCAAATTTCAAAGCGGGGGAAACTTAGCCGGGAAGGGGGGGTATGGGGTGGGGGGGGGGGATGAACATCCCCGGTAACTGAAACGCGGAGTACAGAAAGAGAAATTCAACTTGTGTTTTGTTGGTTATGGGGAGGGAAAGTGTGGGAAGGGGGTTAAAATCATGATCAAACGTGAACAGAGGCTTGGCAAAAGGCACTTTTTTGACTTTGGTTGGGGGAGGGGTGGTGGGGGGTGGGGGTTGGGGGAGGGAAGAACGCTAATTTCCCCCTTTGGCAATACCCAAAGGAAAAATAAACACGAGGGGGGGGTTTTTTGACTGATCCGCCCGGAATGGGGGGGTTTTGGTCCCTTGTGGACCAGGAGGTTTTGGGTGGGGGGGTGTTCCCGAGCGCCCTGATAATTGGAAATGAAACGGGACGCAGTGAATGGGGGTTTTTTGTTTGGTGACCCCAAGGAGAAAAGGGTGAGCCAAACAAAAAACCGGGAGGAGGGAAGAGATGGGGGGAAGGAAAAATCAAAGGTTGCTCCATTGGCATTCAAATCCAATGAGAACAAAAGGTTGAAGAGCCCAGAAAAAAAAAGAAAGGTCGCTGACAATCAAGAACAAATGGGGAATGAAGGGGACGAGAAGAAAAACGAAAGGTTTGGGTTGAGAAAAACAGGGGCCCAACCGTCCAAAAACAGGTTTGTTTGTTACGAAGAGCGGGTGGGAATGAG
>Ga0179593_1700972_pt1 | contig 19267 bp, 21 predicted proteins | sample CZODoug2_1_08_16_FD_185931 | JGI IMG/M metagenome (GOLD analysis project Ga0179593, IMG submission 185931) | Vadose zone soil fungal communities from Angelo Coast Range Reserve, California, USA - CZODoug2_1_08_16fungal (PacBio error correction) | ecosystem: Environmental > Terrestrial > Soil >...
GAAGAGTAACGAGTCTGGGGAAAAAAAAGAAGTGAGAGCGCGCTATATGCTTGGCTGCATTCTAGCCACGGAGAACCCGCACCCTCTGAAAGAAAAGACAGAGCGCTAGTTTCCCCCGATTCCATCTTGCTCCGCGAAGAGAAAATGGAGAAGAGAACTGGCTCCAAATAATCAAACTAGAGCGCGGCTAAAGGAAAAAAAAGCTTTACTCAACAACATCACTCTCCTGACGAGAAAGAGGAATAAAGTGCGCTGGAAAAAGAAGGGGGGTCATACGTCTTTCCCGTCCCAATTTGTATCAAAAAGAACTACGGTCTTCGGAAAATTATCTGGCAGGACGCAAGGGGACGTCGCAAAAAGGGAAGGCGTAGGTGTGAAAAAGAGAAGCGAGCTGTAACAATGCTCAAATAGAGGGAAGGAGCCGAATGTCACATTCATAGTGACTTGGGGACTTGGGGAAGGGAAAAAGAAAACGATAAAAAAGAGGAATCTTCGCACGGCTGCCATACGAATTGAAAGAAAGGATATCTGTACACAAACCGCTGGAGCGGGGAAAAGGAAAAGGAATTAAAGGAAAAAAAGGAGAGCCGACAGCTGCAATCCATCCTTCTCTCCTGAAGCAAGAAGGACAAAAAAACACAGGTGACTTTTCGATTCCAGCAGACGGGGGGAGGAAAATGGGTTTGGAAGGAGGAGGGGGCCGTGTCCTGCCTTACCCGCGAAACTCAACTCGGGGGAAGGACGGAAGGGACGGTTGAAATCCTTCAGACTCTCTCGGCAGACGGAATGTGTTGGTCTTGGCTCCCCTCGGAGTGAGAAAGGAAGGGCACAAGAAAAAGAAAGATGCTCAAGGAAAAAAAAAGAGAATCAAGCGCCTACAGCGTTATTTTTTCACACGCCTGGCAAAAGAGTAAAACCCTCACTGTAATAATTTCCTTTATTTATGAAGGAAAAGAGGGGGGAAATAAGATCCCCAGAGAAAAGGGAGAAATGTGTGTGCCCGGGCCTGGTGATGAGAGGGGGGGCTTTATATCCCTAGCGCTGAAAGGAAAGGACAATAGAAAAAGGTCAGATCAAGGGGGGAAGTCCAGTTTGGTCACCATCTTTTGAGGGGGGAAAATCTTGGATGAGCCCCTGTTACAAACAGCCTTGCTCACGAAGGAATTTTACAGGAAAAGAGTAATCAAGAGGGGAAGGGGCAAGGACACACTGGGGAAAGCTTTTTCGATTCCATCCACCAAAAAAAGAGGATTTCTTCAGCTGTTTACGACCTACGCCCCGAAGGGGGGAATTCCGGCAAAAAAAAAAAAAAAGAGAAAAAAAGGAGAAAAAAAAAAAAAAAAAAAATAGAAAAAAAAAAAAGAAAAAAAAAAAAAAAAAAAAAAAAAAAAAAAAAAAAAAGAAAAAAAAAAAAACAAAAAGAGGAAAAAGAAAAAAAAAAGAAGAAAAAAGAAAAGAGGAAAAAGAAAGAAGGGAGAGAAGAAGAAAAGGAAAAAAAAAAAAAAAAAAAAAGAGAAAGAAGGAGGAAAAAAACAATGAGTTGGGGGAGCGTTTCCGGACTCACTCGATCGGAAAAAAGAATTCTGGGAAGGATTCTCTTCTGGCGATCTTGCATTGAATTAAAAACTAAAGCAAAGAACAACCCTTGAAAAAGGAAGAACGTTTGTAGAGTTAACTCCGCCGCCTGGCAATCGATTCAAAGCTTGTGCTGCCGGACTCTTCGCGGGATGGTAAGTGGGAGGTGCTGAGGGAAGAAAACCGACTTCTTCACAATATTCTGTGAGAACTCCAGGTCGTAAAAAAATACCGCACATTCTAAGACTTTTGCTCGACAAGAAAAAGGGAAGGATAGAAGAAAGGAAACGGAGGGGGGTGGAAGAAACCACCTGTCGCTCTTCTCTTTTTCTAAAAAGAATAAAGAACCAAGATCCTAAAAAGAGAGAAAGGGACAAAAAAGGGACGGCTCAATCTATGCCGATGGAAATGACTCATGACTCTTACCTAAAACCAGAAAACGGGAAAATGGGGATTCATGTTCCTCTTAGAAGGGCCGAAAAGTCGATTTTCATTCTCAGAAAGATGAAAAAGAGGGAGATGTCTCTTTCCCTTCAGACCGGTGGAAATAAGAAAAAAAGGGATAACCAACTGAAGAAAAGGGGGGGAAAAGAGAAACAACCTTGCGCCATTGCTTCGCCACTCATCGAAAAAGACTGATCTGCGGACAAAAGGAAGGTGGGTAAAAAAAGGCAAGAAGTGGAACGGCACACCTAGTCCTCTGGCCTCGCTAACAACTGAAAGACGAAAGGAAGGAACGCCGCTTGAGGTCGGCCGATCTAGCAAAGAGCAAGAGAGGAGAGAGAGTCTGGAAGAAAGGTGAGGGGAAAAAAACTCGGCGGTCAATTTCGATCCAATGCAACCGAGAGGACAACAATCTGCCGCAGATAGAAAAAGGAAAAGTCGAGGATGGAGAGAGTCTCCCGCGACTCGCTACGAAATTCGTCTTCACACTCACACGTCAGGGGGTTAAAGAGAGGAAAAAAGGCCAAGGACGAAACACTTCTCGAAGTCGCCCGCGATCCGCGACACAGGAAAGTGCTGCACACCTTTTAACCAATCCGTCTGACAAAAGGGAAGAGGGAGTGAAAAAGGAGAAATCACATCATCTCGCGTTTTTGAAAGACGTCGTGTCTTTTCGTCAATTTCGGAAAATCGTTTAGGAAAAAGGGAAAGCTAGCATGCCTCGCTCATAAGGCTTTGCTACTCTCACTCTTCGAAAAGAAGAGGGGGAGAAGGGACCCACTAAACAACCCTCGCGTGGCCATCTCCAAAAAAATTTAAGGAGGGGAATGTCCACCTTAGGGGAGGGAAAGAGGAACCAATTTAGGAAGAGAAGGGCACTTGCTACCCGAAGTTCTTACGCATGTGGCCAATCGGCGACGCGCAGAAATGCATTCAAAGGATGAAAAAAACAACATCGAGAGGATTACCAGATGAGAGATTTCTTGGAAATTGAATTCATATCGGACAGGAGAAGCGCGATTGGGGGAAAACAAAAAAAGGGGGTTTACAAGTCAAGAGGAAGCGACGAAGGGGGTAATAAGGCTTCTGTTCTTTTGGAAGGAAGGGAACTTAGGGGAGGACAAAAATAGATGGGTTTAGCGTCCGCGGATAGGGAGGGGCAACGTACTGTATGTTTTGTCGTAGGAAAAAAAGCGATCCAGGGGGGGAGGAGAGGCGGCTAGCTTTCCCGTAAGCGCAGTCGGCCAAGAAAGACGACTAACTTGTCCTCTAAAGACAAACGAAGGCACCGAGGAAGAGGGGTATAAGGGGGAGAGGAAGCAATGGCATATTGTTTCATACTAGCCTTGGGTGACAAGTGGGGGGAAAGGGTCGCGTATCTCTTTCGACGGAGAGAAGGGGAGATTACCGTAGGGGAAAGGAAAGACATGGATAGCGCTCGTTAACTCTCCTTTTGGACGCGCGGGAGAGGACGCCGTCCTTACACTTCTTCAGGGCGATTGCGGAGATGGTGGAAAACCGCCCGGGGAGAAAATGAGGAAGGGAAGAATGGCCAACATCACTTTGACGTGCCGCAGATCGATAAAATTAGCTCCTTCTCTGCGGATGAGAGGGGGGGCAAAAGTCATCCCGTAAAAAGGAGGGAAAACGAGGAGAGGGTGTGACCGCTCAGTTTACTTTTGGAGAGAATGGAGGTAGAGGGGGTTGATTGCCCTAACCGGATCTGAATGTGACAATCAAGGAAAGATGCTATAAGGGGGGGGGGAGGACCGCGCGCTTGCTGTCTTCTTGAGGGGATACGTTTTTTTCGTCTATGGGGTGATTGGAAGGGAGGAGGAAGGTATCCGGGGGAAGAACTCCATTGCTTTTCTCAAGTTGGTTGGGTTCTTATTCATTACATAGAGGTGGGACGTCCAGAAAAAGGAAGAAAAAAGGAAAAGATGACGGCATGTGTTTCCTCACACGCCGCAGCCGGGAAAAGAAGATGTAATTATTTCCATCTGATCGAATGAAGGCAGGGAAATGAAAAGTGTGGGGGGAGGAAAAAAGATTTTCTTGGTGGTCTGGGAAAGGTGGTTTCTTACCAGAACCCGACGATAACGGAGAACGCGAATGGGGGAGCAGAAGGGAGAGGCAAATCTTCGACTGTTGTCGGAGGTAAAAAGAGTACGACGCTGGAGTTCTTCCACATCAGTGGGGAGAGGAGGGAATAACTTAGAGAAACAAAAAAAAGAGACCGCACAAGCGCTTCTTTCTTGCCTGAAATAGTCCGGGGGGGGGAAGAAAAACGTTAGTGCAAACGCTTTTCTGTGAACCCAATTTGGGGGACAACACCGAAAAACAAATTAGGAAAGCAAGGAGGACAGCCAATTCCTGACTCTTTCCCGATGCTCGTTTGGCGATCGAGGGGATGGAAAAAATTCAAAAACTCATTGCTGAATTCCCATTCGGGTCACGTATCTTACCAAGAGGAATGCAAGGGGGAAGCGAAGAGAAGAGCATTCTTTTTCAATTATCGGAGGAGTTTCCCTGACCGAAAAGAGTTGACGCAAGGCTTTTTGTAACAGGGCTCAGAAAAAGAGAAGAGCAGAAAGAGAGCAATCGTTACACTCGCCAGGATGGAGAGAGCACAAATGTCTTCTCGATGCGAGTAATTGAAATAAGCCAAAGGGGGACGGACCAGTCCCTGGCACAAAAGACTGCTGGGGCAGTTTGAGAAAAATGTGGAGGGGAAAATCGGGGTCGGCTATCAAATACCTTCCCTTCTTCCAGGCGGGTTTTTAGGGTGCCATCGTGAAAAACGAAAGCAGGGAGCAGTGAAGGGGACACAGGGAAGAAGTACTGCGCTCGGAAGTTTGCTGAATTCGGGGGGACCGTAGCCACAGCCCACACAGCGACTGAAAGAAGGAGATAAAAGGGGAGAACGGCAATGTTCCAGCCGCATATACGGCGGTGGGCGAGGTAAAGGAGCGGTACTTCATGACCGCGATAGAAAGGTGGATTAAAAAAAAGGGAGACTGGAAAAAAAAGCGAAAGTCACCGTTTTCTCTCATTGTTCAAGGCAAAAAGAAGCAGATGTCTTGCGCTGTCGGCTGAGTGTGGAAAGACCAAATTTAATGGGGAGGGGGAAACAAGAAAAAGGGAAAACTATCGTGCTGTATTCTATATTGCCGGCCCATTGGGGGAGAAGAGGCGTCCGATACGGTCTGCCCTGCAAAAGAGGAGGGGTTGGAAAAAAAAAAGGAAATGACGGAATTCCCGTTTTTGGCCCAATATTCGTGAGCTTGGGGGAACCTACGCAGTTTTGGCTAAGGCCCACGAGCGAAGGAGGAGAGCGAGAGGGGGAAAAAAAGATAAAGCTAAGAGGGGGAAAAAACCGGTGATGACAACTTTGTACTGGAAGAAGTCCGGACCAAGCACATCTTAAAAAACGACTCGCTCACTTCGGGAGCTGCGCACGAAGTAGGACGAGGAGAGAATCCTTTAGGGAAGGGTGTCTGAAAAAAAAGGAGGAAGGGAGCCCGGCACGGCCAACATAATCTCTTATTCTCGTTTCGCCTCACTAGAGCGCGGCAGATGACAATCTTTATCTGTAAACGCGCGCTCGGGCAGGACGCACAGGAAGAGAAGGTGGGAAAGGAGAAGAAAAAGGGAGCAGCCTCTGCCTCCGGATACCGCTGAAGATTGAAACGGCGACGCTAGAGTGTTTCTCTCAAAAAGACTAAGCTCGCCTTTTTCTCCTTCACGTATCCGAGGCCGAGGCTGCGGCAAAAGAGAGGAGGGGAGAAAAAAGGAAAAGACGATGGAAAGTTGGCGTCAGACCGGCAGCGATTTCAAAGAAGAGTATTGCTCGCGCTATGATTGAGGTGCTGAAAAAAAGAGAGCGAGTAAGTATTTGATCTGCGAAAAAAATAAAAAGAGGAAACAAGCAACGCCTTGACGCTCAGCGGCCTAAGTTCGGGGCCGCCGCTCCCGAGGACAAAAGAAGGAAGGCTATCGAAGAAAAGGTAAAGGAAGAATCCGAAGTTGCAATAACTACGGTCTTTTCGAGAATTATCTGCGCGACGCAAAAACGCGCCGCGCTCCCTCCGCGTCTCAGTGGAGGAAGGGTTGGTGAAAAAGGTAAGAGAGACAAAAACGGGAAGTCCCGTCATCCGAATCAATTCAACTGTAAGGGGGAGAACTTCTCGCTGCATTTTTCAGGGCACCAGATAGAGAAAGGCTCCCAGGAGGGGGAAAAAGAAAAGTCACCGATAGCTTTACAACAAAAAGGGGAAGGAATTTGTCAAAGACAAGGCAAATTTAAAGGTGGCTCGGAAAGGCCACCCAAGAAGGGGCAGGGAAAGACGTGGACGAAGTGTTTTCCTTGACACTGAAGCGAAAGAATGACGTATGTCGACTATTTCCCGCATCGACAAAGCAAAGGGTGGGGAAAAGGTTAAAAGGGGAGGGAGAAGAAAAATGCGTAAACTCGCTAACACATGTCTCTGGCGACAAGAAAAGGAAAAAGACCTCCTTATCTGACGATGGAAATGGGTCCTCAAGAGAGAGCAAAAGGAAGGCGCTGTTGTTTTTCTGGGCGCCCAAAAAAGATATTCAGCCAACCTCCCTTAGCGGCCATACAGGAAACAAGAAAGGGGGGGGAAAGTGGTTTCACCTACTGGCAAAAGGTGAGGGATATAAAAAACCTCCTGAGAAGGCGGTAAAGTGTTGAAGAAAAAAACAAAAAAGAGGGCGGAGCTCCTCTTTAAAACTGCAACCGAGCAGAAAAAGAGAAAGGGGTATGAGCGACTGCCGCACTTCCGCATGGGAGTGAGAGCAAAAAAAGACGTGCCAGAAAACGAAGAAAAGAAGCAGGGTGGTCCCCATCTATGATTTCTTAGATCCGTACTGTGGCCGCTGAAGGAGGAACACACTGAGGTCACGTCATTTTCTTGCACACATGACTGGGCCGCGGGCAGGAACTCCTCAAATTTTAAAAAAAAGGGGAAAAGAGAGACAATTGCCGGATTTCTTCATCTGTGTAAGACCTACGAACAAAAAGGGGGTCAAACATATTTAGTGGCTTGGAGCTTTTCGGAAGCACGCGAGAGGAAGAAAAAGGGGTCTGCAGAAGGGGCTGAAAAGGAGGAATTCAGAAAATCTCATTTAAGAGAAATAGAAAAGAAAAAAACAACAGAAGACGCAATGACTAACCAATCAATTCCCCAACTATAAAGGACAACTGCGACTCAAAAATAACAGACTCCGCCTTAAACCCGACCCTCATCGAGAGAAAGAAAAGGGGAAAAGGGGGAACAAATTTTTTTCCCATAAACGCGTTTTCACTAAAAAGGGGAGAGGAATAGATTCTTACGTATTACGTCAAGAACGAAGACGATAGTGGGGTTAAAGAGAGGAAGTTTGTCGGTTCTACTTATTCCATCCCGCTGACCAAGCAAGAGGAAAACTTTTCGGTCTGAAGGTACCATAGGAAAGTTCGATATTGGGGGAGAGGAACACTGAGGAAAGGAGAAAATTCCTCGAATACCACTCCCATTTGTTTCAGAGAGGGGGGTCCTTTTACTACCCACCTTCTTCTCTGCGATTTGACAAAAGGGGAGGGGTCGGAAAAAAAAGGAACCATCACCTTCCATCAATCTCATCCATTAAGAAAGGGGCAATAAAGGAAAAGAGACACGAGACCGCCTCCTTTCTTTCTGGGTACCCACCTGAAGTGAAAAAAAAATCGCATGGTTATTTCAGGCCGCGGAGGAACCGAGAAGAGAAAGAAAAAAATGGCGCCAGCACTTTCTTCTGTTGCTTAGAAAAAAATAAAGGGTGGCATCTGCCAATCACCAGTCATAGAAAGAGATCCAAGGGGAACTTAGTCGTCCCATCCATCCAGGAGAAAATAACATCTTCTCTAGGGCCGGAGAGGGAATAGGAAACTTTTAGGGAAAAGAGAGAAAACGTACACTAGCTTCACAAAAACTCCTACAACTAAGACGAGTCAGAAAGGGACTATTGGGAAAGAGAAAGCAGAGGGAAATGGATACGCTGTTCTTCACGTCAAGTTCTGGGGGGGTGTCTCACCTCCGCACTCTGAGGTTCTGTCATCGGAGGGGCCTACGGGGGGGGAATAGGGGAAGCCCGAATGTTCCTACTTCGGCACGCGATCGAATAGTCAAAAGTATCTTCTCCCGACGCGCTAACGTACCCATGTAGTAGGGAGACCGGGGAGGAGGAACAGGGAAAAAAGGGGAAATCTCCTAACACTTCTCGAAGTCGAGAAAAAAGAGAACACTTTCGCGGGAAATTGGTTTTTAGGGAAGAAAAAAAAGGAGAGGGGGTCTGAGAAGAAGTTGCGTCATTCCTTCCTGCGGGTTGATGAGAAAATAAAGACTCTCGATTTTTTTCTCTCCATTCCGAAGTGCTTAGAAGCGCTAAGGGGGAAAAAGAAGTCTTTTTCATAGCGGCCGACTGGAGAAGCCTCGCTCATCCCAAACCCTTACGATGATTGGAGGAACAGCAAAAGGGGATAAAAACTCCCTTCTTGGCCCCGTAGGAAAAACACCCATCTCGTGGCAATATACAAAGAGTCGGAGGGGGGGGAAGAAGGACGTACTCCGCTCATGGTAGTATACCTTTCTCCTTAAGGAATTCCTGGAACTTTAAAAGGGGGGGACGGCATTTTTGGTTTCCCTCCATGAGAGCTCCTTCCCGCTCTGCCTTCACCGGGAGGGAAAGAACTGAGGATGCGGAAAATTATAAGATTTATTGTGAGAAAGAGTGAAGGCATAGCGGCAGGAAGAGAGAGGGGGAACAGGGGGGGGAGGAGGAAGGAAAAGATGAATCTACGCAGGATTCATAGAGACGAGGTTCGTTTTTATGAGCGGAAGGGAAAACGACCGGGAAAAGAAAAGAACGATGTTTTTCATATGGCCACGCGAGGGGAAGATGCGGGCCACCGAAGGGAGGTTTTCGTTCACCCCCCAGTCTTTTACGGAAGGAAGGGGTGGGGAAAGAGAGGGGGGGGTTATCTTTCCAGAAATCTCAAAAAAGTGCTTGAGACCCTACGACTAACTTGCCGCAGAAAAGAACAGAAGCTAGCATAGAAAAAAACAAAGGCAGAATGCCTCCAATTTCCTCCATTAGGGTGGCAGACCGAGCAGGGAAAGACACTGAAGAAACCAATTTCCCCTAGCCAATGGGGGGCGGCTAAGAGAAAGGGGAAAAAAAGGCCATAGTATTAACTTCTTTTCTTTAACGTCAGGGCGCTAATGAAGAATATCGCTCGGGATAATCTTCTTTGTTGGACGCGCGGCATGGACGTCTGAAGGGAGGGCGAGAGGGGAGAACAGGCCCGCAGCGGGTTGCATGATCGACATGACCGAAGGGGGAGAAGCCGAATGCCAACATCACTTTGACGTGCCGAAAGAGGAGTCGTAAAAGGAGAGGAGGGAAAAAAAATCATCTACCCTTCCCTGCTTACTCTCCTTCCAGTTGTAGCGAGTCAAGGGGGGGGGGAGAAGATGAGTTATATTGCAGTTGTGCCAACTTGATGGAAAGCGAAAAAATAAGGAGAAGGAATCGAGAAAGGAAAGGGGGTGGGGATGGATGTTACTATTAAGGGAAAGGAATTGGATGCTTGTTATACAGTTTTTGACGTAGACCAACAGGGAAAGAAGGGTTTTTCCTCCGCAACCTCCTCAGTGCTGCCAGTTGGGGAAGACATCTCGGTCTTTGCGGCACCTTGAAAAGAATCGGGGGAGGAGAGCGGAAGGAAGAAAGGCCGCAGCCGGTACGTAGATCGTCAGTAGCAGAGTGCGATGGAAGGTAGAAGTGCAACTCTTCCGTGCTGAGGATTGAGGAAAGGGAGTCGGGGCTACAAAGGGGAAAGGGGGAAAAAAAGAGCATAGCCGCCAGTTTTTTTCGTAACAGAAAACAATGGGGGGTATTCCGCGAATTTGCCGCAGGAATGCGGGGCGTTTGAGAAAAGAATAGAGAAAGGGGGTCTCAGAAAAGTTACTACTCTGGAAGTTCTTCAAGAAAAAAATGGGGATGGCTCCTTAATCGCCGAGAAAAAAATAATCCAATCAAAATAAAAAGAAAAAGAGAGAAAAGAAAAAAAAAAAAAAAACAAAAAAAAAAAAAGGGGTCAGGTCTTGCCAGGTATCCGTCCGAATCGTGCCAGGCGGAGAGAAAAAAGAAAACTTAGTGCAAACTCTTTTCTGGGAGAAAAAAGGGCTTGAAGGAGAGGGAAAAAGGAAAGCGATCTTACTGCGCGACATAAAAAGGAAGTCGTTTGGCTATCGAGTGCACACAATAATTTAGTAAAACGGAGTAAAGAAAGTGGAGAGAAGTGCGGAATTTCCCCCTTCTGGGGAAAGCTGAACGAAATCCGGCACTGGGTTAGGGGGGGGGGGGGGGGCTTTCCCCAGTTTTGGGCCGGGCTTAATCTTAGGGAAGGAGGTCCTGACCGCGGCCAGTCCTGTTGCAAGTAAGGATACGTGAAGCTCAATCCACAGAAAAAAATGGGGAAACCGTAACGGATCTCAGAAATCATCAGATGGGGACCACCTGATCGCGCAATCGAGGACGGAAGGCCTGCTTACGAGGCACAAGTATTCCGATTGCAGTGCAGGAAAGAGGAGGCAGGGGAGAGAAGAAAAAGATGAGGTGCAGTTTTCATCTACAAGCTCCGCGAGAAAGAGGGGGGGCTCGTTTCTCCTCAATAAACTCGGGGTCTGGAAGGATGGGGGGAGCCGACTTCGTTTACACTCTGCTTTTGCAGGAGCATTGATTCGATTCGTCAAAGTGGGGATAGGGAGGTTGGGGGAAGGTTTGTCTTAATATCGAGGTGAAGGAAAAGAGGGCTCCATCCCACAACAGCGACCATGAAAGGGGGGGGACTTGAAGGGTAGGGAGTAGGGGGGAAGGAAAATTTCCATCTCATATACGGCGGTTGCAGGGAAAAAATGGTTTCGCGGTACTTCATGACAAAGGAAGGACCATTTTGGGGAGGAAAAGGGGGCTGGGAATACATATCTTCAGCTTGCATCTAAATTCACCGTGGTGCTCTCAGGTTAAAAGAAAAAGGACAGATGTGCTTTGCGCGTCGTCTATCTTGTTGAAGCAAGGCTTTAAAGAATTGGAAGAAAAAAAAAGATCGTGCTGTATCGAGATTTCCCTTCCCCTTTTTTCATTTATTATCTGGAAAGGAAAAGGGCCCTGCCACGATCGCATATATCAGTTTTGATAAAGCTTCTTTTGTGGTGTTTACAAAATGAGAAGAAGGGATTGAGCATTGTACAGCTCTCTTTCTCTTTGGAAAAAAAGGACGCGGCGGAGCGCGCTCGGTCCAAATCAGAGAGATGCACCTATAAAAGAGGGAGGGGACCAAGAGGGAAAGAAGGGGGACTGAAGACGTCTTACCCAAGCACCTTTTTGAAATTACGGACAATGCTCACTGCCGCTCTCACTTCGGGACGGCCGGCCCCGAACCAGTGTTGACTTCGGGGAAGGAAGAGTTTGCTTCTCTCTTCTCCTGTACGGCCAAATAATCTCGAGCTCGGGGGAAAAAAAGAAGAGAATCTCGGCGATGATCAATCTTGATCGGGAAACTCGAGCGCGGTAAAAGGGGTCTGTTCGAAAAGGGAAAAAATAGAGAAAGAGGGGAGTGCCGCAGCCTCGGCTCCGGATACCGCTGCTGCGGAAAAGGAGACGGCTTGGATTGTGAAAGAAAAAGGATAACAATCTAAGCGCGCCTTTTCTCCTTCACGTTAAATAAGGAGGAGGGAAAAAGATCCAGACAGCAAGAGGACTCGCGATATAATTCTTGGGAGAAAGGGAAAAATGTTTTGCTTCAGACCGAGCGTCTAGTTTTCCCCGATTCCAGATTGAAAGCTCAGCTATTAGGGGGGAGGAAAAAAGAGCTAGCCCGGCGCATCGAATAATCAAACTTCTAGCTCTTCTCCGCGCGGAACTAAAAAGACAAACATCGTTCCGCAACACAGAGGAAAAAACCGATTTGAAAGAGAAAACCGAAGGGGTAAAAGTCCGGTTTTGGGAATGATCCTGGAAAAGGGGAAGTCAAGAAAAAAGAACGGGTCTTTTCGAGAATTACTGCGCGACGCAACTAGAACCGCGCCGCGCTCCGCCGGCGTCGAGTGGACATCAAGGGGGGGGGGGAAAAGATCACGAATATTCGGTCCAAAAACGGGAATTTCGTAGAAGGTCCTTGGCTGAACAAGAAGCTTTATAAACATGCTCTCGGAGGAGAGACGTAAAAGTCGAAAGGGGGAAAAAAACTGGGCAGGCAATCTCTCATACAGCACCAGAGTCTGGAAAAACCTCTGGCTCGGGGGAAAAAAGAAGACAAAAGGGGAGACGGAAAAAAAGACGACAGCGCAGCCATCTTCTCTCCCTGAAGAAGGAGAATTGAACACTGAAGCTCACACGGTGAATTTCCGGGGGTCGATATGAGAGAAAAAAAAGGGAAAAAAAGTGCCTCCGTTGCCGCACCTTTCTATCGCCGTCATGCAAGTACAAAAGGGCGACAAGAACGTAACCTCGAAAACGACGTGAGAAGGTAACGAGGGGGGAAAGGTAGAAAGAAAGGACGGCGGAAAAGTTTTCATGCGCTGTTTTGTAGCCCTCGAGTGATAACAAGGAAAGACAAAGTCCGGGTATGAAAGACCTTCCCTCTGAACAAAATCGATCAGCTCCACCGCGTTGAGTTTTGGGAGAAATGTCAAAGGGGAGGGGGGAAGGGTCTTTTGATTCATAACCCGAGTTTTGGATCTAGCACCCTATCGCGGACTGTCCTCTTAAAACTGCACCGAGCAGATGGGTATTAAAGAGAAGAACTGAAGGAAGGGGAAAAGAATTTACTCCCGATCTCTTTAACGTAACTGCAATCTGAATAATCTTCAGCATGCAGGAGAGAAAACGTTGGGAAAGAAGAGGAGTCTATGATTTCCTTAGAGAGAAGAAAATTCGTTTGATGATCCCCTTTTAAAAAAGAAGGAAAAGGGGAAAAAGGAAGAGGCGGTCAGAAACTCCTCCGATATTGAAAAAGACTGCTCAGGGAAATAAATTTTTCGATTCGCCACGCATCGGAATTGAAAGCCATATAACAGTTAAAAGGGACAAGGGGAAGAAAACGAATGGAAATTCCTCCTCAATGATTTTTTGGGGGGGGCGTTTTCGGAAAGCACTCGCTCGCCAAACAGCAGCGTGAAATGATGGAACAGAAAATATCTCTTTCAATTCAGGCGATCTTGGAAAGAAGGAAAGGGAAGAAACCGACTTTGCAACAAATTGGTCTGGAAGACAGGGGTGAAGAGATTCCCGGACGGATTACCTTCAATAACTAACCGAGGGGGAAAGGGAGTGAAATGTATTTTATAGGGAAGAAAAAGGTGGGGAGAAAAGGAGGCATCCCATGACCCGAACTTCGCAAATTATGCTGAATAAAGGAGAGGTACTTAAAAAGAAGGACGCCATTACTATCCGCACGTCAGGGAAATCAACCTCCACGGAGCGCTGAGGGAGCAAAATACAGGGGGGGTTGAAAGAAGGGGGGTTACGAACCACCTTGCGTCTCTGCGCTTTTTCAGAAAAGAGCATGGATTGGCGCCGAGACTCCCTATACCTTCAGAAAAAGCAGGAAAAGAATCGATGCCTCTTGCACTCCTTCCATCGCACTAAAAGATAGAAACGCTACCGCCTGCGGCGTCGGGAGGTATAAAGCGGCAGCAGCAAGAAAGCAATGAAAAAAAAAAAGCGATGTCATGCTCTCAAAAAACTTCTTTAACAACTGCGCCAGGCACTGGCGGAACCGGCAAAGGGCGAGTGAAGGAACGGGGCATACTGCCAATCACCCCAGAAACGAAGTCCCAAAGCCGCTAAAGCGCGCGGCGACAGATAAACACCTTCGCCTTTCTTCGAAAAGGAGAGGATCTTCTGCGCACATCAGATCCTGGAGGCAAAGGAAAACCATCTCTCAGAAAAAGAGGAGGAAAAAAGAGCTACAACTGAAAGCACGAGTCATCACTTAATGGAAAGGACCATGGATGTGGCCGATCTCATCCTCAAGAGCAGAGCAGACTTGAGGGGGGAGAACGGGAGGCGTTTCCTCACCGCCGCACAGGGAAGCAAGGCACCCGCTGCGGGCTCGTGCCACTATGAAAGCTAGCAAGAAAAAGGGAAACGAAAGGAAAAGGGGACGCTCGTCAAAAGGATCTTCTCCCTACGCCTACGTCATGAAAAGTAGCGCCCTTGACGTTTACAGAGGGGATGGCGGAGGGGGGGGAGAGAGTGGGGGGATGGTGGGGGGGGGGGAAGGGGATGGAAGGGGGGTGGATTGAAGGGGGTGGAAAAGAAGTTCATCCTATTTCCTTTTTTGGGGGGGAGCCACTAAAAAGGGGAGCAAAAGAGGGAGAATTGGTTTCTCAGCGTGCTGCCCACTTGGAACCAAAGCCCCCTAGCTGACATTCAGGGGGGCGAGAAGAACTGGAAAAAAACAACAAACTTTTCCCAACGCCCCTTCAAGGAGGTGATTCGTCGTGGTCTTTCTCTGCAAGTTCGGAGAGGTTGAGGAAAGAGGGGCCAGGGAGAAAAGCTAGCACCCTCGCTTCATCCCCCAAAAACCTCGAGAAAGAAAAGAAAGACTGGGTGTTCTACTCAAAAACCTTCCCTTCGGTGGCCAAAAAATCCAAGAAAAAACCAAGAAAGAAGAGGGCGGTCTCATTTACGGATTTAATTTCACCTTCCGCTGCTGGACTGGGGATACATAACACTTTCGCTGATTATTCCTGCGTCGCGTCTCGTGCAAAAGATCATGAGGGACATTGGGGGAAAAAAAAAAGCGCCTGCCGCTATGCCTTCACTTGCTTGCACGGCACAGAAGATAAAAGAAAATGTTCTTGTGCCGTGCCAGCAATTGAAGGCATACGAAGGGAGCGGGAAAAAGGGGAAATTGAGAGGAAACTTGGAAAGAAGAGGCAAGGGTTAATATCTTCTTGTTCTTTGTTATGAGCGGAGTCCGCCAGAGACAAGAGAGGTTGTAGATGTCCACGCGATGGGTGGAGCGGCCAGAGACGGGGGGTATGGAGAGGAAAAAAAGAAAAAGAGTAGACCAAGGCATCTAATGTTTTGTGAGAGCTTGGAAATTCTGGGAGAAGGATTGAGAAAGAAATTGGCCTCTAAGACACTACTAACATCGGTAGCAAGTGCGTTTTATCGATAACTCAACCCGCCGGCATGAAGGGGACACCTAGGGGGGTAAAAGTGTGAAAAAAGACGCCAAGGGTGTCTCTTATCTCGGTCGACTTCGGGAGGGAAGGACCCGGAGCAACATTTCCTATATGACGTCTTGTTCTTTAACGGGTGAAAAGAAGATCGGAGGAGGGAGGAAGGAGATCGCGTTCCTCTTCTACCCTTTCTTGAGGGGGGCACATTCCGCAGCTGTTGCTCTTGATCGACTGACCGGCCGAGGAAAGGGAACATCAAAGGAGACCAGAAGAAAGAGGGGGAAAAGTATGCTCCTTCCTCTTATATATCGTTCCGCAAAAAAGATGCCCTTCCCGTCTTACTCTTCTTTCAGTTGTACGAGTCCAGAAAGTGGTTAAAAGAAGAGGGGGTGGCAGGGGGGAAAAAAGGAGAGGCTGAATGTGACCGCATATAGCGCCGGCAAAAAGAGGGCTCACGTTGTCGGGATTGATGGGACAGGTAGAGGCGGACTTGGAGGGGTGATAACGGGTCCCCGAATTTGTGGTTTATTGAAGAGAGGGTTGTTCTCCGCAACCTACGCCATTTCTGGGCTAAATTGGGATTAATAGATTGCGGCCCTTTCCTCCGCTTACATGATCACCATGCGGAAAGGGAAAAGTGGGGGTAACTCATCACGCCGCAGTCCTTATGCGTATAGCGTCATGAGCAGAGTGACGGGTATGAAGGCAAAGGGGATGGAAGGTGATGTTTCTTTTTCTTATAGGGATTCTCGGAAAAGGAGAAGGTCACTGGATGTAGACAAATCTGCAGAGAAGCAAGGTGTGGCTCCGATAACTTCCGATTCTGAAAAAGGGACCTTAATAAGCAGGGGGGGGAGTTGGGAGAAGTTTCTTATTTACTGGCGTATGGGGAGAAGACGGGAGCCTTCAGCATCATTTGCTCATGAGGTGGGACCTCGAGAAATATCAAAAAAATCCTTCACTCTAATCGTCCGCCGCACAAGCGCTGAACGTTCCCGTTGTTAAAAAAAAAAAAAAAAAAAAATACGGGGGATTAAAACTACGAGGGACAAAAAAAAAAGGACAGTCACGGGGTATGGTCTTAACAGAGGTTTTCGAGAGGATCTGACGCGCGACATCCAATCCGACGTCTTTCACAAGAGGGGGGGGGGAGAGGACTTCCGGAAAAACGAAAGATTGGGAAAAGAAGAGTTCCATTCGTTCTTATGTCTTACAAGCTGAAAAAAAGACGATGGGAAGACGAAAATAGCTTTCCCCTTGTGGGCCGGGCCTTAAACGGAGCAAAGAGTAAAAACTAAAAAAGAAAGGTTGAAAAAAAGAGGCTGGTGTTAACAGGTCCCCCAACCCCCCCATACCCATTCCTCCACCCGAGGGGTCAAGCTCCACCTTACGTATCCATAAATCATCATATTGGAGCCATGAGGGGGGACTTCGACGGCATTCTGACGAGGCACCAAGGATGCCTTTCCATCGCTCTGGTAGAAAGTTAGGCGAGAGAATAAAAGAGGAGAGGACTGTTCATTGTTCAGCGGGGAGGGCTTTGGGTGCGTCGTTTCGAGCAGAAAAAAAAAAGAGTCCAGAAGGGGAAAAACGCTGCGTTTTCCAGTCGGTGAACAAGAGAGGGAGCAAAGTGATCTTTCACTTTGTTCAGCGGAAACGAGAATAAAGGAAGGATGACCGTCACAGTTATCCACTCCTGTGGGCTCCCAGAAGAGAGGGAGGCCGCTCCGTCTGCCTGAGAGAGTCCGGGATAATGAGGAAAAAATTTCCAGGAGAAAGGGGGGGAAGGTTCTTGTCGTCCCGAGCCTTTTTCGCGTTTACTGCAGGAACCCGCGATAGGAAAAAAAAAGTTGGGGTAATCTCAAACCCTTGCTGTGGAGATGCGGAAGGAAGTGCATCGAGAAAAAGGGGGAGATTAGGTGTCAGGCAACACGTTCTCCCTCGGCTTCAAGGCAGCCTTATCTTGTTGCAGCAAGGCGAAGGGTCCTGAAAGGGGGAGAAGGGAAAGAGGGTGTAAAGACTATCGGTGCGGGGCAAAATTTAGTATCTGTCGTCCGTGCGAAGAGCTCCGATACAAACCGGGGGAGAGAGGGGGGTGAGAGGGGACATCCGCTGACTTGAATTCCCGTTTTTGGCCCTAATATTCAGACTCGCTTTCTCTTTTTCACACCGAAAAAAGGGGGGTCAAAAGAAAACGACCGGCGGGGAAAGGGAACACGTCGCGCATATAATTCTCGGAACGACCTTAGTTTTTCTTTCCAAAAAGGAGAACAATTGGGCTTTAAACGTCTGACCAAGCAAAACTTAATGGAAAAATCAGAAAGAAGAGAAAAAGAAAAAGGAGGCCGCTGATCTTCATGGCGTGCTGTGTTGCGGAAAGGAGTCGCTCGAGCCAAAAAGTCGCTCTACTTTTGCTTCTTCGAGAATCTGTTCAACGAAGAGCGCGGAAGAGGGAGAGGGAACGCCAGCGGCATCGGTCTGACGCAACCTTTCCCATGGCTTCAGAGTGTTGCGTCTCAAGGGAGATCGAGACAGCGCGCGTGCCGCAGCCTCTGCCGCCGGATAACGCTGAAAGAGAAAAGGTGGGAAAAACACGTAGTAAGGAGGAAGGAGAATAAAAGAAGGGTGAAGGGGGCCTAGGCTTGCGGCACTCCTCTCCCTTTATCTCGATCGCCACAGAGCGCTATATGCTGGCTGCCTTCTCGCCACTTATAACTCAACCCTCTGAACCGGGGGATATAGGTAGGGGAAAAGGGGGGGAGCCTCAGGAAAGGAAACGAGCTCCCTATTATTGCCCGTGCCCTCGCAAGAGGAAAGACCGACTTTCAGCAGACATCGGCATAAAGAAAGAACGCCCTTTGACGCTCAAGAGGACGCCGCTACCCGAAGTGGAGCGCGGCACGTGAGCATTTTTGGTCCAGAAGGTTCGTGGAAAGGCCCTGAAGAAGAAAGGCCTCGATCAGATTTGCAAGAACTACGGGAGGGAGAAGACGACTGCATCTCTCTGATTTGACCGGCGATAGTGAAAATAACCATCCAACTGCGTCTGTGTGAAAAGAGAAAGCGAAGTGGTGGGCAGCAAAAAAGGAGAGGAAGGAAAGATACTTGGCCTTTTTTCATTACAACATAAGCTTACCAAACTGAGAGGACCAGCCTGTAATCTCTTAACGTCGGGGAAGAAGAATTGAGAAAGGATAGTACTGTACAGCTTTCTCTTTTTAACCTTTAAAGAGGTGAGCCACACGCCATTGCTTCAACAAAGAGGGGGTAGGCAAATCCAGGAAGGGAAGAGAGAAAGACTTTCGATGCACTCCTACGTCATGGTCCGAAAAGAGGAAAGGGGTTGCGTTTACACAACTGTTTGCTTACGTTGCAGAAGGAAAAAAGAAAGCGGACAAAGGAACCTCGCAACCTCTTATCCCTCTCTGCGCTGAAGGGGGAAAAGATATGAGAGAGGGAGAAAATAGTTGTTTGGGCTTTTTCTCCGAAAAAATCGATATTCGCCACCTTCCTGATGCGGCCATTACGTGTATTAAGACCAAGGAAAAGAAAGGTGACGTACTCCAATTCGAATCAGAGGAGATCTTTCAAGAGGGTCAAGAAAGAAAAAAAACGCAGAAGAAGGTCATTTATTTGTGATTTCCAGACAAGAGGCAAGAACCTATCGCCGGGCTTTCCGCTAAAACTGCACCACAGATGGGGGGGCCAGGGCAGTGGAAAAGCCGCATCTTTCTTTATCCCGAGCGCGGGGGGGTGGTGCCTCTCGTCATCACTTCCTCGAAAATTCGTCAGTGGGTGTAAAGGGAGGTTCGGAGATGCCGTACTTTGTCCTCTGACATCTTGGGAGGAAGGAGGAACGATTCATTTACTTGGCAACAGGACTTTCCGTCGGAAAGGGTAAGGAAATAGGGTAATGGGCCAAAAAAAACCAGCGGAAGTGAAAGCATCTACTACACGTTTGCCGGATTTCTTTAACTACGAACCCGAATGGAAATCCGCATGAGTGTTTG
>Ga0179593_1332023_pt1 | contig 19266 bp, 16 predicted proteins | sample CZODoug2_1_08_16_FD_185931 | JGI IMG/M metagenome (GOLD analysis project Ga0179593, IMG submission 185931) | Vadose zone soil fungal communities from Angelo Coast Range Reserve, California, USA - CZODoug2_1_08_16fungal (PacBio error correction) | ecosystem: Environmental > Terrestrial > Soil >...
AACGAAGCAAGAACCCAATCGTCGTCAGGCGCGTGAGTCAGTCCTTCAAGGCCGCCCGCGTACAGAAAAAGGTTTTCCTACACCACCGCGTGGAAGAGAGCCTCGGCCGAGGAGGAACGGCCTTGGTCCCCTCGCGCAGTGCGGAGGTAAAACACGCCAGTTGGGGGTAGTTTCCGTTGTAATAGAGCACTCAATGGCATTTATCGCCAGGCAAAGAAGGTATTCACCTTCCGATTCGTCCAAGAAGAGGGAGAACGCGGTCCTCGGGTAGTCGGCTCTTGTCAGAGTGGATCTCTTGATGAGGTAGGCCAATGGTGCAACACGAGGCTAGAAAACTTTTCGCGCAAACAAGAGAGCTGGCGCGGTGCTGGTAATTGTCTGTATGAAGAAATGGCCGGAATTCGATGACAAATCTTTTAGCATGACTTTTAGGATTCAGGCAGAACGATGATAAAGTAGGGGTAGGGGGACAAATTTACCTCTAGATGTTGAGAAAAGAGAAGATAGGGGGAAGAGAGAGCTCTGCGACTAGCGCCTAGGCCCTCCTCTCTGCTCGACCCGGGTCCCTTCTGGTGGCTGGGGGGGGAAAAAGAGAAAGGAAGAGATCAACTTGAAAAAGCCCAACAGACGAGATGTCCATCGATCGTCACTGCACGGAAGAGGACAAGAAGGGAAACTCGAGGGGTGGAGCGATCAACTTGAAGAGGGGGGAATGAGAAGCAGACCTTTTCAGCGAGAAGAGGGTGGAAAGGGGGTGCAAGCCGAGAACTCCCTAACTGTTCCAGGGAAGATGGACTAGGGCCACGCGCTTGTGAGGAGTTCGTAATCCTGCGGCGGGGAAACTAAAGAAATAAGGATGTAGCCTCGTCCATCAAACCCAACAGGATTAAGGGGAGCTCCATGCAAGGTGGGGAAGAAGCGATTCGCCAGGGGAGACAACGTGCACGTTTCTACAAAAAGATGACGAACTCTTTCCTAAGGCTTAGGAAAACGTCCAAGGTGGGGGAAATAAGAGGATGGGGGGCATCTGAGACTTCATGCCGATCGGTGACGAGAATGCGTCAAGGAGGCGGGGGGCTAAGAGATGATTATAAGACAAGAAAAAAGCATTCCTACATAACTACCGTCAAATTTAGACAATTTGATCGTTAGACTGGTTTCCCAAACCAAAACCAGGTGACGCACAAATTCTCCAGCAGGGGGTCGCCCACCACTCCTTGGGGAAGCGCGGCTCGAGGGGGGATAGGCCAGCGGGGTTGGTTGCAAGAAGCGGCAATTGCTGAGGCCGACAGCGCCGTCCGAGACCTCCTTAGGAGATCGCTAGAAAGCAGCTTTGGTCGACGCGAGATTTGTCTATCAAATGGAAGCACCGAGGTGTCGACAGGGTCAGTGGGAAGGGGCAATCGGGACCAATCTGGGTTGACCCGGATCCCGGAGGCTGTTGACTAGGCGTCGATGTCAAAACTGGGTCTGGGGCCAGGGAAAAATCGATGAAAAAGTCAGGGGGGCAGTGGCTGGACTAGATAGCCTGGCACCAGGAAGAAGATCCAACGATCCTGGGATGACAGAAACATGCGCGGGACTTCGCGGAAGGGGAGGTGGGCGAAGGAAGAAGCCGCCACAGGGATCAAAAGGCTTGGGGGCCGCGGGTCCGGCTGCAAAGAAGGAGGAAACGTTGGAATGGTTTCGGGATATTCTTTCGGAGGAAGGAGACATATCAAGCATCGTCATAGTGCTGTGGGGGGGGGGGAATCTACTGGGGGGTTTAAACGGATCAGAACAAAAAAAAAAAACATAGTTCGTGCGCAACGAGTGTTACGTAACTTGAAAAAGGCAAGAGAAACCAGCAGTCTGAGGGGAATAAAGACGAAGGAAACGAGTCGGCGGGTAAAAAAAGGGGGACCACGCGGGGATAAACTTGAGACAGATCATGAAGGGGACGCTTCCAGGCAAATGTGCCACATCATGAAGAAGGGTTAAGGCCCTAGACAAGAGAAGAATCGGGGCAAACTGTGGGGAGAAAGAACAAGAGGAAGGGACCGGTGAAAGGCTAGACACATATTCTAGCCAGGATGGGGTAGGGTGAAGCGGCGAGTGACTGTGAAGCGCAAACCGCTCCACGGTGGTATAAGAAAAAAGGTTAAACCCATTGTCGGTGGAACAACTTTAAGAAACCCTCCGGAGGTTTCCGGAGGGGCTCGGTCGACGGTATGTATTATCACAAAAAAGGGGGCCGGTCTCGGGAGACGCGAGCCTCTGGGAAGAAACTGGTTGCGGGCTGAAACGTCGTTTGGGCTTCCAGACCGCTGAAGCGGAGACCTCCAAAACGGAAAGGACCAGATGCATGGGCAGTGCAGTCGAGGAAGTCAAAATCGTACCTCGAGAGGGATAGTCGAAAATCGGCAGAAAGGGACCAAAGAGACGTAGAAGTAAAGTTGGCGAGCGCGTTGAGGGGAAGGGGGGAGGAGGTCGAAGATGCGCCATCTCTGCCAGAATTCGGGGGGGGCTAGGACGAACTGAAGAAGTGGAAGCGAATGCTCCGGCGCGGAGGGAACATTCCCAAGCCTGGGAGAGACGGACAGAACCGGTTTGTGCCTTTTGAGGGGGAACCAAAAAATAACTTCGCCGAGGGGAGGGAGTGTCGCTGGGGAAAAACCGGGAGGGGGGACCCGTGGTTAGAGGACCTCTAAGGACGGCACAAAGGGGAAAGCAATACTGGACCTGGGGGGGATGGGAAAGGAAAGGCATTGGCCCGAGGCGAGATTTGTAAGGAAAAAAAAAGGAGGCTGCGTTCACCAATCGAGATTCTTTCGGGGAGAGTCCTGATCCCCGATAAAGGTGCTTCGAGTTCCGTTCCTAAAGGGAGGACGAAAAAGGTAAGCGGGAGATCGTGATTAACCGGTCGAAAAGGAGAAATGCTTCGTCGTCCGAACTTCCGGAGGAGTCAAAAAGTATCTCGGGAGGAAGGGGAACTCAGCACGGCAGGGTGGGGGGCTTCCCCAGCTCTCCAAGAGGAGGATTAGAAAAAGTGACTTCCGGACGCTCCACGTCTTATTGGAGGGACGGATGAATGCTTCGGGGAAACCCGAAGGTGAGAATAAGGGTTGGCCAACTCCTACTCGGTGGGTGTCGTGCAACCTATAGCTCAGAGTTCTGTCCGAAACAATTGGCCGCGGCTCTGCCTCGGGCGTTTGGAAGGGTGCCCTGGGTCAGAAAGGGGTATGCTTCCGAGCAGGGGGAGGCCCTGGTAGGGGGGAATGGCTCGACGGGCACACAGAATCCGGGTGGTTCATCAGGTTGGGTCTCGTAGCCGTCAGGGGAGGGTCTACGTTAAAGAGCTTGGGAAGACGGCGTCTACTGGGCCGGAGGGGAACAGCTTCTATCGACATCAAAGGATGATGAGACCGCCTCGTCGAGGGACGGAAAATCGCGCGCTGGCGGCGGGAGATCAGAGATCCCCCCGGCCGGGAAGGGGGTGAACTGCGGCCATGGGTCCCGAGAAACCCACGAAAGCCAGCAAGAAAGACTGTTGCTCAATTGGCTGACAGAAGAAGGGGTTGGTCACCAGCTTCCACAAAGGTTTCACTCGGCTCTACTGGACCGACACGCCCCAAATTGGAGGGGAAAGGAGGGTAAGAAAGCTTGATCACCGCAATGCAGTAAACTGATTCTCCAAGTTCGGTTCTCTTTCCGCCGCAATTGGGAACCTTCCAGAGATAAACACAGTTGAGTGTCCAGGCGAGGAGTCGTAAACTGCCGCGTAGGAAGGTGAATCACCGGCCTAGAATTTAAGAGAATGAATCCGACTCATCACAGAAGCTGGGAAGACACCAGACGAGCGTGATTTTAAAAGATAAGAACTATAAGATCGCGGGCCTCCTCGGAAGTAGAGGAACAGAGAGAGGTAGACTTAAGAGAATCGAGGTGGACCACTGGGACGATGAGAAAAGTTGAGGGGGTCCGAAGCAGCGGATCTTTTCATATGGGGAATGGCAGGGATGAATAACGAGAATAGATCCAAAAAAAAAGAAGGGGGACAATATAGTAGAAAAAGTTAAAAAGCTCGAAGGAAACAAAAAGGCTGACAGAAATGCAATCCCTGAGCACAAGTAAATAGCGGCGGGGGTAAGAAATAGGCGGGAAGGGAGGCCAGGGAGAAAAGAGAGAAGATTCCTTAAAAATAGAAGGATACTACTACTGAAGGTAGTTATTAAAGAAATAGAAACGTTCTTCGTGGAGTAAAGGATAAATTGTTCTGTGAGGAGGAAATAGGGAACATGAAAGAAGGTCTTTTTATAGTAGAAAAATCTACGCGGCATGTCTCAGACGAGAATTCCGTAAACTGTATAGATTGGAAACTAGGAGGTAAAAATACCCATCGTTATAGATGGTAATTTGAGTCAGGGGAAATGGGAGGGGGGGGGAATCCAGCGGGGAATAGAAATCCCTTCAAAATAAACCGTGTGGGATCTGTCATTTGAAAGAGCCGAGTAGTGAGGTACAAAAGGGCGGAAGCACAAAACCATTAGTAGAGTTGTGGATGGATTGGTTAGAGGGGGGGAAAAGGCCAAAATTGCCAAAGGAAAGGGAAGGTCCTAAGAGAGAAGAAGGTACGAGAGCCCTACATCTCTATGGAGGACCTGAAAAGGAGTCAGGAAGAATGAAAAAGATCTGCGTAAAGTGGCAGGCGAAGAAAGGCGTTCAGAAGACCCGGCTAAAATGAAGTAGTGAAGGGTGGACCTCCATGGATACATCTCAAATGAAAATTAGAAAAACAAAAGGAGGGAGGGTAGAGGAATGGGAGTAGAAAAACAGCCAAACAGAAAGGGAACCCCTTGAGATGGAAATGAATACACCTGAGATAATAATAAGGACACCTCCACCCTCCCTAAGGACGCGAGATTTTTCAAAAGAAAATTGCGATATAAATAACAAAAACAAGAGTAGAGAGTAGAAGGGATATTGATGAAACAAGGAAAAGAGCAAGAGGGAGCTATAATAGAGGGAAAAATAAGAAGAGATCGTCTAAGAAAGGAGGGAAAAGAAGAGGGGGGAGACACTTCAGTTGATGACGGATCCCAAATAGAAAGACCGTAGAATGTACCTAAGAAGGAACCGAATTTCGAGATCTAAAGAGAACTCAAGGGTTTAGAAGTTCAATAAAGAGGAGATTACAGGTAGAAAAGAAGAGGAAGGAAACCTTAGAAAGGAAGGTGAGGGATACCGACTCCTACATTGAATGGTTTCTGGAAGAACGAAATAGAGTTAAAAGGACAATCGAACGCCACATATTAAAAAAACCGCCAGGCCGGAAAGAGAAGAAGCATCGTCCTGTTGAAGGTGACGCGCCCGTCAGTCTTCCACCGAGAAAACGGCATAAGAATCGAAGGCGACTGAAAAGAAAAAAAAAGAAGCAGGAGAAGGTGGCTGTAGGGAACGAAAAAATTTCTCAGTTTAATAGTCAAGTCTAAGGGGAACGTTCGCGCGACCAGGCGACACTACCCCTGAAGTCGGCCGCTTCGATGTAAGCGTTAAAAGCCTTCTTCGGGCAGTTTCGGCGGCTCCATGGCCCCTTCCGGCAAAAATCTCGAAAAGAAAGGCGACGGCTGACTGGAGGAGATCTAGAGGAGACCCGGTTGGACGAGAAACTTCAAAGGAGGGACTGACGATTTTCCCTAAGAATGAGAGAACCTCATCTTTTTCACTCGGTAAACGGAGAAAGGGGAAAGCGCCCATAAAAGAAACGATAGAACTCAAATACCATTCACCAGGGCTCGAGTCGAAAAAAAAGAAAAAAAACTCTTGAGAAGCTAATAAAAATAGACTTTCCACACAAGACCGGAAAAAGACGTAAAGGGGGACTGCCAGCTCCAAAAGACAAGGGAAAGGAAAATTAGGATATCAACGGCTACCACAATGCGCTGGAGGAGAAAAAGAAACTCTCGCTCGCTACACTATAGAGATGAAAAATGGGGCGACGGGGCCTCAAGCCGCTGCGTCGAACATGGGGGGGCCCCTAGACTTGGAGGAGTGAGGGAATCATATGAACTTTTGCAAAGGAAGGGGGAAAATCGGCGGGGGCCGAGCGAATACTGTCCAAGCTGATGAAGCAAATTTAGCAAAGGACCAAAAGAGATCCTCTGCGCTGCGCAAAATGGGGCAGACCGAGCTTTGTCTCTAGACGCGCAAACTTTCCAAGTCGTGCGCAAACCATCGGGGGAAGGGCGAGCGGGGGAACAACCCAGGCAAGGAGCAAACACAACTCCCACTAGGCGCTAGCGTATGCCGAAAGGGATTCAGCAACTCCGGAAAAAAGACGGGGGGATGAATCAGGAAAAGTCTTAAAAAAAAAGGTTGGCCTACATGGGGTAAGCATCGTCAACGGCTACGAAAGCAAAAAGCTCCTCGCGAACATCGGATCATGTTGGAATGATCACAGGAGCGAGGATATTGGGGGCCTTTCAGGGGAAAAAGCAAAAGAAAAGAAGGAATCGTCTAATAGGGGGGGGAAATCCGCTTCCAAGGCCCATAATCATACCAATCCGCCCGTACAGGATGGGGGGAATCGTCTGAAAAAAGGAGTCGACCGCAAATCGCCGCTATGCTCAATTTCCAAACTAGTTGCATGGCTCATCTCAAAATCAAAAAAAGAAAGTCATCCTCCTGGATCTCGATCCAAGGCGTCGAGGAGCTTCGGAAACTACGAACAAAAGAAGGCAGGGAACTCAACTTTTTCGAACCAGCAGGCAGAAAAGAGAAAGGTGGACGAAATCTCTATCGAGGGTGGAGAAGGGAAAGGGACTTGATCAATGCTATCAAAGAGGGAGAAGCGGGAGGTAAACATGAGACGTGGGGAGCGCGGGGAAAAGCCTAAGTCAAGGAGTAACGGCCGCCTCCGCGAAAGGACGAGAGCCAGGAACGCCACTACCTCGGCCCAGAAGGGGGGAGAGCCGGAAAAAAAAGCTGAAGAGACGGCTCGGAAAATAGGACATCTTTCCATGTGAGGACCCCGGCTGAATCGCGCGAAAAAAGGAAGGGGACGAAGTCCAATTCTCAGTCTCCAAAGGCGGCGGGCGCATCTCACCTGAAGGATCATCAAGGAAAATGGTCTAGGCCAAGGAAATAGTGGAAAGGGGAGTCGATGTGCCGCCGAGAAATACTACTAAAAAAAAAAAAAAAAAGCATCTTCCCCGCCCTGCCGGAGGCGCTGGAGTGGGAGAAATCCTCAAAAAGCAGAGAGGGCAAAGGAATCAGGGCAGCTACAATCCAACGGGTACAGCTGGATCGGGGAGAAACCGCACGTCGAAAAAAAAACAAACGTACCGTCTCTGGGCCGCGCTTTGGGACGCGAAGCCATCTTGCCAGGGTTTGGGAAGGGTGTGCTCCAGGATTCAGTTGAGGGGACTAAAAAAAAACTCAGGAAAGGGGGCGAGCATGAGAGGGAGGGGGAAAGAGGCGTAGACGAGCTCGAGCGAAAAGGCTCGCTAGGCAAGCTAAGCCGGAACGAAAAGTGAAAAATTCTTCCCACCTTTGGATCACGGTCGAACGCCTGATAAAGCCAAGTTCTCTCACAGGAGAGTGGGTGAATCGAATTGATAGGGATACCCCATGCGTCAAATCCCTAAGCCGCAACAAAAAACGAGGGGGGGAGACTCACCTGTTTGGACAATCGTAAAAATTAAAACAAGAAAGCGAGTCCAAGGACCCGCTCAACTAAAGTCCTCGGGCCGAAGGGACCCGGCGACGAACCCGAAAGGGAAGGTCGACGGTTGAAAAATCGGGCAAACAATCATCGAGGGATGGGAAAGTCATTGGGAGCACATCGATGGGAAAGTAAGAGAAACGAGCGTGCGATACCTTCGCACAAGCTCCAAACTTTCCGAAAAACCGAAGCGAGCCGAAGCACTTTTGGCGATAGTCCACAAAGGGGAAACGAGGGCTGACCAGGGAGAAAAGGGAAATCAAACGGGAAGCCAAAAAAACCGTATTTCTTGGTGAAACTTCGCTGATGTCAGATCTTAACGCGTGAAGAAAGTTCGGCGAGAAGAAACTCTCACAACAACACTAGAGGAAAGAGAGTGCCGAGTCAAAAACAAAGACCAAGAAGGTGGTCCGGCACGTTCGCAGCGTGGACACATCAGGAAACGAAAGAAAGGGGAAAACCCAAACGTCTCGATTAACGTCCGGGCTGGGCATTTGCAAACAAATGAAAGCCTCGTCCTACCCTAGGTTTCCTGCGCCCAACCTTGGGGGCCAAAGCCAGACGGAAAACTACACGCCGGTAACCGCGGTCCGCATTGCGGGGTGAGCAGAAAAAGCAAGGGGGATATGGGTTCACTGGTCAAAATCAAGAAGTCAAATACATGGCATTGACAACAAAACCTCTGACGGGGGAACAAAAAAACGGTTGAATGGAAAAAAGTCCGCCAATGGGTCGAGAAAGGGTGAAAACGACGAGGGATAGCTGGTCGAAGGGAATGCTGGAGGCCAAGGGGTACGCACACAGAGCTTACCAAAAGTGTACGCAAAATCGAAAAAAAAAAACGTCAAGAGGGCCTGCGGAGACGATGGGCGTAGATCCCTTGGGAAAATTCGATAAAAACGATCTTGGGGCAAATAGATGACGCAGAGACTGAAGAAGTCGGCTGAATTTCCAAAACAAAAGGCCGAAAGACTTGAAAAAAAAAGCGGTCGAAGTGAAAGACTCGAGGCCACTCGAGAGAGACAAAGGCCCGCCTAACAAACTCGAAAAAAAACCACAGGAGTCAAATGGGGGGACGACAACGCATCACGGACACACGAAAAAACGAAGACAGCGAGATAAAACCAAAACTATAAAGCGAAAAGGGGCCGACGCGAAATTGGAGCTCGACAAGAGGGAAAAGTCGGATTGATAAAACACAACTGCCAACCCCGGGTCGTGTCCGAACCGGCTGTGAGCTGATGGCAACCGCCGAAAGAAAAAATCCGTGAAAAGGGAATCGCGCGGGAAAGGGGCAAAGCTTGAAACGGATAAATCTGCACCACAACCGTCGATCATGATTTCAGACGAGGCCCTTCACCAACAAAAAGAAATTACTCACGGAACACAGGGGGGCGCCGAACGCCAGCGATGAAGCCGATCAACGTCGTAATTCAAACGCCTTCCGCAAAAACCACTTCCGCAAAGGAGGCAGAAAACGCTCTAGGGTAGGAAGGGACCGAGGAAAAAAATTTGAGTAAAAATAGGATCGAGGGGACAGGACCGATCAGACGGATTGCGCGCCCGGCGGATTAATCGCAATCGGACAAAATGAAAATAAAGCGCGCAGCTTCCGGGGAACAGACCGCTGTTTATACGCAGGTGGGTAAAAAAACGACTTGATCAACGCAGTGAATCAAAAAAAAGGCGCCAAAAAGATTTAAACGGGCAAAACCGCGAAAAGGCGCGAGGCAAACGGCAAGCCAGCAGCGGGGTCCGTTAGGGGCCCGGGAGGAGGTTATTACCGGAAAAACAGAAAAATACTAAGCATTCGGGGAATGTCGAAGGAAGGCTCGAGCTTGTAATGCGAGATCCGCACTCCGGGTGGGAGGAACCTGAAAGACCCGAGGTCAAAAAAGGGGGACCGCTTGGTTAAGAAAACGAGCACAGGGGAAGGCTAAAAGGCGATGCGCGCCTTGTTCTTGAAGGAACAAACTCGATGACGCAGATTCGGCAGGCTGACCTCGATCAAAAAAAGCCTATATAAAAGGCAACCGAAAAGAAGAAACTCGCTCTGTAGGCAACACAGGCCGCGTTCGCGAGTCGTATGTGAGGGGACAACGCACCGCCCAGGATCCAAATGTGGGGGTGGGCAAACCGGTACCTAAACCTGAGGCAGCACGAGTAGTACGTGGGGGGGACGAGATGCAACGGAAAGAAAAAAGGGAGAGAAGAGGGGAGCCTCACGGGGGCAAGGGGTGTGCAAAGGGGGGGGTGGTCCATGAAAAAAAACCGTAGGCGGAAATCCCAGAAAGGCGGGAGCAAAATGGTTGACGGGAGGTGCTCGCAGACATCGTGAAGCAATGCGTAAAAGCATAGACAGCTCGCGGGTCCGTGGTCCAAGTTAGCACTTGGACCAAAAGCGACGAAAAGATCTTGGACACCTAAATGAAGGAAAAAGGTCTGGAACCGATCGCCGAGAAACGGGGGCCAAAAAAAACTCGGAAACGCAAAACAAAACGTCCTGGGGCACGTCGCGCCAAATGGAGGCCATCAGGCGAGTTCAGAGGTCAAGTTCGACCACCGACGACGGCCGGCGAAAGCCGGGGAAAAAAGGACGTGGGAGCGAAGTAACACGTCAACGTGGAAACTGTCGTTGACGCGGGAGGGAGGAGATGAATAAACCGAGGGTAAATTATCGGGGTCGACGCGCACGGCTGTTTAAAAGGGACAGGAAGTATGGAGCCAAAAAAAGGCAATCACAGCCAAATCGGAAAGGAACGACGGGGACCGGGAGGAAAAAGAGGGCGTGACGGCAGAGTTAAAGGTCGAAAAGACTACGAGAAGACTAGGGCAAACAAGGGAAAGGAAGGGGAAATTAGTCCTTAATTCTCAGGTCAGTTGCAACGGGGGGAGGGGCGCGTGAGAAGGACCGATGCAACTAGCTCGGCGAACTGGAAACCTGCGCAAAAACACATGGGAACGCGCCATGAAAGAGGACAAAGAAGGGTATCAGGGAAGGGAGAGAAGGGGTTTATATGAAATGTCGCCGAACGAAAAAACCGGAGGAGGTTGGGTGGAGCTGTCAGTGGGCGGGGAGGGGTTGAAAAGAGGACCCGAGCACTGCACCAGGCGACAAGGATCCGGCTGGGGGATGAAGGAAGGGCAGGGTGTGGGGTTCCGAAGGCTGGTGTGAACTCAAGGCGGCGGCGGCGAAAAAAAAGATCTGAGGATTGGATACTTCCCAAAAAAAAGAAGGGTCGGAAAAGTCCGTCCCGGACGTCTCACCGTAGGGCGCTCACTGGACCGTAGGAAAAATCTGAGGCTGACGGAGGGAGTCTCTGACGGGCCGTAGGGTAAAAATTGAAAAGACGAGCAGGAGGCAATGGGCGTGGTAGGGGAAACGATTCAAGGCCGGTCGCGGGTAAGGAAAAAAGAGTGCGCACCGGCCCGACTCCCCGATATGTGAGGTCCAGGGAAATGCACTGGGTAACCTAAAAGGGATAAACCGAAGAAACTCGGGGTGGTGTTCGGCAAGTCTCAAGTCTGGAAACCGCACCCCAACCTTTAAGAGCCGCAGGCCTTAACGGGGCGGGGGCGGTTAGGGGCCTATGTATGCGCATCAAGGGGTAGAAGAAAGGGGAGGCCCTATCAAAAGGGCAACTGGGTGCGACCGCGGTCCGCGAAAAACTCCAGGGGGAAACTATAAGAGTGGCACCAGCCTACCGACCTTGGAACAACGGCCCTTTGAAGCGGGCGGCGACTACGGCCTGTCAGAAAGGACAAGTCATCGCGATTCTCATGCTCTCGGCCACTTTAAGGGGGGGGGACTCAGACGCTGGGTCGTGGCTTGACTAAATGAGTCTCCGACTTCTTCCCCAACCCCGGTGCCTTTTGGGACTTCAACTGGCAAAAAATGCCACCGATAAACCAACGCCACAGGGAAGACATGGGTTAAACGCTTCCAGAATAGGGGTTGAACACATTCAACAATGGGTGTTGAGGCTGTACATGAGGGAACAAAAGGGGGGGTGAAGGGGTTAGACAGAGAGGGAGGCACACAAGGGGACAAGGACTAAAAAGGGACTTATAAAAGGAAGGTCGGGGCGACCCCTAAATATTGGCCAGGAGTGCCCATCTAGGGCTGAACGGGGAACTCGACATCAAGCGTGAGTGATCGCTAGAAAACGGCCCTGCTAGGGGCCGATGATCAAAAAACAGAAACTGGTACTACAAACAAACTGGCTTGTAAATTCCTCAGACCTGTGGCGCGTCGGATCCTATAAGTGAAGCGGATAAGCGGCGCCTCGGAGTCCTCGCGACTAGGGGGGAGACCAATGGGACCGAACAACGGTTCGGAGGGTTTGCAGCTGATCTTGTGGCAGGAGGATGATTCTCGGTAGAGCTCAACCACACAGAAATGAGGAAAAGGGAAAAATCGAGTGGAAAGAAAGATGACCATACCGGCACGACCGCCTGACCGGACCCCCCTCAGAACGTTCCGTTCGGCAGGGTCAAGTCGAAGGCACGACTCGCCGAGGTCAATAAACTCGAGGGGGAAAGACAGCAAGGCTGAAGAAGGGACAAAGCCAGAGAAGCTGAGTGATACAGGAAAGTGGTGAGAAGGGGAAAAGAAGCAGGCCGGAAGTAGGGATCAAGGCGACCAAGTGCAAGTAGCCGGAGGCGCCTGGAAGCCGTCAAATCATCGATGGGCAATTTAACGCCACTCTTCGGGGCGCAAGCGCCAAGAGGGGAAAAATAAAGCAGACTTTGGGTCCGTGCGTTTCATGGATGACCAGAGGACTCCCTTCACCTAAACATGGGGGTGGTCGTGCGGTTCAGTGAGGAGCCGTTCACAACTGGGGGGAAGTCCCAATGCGGAAGCACGACATCCCGTCAATTGCCGGTCGGGGGGGACTCTGTGCATTGGCCCAGCAGGCCAATCCCACAAGACCCACCCGTCAGGGGGCGGAAAATCGTCAAGCCCCAAATGCCAGATCAAGAGGCGGGACGCATGGATAAGACGGGGGAGGAGGAAAGGAGTTCGCGAAAAAAGTCCGGAGAGGGAATCATCTTCAAGGGATACGTCGACACCTGGGCCGTAAATTAGGACAACAGAAAGCGGAATCTCAAACCAGGAAACCTACCACCGAGGGCCTCCCCCGGCAAAGGGGAGAACTCTAGAGAAGAGACTCAACACACGACCCTCTGACGCTGCCAAGGTGGTTGGACGAACTGGCAAGAGGGGGGGGCAGGGAAACAAGAGGAGGGAGTAGCCAGGATACAGGAGGGAAAACGATCATAGCGGCTCCGAGAATATCGTGGATAGCCGGCAAGCGCAATCTTCATCCGAGAGTGGAAGCTGGGGCAACAAAAACTAATTTGCTGTAAATTTCTACGAACTACAAACTAACCAGCGAGGGCACCTACGGGAAAAAAAATTGCGAACGACGAATGTCGAGAAGACGTTGCTAAGGGTAGATCAGGAAATCCGAATGACGTCGTGAAGGACAAGTCATGCCGAGAACGGCACGTGGCGGGGGGGGCGACCTCACAAAAGCAGAGGATGTTTCCGGAACAAAGCTTGACCAGTCGTCTTGCCCAACTCAGTCATCAAGACGCTGAGGGACGACCAAACTGGAAGGTGCAAGGCGTCACCACCTAGAGCAACAACATCGCTGGGATACAAGACAAAACGCCGGTCTATATCTTCGAGGACGTCACTGAACCGGATCGACAACAATTCTCGGTCAAAGAGAAAAGAAAACTTTATCGTGCGCCAGCGCAAGCCTTACTGTACTGAGAGTTCCGCGTAATCATTCGAGAAGTTAGTTCTATCATCTCATAACCAGTCCGCCCGTGCGAAGTCTCAAGGGAGAAACTAGCCGGGAGCAAGGCGACGAAGCACTTCCAAGACGGACAGGGACGCCTATTCAATACAACGCTTGTAAGAGACGCAGTCTCACGAGGGGAAAAAGATGCAAGAAACTCCTCGGAGCCCCACAAAGTCAGGGGACCCGAAAGACCGTGACCTCGGGGGGGAAAAAAGCTATACAATACAGACACAAAAAAGACGGGGAAGTGTTCTTCATGAGCACACCGACAAGGTTACACCGTCAAGGAGACCACAGGATGGCGCGACACAGATCATTCCTACACGCTCGACTATGTAGGGCGCCCGGAAGCCGGGATTGGGGGCACTATACCAGTTTACCCCCGGGTCAGGGGTGCTGAGCAGGATGAACTTGGATGGGTAAAAGATGGGCGGAGGGAAGGGGGCTCTTGGCAAGCTGATGAGCCGTTAGGGGAAAAATTATGGACGAGGTGGTTCGGGACTGTCGCTCGCCGGAAAACGGAAAACGTGTGGCGCACCGACATCGAGGGGAATGGAAGAGAAAAGAAGCCAGAGTCGCTTCCCAAAAACCCTCAGGAGGATGAGCTCAGCCCGGGGCCCGCAACAAGAAAAGGTGCTGCTCATTACGGCACAACATCATGGGGCGGACTACGTTCTGATCTAACGCCTCACATCGGAAGCTCGAAGGGTTTCCATCAAGGGTTTAGGCGATAGGAGAAGGCCAGCATTAATAGGAGAGACGAGGGACCGAAGGGCGGCATCGACCTTTGAGAGGCAGGAAAAAAGTCATTGCCGTCATGAGAGACGTAAACCGATGCTCAATGTCTACAAAGCGGGGCAGTGCGTAAGACGTAAGATAACGCTAGGAGAGCACTCAAGTCTTAGGAACTTTTGATAGGGGCCTTCTCTGATTAACCGACACGGCGGCAACGGCAACCTGGTCACGCCGGCGCCTCCTGCCAGGTCTGCAAATAAGCAGCGCTGAGGTTGGCATTTCTTAGATCAGATCACCGGCGTCTACAAGCTTAGGTTAGGAAAGTAGTAGCACTCCTAGGGAATAGCCTAGAGGGGTAAATGTCCAGACCTTTCGAAGATCAGGGCGAATAGGACGGCCACGACCGCGAAAAAAATTCTGACAAAACAGAGTTCTCCTTCGTCTGAGAGTCTACCGGGTTTCGCAAAGACGCGAAGAGGCGCGGCAGTAGGTGAGAACTCCTTCACGGGGCGCTAAAAGACTGGCGGCGGCGCTCTAAACAGGGGACGATTCTCAAGGCGAGCTGGGATTTAATACATAAGGAATAGGGGGAGTTTGAGCAGGAATACTAATTCTCAATCTCTTCCGGGAGAGGAGAACCAGGCAACGGGGAAGAATGTCTGGTAAAAGGCGCTGATCAACGAACTTAAGCTGGTGTCTCTTTACAGCGAGAAACGAGAAATCGTCTAGGTCGTTAGATCCGGGCCGACTCTACGAGTAAGGAACAGCTGCGCTGGGTTTTCGAGTGTTCTCCACTTTATCGAAAAAGGCCGATTAACCCTTGGACAAGGGGGCTAAGAGCGTAGTCAGGATCTTATTCTATTGAGAGGAGCCACTTCGATCTCTGCAAAAACTCGCCGGACGAAATCCGTGTAAAATTCGCCCTGAAAGCGGAGAGGAGCAAAGGAAATACCTGGCAAAGAGGCGGGGTAAAGAATTTAAGGCATTGAGTAGAACCTCATCCTCTCCAGGCAAGCCGAAGAGTATTGGAAAAAAAGGCGCAACGGGTTGAAGAGAGCTTGGGAGTAAAAATGGGACTACAATCGAGAGTCCCCTTCGAAAACAATCTCTCGTCTAGAAGAGGGGCGGCGACCAGGCGGCGGACTATCGAAGGTGGAAATACCGGGAGGGTACCGCATCCTTTCTCTGACATTCCATTTAGTGGATCCAAAATCTGGGGGAGATGGAACCCGCTATACTCCCGCAAGGAGAAAGAGGAAGGTGGAAGGCTCAGGAGCGAGCGCCGCCAATTGCCACACTGGGTCTATCCTATGGAAAGGGAAAAAATGGAAGACCGCTCTCAGCACGTTTGGGGGCCGGAGGAGGTCCTGCTGTCCAAGAGAGGTCGAACGTGACCTGACAACGGGGGCTAATAGGGCTATAGAGCAGCAACCAGATATTAAACATAGAGAAAGAGGAAATCTTCAGTAAGGTTCTCAGAAAGGGGACAATCATTAACCGCCGTCCAATCAATACTGGAGAGAGCCGGAGGTGTTACGGAAAGGGCCTTCGGGGAGAGAAAAAGGGGGAAAGGGTTTTCCTATTCTAAAAAAGACTTTATGGACCTTAATAGACGAAGTCCTCAAGATGAATGTCTGACATCTTAGGAGGAATGCACGCTGGGGGGGGACTATATTAATTCAAAAGAGAAATTGGAAATAAAAATAACGGCTTTGGCAGACAAAGAGGACTTTTTTTCCCCTACGGTGGATAAAAGGTAAACTCTCAAGGCAGACTGGCCTCTAGGGAAAAAAGAGATTAGGAGGGGAGCTCGTGAAAAGGAAAAAATCAAAAGGGGAGAAACGAAAAAATTTTCTCGAAAATAGTAGGAGGTCTTAAGCGGAATGGCGGGGGAATGAGATGGGGCATTGAAGAAACAGGAAATGAAGAGGAAAAGACGTGCGGTAGGAGCGCAGAGCCGAGGAAGAAAAGTAGTGTTCACACGTAGAGCCCTATCTATAGTGGGGTGTCCGCCTACGGACATAAAGGAACGCAAGAGCCAACGGTACAGTCAGGGGGGTTGAACGAATGAAGCATCACTGAATGAAAACGGTTCCAGGTCCGAGCGCCCGGAGAGAGTAGAAAAAAGCCTACTCTAGAGTTGCTACTTTGCAAAGGATCGAGTGAAAATATGAAGCCGAGGGGGTTGGTTTTGAGAGAGGTGAATCCGAGGAAGAAAGAAGAATCACTGGGGGAAGATAGCCAGAGCCCTGGAGGAGAAAAGAGAGTCGTAGGAGGGACCACCCGGGGGAAAAACGATCATGAGGGTCTTACGAGAAAGGGAAAGGGATAGGCCGACCCAAAGAGATGAGAACGGAGAAGAAAGGCAAGTGTAATTTCTGAAGGATTCCCCGATAAGCGATCTGACACGAGAAAGAGTTGATCACCTGACGGGAAGAGTCGGATTTCCGTAGTTGTTCAGAAGAAGAAGAATGCTTAAGAAGGGCTTTCGAATCACGAGAGGTCGCTCTTCCAGACGGAAAAGACACCCTTGTAGACTCTAAGGGAAATAGAAGGGAGGGCTCCAGTGACGGAAGAAAAAAGGAGACCCTCCTATTATTTGGACAAAACCTGTCTGAGGGTAGAAGTCTAGCAAACATTTTTCCGTGGAACCTAAGGAAGGAGGACTTCCAACGAAGATGCCATTAGGAATAGCGCCTCTCTGGGAAAGGAGAGAGAGATTGCATTTAATTCAGAAAATTACCTTCTTTCGCGAGGAAAGACTCAGGGCCCGCTACTTGTTGAATCACAGAATGAGGCGAGTCATATTTCGAGAAGGGGGTAGTGGATAGAATGAGACAGCTAGGAGTTAGGGAATAGATCCGAACTCCATTAAGGCCACCTCACGACTGTATGGCAGGAGATGAGAGAGGTAGTTTATTCGGTGAAGGATAAAAAGAGAGGAACAGAGCAAATGATGGTTGGAGAATGCCTTCATAAAAGATTATAGTGGGTGAGTTGAATGAGGTATAAAGGCGGTCCTAACTGCATCGTCTATTTCTTGGGTGGTTTCCTGTTCGCCTGCGGCGGCCATCATCGAGGGACGGTGCGACTTGTTTTCCCACGGAGCTTCTCGGGACCCCCTCTGGTGCGAATCACCCGAAGAGAGGGGATTGGGCCCGGGCTTATCAGAGTCGCGCGTTCAGGACCGCTCTTGATGGCCAAACAATTAAGAGTTATTCCCAGAAAAGGAAAGAGAAAAAAGGTCGAAGAAAAAGAAGGAAGGGGAACGGCGCGCACATTAGGAAACTAGAGAGAGTGTGAAGAGAGAGGTCAATGGTCGACTCATGTGGTAAGCCGGAAAGAAAAGTTGTGCATGGTGAGAAACAAAGGGGCTTACGGAGCGGTTTAAGATGATAACGAAGGGACGGGAGAGGGGTACGCTAGACCTCGGTTGAAAGGGGGTCGGAGGGTGGTCTTCAAGGGAAGAGGAACGCAGTCGGAACGGACGCGGGTTGGAAAAAAAATAAAAAAGGAGTGTCTGACAGCGGAGGGACGGAAAGGGATTCACCGGGGAATGTGGGTCCGGAAGAAAGGAGAAGTAACTGTAGTTGGAGAGAGGCGTGGAGAAAGATGAGAAAAATTAAGCATCGAAAGGGGGAGATTAAGAACTATCCTAAAGTACTTGTCTATAGAAAGAGAGCGCTAAGAAAGAAGTTGAAAAAAATCTACGTACTATTGAAAGGGGGTTGGGGGGAGAGTCCTTTTCTGGAAAGAAACGAGAAGAAATTTCGACTGGAGAGTTGTGGTAGTATTCTCTCCAGAAAGGTGATTTTCCTTGGAAGATGACCAGGAGCTGAAGACTGACGAGAAGAGGGAAGAAGTTTTGTGGAATGGATGTAGATTTGAGGTAGGATGCCGGGCAGAACCAAATCAGGAAGGGTGTGGGGTCGTCTTGTAACACGTATAGCAAGTTGGTACAGAAGCTTCACTTCATTCGAGGGAGCGACAATATTAGACAGTATACCAGGAGTAGATCACGTCTTAGACCGTCTGTAGTCCTAGAGGGGTCGGGTAGGAGTTTTTTATTCGCCCTTCGAAATGGTGCGACACAGATCTAAGAAGGAGAAGGAATAATGGAAAGGAAGGAGAGACCCTAATATTATTCGAGAAGAGGTATGAAGGGGGTTCAAGAAGAGAAGGGTGGAATACTGATCATCGTTTTTTGGGAGGGAGAGATATTAGATGGGAGGGAGAAACCACGGTCAGAGGAAGAGGAATTCTGGATGTTGTCTTTTGGGGTAACTGATTGAGAAGAAACAGTTGGCTCCAGGTGAATTCCGGTTTTCTACCGAGGAAGAAAAGAAAAACAAACGAACCTCCTGGTGGTTCAATAAGGGAGTTGGGTAACAGAACCGGAGGACTAAAAAAAAGGGAAAGGAAGGAATTCGGTCACGAGGAGGGAGAGAAGTCTTAGGAAAACACGTACCTAATCTATGAAGGATTCTTCCATGAAGGGCAGGAGTTTGGCTTTAAGCGAGAAAAGGAGAGGATTCTTCAACCGGGGGGTCATGAGGGGGAAATGAAAACGAGAAAAAAAAAAAGAAGAAGACTTTTGAGAAGGGGGCTCCTGAAATCTAAAAAGGGGGGGAACGAGGAGGGAAGAATGAACTAAACAAAAATTGTGTGAAGGGAGTGTAGAATCCTATGCGGGATGAAAAGGAATGGGACTAAAAAGTAAAGAGTAGTAAAAGAAGGGTCGGTTGGACGATGAACTCAACATGAAAAAAGGAACGCTTTGATGAGAAATGCAACGGTCGCGTGAAGAGAAGAAGGAAAACCATGCTGCGGAGTTTCAGAGACACAACGGGAAGACGTCCGGAAGGGGGCATGGGTCTAAAGAGTCAAGAGAGTTAAAAGAACGCGGAAAGCGCTGACGTAGCCTCGGAGTCCTCGAACGACCCAGAGGCGAAAACGGGCATAGCATTAAGGTACGGAGGGGGTCCTGACGGGCATGAAGGTTCTGGAATGAAATAG
>Ga0179593_1814735_pt1 | contig 19266 bp, 16 predicted proteins | sample CZODoug2_1_08_16_FD_185931 | JGI IMG/M metagenome (GOLD analysis project Ga0179593, IMG submission 185931) | Vadose zone soil fungal communities from Angelo Coast Range Reserve, California, USA - CZODoug2_1_08_16fungal (PacBio error correction) | ecosystem: Environmental > Terrestrial > Soil >...
CTATCACAAAGGGGTGATTCATCGTCGGAGTGCGTGGAAGATATCGTCAGCTCGAGAAGAAAGTGGACGGCAATTTCGGAGAGTGTCTACGCTTCGAGTCTGTAGAAAAGAAAAAAACCTCCTCTGCCTTGCCCGGCTCGGCGCGCGCCTCGGCGCGGCGCGGGGACCGTTTCTCGTTCGGCGCAACAGTGGGAACCCCGTTTCGGACTCTTCTGTTAGAGAGAGACCGCTAAAAAAAAGCACCTGCTTGCCTATGCCGCGTTTCCGAATAGCTGGACGAGACCCCAAAGACCATGGCTATTTGTGACGCATCGAGCCTGCGGCATGTTGCCGAAGGGGACGAAGCAGTTCCATGAATGCGGATAGGCTCAAGGGTAACAGCGCATATGTCCTTGGAGAGGCGCCTGACGTGTTGCTCGCTTACCGAGCGGCCGTCGCCTGCGACGCGGGTAAAGAAAGAAGAGTTAGATCGAACCCAAAGGGGGATGAACCGTCCGCCGGGTCCTCTATTTCGCGATGGCAGCTCGACGAATCATCGAGGCGTGGTAAGATGTGTCGCGAGCCGGCCGGAAATAGGGAGAATGAGCCTCGAAACACCAATGAAAAGGAGCTCAGATCGCCTCGGACCGGGCACTGCGGGAAGCCCAGCCGCGAATCGCTCGTCGAGCAAAGAGTAGCGCCTGGCCGATCGATTTCGCATCGACGGCCTGCGTGACGGCCGACTAGCAGCGGCGCCACCCGCGTAAAGAAACCTCGGGACCCTGAGACTGGGGTGGGGGCACCGATCTTTCTCGCGAGATGCGGGAGAGAAAGAACGTCCTCACCTTCTCCCACAGTCGATGCAAGTCGAGGAGCGCGTTTGGCCCTCTTTAATGGCGAGGGGGGGGCTCTCGCGAAGTTCGAGAGAGTGCGAAGAGCAAGAGATGCTGTTGCCGACCTGCAAAAGTGTGTCCGCGAAGCCTGCCGCCTTCTTCGGGGGGGGGCATTCTGGCCGGCCGAGACAACTTTAGAGAGACGTCCTTTAGTAAGAATCTTATCCTACTCAAGAAGCGGTCGGCGGCGCGTCGGGCTTAAAGGCCTCCAAAGCGAGGGAGAGTGATGTTCAGATTGATCGCGGAGGGGAGAATACCGTCGGGAGCGTTAATGTTATATTACGACCGCATATGTTCTCCGCAGGAAGTCTCGTAGTCTCGGACGTCGTCCTGAGGCGAAATAACTCAGTGTTAGTCGCTCCGGTTACCCCGCGTTACGCAGCTCTTCAGAATCCTTGGGTCGGGGTTTTGGGGCTAAAGAAGGAGTGTAGCGGGGGTCTGGGGATGAGGGGGTGCTCTGGGGGAAACAATGGTGTGCGCGCGTCATTGCGGGGAGGGAACTCCGCGTGTTACATTACCGTCTTTCGGGGCGGGAAACCGTCTAAAGAAAAAATGGGGGGAAAAAAAGCACGACGAAAGGCAGGGAAGGGTTCCTCGAAGGAAGGTCCGGACGTAGGCCCCCCACGGAGAGTCAAAAGTGGGGGAAGTCTTCAGCAGGGGCCCAATCGGAGAGCCAGGGCGATGAGGAAAATCCGCGACGAGGATAAGGACGTGATGTATTGGGTGTTGAATCTCACGAGTCCAGAGCCAACAAAATCAAGAAGGGAATAGGGGGGGGGGATTGCCGGAAGAACGTAACCTCGCCAGCTCTCACACAACACACGAGAGAGGGGAGAGGTTGCGACGAGTGACGGGACGGTCAGGAGACTTTGGCGGAAAAACCTGGGTGTCGAAGTTGGCCTAGTGTCATGACGACGTGTCCCAGGGAGATGCTACCATATAGGACCAAGGTTGTGTTACGACGCAGAAAAAGGATCAAGCGCGCGCGGGTGGGGGTCGCTGAAGCACTGACGCAAGACAAAGCTGACGGGGGCCTAGTTTCGCGAATGCCCAGTGAGGGTACGCAATGTTACTTGGGTCGTGAAAAGAAGGGGCCGCTGCAGAGGGGACTTTTAAGCCCCACCACTGTACTACCGGGCGCAAAGCGCGGACGGTCACTGGCGGCAGACAAGGAGGGGAGAGCACGAGACAGGTAAGAAAACGAGGGTATAAAAAACCATGCCGAACCAGGATAAAGATTGAAAGTTAAGAAAAAGCTGTAAAGTAGTCTAAAGAAAGTAATTATTGGGAACGGAGGGGTCACGGGGACGAGGAAGGGGGAGTATACGAGGACTCGCCTTGCGTGCGCAATAAAAGAGATAGAACAAAATGTCCGATGCCTGAGGTGACGTGGTGGGGGGGGGGCGAGGTCTCCGAGGAGGAAGACGAAGCATCACGAATACTCCTACAGAGGAAAGGGGTTGGGCATCCTCTTCCGGGGAAAGACAGCCTAAATGGGGTCAGGCTTTCGCGAAGTTCGGACGGCTAAGCGAGAGGCGCGCGTCTTCCGGGTCCGAACGGGGCTTGCGAGAAGATTGTAATGATGAGGAGGAACTCTCGGGAGGACATTTCTCAAAGAAACCGGGCGAAGTCAGGAGGCTCTCGCTTCGCCAGGGAGGGCCAATAACTCGATTACTCATTAGTGTGCCTGGGATATCTTCCAGGGAGGAGGGACTCTCGCAAAAACCGAGGAGGGGAGTTAGATCTCGGCGATAACGCAACCATTCAATGTACGGACTAGTTGGGCGCGGGTCGAGCACGCGAGATCGAATAGAATCCTAGCGCGAATTCAGAGAAATAAATCCTCTACAACAAGGAAAGGCTGCAGAAGCGAGGGAATTGGGAGACGTCCTTGCGCGCAGCCCGGAGGGAGGGCGAGAATGGCTGACACGGTGACCACGCCTCGGACGAAAAGAGCTACAGCAGGGGGAGGAGGCTTCTTGCTAGGGAGAAGGGATTCAGAGAAGAGGTGAAGGGGGATGAATCTTCGCACAAGGGAGCTAGAAAATCACGTCGTCGATGTCGTCTCCACTCATAGGCTAAGGCAGGCTACCGTCGGGGCGGCCGATCTTCACGCGGAAAACCCTAAGAGATCCTCGCCTAAAAACATGCTGGCGGCTCTGTTCCAGAGCTTACCGGAAAAAAGGAATGGAACGGCTTCTCCCGCCTATTTTCCCAAGGATAGGTTCGACTTGTAACACGAGATTGGCTATAGCTCCGGGTGAGGGAAAGAGGGGAGGAAACGGAGGAAATCATTTCTCGGGCTTAAGAAGGGGTGCGGATTTACGTTCTACAAGGGACGCACTGTTCCGGGGAGCCACCCGGTAAGCGCGTGACCTCAGTGTGAGGGAGAAGGGTCCTCCCGAGTCAGAGCGGAGGGGAAAAAGTGAAGCGCGGACAGGACCTTCGAATTCGTAACCCTACCGTAGAAACGCAGCCTACTGTACGATCCGAGCATGTGCAAAGGGGGTGGGCTCAAAGACGAAGTGTGTCCTGGAGAAACTACAACAAGAGGAGAGGAGGGAAGGGGAGTCATCGCCTCAGCAAGGACACCCGCTGGTCTGGGAGAAACAGACAAGGTCGCGGCGACCCCGAAGTGCTCTGCAGAAGGTACAGAAGACGGCCGTCTATTCGCGTCTTCCAAGGTTCCTAACTTCGGAAAGATGGCGCGGGGAAAAGGAGAGGGGGTCAAGGGGCATGCATCAGCAGGAAAAACTAAGTGGCGCCAGGACCCGCTCACGTATAAAGGCCGTCGTTGTCGGTCCCCCTAAGGGAAAAAGACTGGACTATGTCAACGAGAACTATAATCGGGGGAAAAGGGGCCCTAGCCCATCAGTAGTTGATCCGTATACATGCGAATGGTGTTCTAATATAGGGAAACGATTCCAGTAAGGGCGATCGTATGAAGCGAGGGAAAAGGCCAGCTGGCAGGGACTTGAAAAGGAGGGCCGAAAGTCGACGCGTGCCCCTGAAAATGCTTCGACAGTCGGGTATTAAGACGACGCCGAAGGGGAACAGAAAGGATGCGCTCCGGTAAAAAAGCCGGGGGAGGATCTTGAGAGGGAGGGTCTTCAGGGAAGCAGGGACTTCTTCACCGGCCTTGATATGTTGTATGATTACGTCGAAGCGAGGCTGACTAGTGAAGCCACCGTCAGAAAATCGGAAGAGAACCGGTGAAGCTGGAAAGGAGGACGGGACCTCCACTAGACGTCTCTTGGACGTATAGGTGCCGGAGGCGATGCATGCGCGATAGAACTGGACGACTGATCTGACGCAGACGCGGAGCTCCAAGCGGAATAAAAGCTCTGACTGATCTCGCGTGAACGAAGTTTTGCGCGCCGTACGATCGCATTGAAACAGTCGATACCCGTCGTATGTCCAGGGGGGAAAATCCGGGAGAAGAAGGACTTAATAGGGATTGGGGATGCCTTGCGAGGGGCGACCCGGGGGTAAGCCCGTTGTCTCGTGCGAGCCTAATAAGGCCTGGCTTCCTATAAGTAGGCGGCCAGCTGGAAAAAAGAGGTAACCAGGTCTTCACAAGGGAGGAGCTATCCGGAGGAAAGCGTCAGCGTCGGCGGGGCGCGTCTTACCAAAAAATAGGGGCGCTCCGTTGCGGAGTAGAGAGTGCTTGCAGGGTCGGAGGAAGCCGTCCAATCACATCATTGGGGGAGGTGATAGAGGCCAGCTAGTTTCTAACGGCGCGCCGGGTCCTCGCGGCTTCTACGTCTTAACCTCAAGATCGAAGCGCTGAGTAAGGGTAGAGGAGGACTACCGAGGAAGAGGGTTTCAGAAAAAGGAAACCAGGTTTCTGGCTTGGATCAAAAAGGTCGAGCGTGATCAGCTAGGGGGATGTCGTTGACCCTCCAATGGGGAAACTCGTGAGGGGGTGGCGATTTAACAGGTCGTGAATAAAAGACCGAGGCTGGGCGGCCCCTTCCCTAAACGAAGTAGGCCAGAAACTAAAAACGAATTAACGACGGACATACCTTTAGAAACCCCTTTTATAGTGAGGCCGGTCGCTTCAGGGAGGGACTAGAAAACGGAGGACTTTCTGGCTTTTCCAAAACCCGGGGACGTAGTGCAGTATCGTGAAGGGAAAGGGATTAAGTCAATCCAAATAAAGGGGGAAAGGAACGGGGGGGAGTTAAAGATTTCGGAATAATCCCCTTCGACATCTCAAACAACAAAAGAGTATGGATATGGTGGATGACGGAGACTGTGTTCATTCAAAGGAAAATTCCTTGGAGGAAACTGGGGGAAGGTCCAAGTGGTACGTCGATATGGGCCCTAGCCATTCGCTCAATTAATCGTACGAAAGTGATGGTTATGCAAAGGAACTTCAAAGAAAAAAACAAACGTGGGTGTTCGGGGAAGCAGGAGACCTCCGGGGACTCAACGGTTTTGGAGGAATCCCAGCTGGAAAAGAAACGTGGGGTCGGGGGAGGGTCATTCAAAATCCAGGGGTGGGCTTTTGACGGAGCCCGCCCGCGCTGTCACGGATAGACAGGAGGAAAAGCGGCGCCCATCCATGGCGGTAAAGCCAAGCTAGAAACTCTACAAGGGGAATGCGATATCAACAATTCCGAAACCAATTATTTACGTGGAGAGGGGGGAAAGAAAACGGCAATAGGCTGTAGAGAGCGACTAATCTCTTTCAAGGAAGTCCCTCGCAATAACTACATCCATGCGTGCGTGAACTGGGAATGGAAGTGGAAGAAAAGGCTACGGCCCTGTCATCGGGAAAAGAGTCAAGGCAAGGACCGCCCTATGTTTGAGTCCAAAAACTAGGAAGAGGAGAATACGCCCAACGTGCAAGGATTCTTAGCTCACTATAAAAAGGGGAAAAATGATCCATCTTGCGAGAGGACTAAACGCACTATAACATAAAGGTCGCTGCTCACTCTCACGGCGTCCCATTGATTACGCATAGGCAGGATAGACGGCCTGCAATTAAAGCTGCCTTCGCCGTACGGACGTCTATACAATACGGCCTATACAAGTTCCCGGTGATGAATGTCGCAGGCGTAAAGACTATCAGAGCGAGAATTCGGCCAGCTATGAGTCTCTAAAAAGGTGGGAAGGTGAGAAAAAGGACGATGGGGAAGGAAGAGTGCCTATCACTGCGGCCAGGCGCATAAAAGAAACTCCCTGCCGGATACACACAATCGAAGATAGTCAACTACCGGACATTTCCAGGGAAAGGAGTAGAACTCGAAGGGGGATCCTTGCCTACGACCTCGCGAAACTCTAGGACAGGCGCCACCAACTGCTGGCAACCCGTCAAACGACTTGGCGTCGGGTAAATCGAGGAAAATCCTAAAAAAAAAAGCATTCAAACGCTGCTGACTGCCTGCTACATCCGAACGGCTCTGACACTCTGAGGGGGGAGCGCCATGATCCCAGCACTTTGAAACTTGTGTCTCGCGGGTAAACACAGAAAAAAGGATCCAATGAATTCTGCTATGTTACAGGGGGAAAATAAGAGAGTCCCCCTTTGGGGGGGGGGGGAATAGATATAACATACGATCGTCTCGCTGGAAAAACGTTTTCAGTGGGTAAGGCGACCATCGCGAAAAAGGCCAAGGCTCGTCTTAATTAGGGTAGCTAGGGAAGTGAACCCAGCATGCGACGTTAAAACCGGGGGAACAACGTGAAAGACACTAGGGTAAGATCTCGACTTACAAAAGCATAGCACGAGGGATGGGAAAAAAAAGAAGCACACAGGAGATCTCTTCATGGCCTGGGAGAAGCCTAGCCCGGATATGTCGCCGCGATGACGATTCCATCAGAAAAAAAGACGATTACGAAAGATAATATCATCAAAAGTAAAATTAGTAGGAGAAATATGAAGCTACTGGTCGGAAGCAGTCGGCGTCTTCGACCTCTCTTAGGGACCAGTAAAAAACGAGAGGCTTCTAGTCCCCATTTCTAGATCAGTCCGGGGAATATCCATTCAACCTTGAAACTTCTCGAAGAATCAGGGAGAATATACTCTCGGGGGGAAAGCGTTTCAAGCTTTCAGAGATTATAAAATGGTCCGCCAAGTGACCGGTTTAAGGGAGGGATTGTCTAAAAAGTCTATACGAGGACGACATTAGCCAGAGAGATAGAGTGCCAGAGATTTCGAGCTATCCCCGCAAACTCAATGAAATCCGGCGGCCCTCAATGAAGAAGGGGGGGGGGATATTAAAAGGAAGTTGAGTATCCTTGAAGAAAGGGACCATCGCGAAGTTTGGAAACGTAGCAGGGTGGTCTCTCGAACTCAACGACGCGCCTTCTGCGGCGATCAGGGGGAAGACAGAGGGGAAGAGACCCATTGGGAGGATGAAAAAAAAACGGGAAGCGCCTGTCGAGAGCAACATGGTAAAATGGCAGATCGGGAAAAGACGACTCACTCATCACTTCTAACTAGTTGGGGCTGCGAGGACGTGGGAGAAAAGGCAGCCGTGTCTTAAGTGAGGACCAAACACTGGAGAAACCTGTGCACTCGGAACGAAAAACAAACGAGCGCCTTTCTGCAGGGTAACCCTAATCGATCAGAGACGGATACGGAAAAGCAAAGACATAATATCGGAGCGGAAAACAACAGGCACAGATATCTAAAAAACATAACTCTGGGCAGAGAGGATCGCCGATACAAAATACTCGCAGGGGTGGGCGCGCACGAAAGAAAACCTTCGTCAAAAAAAGAAAAAGGCCCCCCGTATTACTTACTCGATTAGGGACTTTAAAGCAAAGAGCGGGGAGACTGTAGAAAAGGCTATGGTCTTGATGCTGTGACTACCGCGAAGGGACTTGAAAAAAAAGAGAATCAATCGTCTTCTATCACTACGATGAAGCGCTCGCCATCTGAGAGGAGGGGGAGAAAGTATCCGGATCCGACGAAGAGACAAACGACGGCGTCTTCTCCCGGGGTAGAGGTCAAAGCGGGGACTCAAACCAATAAGGGAAAAATTCGGGATATTGACTTTGATCTCGGGGAAATAAAAAAAGAAAGTCAAGGGTCATTGATTTTAGATGACATATTAAAAAAAAGGAAAGGTCACTGGATAATCTCTCTTCTCTCTTAAAAGAGAACACGAAGTCATGCGAGTTTCTCTCCTCTTAAAAAAAGCACAAAGCCTCAATCCAGATTCAGAAATCTGGGGGTCGAGGTAAAAATAGCCGTGGAAAAATCGGCGCGGGAGAGCTTGGAAAAGAGGTTGAGGGTGTACCTTCTATCTCAATCGTCCTTGGGTTCACGCTTCCAAAGAAAAAACCAAAAAGGTATTGAAAAAAAAAAAACTACAAAGAAGGAGATCGCCAGCGACGGCAATTCAACTTAGGCCACCCCGGGGAGGGGGGGGCCTGACCACCCTCGCGCTCCTTGCGTGAAGACGGGGCAGAATCGATGATGGGGAGGGGACGTCAGGAGTGTCTAGGAAGAAGAGGAAAAGTGGAAAAGTAAGAGGTCGAAACCCACCCGGCCGTCAATAAGTCATATTACAAAAACACAACTTAGTAGATATATAGAAAATAAGAATTAAGGAAATCGGAAAGATTACCGTGTGGGTCGGCAAGAGGAGGAAGTCGATTACGGGGCGCTCCTTCCTAGGAAAGGGTTGGGGAGAAGGCAGAGCTCGCGGGTTTCGGCACTGCGAACGTGAGTGGGGGGTAAATTTCGAAAAAGGAATTCCCGGAGAGAAAAAAGAAAAGTCCGAAGGGAGGCTTCGAATCAGGTGAAAAGTTTATGGCGCAAGAGCCCCGATAACCGGATTCTATCGACCTTCATAGCACAAAAAAGAGCACCCCGGGAGGTCAAAAGGAAGCCCGAAAAACGCTCGCAAAAACACTGCTTCAGTAGCAAACCAATGATGAAGAGGGGAAAGAGATGCTTTTCTGCCAGAGGCTGGAGAAACAAGGATGTGTAGATAGATGCCGACTCCGGGGGGACCCGCGAGAGAAATGTGTGCGTCTAAAAAACTAGGAGCAAGGAGGCATAGTCAATCAATTTCCGTCCGGGAGAAAACTCTCTATCAACAGACCATCAATATATACAAGAGAAACTAGTGCAACAGCAGAGGCCCGGCCTTCGAGGGAGAGGACGCCGGACCGTTTCCTAGCTGCGAAAAAACTTAAAGGGGAGTGACAGGATTCTCTCAAAGAAGGATTCGGAAAGGGGGCAGTTCAGGAGTCTGTGAGTGCAGCAAAACGGGTTACCAAATCAGCCTTTCGTCTACTCTAAGGGAGAAACCTCCGAAAGGGAAAAAAGGGGCCATAACAAGCCTGGAAGTCTCAAAGGCAGAGGGCAGAACTGTGAAAGAAGGTCTGCCAGTAGTCAGTCTCGCACAACCCTTGATGAGAAGAAATAATTACGTTCAACTCATTCTACGGTCTGCAGGGGGGAGAGCTCGAAGGGCTACAGCCTGAGACATACGGGGGCAGCAGGGGCGAGACTTCATCATTCATCTCTCATCACTGAGAAAACTGATCTACAGGGGACTCGAGTCTAGGGTCAACTTAAAGCATGACCAGGTAAGCATCGAGGGAAGGTCAAAGCCTCTCTGCCCTCTAGTCCAGAATCAAGGATATAAAAGACACCAACTGCTATAAAAGGCCGTGGTGAAGGGATCTTGAGAACGGAGAAGATCTGAATCAGGTCACGGATAAAAAAAAAAAAAAAAGAACTCGAAACTGAACGAGCGGCGACCCAATGGAGTGGAAGAGGAGACAGTAGGGAGGAGTACTAAAGAGGGCTCCACCGAAGAATTCGTCTTCCTGCGGACGCGGTCACTAGACAAAACCGACCTCCCTCCAAGCTTTCGAGCTTTTAAAAACGAAGAAAAGAAACATGGAAAAGGAACTGCTGTAGCCATAATACAGGAATGATGGCAAATGGGACCGCCAAACAGATGGGGAGGGCGCTCCTGGTAATACCGAAAAACGGCAGAAAAGTCTCGAGGTTGGCTTACAAAAAGGGAGCTAGGAGAAAACGAGAACCGTTCTACACCGTAAACGGGTGGCCGAGCCGAAATAAAGCTACACCGGCGCCGAGTCCAATGCGCCCAAAAAGGGCAGTACGATGCAGATCGGTCATGACTGGAAAAGGAAAAAGAGAGAAAGTCGTATCGTCATCTACCTGGAGGCGGGATACAGAAGAAAAAAAAGGGGGTGGATTATCAATAAGGTAAACAACACGTGAGAAAGAAGAGAATCATCGAGAAGGTGGTAGCATCGGCGGCGTAGTCAGGAGTCATCAAAAGAAGAAAATGAGGCCTCGCTTCTCGAAAAGGGCTCGCCTGAACGTCGCCGAGTTTCGAAGAGAGGGGAAAGAACTATGCGAGGCAGAGGGAGACTCCGCGAAGGGATCTTGGAATGCGGTCTTATACCACTATGTACCAAGAACCATGCTTCAAAGGGAACGAGGAGCGGTAGAGAGTCTGTCATAAGACGGTAAGCCCGACAAGGGGAGGAATATGCGCGTGGAGAGAAGACGCTAACACTTGACCCGACGTTTGACGCCGGCAAGCGCCGGGAAAGGGGGGGGAAGGTATACAAAAGCAATGAAATTGTCTTATAGGGTCGTCGAGAAGGAAACATCGAAGCGGAGAGGAGGCGGACCTTCGGGTCATCAAGCAAGGGCTGCATCCAGAGAAGAGTCGTTTCTAATAGGGGAACCAGTGTACGATCCGAAAACAAGGCTTGAATTAGACGAGACCGGGAAGGAGAAGAGGTCGGTATTGAAGGGGACTCGTAGACAAACGAACAGAAGTAGTCAAATCACATCAAGGGGATGGGGGCTACTATTAAAGGGAAGAGGAAGACGCGGAAGCTCGGGGAGGAGGGGGACCTGAAAGAATGTAGTTCTCTCTCTATAAAGGAATGTCGACGTCACAAGTAGAGGGAAAAATCGGCGGGCGTCAGTCCGGGGGGGTACGGGGGGATATTCATTCTGCCGTAGAAGAAGAAGGTAGGAAGTAGCTTCCGGGGGTATATAGTCAGGGGAGGGGAGAAAAACCGGATACACATTGATCCTCACTATACCAGGAAAGGGGGTGGATAGAAGATAATGGCAGCGTACTAAAGTGGGGGAAGGATCCGAAGTGGGACAGTCTATAACCAAGCCCGGAGGAAGGAATATAGTTCTATCGAGGTTTAAGCATCCCATTGAAAGGATAGAAAGAAGGGACGGTTCTATTTCTACTAATCAAATCTTATAGGGAAGAATGAAGGGTGGGGCTTCATCCTAATCTTCATCCTAGATCTAAAAGGCGTAGGCCGCTCTCCATCTGGAAGAGGCGTCAGGGAACCGAGTCGAACCATCCGCAAGAGTAGTGAGTAAAAGTAAGGGACAGGGGGGACCTCCCACCATATTTGAACTTGGTTAGTAGGATTTGGTTATAGAGAGGAGGGAAGGTCTTAGCCGAGAAGGAATGCCATCGACTTGAGTTATATAGGGAAAGAGTGTACTGGAACGCAATTTATTCCGGGTCTCAGAGGAGGCCGGAAAAAGAGAAATAGTCGGGGGGATTAACCGAAAGAAAGGGCAGACGGAAGAGAGATGGCAAAAAACTTGTTCAGAGGGGGGGTTGCGAGAGAAGTGTTTCTATAGGGACTAAAGGAATCTCAAGGGGGAAGAGGTTCGACGGGGGGGCGCGAGAACTTATCGGGAAGGGTAACATTCGGCCGCGTGGCGATACCCATAAAACTACGAATAAAAACTGTGGGGACCTAAAAGATAAAAGGAACCTTAGGGGGGAAGGTGCAGAAGACCAGGAAGTGGCATGAAACTTGGCCCCCAACGGATATCCCCAAGGGATGGAGAAAGAGTAGAGAGACGTACCGCACCCTCGAGGGCGCAAGGGAGGGAGTGGAGGAAAAAAAAAAGGCTCCATATAGATGATGGCGGGGGGAAGAAGATTGAAAAGCGACGTCCACAGACGAAAAAGGGGGCAAGGGGGAGGAAGAGGTCACTGGGCCCAAAGAGAAGAAGGAAGGAGGGGACCTCTACCTCAAACAAAAGGGAAAGAGAGAGATGTGGACGGAGAAGGCAATTCAGGCCTCTTCACGTGAAACCTTTGGGGGGGGGCCTGGGGATAGAAACGTGCGATCATCGGGGGGAAAGTGACGACTAGGCCTATTGTACGGGGCTAAAAAAAGCTAACAAGAAGATCGGGTGGGGTTTAGGAGAGGAGGGGGAAATATCTCAAAGGGGGGCCTAAGTAGGAAGCCAGTTAAGAGACGCTGACGTCAACCCTAGGGAGGATGGAGAAAAAAAAGACATTGTTTCTGGGAGGGAAGGGGCAGCAGGGGGGGAAAGGAAACTACCTAGCTGGGAAGTACAAGAGGCGAGAGAAAAAGGTACATCAAGGGGGGGCAAAGAACCATGTCTTTCAAAACATAAAAAAGGAGGAAGGGGGAGAAAAAAAGAAAGAACCCATAGGGGGAAGCTGCTATAAAGGGACGTAACTAAAGGAAGGCAATAGATGTGCGGAGTGAAGGAAGAAGACTAGAAAAATGATGAGATCGCTTAGACGAAGGGGGAAGAAAGACATAAATGGAGGGACGTCGAAGAACAGGAGGGGCAGCGGACTCCCTCATGGGGAAGATGCAGAAGAGGGGAGAGGGCAGCGCCAGAAGATCAAGGACTGACGCAGCCTTTGGGGGTGGGGGCACAGAAGCCTGCCGACGGAAGGCGCCTCTTGCGATGGGAAGGAAGATCAGAGGGCCGGAGGAGCTCAGCTGAGGAAGAGGCCGCGGGAGACGGGCGCCTAATGCTCGGGCGGCGGCGTCCAGTCGTAAACAGCATCAAATCGGAGAGGGATAGCGTAGGACGCCCTTCTCCATGTTTCGATGAAAAGAGAGGACTGAGAAGTCCGGAGGGAGGGAGCGCAGGGAAGGGTAGAGGGAGAAAGGACGTCTCGTAAAGGGGGCTAAAACGCGAGATCGAGGGCTCGAGGAGTGGTACGGTTCTATCATCAGGAGCGGAGACTGGATAGAAAGGGAGGTGCGACAGGTCTAAGGACGCGAATCCCACCATGACAGACGCTAGTCGGGCTTTCTGCTACTTCGTGATGGGAAACGTATTAGCTTCGCGGAAAAGAGGGAGGTCTGGAAGGAATCGCAGGCGAGACCAAAACTTCGAGGAGAACAAAAAGAATAAAAACTTTGACGCAAGGGGCTCGGAAAAGAGAAAAATCTGTCAATACTAAAGAGCTATGACCAGGAGATGGAGTATACGAGTGCTCTTTTCTTAAGTAAAGAAAAGCTCGGGGGCCTTTCTACCTACATCAGGAGATAGGTTAGAGGGAGAGGAGGGCACAATCCGAGTCCGCTCCTCCACTCAAATGAGGGAGACGCTAAAGGAGTCGCGAAAAGATCATCCATTCCTTGAAAGGTTCTTATTCAATAGGATGAGAAAAATTCGAGATCGGCAGAGTCTACTTCGTCCATAGCTATATGGATGGGGAGGAACTGTGTGGAAAGAGAAAAAAATATAGGGAACCTCGAGGGGGGGGGGGAGCAGGCGGCTTGAAGGAATTTTCAACCTGAGGAGTACCCTACGGAATTCTACACTTACTAGGTTTGAATGGGGAAAGAGAACTGGAACTGAGCTACACTAGGATGAATGAAGGAAAAGGTCATCCGAGGCGGGGCCTAGGCAGAGCTAGAAAGCGAAGGGAGAGAGGCTAAGGCGGCCCTTCTTCATCTTCAAACCTCGAAAACGGAGATGTGTAATAAGAGAAAAAAGGAGGGTCAGGATATTGCAGAAGGATAGAGAGAACACAACGGAGGAGCTGGAAATCGGGAATTCAAGGGAAGGGTTCATCGTAGGAAGGAGAGAAGGATCCGTTAAGGGTTGCTAGATCTCTTCGATTGCACTCAGGAGAAACAGGAGAGGAGTGAAAGGAGAGGGTCGAGCCGGCCCGCTCGGGAAGTCTGCGCAGAAAGAGACGGGTCATCTTTCAGATAGCCAGACTAGGTAGGAAGGGAGGTTTTAGAACTTCTCTTGAAAGGAAAAGGTCGCGGGGTCCAAATCCTTAAGATATCCCCTTCTTTAAAAGCTGAAATCATAAATAGATTGACGCAGAGCCTCAGAATCCCCTCGAATTGAAGCGTCAAAGATGCAGGGAAGGGCTAGTGGAGATAATCCGGGGGGGGAAATAAATGGAGGAATAAGGTTCTAAGATAAAGGACGACCCGCTTTTTAGCCGTGCTCGGACCTTAGCTGAACTCTACGCGGGAGAAAAGAAAGGCATAAAAATTTCTACAGTCGGGGTACAAGCCAGGGAAAAAGTAACCACTCCTTTAGAGCTACTCCAGGATCTAAGGATCTCTATGATTTTTGAAACGGACTAGACAGGAGATTGCTCACCGAAAGGATACCGTTTTGGGTGAACTATGACTGAGACATTGAGCTCGCTTCTGTCGTACAAGGTAGGTCGCTCAGAACTATCTGGACAGGGGGTCCTGTGTCCTAATTCGTCTACCCTCCGAAGCAGATGAAGATTTCCTTTTTTTTAGAGAAAAAGAAGATTCTCACGGGGATATACTTAAGGGGCATCATGACCCGTCGGAGAGGCGAGAACCACACCAATCGCCCTCTACGAGAAAGTCAATTTTTGCGAGTGAATTGGGGGGCTCTAGGATGAGATAACACTAAGAGGTGGGGGCTAGATAAGAGCTACAGATCAAAACTATTAAAAACTTAGGAAGAACCTCTAGTAGAAACGGAAAACAGGTATGGAATTTAGGGGGGCGCGCGATACGGAGTGCAAGGGGGGATAGCCCAGGATTCTTTTTCAGCCTTTCCTGACAGTGAGGGAAACCTGGACTGAAGTCCGAGGGTGAGAGCACATCTACCGAAGAGGGCAACTGCTTCCTCTTATTCCGTTGACCGAACGATTGAAGAGTAAGGATTCGGAGTCTACATTCTAGGAAGGAACCTCCCACCAATAAAATTGGGGAAAAAAAACCAGAGGGTCAAATTGGTTCCGGGTAGGGAGGTTCATTCTTATCTCGACAACTTCATCGTGGAAATTTATAAGAAAAGGGAAAATGTTCTTCGCCGAAAGAGGGGCAATGTCAAGAACTGAGAAAGCGATCTCACTCGGAGTTCGAGTATAAACCGTCTTAGGGGAAGAACCGCTCAAGCCTCTTTCAGCACATAGTGGGGGGAGGAGTGGAGCAGAAGGGGGGGCATTCAAAGAAGAAAAAAAGCAAAATCTGCTCGAACGCGGTTGACCAGCCAAGGGGATGCGGGCGGCTTGAGAATTACCTTTCTAAAAGGAGGGGAGGGCCTTTACATTCAGATTGCAGTTGGGAAGGCAAAGAAAATACGAAGCAGGTTTTTCCGACCAGAGGAAAGAACGACAGGGGTGGGGAAGGATCTCTCGAAAAAATCAAACTCTGGGCCCCCACTGGGAGGATAAGTGGGGGAAGGGGGTGTGGAGCAGGCACAAGCGACCCACCCATCTCCAGAATGGAGGGCCATGCCCGTCCTCATAACAGGTCTACTGGCAAGGAAAGAGAGTCAGGGGGAAGAGATATGTAAAGTCTAAGAACTGTAGAAATTTAATTAGTTGAAGACCTTAGGTGTTGGGTGGGGAAGAAGTAATACTCTCACATAGATAGAAAAAAAAAAAGTTATTAATGGAAGGAACTGATGAAATAGAAGTTTTGCAATATGAGGAAGTTGCGGGGAAGGGGTCGCGCCTTTTTCCAGTATGTAAGGGAAAAGATCAAAAGAGAACAAAGGAGGAATTGAAGTTGGAAAGGGAAGGAAAACGGAAAAAAGAAACGTGGCTATAAAGCACAAAGGCTCAGGGGGCTCCCGGGGGTGCCTAATTTCAAGAAGGGAAACCTTATAGGGGGAAAAGGAACTGGCGGATGTCTCTGGGCTGGAAAATCCAGGGTTTTAGGACAGCAGTGACGGGCAGGACCCAACGGAAGATGGACCCTTACGCGGATCGAAAGGTCCAAAAAAGGGCGGCTCACATTTCAGGGAAAAAAAAGGAAGAGCACCGAAAGGGATCGTCTCGACCACCGCTATGAACAAGAGAATGGAAATGTCCGACACAGTATTAAAGAGAAAAAAAAAATCGTAACTGGGGCCAAGTAAACGTAGCTACCCTAGGAGTTCAGAAACTTTCTGAGCCTGGGAACTCAGAGAGAGAAAGTTCGTGCGCGAAAAAGGCGGCCTCGACAACTCAATGGCTATAGGAGTTTACGGTAGACTGTACCGCGAGAAAAGCACTATCTTCCGAAGAATAGGAGACCTAATTGGTGGGAGGAAATCCCGCGAAGGAGGAAAAATGAAAGCCCCAGTCGTGCCTATGGTCGAGATCTTAGGATATAAAGCATCATCTTCGCTCCAGAGACTAGCGGAAGGGGATAGGAAAACTAGAGTCGTCAGGAGGCTACTGCAGAAAGGAGGAAAAGCCATTGGGGCACCAGAAATCGTACAAGACGCCTGAAGAACGGCGAGAAGAAAAAGGGGTCAATGGAGGGCAAAAAAAAAATTCTATGGAACGGTCCGAGGGGGCAGGGGGGGACTGTGCCTGGGAAAGGTGGAAGTCTTAGTCTAGGGAACACGTTCTATTACGAGTCTCGAGAGATCGTCAAAAAAATGTGGCTCTGTCGAGAGAAGAGGGTTCGCGATAAAGGGAAGAAGAAATACGAATCCTTCCGTCTCGCCGGAGCCGCTTCATCTCTAGTCCCGGGAAAAAAGAAAGGGCTCAAGCATAGAGGCGGGGAGGGGGAAAACTTGCACGTCCCGGCGCGGAACTGTAAGGGCTAAACTAAAAAAAGAAGGACGGGCAATCATCTCCGTGTCGAGGAAAAGCATAGGTAAACAACTTATAATAAAAGGAAGGACGCGAAGAAAAGAAAGTCGTACTCGCTCATCTGAGACAGAAGAGAGTCCTGGACTCATCCCGAGTCGAGGGTCTTCCTCGGACAACTTCGGGCTGTGGAAGATGGGGGGAAGAAAGGCGCGGAGAAAAAGCAAGCCGCGATCAGAGTCCCACGATTTCAAACGCCAGAACGCCATGATGAGGGCGCTTTTACCGGAGAGGACAGAAAGAGAAAGAAAATCCTGGACGGCTGTATCCGCCTATAATGCGAACAATGAAAATAAGAAAGAGGCTGTAAACTACTCGAAGTTGGGGCTCCGGGTTCGGGCTCGCCCAGAAATTTCGAAACAGTTGAGAGGTAGGATGGGCTGTACCGAGAAGACGTTAAAGGAAAACCGGGCAGACACAAAGGGGTCCTCCCTGGTCCTTCGAAAATAGTTAGAAAAAAAAGGAACTCTCGCTCGGAGAGGGGGCCCGAGGAGCCAGGTGATGTCATAGCGCTGATCGACGGCTCCGAAGAAAAGAAACTCAGAATAAGACGCACTTCGTATCCTGGCGCAGATCGAAGAGGAAGATGTCATTGAGGAGGAGTCTGAAAGATAAACAACAACAACGGGGGGAAGAAAAGTATATGAGAGTCATCTCTGTTCGTCTCGTCGGCGCTTTCTAACTGACGATAGGGAATCGAGACGAAAACTATTCAGGGAAATCGGGAAGAGAGAAGGAGAGAAGGAAAACTGAGATGACAAGCCTCGTCCTTGCCCTTCTGAGAAGACATGATGAAGCGCTATTCAGGGTGGCAAGCTTGCTCTCAACTGATAAAGAGGGACGCCAGAAAAACTATAACTGCCTATCGTGGAGGGTAACGAGCTCGGTAAGACCAGAATGAAAGAAGAGCCGGGCCGATTCTCTTGCCTAAAGAGCGGCCGAGAGAGAACCGAGGGAGTATCCCATCTGCGTAGGGTCGGACGGCGAACAGAGAAGATGGAAAAAGGGGAAAAAGGCTTCACAACGCCGTTTAGAAGGAATGTCATCCTTGTAGGAGACCAGCGGGTCCTCCATCAATTTCTGGAGTCTGGGGAAAGGAGTTAAAGGGGGTTCCTCTCTAAATCTAAGCTGCAGAAGAAAAGGAAAGAAAAAGTTTCGTAGACAGCTTGTACTAAAACTCCTCGTTGGAAGAGAAGACCCGACGACGCATCTCATTTCACTTCTCGTAGAAGGGGCTAAGGTATGGGGACGCGAGAGCAAAAAAAAAAAGGAAACGTCCGGCCCTTTTTTGTTCGATATGAAAGGAGGAAATGAGATTCGTCCAGAGGGCGTCCGTAAAAATTTTAAGCCTTAAGTCGAGGAGTCAGGAAAGAAAAAAAATTTGCGGCGGGTGTCGAACGAAAAAATCGCCAAAAGACGAAATCTGGCTAGCATGGCAATTTTTTTATGGGGATCGAGGGACATTCTCCTTCAGAGACGGAGAGGCGTGATTCATCTCTGCCCGGATCGGAAGCTCCGAAAGAAAAAACATAGGACTAGTATATCACCAGTCTCACGGGTGATACGCCGAGAGCGTTAATACGACAGGGGGGGTTGGTAAACTAATCTTCCGACCTTCGAGGAAAAGGAATATGAAAAAAAAAAGGTGTCCTCGCTCGTAGGACCGGTGAATTCTCTCTCGACTCCGTGAAGGGGGGCGAGGAAATAATAAAATGAGAAAAGAAAAAAGGGAATCCAGTTAGGACGATTGATCAGCACACGAAAGAAATCCCTAGGCTGGGGAAGGACTGGGGGATAAGTCTCCAGCACCTCGGCAAGGCGATAGAAATCGCTACATCTTAACTACGTCAAAAAGGAGGAGGAAGAATTAACCGCTTCTTTACCGAAAAACCGTCCGGGGGTAGAGGTGCTAGTGTCTCGCGGGGAGGAAGGAAGGTTTGTTTTTACCATCAGTCATCTGGAGTTGAGGTGAGGAAGAAACCATTCTTCAAAAAAAGCAAGGGTGCAGTAGAGAGGGAGGAGGACCAGGAAAACCTGCAATCAATGTGCTCTGACCAGGAGGAATGTCTGCCGACAGCAAGGCAATCTCTGCCCTCTTCATCGGGGGGAGGCATGGGGAATCAGCAGAGTTTCTCAAAGGGGGTCAAGAGGCTTCCTGCTAAGGAAGAAATGACCGCCCATTTGTGTATGCGCGACGGACCTCTGTAAACGTCAGGTTAATCGGACGGAAAAGCTGGGGTGCCCCAGGGGCACCTAAAAAGAGTAACCAAGGTAGACAGAAGAAATTCGGCCGTTTTCAGCCTAAAAAAAAAGGAATCCGGCGAAAACTGGCCACCACGGGGATACAAAAAGTGAGGGGAGGGGAAAAAGGAGGTCTGTCAATCGACGCGCTCTACGGGGCGGAGTGCAATGAGCGTGCCAGTCCCAGACTGACGAGGGGAGAAATGTATCGGGAACGGGGAATATTGATCAGAGAAAGGACAAAGCGAACAAGTAATAGTGGAGAACCAACAGAACGTCACGTCCCGCAACAC